>Ga0209562_1000083_pt1 | contig 48024 bp, 35 predicted proteins | sample WorMetvacBELIZE2_FD_187399 | JGI IMG/M metagenome (GOLD analysis project Ga0209562, IMG submission 187399) | Marine gutless worms symbiont microbial communities from Max Planck institute for Marine Microbiology, Germany - Olavius vacuus BELIZE.2... | ecosystem: Host-associated > Annelida >... | reverse complement strand
TCCCCCCTGCCCTGATTTTGCAAAAAACACAAAATCAGGAGTAAAATAATCAAATCAGAGACAAGGGCAAGCATAAATCTAGTCATAATTTGTCCCAAAAACTAAAAATTTTTATCGCATTAGTAACCTTTCAAGGTTTGTCCCAAAAACGGTCATTTTTTCAACAGGCCCTTTAGGTACGAATGAGCGAATTGGAAAGACGAATCAGCTTATGAAACTTTTCAAACTTAAGACCGTTGCCTAACCTCTGGTTGGTTGACTTTACATGAAAAATCATAAAAATTCGAGTGAGAACTCCAAGAGTTGGAATCATCTAAGATATTCATTGCAAATGATTTAGATATATTCCCTCTTTTTCCATTTCCGCTGTATTACACAGCTTGGTAGTCATCGATGAACTCCAGGAGAAGTTATGCAACGGTCTTAACTTAACGACCGTGTAGACAAATGGTTGGGCAGTCTCCGCAAGAACGCGCTTTATTCCCTCGGGGGAAATCCCCACAGGGATATAACAAACTCTCTGTGTTTCGTACGCATTCACGTGGATAGGGAACTATATCGGCACTCCCCCTAAAATTAAAACTGCGAGTAAGTAGAATTTTCTGTTAATCTGTTTACACAGGAGATCTACACATGAAAAAAAGCAAGTTAAGTGAGGCCCAAATAATCGGTATGTTGAATGAAGCTGCTGCGGGTATTTCACCCAGAGATCTTTATCGACGATATCAAATATCATTAGCCATATATTACAAACTAAAAAACAAATATTCTGGAATAACGGTTTCTGATTTAAAAAGATTAAAAGAACTTGAGGTCGAAATTTTTATTTTCAGTGATTTATGATGTAGATCGGCCATTTTATTTTAGGCCAGTTTCGAAGGTTTTTATCACTGCCTTCCCATTTTTCAACAGGGACCTAAACTTCGAGCTCATTTTTTAAAAATATCTAGATTCTTCTGAATGAAACCAAAACGGTTAGAGGTCGCGCAACGGTCTCAATTCTACAACATTTTTTCAAAAAGAATTAGCTATAAGACGCTGATTTTCAATAAAAAAAACCCATCACTGAACAGCTAAATTGGAGGCAAATTCGTACGATGCACCCCACGCTCCCCCCTTACAAATCCAAGTGAGAATAGGACTTAGCGATCTTTTGCAAAAATGCTTGGAACATATCAGTATGCCGCAAATTAGACAACCACTCGTCTGTCAATAGTTCCTCCATAGAGGGCAGGCTATTAAAGCGCTGCGCCTTCTGCAGATAAAACATCGCCTGTTCACTATTCCTCACCATGGCATACAAACATCCTAGAAAATAGTATGCGCACACGCTCCCTAACCGCACTGCTTGCAACATTCTATGCTCAGCTTCGGTGAAATAGCGCTTCACCGTTCCCTCATCTTTGGCACACTCCGATGAATGTAGGAGGGCTATCCCCCAATCTAATAGAACCTGACTATTGTCTTCATCACGCTTGTGGGCGAGACGGTAATAGCGAAAGGCGCGCTCAAATATCTCTACATCTTCCGTATGACCCGCATAACGAGTGCAAGCCAAACCCAACCTATGGTAAAGGTTATCTAGATCTGGATCTACCATCGAAAGATACTCAAGGATCCCTAGAGCTTTTCGGTAACACTTACCACAACCGATTAACTCCCCCAAATTATCTAGGGCACAAGCATAGTAAAACCACCACTCCGCATACTTGCAGACAGAAAGCTGACCTTCACCGAACATTCTCTCAAACTCATGCACAGAGCGTTGTAAATGGGATTTATAGCGAAACATTTCTCCAAATTTGAATCGACTAAAGGCACAACAATACCGATAGAGGTAGGTCCTCTTGAGGGAAAATGCCCGCTCAAAGAATTTTATAGCTCTTCTGAAGGGCTGCTCATCTTGTTCTTCCTCCGCGAGGGACAAATGAATCACGCCAAGAGCATGCCATAGCCGATCATGAAAACGATTGAGACCGACCCCTTTCTGAAATTGTTCAACTGCTCGATAATAAAAATCGCTATCTTGAAAATAGTGGCCAAAGGCAGCGAGACACCTTCCGGAAGCATAAAAATACTCATCCCCCCTTTGTTCCACCATCTCGAGTTTCTCCCTCGCTTCATGAATTAAATGCACTTGATCAGATAAAAGCCCGATAGAGGCTAAACTACTCGCCCAGATGGGGATTGCCTTCGCACAGGGAAACGAATAGCGAAGGGCCATCCGACACTTGTCAATCGCTGCGCACAACTCCGCTTTCTCCTTCAAGCGATCTCCCCTCTCGAGAAGCAGTTGAGCCCATTCATACCAAACCCGAGGATCCTTCTTGTACAGACGTGCACTCGCCGAAAAAGCGAAAGAAGCACAACCTTCATACTCCTCATCATGAGTCACCTGATGTAGCTCTCTGAACAGGCCAGCCATCTTGTACCAGGGAAGATAAGCCCGTTTGGCAAAATTGTTGGAGAGAAAAACCGCCCTTCGACAGCACTCCACTCCTTCCCACATCAGCTCCAACCGGTTAGTCTTTTCACCCAATTGACGGCAACTATCACTAAAATCGATCCAAAACTTCATCGGAAGAGAAGAATAGCAACGATAGGCCGCCCGATACTGATCAACGGAATGCTGCGCATCCACAGCCTCCCCCGAACCAAGGGCTAACTGAAACCAAATCCTGCCATAATCCCAAAAAAACTCCGCGACGACCCTCTTGGACTTTTTAGGGGCAACCCCAATCAATTCTTCAGCTTTCTCATACTTACTTCTTGCATTGAGCAGAAAGCTGCGTTCCCCCGTCAACATACCCAACGCATAGAGGACCTTCCCCCACCAATACCAGGCCCGAAAATGGCAAAACCTTCGACGCACAATCTCCCTGAAACATTGACGAGCCAACATCAACAGAGGTTTGCTTGCCCTCCGTCTCCCCTGTCTAAGTAAAAAGCTCCCCTCTGCAAACAGCAAAGGGCGACGGATCGAAGAAAACTCGATTGCCAGGGCAAATTCCCTGCACGCCTTCTCTTCACCCGAGGAAGTGGCAAGGGCCTCCCGTCCACTCTTAAATAGAGTCCGGCCCAACATTTCCCAAAGGCCTCTTCCCTTCAGTACTGCTCCGAGAGGAAAGAGGGATAAGAAAGAGGGAGCCGAAACGAACCCCCGATTCAAATGCTCCCGCGATGCACCCATAAAGAATCCCCTTATTCTCAAACGCCTCTACAGAAGCCGATGATAAATGAATGGTGCATTTAAGACAATTGAGAAGACGTCTAACGACCAACCCACAAAAAATCTTTAACTTGGTTCTCTCGATCGACGCGACCCTGCAAGGGCTCAAAACCCATTTGTATTACTTTCTTCGTCGTTTGCATTTTGACAGATTATTTATGTGTAAAAAAACTAATAGACTTCAGGTCCATCAAATGTTGTCACACAAATTAAAATGGAAGAGATTAGGCAACTATAAAACCGTTGCATAACTTCCCTTAGAGCTTGTCGTTGATCACTAAGCTATGTGACACAACGAAAATGGAAGAGAGGAAAATATGTATAAGCAATTTATAATGAAGAATTTACTTAGACTGTAAATTTTGGATCCTTCGCCTGAACTCCCATGGTTTTTCACATTAAGTTGGTCGATCAGAGGTTATGCGACAGTCTTACTATTAAGGAAGTGTTGAGAAAATAATTTTTTCGGCGTGAATGACCTAAACGCATTGAGCCTTCAATAGAACGTTCAAATCTCACTTATTTTGGGCCTGTTGAGAAAATGGCCTCGATGCAAGTGATCTATATGCACTAAATCCTCAACAGGAGGCTTTAAATTGCATTATTTTTTATTTTCAGTGATTTATGATGTAGATCGGCCATTTTATTTTAGGCCAGTTTCGAAGGTTTTTATCACTGCCTTCCCATTTTTCAACAGGGACATTTTATAATTAGCAACTTATAAACGAATCAGATCTCTTGTTTTAAGAAGTTGGTTCTGAAAGTTTTTATCAACGTTAAGACCATCGCATAACCCTTAATTGGTTAACTTGATATGAAAAACCAGAGGAATTCAGCGACTTTTCCATTTCTGTTGTGTTGTACAACGACAGACTCCAGGGAAAGTGATGCAACGTTCTCGTGCTTGCCTTTTTCTAAACAAGCCCATAATACCAAAGCAAATAGCCGTCCGGAAAAACCACTCTATTCAAATAGAAAGGCGGTACTCTTATTGAGCAAAACAACATTCTAAGATTAGAACAACACCTTCAAGAGATCCTTTCCGACTGGAAAGGGGAAACAGAAGGGCCCGGTCATTTTATAGTCATAGGCGTGAGCTTGACTCCGAAGAGGAAAGTGCATCAATCCACCGCGTGACAAAAAAACTTCTTGGATCAGCCATTCTTTTCCTTAAACCCGCCGAAAGAACTGAGACGACACACCCTCTAGAACATAGATAGACGTCAGCCCTCATGAAGAAAACCGCACTCAATCTGTGCAGAGCCTCCGTGATAAGAAGCGCGATCTCCACCTACGACCACACATTTTCACTCTGCTCCCTGAGATATGTCTGTCGATGAGGAAGGTCGAGACGAGACACAGGTCCTACGACTTTTTGCATGCAGAACCTTTCTTACGATAGGATTTTGGCTTGGCAACACCCCTACTCAACGGCTTACTCCTCCTTCCCCTGATCTTTGAAGGCTGCCTTTTGATTTGCATCATGGATTCTTTTCGATAGACTTTCGACACTTTTGCCAACTCAATGGTAGCAGTTCTCACTCGCTGACCGGCAGTTTTATTCCCCCTTTCGGCCTTTGTAAGATCTTGAGAAATGCAGCTCAGCAATTGATGCATCGTCTTAACGGTATCTTTTAACCCCATTCAGTCACTCCTAAGTATAAGCTCCTCAACGCTCGTTCTCCTCTCTCAATAAAGAATTGAAGGATATTCTACAATCATTATTTTTGTGCATCCCGAAATCCAATCTGAGCATGCCAATCAAGGTGGGTAAAGATAACGAAAAGATTGACTAAAACCGCATCTACGCAACCTTGTTCACCGAGACAGAAGAGGGGAACGACAAGCCGTATGAGAATGCGTGTAGAGAGAAAAATCTTGCATCACCCGTGCAATCATCGGATGCACGCCTCCCTTCATATAAAGAAAACCATTAATCCTTTTTACCGGCATGACCTCCTTACTACTCGAAGTGAGGAAGGCTCCATCAAAGGAAGAGACCTCTCGAACAGAAATTCTCCGTGTTTCACACGAAAGAGGGGAAAGGAGCTTGTTTAAAACAATTCTTCTAGTCACCCCATGTAAAACTCCCCGAGCGGGAGTCACGATTTTTTGTTCTTTAATGGCAAAAAAGTTTGCCGTACCTGTTTCCAGAATTGCCCCCGAATGGTCGAGAAACAGAACATCTGTACAGGCTTCTGTATGAGGGTTCTCTTCCAACTCCTGCAAAGCTACAATGGAAGGTAGATAGTGAGAGGTTTTGGCCATGGAAAAGGAGCGAGCTCCGATTCTAGTAACCAGGGAAATCCCTTCCTGATACAACACTTTTTGGGGGGGGTGAACAGGATAAGCGATCATTATCAAATTGGATGAACCCAAAGGAAGGTAATAGTTGGAAGAGCTACCTCCTGTAAGAACAATTTGTATCGTCACCTCTTCAAAAGAGGTTCGCTCGATGAGAGAACGGATAATATGCGCAATCTCTTGAATTGTTTTGGGTAAGGGGATTTTCGTTTGAAATGCCCCCCTTTCTAAACGGCGCAAATGGTCAAAAAGGTGAAAGGGAACTCTTTGATACGTTCTTAAATATTCAGTGAGCGCATATCCCCGAAGAATGCTCAAATCTGTGGCAGAAAGCATCGCCTCATCAACGGATAGAAATCGGTCATTGAGATAAATGATTGGATCCATGTATAACCCCCTAGGCGATGAAAGCTAAATCCATCGAACACCCTAACACAGGGTCATATAAAAGACCATGAAGGTGATGATCGCACAATGTCGTTTCACAATAGGAGCGATGAAAGAAAATGCGGATAGAATTTTACACATCCTGAGAGAAGCAAAGAAAAAAGGAGTGGACCTCATCCTATTCAGCGAAATGGCTCTCTGTGGATATGCTCCCAATGAACTTCTGTTCTATCAGCAATTTATTGAAGAGGTCAACAGAGAGGGAAAACGGGTTGCACAAGCCTCCCATGGCTTAGCTCTCTTTTTAGGCATAGTGAGGCGCAATGTGCAGGCCGAAGGCGAACCACTACACAATAGCGTAGCGATCATACAAAATGGTCAATTGCGCGGTTTTCAGGACAAGTGTATACCGACGAACAATACACTTTGCGACGAGACGCTCTACTTTAAAGCTGGACAACAGGTAAATTCCTGGAAAGTGGGCGAAATGAGGATAGGAGTCTTGATCGGCGAAGATGTGGGGTTAAATCACGCCCAAAATGACCATTTTCACCCACATCCGCTGTTAGAACTTGCAGAACATCGAATCGACCTTTGTCTCGTGCCCTCCGCCTTTCCTTATCAGATGAACGCATTCGAACGAAGAGTGAAAGTGGGAAAACGGGCTGCGAAGATCCTAAATTGCCCTCTGATCATCTGCAATCAAGTGGGAGGGCATGGTTCAACCATTTTCGATGGGTATAGCATGCACTTCAACGCGAAGGGAAGGTTGACACACCTAGCTCCAGGTTTTAGGGAGGAGTGTATGGTCATCGACCTCGAACAACAGCGGGAAACACGACTCTCATTTGCCCATAGTGAAATGGCAGATTTATGCAATGCCCTCGTACTGGGAACGCGAGATTATGCCTTGAAGAACGGATTCTCTCACCTCTGTTTAGGGGTTTCCGGAGGGGTTGATTCGGCTCTTGTGGCCTATATTGCAACTAAAGCAATGGGAAAGAATCGAGTGACCGGAGTAGAGATGCCCTCCCAATACACCCCTCAACGCAGCCAGGAGGAGAGTGCTCAACTTATCCGTTCTCTGGGAATCTCTTCCTGGAACTTTCCTATTCAAAGCATTGTTGACCATATTTTACACATATTGGCCCCCCTCTCTATCGATCGAAAAACCAACCATACCGAGGAGAATATCCAGGCCAGGGTGCGAGGGCTCCTACTCATGGCTCTTTCCAATCAATATCACTACCTCTTGCTAAATACGGGGAATAAGAACGAATTGTCCGTGGGGTATGTTACCCTATATGGAGACATGTGCGGAGGATTAAGTGTGATTGGGGATTTAACCAAAACTCAAGTGTATGCGTTATGCCGCTATATCAATAGCGGCGAACCTTCTCCCATCATTCCCCCATCCATTCTAGAAAAAATGCCCTCCGCAGAGTTGCTCCCCTCGCAAACAGATCTGGACACTCTGCCCGATTATCAAACTCTAGGATCCATTTTGGAGGGATATCTTGAAAAGCATCTTTCCTCTGAAGAAATCGTACAACATTACCACCTCCCCTGCGAAGTAGTCGCTCAAGTCGTTCACAGGATCATCCAGTCAGAGTTTAAAAAACGACAAAGTGTCCCCACTTTGCATGTCTCCTCGAACCCTCTGGGAAGCAAACATCACTACCCTCTCATGCATCGTTGGGGTTGGGAAGAAAAGTAATTGCGAAAGGGGGGAGTCGAACCCCCAAGAAGTTTTACCTTCACTACCACCTCAAGGTAGCGTGTCTGCCAGTTCCACCACTTCCGCAGCAAGGCGCTATGATAGAGGGTCCCCTTTAATCGGGCAAGGGAATATGCCGGAAGTGGTTGTCTCGTTCGGGTCAGAAAAGAGGGAACAACACCAAAGACCGTTGCATAACCTCTGGTTGGTCGACTTTACGTGAAAAATCATAAAAATTCGAGTGAGAACTCCAAGAATTGGAATCATTATAAGATATTCATTGTAAATGATTTAGATATATTCCCTCTTTTTCTATTTCCGCTGTATTACACAGCTTGGTAGTCATCGATGAACTCCAAGAGAAGTTATGCAACGGTCTTAACCATGACATAACCTTTGACTGAGCAATTTTATTTAGAAAAATTTTCTATGTTCAAATGGTGAACTTATGATGAACTCAAAAGTTCAACACCCCCTCGGCTACCTCATACGCAAACAGCCCGCCAACACAGACCTTTCTAAAGGAAACAGTGGTATCCCAATATTCGCCTCTGTGCAACCACGCTGACACAAAGCACTCGACGTGGTCACATTGGAACAGACAAAAACCTGCCCTCCATCCTTTTTCAGCTCTTTCACACAAAAAGTGTAGTTTAAGTTGGAGGGAAAACCCTGCCCAAGGTGCAGGCAAGGAAAAAAGAAACTTAAACTACACAGCTATTCTTACCTTATAAACTACTAAGAAACCCAAAAAGCACCCAACTCCCACTTTTTCTGACACCCCCGTTCTTTAACGCATCCGAATCCGAAAAAGCCATCCTCACATTTTTCAAAATATTTGTCAAATCACTCTTTCCAAACCCCTATCTCTGAGTCTCCAGCTTAAATCTTTCGATCATTGTGGAACAGGACATCCACTTTTTTAATTTTATAAATTGCATATGGGGAGGGCCAAAAGAGGGGGTATCAATTTATTCCGTTATCCCCCATAAACGCATACGTTCCAACAAGCCCTTACCATGTTGCTTACGACTCATGGAGGCCTCCGATCGTTTTTTTTGCCCCAGTTCCTCCTCCCCACGCCTCATGTCCACGGTAGTGTTTTCCCACTTCAAAACAATGTTTGTCTTACCAGCTTCGTCTACCATCATCTCGAATTTTGGCTGCCAACCTGCATCCTGTGCATATTGTTCATTGTAACCGGAGTGTGACGAAACAGCGATCCATGCGTTCTTCCTTCCCATCTCAGAAGGATGATGATTCCAGCAGTCACTCACGCTCAAATTCATCCCGCTTACGAGTTGGGTGACTTCAGCTCTACCTATCTCCGCATGTGAAAAACCAGCTAACAAAACCATCCATTCCTTTGGCTCCATCTGCGCGATCATCTTCTCCCTGACCACAGAACCTTGTTCTTCACCCAAAATGAATGCAGAAAACATGACCGGTGTGACATCGCTTCGCCTTGCAAAATCGCAAGCGTACCTCTCATAAATTTTCATGATACGTAATTGTTTTGGAGGGATCCGCTCTTCAAGTAACGGACATTCGGGACGAATAGCGGGAGATGTGAGCCACTCTAATGCTATATTTCTCTTTTCAACTCCATTGCATATCTGTTTTTGGACCACAAATCTTGGTTTCAAACCCTCGTCCTTCCTTTCATAGTCTGATAGAAAATGGATCCACTTATTCCTCTTATCATCCTTTTCGCACAAGCTAGAATCTTTCGACAGAGCTTCCCAAGCGTTATCTAGGCTACGATTCGCCCATCGAAGGAGATGATCAGTAGCAGCAGGGTCTATATCGCGCTCTAAAAAATAGCAAAGCAAGTTTTTCCATTCTTCTGGTTCTACCCCGTCCACGATTGCTTTTATGCGTTCTTGATTCATCGAAGCTCGTTCAGGGTGGTTAGATATCACCAATGCAGCAAATGTATGCCCTGAGACGAGTTTCTTCTCTGGAGTACAACGCTTTTTAACATGTTCCTCATAGCCCGATTTGATGGTATCCAATCGTTTTTTGCGCTGCAGTTCCCTCTCCTCACGCTTCATATCCATGGTAGTGTCCACCCACTTACAGGCAATTCTTGCCCCACCAGCTTCGCCTATTATCACCTCGAATCTTGGCTGCCAATTTGTACCCTCTACATGTTGTTCCTTATAACCGAAATGTGACGCTAAAACAGCGATCCATGCATTCTTCCTTCCCGTCTCAGAAGAATGGCGATTCCAGTAGTCACTCACGCTCAAATTCATCCCTCTTACAAGTCGGGCGACTTCAACACTACCTATCTCCGCATGTGAAAAACCAACTAATAAAGCAATCCACTCCTTTGGCTCCATCTGCGCGATAATCTTTTCACCGCCCACAGAATCCTGTGCTTTACCCAAAATGAATGCAGAGAACATGACCGATGTGACACCGCTTCGCCTTGCAAAATCGCAAGCATACTCTTCATAGATCTTCATGATACATAATTGTTTTGGAGGGATCCGCTCTTCAAGTAGCGGATATGCGGAGCGAATAGCGGGGGATTTGATCCATCTTAATTCTACACTTCTCTTTTCAACTCCATTGTAGATCTGTTTTTGAACCACAAATCTTGGCTTCCATCCCTCACTCCCATACCGTGCACATTTCTCTTCAGAACAACCATTAAAAGATTGAAAGGCCATGACCCACGCCTTCTTCCGCTCCTCAGTTGGCCAATCATGATACATACCGACGTTCATGCATTCTGCACACCGAGCAACATATACATCATCTACCTCCGATTCTGCCAAACTATGGAGTAAGTGGACCCCTTCCTGTGGAACCATCTTCTCGGTTATGGCCGATAGTATATCTGAAGAACTTAGGGATCGTGAATGATTTCGAATGCCCTCAACAAAGGATAATTCGGGGATCAACTTGGTACAGGGGTTGCTATCAGAAGCGGTTACACATGTTTCGTTCTCAAATTGCGGACTCTCACCCTTCAAAAATAAGGTCAACTGTTCCACAATCATCCGATTTATTCGTAGAAAATCTGGAACGCATTGATTACATAAATCCTGCACAATCAATTCTTCAGACATTGCCTCCTTTGTCTTTCGTACACATGTTGGAGATGTGGTGATTTCAAAGGACCGTTTCTCACTCATTTCGCCTATTTCTTTTACGCACGAAATCTCTTCCCGATGAAGATCTTCCACTACAGCATGGCTATCTTCGTATGTCCGGTGTAAATGTTTGTCCCGCTGAACTTGAGAACACTCCTTCGATGAAACATTGGCTATCACATTACTATCATTTTTTTCATGATCTTCTACACCATTGAGTAATGCATCAGTTTGCAATGGTGTTGGAGAGGTCGATTCTTCAACTGTTGAGTCTGTTTCAAGAGAAGTAACGGGCTTCTTTGGCCAAGTCAGCAATAATGAGAATTTCCCTGACTCAGTATGCACGGCAAACTCGGGACGACGGCCCTCATTGTCCCGCTTCGCATACTCGTTTTCAGTGAAAACCCCCAGACGACACAAAGCTGAGATCCACTCGTTCCTCGGTGTCTCATCTGACCAAGCATAGGACATACTAGTATTTACACATCCTACGTACCGAGCAAAAGAAGCAACGTCCCCCAAGAACACGTTTAATTCAAGAAGCAAACGAACCCCTCCCTCTGGAATCATACCATTTACAATAGTTAACCTTATGTTCTTCTCCTGTGCTTCCTCCATTTTTCCCATTAAAAATGCGTTGAATTGTGCCTCACTTACCTGATTTTCTCGCTGAGAAAATGAAACATATCGTTTATAGAGGCCCCTCACAATCCATTCTTCTGATATTAAACCCCTAAATACAAAAAGGATCGCATAGAGTAATGCCAAGAGAATGGGCTTTAACAAGGATAATAGAATACGGATTCTATCAGCCTTGGTCACACCTTCTTCGCATCGCACGACAAAAGAAGGCTGGAAAAATGTCGACATAGTTAATCTATTCAGAACTAATCCTCTTTTAACAAGATTCATAATTATGATAACAATAAATATGTTTTTTATCAACGTAAATTAAATTTTATAGCAATAAAAATATAAGGCTAAATTAGAAGTGTAATGGATACACGTTCACAAGTACGCGTTCATGGGAGTAGCAAATCGATCTGAAGTACTCTGCCAGTCCCCCATTCTTAAGACCGCTGCATAACCTTTGGTCAGCCAACTTGATATGAAAAATCAGGAAGACTCAAGAGAGGAGCCTAAAATTTACAATTATTATAAGATCTTTATTTCGAACAACTTAAGTCCTAACTTCCTGAGTTGATCACGTAACATTTTTTTTGAACACAAAAAATGTTACGTGATAAAGGTCCCTATCGTAGCTTCTTTTAAAGTCATATCGCTGGTCACTGAATTGTGCAACATGGCACGAACGATAGGCTATGAAGCATTCGTTATCTCGTTCGCATATAACGGATTAGCAAACCAATAGACTCTAAATTCTTCATCTGACAATTCGCGATTTTATCCAAACATACCTTCCTGTCAAAGGTTGCACAATGGTCTTTTGCTTACTGAAAATGAAAATATTTTTCTTGCTTTTATATTACGTGTAATGTGGTTAGGTTAGCACGTAATCATAAATATAAGACCGTTGCATAACTTCTCTTGAAATTCATTGTTGACTATCAAGCTGTGTAATACAGCGGAAATAGAAAAAGAGGGAATATGTCTAAATAATTTGTAATTAATATTTTATGATGATTACAAATCTCGGATTTCTCACTCGAATTCTTATGGTTTTTCATATAAAGTTGATCAACCAGAGGTTATGCAGCGGTCTTAATATTGAGAGGTAAATGATGGCACATCCAGAATGGGCGCTAAAACATAAAAGAAAGGGAACTGAACTAAGAAATATTAGAGGAAGATTTTATTTTTATCGCATTTCATCTAAGTTGAATAAAGAAAGGTGACGCAAAAGGTTGCTCATGAAATGCTGGGGCGTATTACAAAAGAAGATGGATTTATTCCAAAAGGAACAAAGAAAAAATCAACAGCATCTTCTCCCATCTTGAAACAGGTTTGCATGCGAGAATCTGGCGCTAGCATCTATCTAAGACACATTTCTCAAGATATTATAGATGTTCTTCGTATACATTTTCCTCAAAACTATCGAGAAATATTCACATTAGCAATATTGCAGGTTGGTGCATCAATCTCCCTTGAAAAACATAGAGTTTTTGTACGAAAACTCTATGCTCAGCGAGGAATTTAGAGGGCTGGATTTACCAAAAAACAAACTGACTACCCTCATACAAGAATTGGGAAATAATAAAGAATCGATTGCTGCCTTCATGCAAACTTTTATCCAAAACACGGAAAATATCGTGTTTGACACAACACATTTAGTATCACAATCAAATAAAATGCAGCTTAACCAAAAAGATATCGTTCTACAGGCTCTTATGACCCTCAGGTTAATCTACTGTACATGTTTGCTACAGATTCAGCAATTGCCAGTTTGTTATCGTATATTCCCAGGTAATGTACATGGAATGAGCGCTTTGAAGATTGCGATCAAAGAAGCGGGAGTAAAAAACGCTTGTGTCGTCGGTGATAAAGGATTTTCATCTGAGGCTAAATTGATTATATTTTCCCATTGAAGCGCAACCATCGTTGTATTAATTATGAACGCCTTCAAACTAGAGGATATGATCAATCTTTTGACGGACATTTCCTCTATCGTAACAGACCAATTTTTTATTATAGTGACTCAGTCAAAGATCCTGATAATGCAAAAAAAAGAAATGTCATTGTTTTTTGTGATCCCCGTTTGCGCACAGAAGAAGAAGCCTGCTATTTGCGTCGAGTAGAGGATCCAAACAGTGATTATACAATACAAGGTTTTAGAAAAAACAGTTTTCTTTTGGAATAATGTCAATGATGTATCATATAAAACATTATAAAGCTAACAACATTTCTCATGCTTGTGCACAAGAAATATATGAAAATATAAATCCAGAATGGAAGTAGAAACCGTGTTTGATATGTACAAAAATCTCCTTCAAACGGACCGATCTTATATGCAAACAGACGCTGCTTTTGCAAGTTGGGTTTTATAAACCATCTGACAACAATGCTGTATTACAAACTGTTGAATATCATTAAGGCCAAGAGAAAATCAAATATTCTATCTCCCAAAGATTTGTTGATGCGATTGTCTCGTGTTTTTCATTTGCGCATAGGTCAAGAGTGGGTCCAAGCTGAAATTCCCCTTTCATCGAAAAAAAATTTTTAAGACGCTTGACATTGTTATTACGTTAATTTTAGGAAGTTGAGATTTAAAAATATCTAGATTTTTCTGAATGAAACCAAACGGTTAAAGGTTATGCAACGATCTTAAATTGCTTATATTTTCCTCTTTTCTATTTTCGTTGTGCCACATGGCTTGATGATCAACGACAAGCTCTAAGGGAAGTTATGCAACGGTCTTAGTATTTACAGAATAGTCACTGACTTTCTTGAAAAGAGATGTAGAGTCATAGTGTGTTCAAAAGACAAGGGTGGTACCTTTCACCCCGCACAGCGTGCTCCTCCATTTAAAAAAAGAACTGAATTCCCGTCATCACCCCATGATTTAGCAGGCGCCCCTTCTGATCTAACCCATCTTTCTTGAACATCTGCTGTTGATCAGCCAAGGTTACATGATCGAAATAGAACAGTTGATACCCGATCAGCCAAGAAAAATGCACGGAGGGATGGATGATCATCTGGGGATAAAATTGTGCATGCCCACAAAAGCCGCTTCCACTCACGGAATAGGGATCTTCACAATCCTCGTTGTTGTTATCTCGCACTTCGCCCTCCCGACATCCTCGATGATACCCTACCCCCACCTTCGCCATCAACCGAATCGATAAATAGGGCAAAGGATGAAGATAAACTACGCATCCGATTTGGGGCGTGAATAGGTAACTATTGGTCCTCAACGAAGAAGAGGAGGTCGTTACATGTACCTTCTCTTGACCATGCTCCTTTGCACAGGTTATCTCCATCCTCTCATCTATCTTGAATAGGCTGAAACCGATCATCCAACCCAAAGCATAGAGATCGGCAAAGGGGGGATAAGGGTATCCCCAATAGTTCGCTTCTCCACCGAGAAATCGGGATGCATATTGCACCTCTGAAAAACTAGCCCTCTGGTAATCTTGGCTATTCTGGGGAGTGGCAGAGGAGGAATAGGGCTTGTCTGCGAAGAGCTGACGAGGTAGGAACAGGCTCTCTTTTCCCTCCGATTCCCTCAACTGCATATATCGAACTTCAAAAGCAGATTGATGGTGAAAAGAAAGTCTGAGAGCAGCAGAAAACCCAAAGTTCGATGGCATCGCCCTGATTAAATCTTTCGAAGAAATCCTCGCATCAGGCTCAACGTTACTCCCCTCCTTCTGATCTTCCACTGCGTAGTGGGAATCCTTGATCAGTAGCTGGCGATGATCTACACAGGCCAACCTTTTCATCAAAAAACCATCTATTTCTACTGCACACCAATCCTCTTTAGCCCACAATGCATGGCTGGTCCACACCACCACCCCCAAAAAAAAGATTTTGATCAAATCCATCACCCGCACCTATCTCTTACCATCAGAGGTAGGCATAACCAAGATCCCGCGATTAAGGCCTACCCAAACACATCAGTTCTCTCCCTCCCCTTCTTTCCCCTTCTTCCAGATCAAATAACTTTGCAAAAGGAGGACTGCACTGACATGATCGATGTGCGCCTTGATTTTCTTTCGACACATTTCCTGAGAGAGTAAACGATACGCTTCTCGCGAAGTCAGCCGTTCATCCCACAATTTAACCGGACGCCCACTTAGTTGAGCGAGCATCTCTGCAAACTGTTTGACCGTTACGGCCATCTCCCCCTCATTGCCAGAAAGAAGCAGGGGAAAACCCACGACAAATGAGGAAAGGTCGTCATATAGGGGGACGACCTCCTCTAAGATCTTTTGGACCATAACTCGTTGAACTCGAGGAGAAGGTTTTTGCGAACGAGAGTGATGTCTATGCACGACACAACGCATTCCTTTGACTTGAGAGGCTATGCTCTGGGTGGGATCAGAGATCGCTAACCCCATACGTACAGTGCCATAGTCGATGCCCAATACTCTACCCATCTTTATAACGTCTCCGTAATGTCGCCTCAGAAAAGGAGTTAAACAGAGGATGGGGGCAAATAGGTTTGGATTGATACTCAGGATGGAATTGTACCCCCACCATCCAAGGGTGGTCCACCACCTCCACAATCTCACACAAATGCTCTTTTTCATATACGCCTGACACGATCATTCCCCCCTCCTGAAGCTGCTCAAGATAACAAGAATTCAATTCATATCGATGACGGTGTCTTTCGGACACCTGTTCTACTCGATATGCAGCTGCAGCTCTGGTATGAGGGAGAATTCTACATGGGTATGCCCCCAATCTCATCGTCCCTCCCAAGGAAATGACTCCCTTTTGGTCGTTGAGCAAAGAGATGATAGGATGTGGTGTGTCAAAATCGATCTCTGTAGAATGGGCTTTTTCAAGTCCGAGAACGGATCGCGCAAATTCTACCACAAACACTTGCATGCCCAGACAGATCCCAAAACAGGGAATCTTCTCTTTCCGACAGTGTGAGACCACTTCCATTTTCCCATTAAATCCCCTTTCCCCAAATCCCCCTGGAATTACATAACCGTCACAGCCCTCATAGCAGTCGAGATCATCCGCGGAAAATCCTTTGATCAAAACCTCTACTTGGTGGATGGCTGCACTATGATGTAGCGCTTCTATAATCGATTTATAGGCATCTTGATGGCGAACATATTTGCCTACGAGCCCGACAACAATGGTTCGAGTGGGGTGTGAAGCTAAATAAACCATCTTCTCCCAAGCCGACATATCGGAGGGATAACATTCCATTTGCAAACGCGTGCACAAATGTCGATCTAAATGTTGATCGAGCAAGTTGAGGGGGAGCTCGTAGACCGTACTTTTGACATCGAGAAGTTCCAAAACAGCTTCCTTTGGAACGCTACAAAAAAGGGCAATTTTTTCTTTTTGTTCCTCAGTCAAACTCCTCTCAGAACGACACAAAATGAAATCGGGAATAATACCAATCCCTCGCAATACTTGCACCGAATGTTGTGTCGGTTTAGTCTTCAACTCCCCGGCAGCTGAGATATAAGGGATATAAGTGAGATGGACGTTGACGCAATCTTGGGGAAATTCTAACCGAAATTGACGAATAGCCTCCAAAAAGGGTTGCGACTCAATATCGCCAACGGTCCCTCCTATTTCAACTAAGGTTACCTCAATTCCCTCCTGCTGTTCAGCACAGGCCACAATACGCGATTTAATCTCATTGACCACGTGAGGGATAACTTGAACGGTATCCCCAAGATAATCTCCGCTGCGTTCCTTTTCAATCACCGAATGGTAGATCTGCCCAGAGGTCGCATTGGACAAACGAGAAAGTGGAGAGGAAGTATAACGGTAATAGTGTCCCAAATCTAAATCTGTTTCAACCCCATCCTCTGTGACATAAACCTCTCCATGTTGAAAAGGATTCATCGTCCCAGGGTCCACATTGAAGTAGGGGTCAAACTTCATCATGGCAATCGACAAGCCCTGGCTTTCCAATAACCTTCCGATAGAAGCAGACATCAACCCCTTCCCCAAGGAGGAGACCACACCACCAGTGATGAAAATATATTTCTTTCTCACGCTTATCGACTCCAGAACTACTTCCCTTTTGACCTTATTTCCTGTTCAACCGACCTAGACCTACCAGAACGATGGGCCTTTTTCGCACCTCTCCCCTACCAAACGAAAAGAGATCGACGGACAACGAAGGAAAAAATAGCGGGGGAAGGATTCGAACCTCCGACCTTTGGGTTATGAGCCCAACGAGCTGACCAACTGCTCTACCCCGCGACCATGACACCGGATTGTTCAATCTACATGAGGCAAAAGACAGATCCTATCCCTCAGAGCGATGAACACCCCTACACCGAGCCGAGCCTAGTTCTTTCTTTCTTTTTTTGCAAGGACAATCCACCCATCCACCACCTCTGTGGCAACAGCAGGAAAGAAGACCCCATTCCCTCTGCTTCATGTCACGCTCTTCGAACGCAAACAGGGGGACAGGCCTATGTGAACATTCCTAATGTTTGCACCACCCTCCTTACCGGAGATAGGTTAAACCTCCCTCTTTTTGGGCAATCCATACTTCATGGGCAACATTAAAAAAATAGCCCGTCTCAATGACTCCAGGAATATGAATTAACTGCGCATGTTCTTTTTCTGGGTGTAGACGATTTGGACCCAATTGAATATCGTAGAGATAGTGATGATTATCCGTAAGATAGGGTTGTTGATCGCTTCCTAACCTCAAGGTTCCTTTAAACCCTTGTTTTTTAATGTGATCAATGGTCGCCAGGTGCATGAAAGGGGAGATTTCCACCGGAAGTTTGCTATTGCCTAGATGATCCACCGTTTTCGTTTCATCAACGATGATGATCACCTTTTGGCTGGCATACGCAACAACCTTTTCTCTGAATAGGGCTCCCCCCCCTCCTTTAATCATTCGCTTTTGCGAATCGACCTGATCCGCTCCATCGACTACGATATCTACTCTACCCACTTGGGTGGCGTCGAGACAAGGGATCTTTTCCTCTATCACCTGCTGGTGAGAAGATTGAGAAGTCACGAGCACGGTAATATGCAACCCTTGACGGCAACGCTGGGCCAAATATTGGATAAAGTAGAACACGGTAGACCCTGTTCCCACTCCCACAACCATACCTTCCTGGATGGAATCCGCCGCTGCCTTACCCACACGCTCTTTAAGATGATCTTTTTCCACAATCTCTCCTCCCCTAAAGGAACAATCCCCTTGCGACGAAGGGTACGCTCGGGTATAGATCGTGTCAAGCAAGGATCAATGTCGAAGGGTTTCTTTTCGCTGCTTTCATGACAAGATAGGGTTAGAGGGATCGATGATCCACACAAAGCCCCCCGACCGAGGGTATGTGATAAGTCATTGAATATAAATCTATTTATTATACTTTGGGCCAGCCCTAAGAGATCTTGATGAGCACAAAAAAGAGAAAAGTCTAAGCACAAAAAAAACCGATATCATTTTTTGATGATTTATTTGATTTTATTAGGAGGTATTGTTTACAATGAGCGGTATGACCAGGGAGGAAGGTTCATACGCATGGAGGGTTTTGATAATGAATCGTGAAGATCAAAAGGAAATTTTAGGCGAAAGTCAAAAAACTCGGAGGACTAGGGAAAAACTCCAGAGGTATTTAGATCGAATTGAGAGGGAAGTTTCTCCTCAAGCTTTGCAAAAGAAATCTCAGGAGATCCATCATTGGATTTCCCGGCATTCCTCAGACAGGGTGGTTTTGAAGTCCAAAGATATTTCGTTGTTTGACGAGAACAGGAATAGTGCCAAGGCGAGTGGATCAGTTGCGAGTTTGGCTTCTCGATTGGAAAAAGAGGGGTTGCAAGGGTCTTAGACACGTTTTGCTCCTTTCTATGCAACGCTTTTGATGGGGTGGGGTGCATCTTGTATGAGTTTGTCTGTTCCCCTTGAATTTCGAGGTGTGGGCTGACCGCCTAGAAGGGTGATTGCCCCCCTCCGAGGGTGCTTTTCTTTACTTTTGAACGCCCTGCCGACAGCAGGAGAGGAAAATTAGGCTCCCAGAAGGGGCAAGGGAGGTGGGGTGTTGTCAGCCCCAGAACATTTTACGCTCATTCTCAGAGAGGAATGGTGGCTATCGCCTCATTTCGTGATTTGACATCGTTTCGTGGAGCGAGAGCCCCCAAGCGGGGGGGGCTTTTTTGTATTTTTTGCTCTGACTTTTTCTTGAAGAGGTATCCCTTCTCCGGAGTTGAACACCCCTACTATGCCAAATGGCCTTTCAATCGAAGGAGAACCGTTTCTATTAAGACCGTTGCATAACTTCTCTCGAAGTTCATCATTGGCTATCAAGCTGGGTAATACAGCGAAAATAGAAAAAGAAGGAATATATCCAAATCATTTGTAATGAATATCTTATGGTGATTGCGAATCTAGGATTTTTCACTCAAATTCTTATGGTTTTTCACATAAAGTCGACCAACCAGAGGTTATGCAACGGTCTTTCTATTGAAGATTTTGTGCACTATGGTCCCTTCGGTTTTCTACAACCCAACCCAATAGATATTAAGATGATTGTAAAAATTTTAGGTTTCTCATGTGAGTTTTCCATGATTTTGCACAGCAACTCAACCAATCGAAGGTATACAACGACCTTAAGGCTGATGACCGTAGCGATCACTTTGGAGCAAAGATCGGAAAATGTATCCCTCTTCTCGAATGAAAACCCCCGTGAGTCTTTCCGAGATAGAGCCCCCCTCCTTCTGTGAGCCTTGAAGGGAAAAGGTTTAGCGGTGGTCTGGTCGGCCACAAAGAGGAAGGGATATCAGTTTGTCCGTTACTCTCTCCCATAAATGTGCAGCTAAATCATTCACTACCCGTCGACGAAAGCAGTAACCACACCAAGTATGGTAGAGATAGCGGCTATCGCTGCAACACAAAGAACAGGGACGAGGGGAGCTGCCCCTATTGCAAGGCATACCAAAGCTGTCACAGCGGCAGCGACTGCAGCTACCAAAGCAGAGATAAGAATGATCATCAACAAACCTTCTGCTATAAGAATAGCAACCTCACCGCATGCTGCAAGAATGGGGTGTCTTTTGTCCCAGGAAGGCCTGCTGCATTTATCGTCTTCTTTTTGGACACTATCGTTGGTTTCTACTCGGGGATAATCGTTGAAATCAGCTGGAGTTGAATCGGTTTCTACTCGGGGATAATCGTTGAAATCAGCTGGAATTGAAATTGAAGTTAATAATGCTAATCCAATCATAATATATACCTATTCTTTATGATAAAATTTAATTCTATTATAAAATATTTTAAACTATTTGTCAATTATTAAACATTATTTTATAAATCAAAACAAACGATTGAGTCGGATAATATTGAGTTTTGCGAGGGAACTACAAGTGACAGATTAATAAGCTAAGGCAAAGCAAAAGAAAAAAATTCTTCAAAGGTACGCGTTCACGGGGGTAGCAAATCGATCTGAAATATTCGGCCAAGCCGGTATTCTTTTGATTTCGATCAGTAAATGGCCCTGTTGAAAAATGGGAAGGCAGTGATAAAAACCTTCGAAACTGGCCTAAAATAAAATGACCGATCTACATCATAAATCACTGAAAATAAAAATAATGCAATTTAAAGCCTCCTGTTGAGGATTTAGTGTATATAGACCACTTGCATCGAAAAATGCTATTTTCTCAACACTCCCTTAGATGTGATACTCAGAAAAATTTCCTTAGAAAGTCAATCAACTTGAGGAGCTAGACTGATCGAAAGGTTGATGACCGTAGCCGTCACTTTGCAACTAAAGATCGAAAAAAGTGTTTCTCCTCCTAACCGAGCTCTTTGAATCTTTCTACGAGATAAGGTCCCCCCTTCCTTAGTTCTGTAATTTAAGGCCCTGTTGAAAAATGGGAAGGCAGTGATAAAAACCTTCGAAACTGGCCTAAAATAAAATGACCGATCTACATCATAAATCACTGAAAATAAAAATAATGCAATTTAAAGCCTCCTGTTGAGGATTTAGTGCATATAGATCACTTGCATCGAAAAATGCCATTTTCTCAACAGGCCCTTTAAGTTAGGCATACTTCGGGGGGCAGCATGAATCGTGCTCTGCAGTGTCTCTCTTCTTTTCAGAATTTTTTGGAGGAACGCGGTTTCGAGAAAGTGAAAAATGGAAGGTCTAGTGGTGGTTTGCTGGCTACAAAGAAGGAGGGGTATCGGTTTATTCCGCTACCCCCGTGAACGCATACCTTCAAAGCTAGTTTGAATAGCATGCGTTTGTCAGGAAACAAGCCGAATAAGATTCCGGGCAAATGTAATGCATATAGCTCATTCACACTGAACTTCCATGCAACGATCTTGAAGCTAGTAGATCTCAGATGCATTAGGTATGATCGCACACAGGAAAATGCAGATTGAGACCGGCTCAGTTGATTACCTTCCTCCTATCCTCATTTCCGAATCGACCTTTTGCATCATCTTCGTTCTTGGAGAGGATTCTACTATCTCTCAAACACATTTTTACCTTTACTTTTGTCAACACATCATGTATCCCGGGGTCTCTTTGGAAAAGATGGCTCTATCGTGATGGCTTGAAATATTGTTGTACATGTCAAAATGTAAAAAAACAAGAAGAAGAGATTGACAAACTTTGATCTCTGAGAAAATAGAGTTATAAATGATTGATTGTAAATCCTATGAAAGGAAGAACAAGGGATAAGGTTAAAAGAACGCAAAACTTCCCAAAAGGTGGTTTGAACAGATCAAAATATCGATCCGCTTCATGGAACGTGTCACAACGCCATGGTTCAAGTATGATTTATTGATATAATCGCACCATATGAATGAAGAACATTTACATACATTTCCTCAACCGTTAGATCATTATTCCTTGTTAAAATCCATCGGCAAGGGGGGGATGGGGGAGATATTTTTAGCCAAGGATCCCTTCTGCGAAAGAAAGATTGCTTTAAAGAAAATTTTGCCAAAGTTAATGAAATATTCTTCGATTAAACAACGCTTTCTAAGCGAATCGAAAATCGCAGCCCAACTACCACATCCTTCCATTATTCCCATCTACTCAATCAGTGTGAAAGAGACACACATGTATTATACCATGCCTTACATCGAAGGAGAGACCCTCAAACACATTTTGCATCAAGCTAAAACCAAAAAGGTCACAGCCATGCACTCCCCCACCCTAATCGAAACATCTATCCCTTCCCTCATTCGCGCATTTCTCAAGGTCTGCCAAGCAATCGATTACGCCCATAGCAACGGATTCGTTCATAGGGATATTAAACCCGAAAATATTATGATCGGAAGGTTTGGAGAGGTAGTCATCTTAGACTGGGGCATCGCACGTTCCCTCACCTCCCCTTCCCCTCGTCATGAAGGGCCCTCAATAGATGCAGACTCTGCCACCACACTGCCAGGAAAGATTGTGGGAACAATCAATTATATGGCCCCAGAACGTGCCTTTGGTCATCCTTCTACCACACAGTCCGACATTTACGCGCTGGGCGTGCTATTGTATGAATTGTTAACCCTCACCCTCCCCTTTCGCCGGGGTTCTTTACCTACCTTCCGGAAGACCCATCAGAAAGAAACGTGGATCGAGCCTCAAAGGGTAGCGCCCTACCGGGATATCCCTCCTTTGCTCTCCAACATCGTCAAAAAATGTTTGAAGCCTCATCCCGATAACCGTTACGCTTCCGTGAGAGAAATCATCATCGCTGTAGAGGAGTATATCGAAGGAAAGCCCGATTGGATGCATTCCGACAACCTCTCCATCGCTAAAGAGAGTGATTGGGAATTCCAGGAGAATATTTTACTCTCTCAACATGCGGCTATCGCTTCCCCCGGATCTGTTGAATGGGTGCACCTTATGGTTTCTAAACGCTCTTATTTGGGAAATATACAAATCAGAACAACGCTCACTTTGCATTCAGAAAGTCGTGGTTTGGGGTTTCTACTCTGCCTTCCGGATCCAAGTGAAAGAACCAGTTTGGAAGAGGGTTACCTAATATGGTTGGGATTGCAAAGAGATGTTGGATGTAAACTCTTCTACTCTCATGTAGAGATCATGGTCGTCCCATCGATGACTTTTGAAGTCAATACTCCCTATGAAGTACAGATTGAGAAGGTGGGGAATCAACTGTTGCTCAGAATCGATGGTTGTCTGATCTTTCACTATGTGAGCCATATGCCCCTAATTGGAGGGCATGTCGGCATTCTATCAAAAGATACCCATTACCATGTAGAGCAACTTTCTATCCTGTTGGGAAGCCACAATGTGATGGTGAATTGTCTCTCCATTCCTGATGCATTTTTTATGAACAAAGAATATGAAAAATCCCTCGCCGAATATCGGCAAATTGCTCACTCCTTCAAGGGAAGAAGTGAAGAAAGGGAAGCTCTCTTTAGGGCAGGGCTCTCTCTCATCGCCCGAGCTAAAACATGCTCAGACCAGGAAGAGCGACGTCGATATTTTTCCAAAGCTTTAGATGAATTTGAGAAACTCTATGATTCCCCGGGGGCCCCTCTTGAATATTTGGGAAAATCGTTGGTTTATAAGTCGGAGGATAATTTGGAAGAAGAGGTCAAATGTTTGGAATTTGCGATACGTAAATATGCTAAACATCCCCTCCTCCACTATATTGAAGAACAGATCAACTACAGATTACACTACACGGCTCGCTACGATCGAAGGGCCGCCTACGCCTTTGCTCTGCTCATGCTCTATCACCTGCCTCAATTGGTTCAAACCGAGGCAACACAAACTCTACTCAAAGAATTGACCCATCACTGGAAAGAACTTCCCTTTATTGAACCCCTTCCCCCCTCTGCTGCCACTCCATCTACACATCGTCACTTGGCCATCCAACTCGCTTTTTGGTTATCTAAGCCCATGATGCTCTATGAGATGGTACAGAAACTCTCTCTTGAAGATCCGGATTTTCTGCTATTTATAGGAAATATTCTGTTCACCCTTCTTGAAATGGAACAGGTGAAACTCGTCGAACATCTCCTCACCCAACTCAGCAAAAGCTATCACATGCCACAATTTTTACTGCTCAAACATTACTTCAATATCGCAATACAAAATCAAACCCAATCCCTAGAAATCTGTTTGCAACTCTTCCTTCGAAAGGCCTCTTTCCCTTTTAACTCAATGGAGTCCAGGCTATTGAGATATCTTTTGCAAAGGGGCCTAACTTTAGAAAACTCTAAAAAACTTCTTCCTTTCTTCGCCTATATCCAACAAGAAACCCAATTTCTCCCCATGTATATTTGGGCCCTTCTGTTCAATAATCAGGTAAAAAAGGCTCTGCAACTATTCAATAAGATCTCCCAGGAAGAAAAGGAGAACCCGGCCTCCCCCTATTATTTTTTACATCAATGTGCCCTCATTCGACTCAATCCTGAACAGGCCACTCCCTCCTATTTTGAAGCCTATTTTGAAAACCTATTTTCCTTTGTCCCTACCATGTTAGATTCCCATATCAAGGAAAATATCCAAATCAAATCGGGGTGGGGGAAACGAGCATTTGTCTATGAAAAAATCTCTCTCTATCGAGCTCTTGTCCTCTACTATTCTTGTATAGGAAAAAATCGAAACGCTATTCAATTTGAAAAAATGATGATCAAGGAACAGAAAAAGGGGGAAATCCTCTCTGATTTCCTTTAGAATCATTCTAACAGAACCCTATGAATGTAGATAAACAGCCTTATGAATGACATGTCCAAGCAATATTGCCCTCAACCTGTTGAAAAAAAGTGGTCCCTCTTTTGGGAACACCACCAGTTTTTCTCTCCTTCCTTCTCTTCAGAGGGGAATCCTTACTGCATCACCTTACCCCCGCCCAATGTCACTGGCACTTTACATATGGGACATGCCTTGGTCAACACTCTCCAGGATCTGCTCGTCCGCTGGAGAAGAATGTGCGGAGATCGCGTTTTGTGGATACCGGGGACGGATCATGCGGGAATTTCCACTCAGACCGTCGTCGAGAGAGAATTGATACGCACGAGAGGAAAAACGCGCAAAGAATTTTCCAGAGAAGCTTTTTTGAAGGAAACTTGGAAATGGAAGGAAGAACATGAAATGCTCATTATCCATCAGTTGAAGAGGTTAGGCTGTTCCTGTGACTGGTCCCGATGGCGTTTCACGATGGATGAAGGATCTAACCGAGCGGTGCGCACGCTTTTCAAAAAGATGTATGAGGACCATTTGATCTATCAGGGAAATTATCTAATCAATTGGGACCCCGTCACACAAACCGCACTGGCTGATGACGAAGTGGAGTATGAGGAACGTCAAACCTATCTGTGGCACATCAGCTACCCTTTTGCGCATAAAGAGGGATCGCTAACCATTGCGACCACGCGGCCAGAAACTCTCCTAGGGGATGTCGCCGTCGCGGTCTCTCCTCAAGACCCACGTTATCAAAAAGAGGTGGGGAAAGAACTCATCCTGCCCATCTGTCACCGAGCTATCCCCATCATCTCCGACAGCCACGTTAATCCGAATTTCGGCACGGGCGTGGTCAAAATCACTCCCGCCCACGATTTCAACGACTATGAAATCGGACAACGCCACCATCTTCCCCTGATCAATCTTCTCAATCCCGATGGCACTCTCAATGAAAATGGGGGTGAGTATGCGGGGTTGAGCATGGAAGAAGCACGACACCGCATCGTGTGCCACCTAAAAGAAAAAGGGCTTCTGCTGAGGGAGGAACCCTATCTTCACCGTCTAGGGATCTCTTATCGTTCAAAAGCGGCAATTGAACCTTTTCTTTCCCAACAATGGTTTATCAATATGACCCCCTTCAAACAGAAGCTGATCGACGCAGTCGAAAAGAAACGGGTGCAATTGATCCCTAAGGAATGGGAAAAACACTATTTACATTGGATCTATCATCTAAGAGATTGGTGCATCTCAAGGCAGTTGTGGTGGGGACACCGCCTACCCATATGGAAGAAGGTGGATGACCCACAAACGACCATCTGTTACGGTGGGGAAGGTCTTCCTCCAGAAGTACAAAAGGAACCGAAAGCTTGGAAACAGGATGACAATGTGTTGGACACCTGGTTCTCTTCCGCAATTTGGCCTTTGACGGTACTGGGTTGGCCAGACCACACGGAGCTCTTAGATCTCTTCTATCCCAACTCGATTTTGCTCACGGGACATGACATCCTCTTTTTTTGGGTCGCTCGCATGATCATGATAGGAGAGTATCTAACGGGAGAAGTCCCTTTTCACAAAGTTTCACTACAGGGATTGATTTATGGAAGGTCCTATTGGAGACAGGACAAGCAGGGAAAGGTTTGTTACATATCGGCTCAAGAAAAATCGCACTTCGATCGTGGTCTGCCCCTTCCTTCAGACGTCTATGCAAAGTGGGAAAAAATGTCTAAGTCCAAGGGGAATATCGTTGATCCGCTCAATATCATCGAAGAATATGGGACAGATGGATTAAGGATGGCCCTCATATCGAGTGCTACTCAGAATATCCAAATCGATTTAGACTGCCGACGCTTTGAAGAATTTAAAAATTTTGCGAATAAAATATGGAATGGATTCCGTTTTGTCATGACCCATCTCACTCTCACTGATCAAGAACTAGTTCAAGGACTCAACATGGAGTGGCTCGCCTTAGAGGATCGATGGATCCTTCTCCGTTTCAATCGCACGATTGAAACTATCATTTCACACTTACACCATTTAGAATTTGATCAATTAATAGAACGAATTTACCTCTTTTTTTGGAATGAATTCTGTGCTTACTATTTGGAGATCGCGAAACCCATTCTCTTTACGCGTGGGAAGGGCGATCTCGATAAGCAAAGAATTCTAATCACTGTGCTCGTTGGAAGCATCCGCCTCTTACACCCCATGGCCCCATTCATCACGGAGGAGATTTTCCATGAGGTGAAGAAAAAGTTTCCACAACTCCCTTCCCTCTCCCACCCGCAGGCAGAAGACCTTTACACCTTGGATTGTGTTAAAAGCCTTCTCTCCCCCGCTTGTGCAGTGGCTCCCTTCCCTCAACCCTTTCCTTTCAAGGAGGGAGTGGATCAGAGGGAGGTGGAGTCTCACTTTACCAAGATACAGAATCTCATTTATACGGTGCGAAACATGCGCGCGGAAATGAATCTTCCTCCTCAAACTAAAAACGATCTCTTCTTGGCAGGGAAAACTGCACTCGCTGAACGACATAAGGATATCCTATTTGCGCTATTGCCCATCGACCATCTCCACTTTCATTCTCTCCCTCCGAATCATTCCTTTTACTCCACTGGTTATGTCGACGAAATCAAAGTGCTCATGCCGATTCCCTCAAGTTTTTATCAAAAGGAACGGGAAAGGTTGGAAAAGGAAGAGGCAAAAGCGCGCACACACATCGCTAAGGTGCAGGAAAAGCTAAATCTTCCCCATTTCATAGAAAGGGCCCCACAATCGGTGATCGATCAAACGCGACAGACCCTAGCTGACCTTGAAACTCGCGCACAGAAGATTCAAATGAAACTCAAGTCATTTACCTCTCATGAAAGTACGCGTTCACGGGGGTAGCAAATCAATCTGAAATATTCGGCCAAGCCGGTAGTCTTTTGGTTTCGGTCAGTAAATAGCACCAACCGAGCCTTAATTCTTGTCATCCTTGTCAAATTTTTTAAAGGAAGACAAAAAATTTTTTTTGTTACATACCGTGGCTCTCCGATTAGGATGTAAGCCTCTCATTTATAAGATCACTCATGAGTAAAGACCGTTGAGAGCTGAGCTCAAAGAAATGGATTTTCTCCTTCTGGTTGGGAACATTTTAACTCCACCTGAAGATAGTTTTGCTTCAACTGAGGATAACCTTATTCTGGCCTGAGACATTGTCCTACCCACTGAGAGCACCCGAATACAACAACTCTTCAGAGCAACTCTTCGCTTTTTTCTATCTGATTCGATCCTTCGTGCGCCATGCAAATTCACTTCCTCTTACTTCGCTCAAGGTGTCCACTCTCCTCCTCGGAGGGCTAGTCATATAAAATTGAGGGCTTTCTTGGAATTAAATTTTTCCAATTTTCTACCTAGTGAGCATGTAAAAATTCTTGACAGTATCTTTAACTATTAAATATACTTCGTCCTAAAGTCTTTAAAAATATGTGATCAGAAGGTGGTGTTATGTTCAAACTTACCCTCAATCAACCTACTGTCTTAAACGCTATCATAAGCGGGGACCAGGAGAGGACACAGAAGCAGCCCAATACACAAGAACCATTGCCGCCATCATCCCGCAAGAGAAAAATGAAGGAGAAACAAACACCTATTGATTTCCTAGCAGGGCAAGCAATAGATGAGTCGCAGGAACAGATTAAGCGAGGAGAAATGACGAAAGTAGTCGAGCAAGCAATAGATGAGTTGTGGGAACAGATTAAGCGAGGAGAAGTGACGAAAGTAGTCGATCGAGTGCATTACAATGTGGGCACTATGCTCGCAAAGGTGAGAAAATTTTGCGGAAAATCAAAGATATTGTGGGGACAAGTTGAGGAAACAGAGGTCACAGAGTGGACCGAGTTCGCAGTAGGGTATGGGATCAGACGAGGTCGGTTTGTTTTAGATAAAAACACCTCCAAATTATCCCTCGCGAACAAAGGAACTCCCCATACGATCGGGGAGGCCCTTCCTCGTGAGAGGGAAGCTGCTACGGCAACTCCGCTTTCGGAAGAAGATGCAGAAGGAGACAGCTTTGTTGAGACTTTAGGGAGCGGCGACAAGGGTGGGAAGATAGATCTACCCTCCACGGATGTACTCGTGTGGGTTCAGCCCGAAGAGGAGCAACTTGCTTATGGAGAACAACACACACTCCACTCAGAGCAGAGGGACACGGGAGCCCACAGACAGAGCGAATATGCAGTGGAACGTAGAGTTGTCCCTGCTTCAGAACCCTTCCTTTGTGTGGGGGAAGCTGCTACGGCAACTTCGCTTTCAGAAAGAGATACGGAAGAGAATAGCTTTGTTGAATGGCTTATGAAGCAGAAGGAAAAAAATAGAATGATAAAACTCCTCGACCCGGATGAGTCCATGAAAGGGCGGCTGTCTCAAGTAGCAGAACACATCGCAAAGACGTTTCAGCAGAAAAACCTAATTTACTTCACCCAGTTCAAACAAGATCTTATTGACAAATGTCTTGATCTTCTGTTTGAGAAAACAGAGGGCGTATTAACTCCCGAATTGGTATTGCGCTTGTGGGCTCTGCTGATTTCAACAAAGGCCTTCTCCGATTTATCTACGTTTATGTGGATGTTACGGACGAGAGAGAGGGCGAAAAAATGGTCTCAGTTGAAGATCGAATGGGATATTCTGTACGCGAGTGACGAAACGGATTTTATGAACGAGATAAGTGAAATCTCGCTAAAATTTTCGCAGAAGCTATTAAAAGAGGACATAAGACGGAGGAAGGTTATGACAGTCATAATGGGTGGCGTGAACATCTATCTTTCTCATCGTATCTTAGTGATCATGAAGGTACAAGAATTAGAGAACATCCGTCACTCTCAACATCCGGAAAAACCCCTATGCAGAGTGGGCTACCAAAAGATTCAGGTAGTCAAGAAGGAGACAAGAACTCCCCATACGATCGGAGAGGCCCTTCCTCGTGAGAGGGAAGCTGCTACGGCAACTTCCGCTTTCAGAAGGAGATACAGGAAAAAATAGCTTTGTTGAACGGCTTGTGGAGCAGAGGGACACAAGTAAAGTGATACAACTCCCCGACCCGAATGAGCCCATGAAAGGGCGGCTGTCTAAAGTGAAAAATCACATTGCAGAGGTGCCTCTGAATGCAGGACAACCTGCCGACACCCAGTTCAGACACGAGCTTACTGACAAATGTCTTGATTTTCTGCTTGAGGAAGAGGAGGACATATTAACTCCCGAGTTGACATTGCGCTTGTGGGCTCTGATTTCAGGTAAAAATATCTTCTCCGATTTGCCTACGCTTATGGAGATGTTACGGACGAGAGAGGATCATAAAAGATGGCAGCAGTCGAGTAAGGATCGACATGTCGGATGGGAGGCTAAAGCTGTTAAGTTCACAGCTGAAGGAATGAATTTTGCGGAAAAGATAATGCAAGGCGCGCTAGGCTTTTCGTAGAATCTACTAATACAACAACAGGGCATAAAACGGAGAAAGGTTATTACAGTCATGGTGGATGGGGTGAGCATTTGTCTTTCTTATAGACACTTAGCACTCATGAGGTTACTAGAAGAAGAGAACATCCATCACTTTCAATGTCCGCAAAAAACCCTACCCAGAGCGTCCTTCAAAGCGTTTGAGACCCGGTTGAAAAATCATTTGATACCCTTAGAAAATAACCGTTTTTGGGTCAAAACTTGAAAAGTGACTAATACGATAAAAGTTTTTAGTTTTTGGGACAAATTATGACTAGATTTATGCTTGCCCTTGTCTCTGATTTGATGATTTTACCCCTGATTTTGTGTTTTTTGCAAAATCAGGGCAGGGGGGACTGTTCAAAACCCTTGCAAAACTGTGCCATGTATACTAATCAATCGTTTGAAATTATGAACAAGAGCTTGCATAAAGCCCTGAAACTGATTCTTGGCAATCCCTATGCAACGTCCTCTTCTTACTTTGTTTAGAAAACACCTCGTAAGGCATCCTCTGTTTTGAAATCAGTCGGTCTCTCTCAAAATCTTTCCCTCTCATATTGTTTGTTTAAATCGCTCTGCTGGTACAGCCATTCTGCTTCATCATAAGAAACGCTTTCTTACTGCAATACCCTTTGTCAGAAAACACCACGGTGTCCTTCGGACAAATGTGACTAAGTCCTTGATCATCAGTAATATTTGCTGGAGTAACTGCAACTTTAGTCATCAATCCTGATTTCATACAAACAGCTACATTCCTTTTGGACCCATACCAAAATTGACTTTTTCCCTTACATCCCACCCTCGCTTGTTTGTCGGTGGCCACTTTCTTCGCTGTTTTGTTGTTAAAAATTTTAAGTCCTTTTTCTATTGCTTTGTCTCATTCCTTCCATAGATTTGTCTTTGAAATCATCTGTGACGCATCTACAAAACTGAATTCTTCTGCAATGAGTCCTTGTGCTTTCAGCTAAGCGTTGAATTTCCTAAATCATTCAGCTAGTCTTTTTGTCCTAATCTTAGATCTTAGGTGTGAAAAATAGGTGTGATCTGGAGTGTTTTCTAACAGAGAAAAACCACAAAAAAATTTCTCCGAAACATTTTCTCTAAGAAAACGTTCAAGTTCTCTATCGCTTAAATTTTCCATCCACTGTAACACGAGAGCCTTAAAGCCCGATTCAAAATGATAACCCTTACGACCTTTATTTTCACAAAATAGTACCTTCAAAGATGCACACAATCTTTCAAAATTCACAATACGTAGCAACTTTCGATAAGGGTGATCTTTACACACTAAATCATCAATGGGTGTCTCAAACATATCTTGCTCCTGTTTTCGTATGGATTTGAACATGGTCTTTGTACTCAATTGCTTATGAACGAATTGTGCCTCTCAAATCCTTTTATTTTAAGTTGGTCTTGAAAAAGTTTGTCGACATCTCCCATTTCTCAACAGGCCCGTTTGGAGAAATTTCTGCGATATCTGCTACTTGATGCAATTGAACGGATGTCACAGATTCTCCAAAGATTTTGCCATGACAGCCCGAACATTCTTCTGGAAAAAGATCTATGTTCTCAGTGACCTCACCCTCGGGATAGAGTGCCCTGATGTGGCCAGGATGGCCAAACTAACCCCCTGGTTACCTGTAGGTCTAGAAGATCGGCTCCTACGAAAAGGATCTTGTGACGGAGGTTTGGAACTGTGTCTGCTGTTGGTCCCAAGTTTTTCTTTGAGGGCCTGATTTTCTTTTTCTAGCTGAGCAGCTCTTTCTTTCCACTGAGCACACTCCCGCTTCGAGATGATGAGACTTGTCTCCAAACAGAGAATTTTATGCTCTTTTTCTTGATTCAACCCTTTTTTCACCATCTGGGCCAGCCCTTCAGCGTTAACCTTCCTACACCAAAGAACCATAGTAAAAAATTTTTTTTGTCTTACTTTAGGAAATTTGATAAGAGTGGCAAGGATTAAGGCTAGGTTAGTGCTATTTACTGATCGAAATCAAAAGAATACCGGCTTGGCCGAATATTTCAGATCGATCTGCTACCCCCGTGAACGCGCGTACGCCTATATGAGTAAAGCAAATTTTCCAGGAATCTCTCGGCTTTTCTTCTATCTAACTTGTTCATCCGTGCGTCATGTAGCTTAGCTTTTCTTCCCTTATTCAAGATAACCCCCCTTCCTCCAAGCAGCTGAGCGTACAAAATTGAAAAATTTCTTTGTGCCGCTTTTTTCAATGTTCTCCCCCTGAACGCATACGCAGCATCTTCCCCCGTCGTTAAGACATTTCTTACGACTGGGAAACTGCGGCCTGAAAACAGGGAGAAGACTCCCTTCGTCCAATGCTCTGTTGCAGACGATGATGAACGATATCCATCGCAGCCTGGTTTGGTGATGTAGACCTCTTTCTGGCTACACCGTACACATCCAAAAGTTGATCATAAATTCGATCTACCATATCGCGCGCGATGACTGCAGAGTACCCTCCCCGAGATAGTTCGCACAACACATTGATTAGGCCACCCGCACTGATGACAAAATCCGGGGCATAAAGAATCTCTCTTTTCATTAACAACTCTCCATCTTTAGGTTCAGAAAGCTGATTATTGGCCGCTCCTGCTATCCCTCGGCATTGCAGGGAATCAATAGTCTGAGGATTCAACACTCCCCCCATAGCATTGGGGGACAAAATATCACATGGCACGCTCAAAATTTCTTCAGGAGGGACGGAGATGGCCATTTTTTTATCTGTGTAAAAGGAGACTAATTCTCGATCTACATCACAGATGATCAATTGAGCTCCTTCCCAAAATAGGTGACGAAGAAGCTCTTTCCCCACATGACCTATTCCCTGTATCGCGATCGTTTTTCCTCTCAATGAAGAGGATCCATCCAATGTTTTCAGAGTGGCCTTAATGCCACAAACGATTCCCCAAGCGGTAAATGGAGAGGGATCCCCACTACCTAGAGATCCGGGCATACCACACACATATTTGGTGTCTTTGGCGATGATAGTAAGATCTTTAGAGTCACAACCGCTATCTTTTGAGCCGATGTACCGTCCCTTTAGCCCGTTGATAGCTTTCCCAAATGCTCGAAGTAAACTAGGACTTTTATCTCGATTTGGATCAGCGATGATGACTCCCTTTGCTCCTCCGAACCCGGATTGAGCCATCGCGGATTTATAGGTCATGCCTTCGGCTAACCTCAGAACGTCCTTCAAGGCCTCTTGTTCGGAAGGATAGGGAAAAATCCGGATTCCCCCCAGCCCAGGGCCCAGTCGGGTATCATGGATGGCAATAATCGCCCTCAACCCCACCGTGTCATCGGTGATCTTCACCACCTGTTCAAACCCTGGAATGGATAACTCTTGATAATTCAACATAAATCTACCCTACTCTATCTTCCGCTGGATCATTCTAACAGAATGGCAGAGTTAGAGTCTATTAAATCTATCTATGTCTTTAAGAACGGAGAAAAAATGTGCATTCCCTGGAACATCTCACTTCCAGGGGAATCCTGGATAAATCAAGTTTCTTGCCCATGAACTTCAAAGATTGGCTTCTGTCTCACTCGCACTGACTCCCCTGAGCCTATGAATCGAAAAAGTTTTTGCCCCCGTGAACGCAATCCTCCTATCCCGCAAAGACACACACCAAAATAATAGAGAGGCCTGTTCAAAGAACTTTTTAAATGTGGCTAATCCTTGTGTCAAGTAGAGATCCCTACCCTTTTTTCTAATTCTTAACGTCTATTCCTGGAACATGGTCTCGATAGCTTTGCATTTTTTTGATCTCGATATTTGGAAAGTGGTCTTTAAGAATGGGGATCATCCCCTGCCCCTCATTTGCCATCTGAATGGCATCGTAGAGGGAGAGCCCCACTCCCCGACCCTCTCCCCACCCTTCGAAGAGGATAAGATCACCTCTGATTTTTACCGCGAAATCGTTGCTGCGCAGAGACTCCTTACCTAACCACTCTTGTAATTGTTGGAAGCCAACATCCTTGCTATGCACTCCATCGTGCAGCCTTACCGCATAGACTTTATGGCTATCTGGATCGACAAAACAATCGATGCTCGTCACCCGATTCATCTCCGCATTTAACGCAAGCTTATGAGAATCTATATAAAAATCCCACCGATTCTGAGATCGGCACTTGGCGGAAAAATCCATGTGCACCCCCGGAGGAGAAGGAACCTGTTGCCGATAGATCTGCGCATAGCTTGCGGTCTTTCCAGCACAATTCTCTGTAGATGTTGCAGGGAACAGAGAGGAGTGGTAGGTCATGACGAGATATCGGGTATTTCTTGCGGATTGCTCAGATATCGGGTGTGCGGTGGCCACTCCCTGATAATGACAGGCTTTTGCCTCGATGTGCCAGAGAGGTTGTGATGTAGAGTGGTGGGCAAGATAATAGGCATGGGTACGCTCGACGATGGCAAGAGCTTCACGTACTTTGGGGGGATAAGTGGCAAGAGCGGGGTAGGTATAATGCAGGGTGGACTTAAGGAAATCCTCCACGCTAACCTCATTTACGACATACAGTCTATCCTCAATGGAGTAGCAATCCAAATTTCCTCGATATTGGATCCCGTTGACAAGCAGTGTACTCTCCCGTTGATCGGGCACTAGGCGTAGATGCCCTTCCACTACTAGCCGATTTCCCCATCGAATCTTCCCCCCTCTGAGGACTGAGACAACTCCCTCTCTATTTTTTCGGGAACCTAATCGACTTCCCTGATTTAAATCAAAAAGAGTAAAAGATTCTCTTGTTTCAAGAAAAAATGGCTCTCGATGATCGCTCAACAAAACCCTAATGGTAGCAGGTCGATCATCCCCTCCGCCCCCCGGAAAGGGAGAAGCGTATGAGACCCCGAACATAGCCAAAATCAGAAAAACACAAACTGCGATGATCCTCTTTCCATTCATAGAGTCAACACTCCTTACTATTTGGTGATGCAGGTCTGCTCATGATAGTCCCAGATGATGATAAGCGAATTTGGTCACTTCCCTTCCCCTTTGTGAGCGTTTGATCATGCCTTTCATCATTAAAAAGGGTTCGTGCACCTCTTCTAATGTGGAAACATCTTCTCCCAACGCAGCCGCAATGGTGTTGACGCCAACGGGTCCTCCCCCATGTGTTTCGATGAGATATTTCAAAATGCGCGTATCGGTATCATCTAACCCAAGGCAGTCGATCTCTAGCATTTCCAACGCCGCACGTGTAGCAATTTTGTCAAGCTGGCTATTCGTACGCATTTGAGAATAATCTCGAACCCACCTCAGCAAATTGTTGGCCGTTCTGGGAGTTCCCCTCGAACGATTCGCAACCTCTGAGACAGAGTCTGGATCGACATCGACCTGCAATAGATGGGCAGAGCGGGTGAGAATCTCGGAGAGGTGAGGAGGCTCATAGTAGTGCATGCGACAGATGAACAGAAAGCGAGAACGCAAGGGGGCGCTGAGAAGTCCCATTCGGGTTGTCGCTCCAATAAGGGAGAACCGTTTCAATGGGATTCGCATGCTCCGAGCCTGAGGCCCATCATCGAGAAGCAAATCTAGAGTAAAATCCTCCATAGCGGGGTAAAGGTATTCCTCTACTGTCTTGTTCAGTCGATGGATTTCATCAATGAAGAGGATATCTCGTTCTTTCAGGTTAGTCAAAATTCCGGCGAGGTCAGAGGGCTTTTCGATGGAAGGTCCTGAGAGGACAGTCAAGTCGCTCTGTAACTCATGCGAAATGATGTGAGCCAGGGTAGTTTTCCCCAAACCTGGAGGGCCATAGAACAGCGCATGGCCAAGGGCCTCCTGCCTTTTTTTCGCAGCACCGACAAAAATCTCAAGTTTTTCCCTTGCGCGAGATTGGCCGACAAACTCTCTCAAGGATTTTGGACGCAAAGTTTGCTCCAACTGTTGATCCTTCCGAGTCCATGCAGATTGAACAAAAGAATTGGGCATCACACTCCCCTTAAGCCACGATAGACCTTATACCCGTTCTTGAGAAAAAAGGGTAGCAGGAAAACAAAGTCAGAGGCTATATACGGTGGTTCAGTGGGTAGGATATTGTCCTAGCTGGACAAGGAGATGTTCATGGGTTTGCAATCGGATCAATGGATTCGTAAAATGGCATGGGAGAAGGGGATGATCGAACCCTTCGTTGAGGAACAGGTTTCTCTCGACCGTAGGGGAGAAAGGGTGGTAAGCTATGGGTTATCTAGCTATGGCTATGATGTGCGTATCCAAAACAAGTTCAAGGTGTTTACTAATGTCTATAACTCTGTGGTTGATCCAAAAAACTTTTATGAAGATGCCTTTGTGGATATTGAAGAAGATCGCTGCACCATTCCCCCAAATTCTTTTGTTTTAGCGGTTAGCGTGGAATATTTTCGCATTCCTAGAGGGGTATTGACGATGTGTATTGGGAAATCGACTTATGCTCGGTGCGGGCTCATTGTCAACGTCACCCCTCTCGAGCCGGAATGGGAGGGATTTATCACCATTGAAATTTCCAACACGACTCCCTTGCCAGCCGTAGTCTATGCTCATCAGGGGATCGCTCAAGTGATCTTTCTCGAAGCTAAGGAAGAGTGTTTGGTCTCATATGCGGACAGGAAAGGAAAATATATGAAACAAAAGGGCATTACCGTTCCCACCCTTTAAGTCATGTTCTGTCGAATTCCTTCTTTATCTGTCCTTCATCGGTTCATCCTGCGAAATGGATGGGTCGCTTTTTTTTTTATTCTGGTGGGCGGGGGCTACGCGCAGGTCCTTTACCATGGAAAAAGTCAATTGACTCGTCTGTCGAAGGAGAGAGAACTTTTAATCGAGGAAAGAGGTCGCGCATTCAAAGAGCGTGAGCGATTGAAGGCACGCGTTCATAGCTATCAAGATATTCGATGGCAAGAGATGGTGTTGAAGGAGAAATTAGGGGTAGTCTCAGAGGGAGAGACCAAAGTAGTTTTCGAAGAATAGCTGTTGATGTGCGTTCTGATTCTAGTGATATGCGTTTTGTTCTCTGGTTGGCTTTCTGCATCTGAAACTGCCCTGTTTTCCCTTTCCTCGATGAGAGTTCGTGCCTGTCTTCGTGAAGGGGGATGGCGCGGAAAGGAGGTGGCCCATCTTCTGGCCCAACCGAGAAAACTCTTGGTAACCATCCTTATGCTCAATATCTTAATGAATATTTTGGTTCAGAATATGGTTTCGACGATTTTTGGAACATTTTCTCACTGGGGTATTACTGTTGGGGTTCCCTTTGCCCTAACATTGATTTTTGGAGAGGTGATTCCCAAATCGATTGGGTATCAAAAAAATCTCCAGATCTCTTTGTGGACAGCCCCCATTCTCAGAAGGGTGGAATGGGTATTAAAACCATTCAGGGATTGCATTACCTCCTTGGCTAATCTATTTTCTTCGCTGCTTTTTGGAATTTTAAGACCTCCTCCTTCTCTTTCAACCAAAGAGTTTAAGTGTGCTCTACACACTTCCCAATCTTCTGGAATTCTCAATCAAGAGGAGGCCACCCTCATAAGAGGGTATTTGAACCTGGAGGACAACTCATTAAAGGAGATTATGTCTCCCCTACAAAAGGTCTCCTTTTTTGACCTCAACCGTCCTCTTTCTGAACTGATTCATCTATTCGCGGATAAGGGACGTACCCATATTCCCGTCTGTGACGGTTCTCCAGAGAATTTGTTAGGCATCATCACAAGCTATACCTATTTTCTCTATCAACGGGTGATTCAGTCTTCAAAAGAGGTGCTTCCCTATCTCATCCCTCCCCATTTCGTTCCAGAGTCAACCTCGGGCCAATCGGTGCTTCGCCAATTTTATGCGCACAATACTCAAGTGATGATAGTAATTGACGAATATAGTTCTATTTCTGGAATGATCACCTTAAAGGATGTGTTGGAGGTTGTCATTGGTCAAATGGCTACGAGCCAAGAGAGGGGGCAGGAGCCGCAATATATGCGAGTAGCCAAAAATGTGATCATTGCTAACGGAACACTAGAACTTATCGAATTTGAACATATTTTTGATGTTCAGTTAATCAGTCGTCATAATATGGCCACAGTTGGAGGATGGTTAGTGGAACAGATTGGAGAGGTTCCTAAAAACGGATATTCCCACTATACTGAGCAATTCTTATTTCATATTTTATCTTCTGATCCCCGTCGAATTCAGCAGATGTATATCTATCGTTTGCGAAGTGGAAAGGGGAGATCTTGACGATGGAGGAGAGGGATCGCTGGCCATTCTTGCTATTTGCCATTCTTCTCGCTCTATTTGTTCAGGGTCTCTATTCTATGTTGGAAATGGCCTGTGTCTCTTTCAACAAAATACGTCTGCAACAGGTCATCAGCCAAAGCAATCGGCGTGCAAGGTGGTTGAACCAACTCTTAAATCACCCTATCTACCTCTTTGGAGTGACTCTCATTGGTGTAAATTTTGCTTTGCAATTTGGATCAGAATGCGCACGCCGTTTCTATCTTTCCTTGCATCTATCTCCTGACTGGGCACCATTCTCTCAACTCTTTCTTGTCCTGATTTTTGCAGAACTAGTTCCCATGTTCGTGGCCCGTCGACATGCCGAATCCGTAGCCGTGTTTGGAGTTCCTCTTCTCTACTTCACTTCGCTCTGTTTGCGCCCCATCATATGGATTTTAGATGGCCTTTGTCATCTCGTGCACCTTCTCTTTGGCATTGGTCGTTCTTCCGGACTGTACCTCACTCGTGAAGAGCTACAAAACATGATGGAACAGAGGGAAGAGGCTTCCTCCCAGGGAGAGAATGGTCAACATGCTTTGCTCTTCAACTTGTTCACCTTGAGAAATAGGGAAGCAAAGGAGGTCATGTGCCCTATCGAACAGAACCTCCAAATTTCCGTCGAGGCCACGGTAGCCCAATGTCGTTATCTTTTCAGAAAACATTTTTCTCCTTTTTTAGTTATCTATTCCCCCTCTTTTTCCTCCATAGCGGGAATTTTATATCCCAGACATTTATTACGTTTATCCGATCGAGAGTCTATTGGCCATCATGTGACTCCTCCTTGGTTTATTTCGGAGAACAGTTCAATGTTGGAGAGCATACAAGCCTTTCGCACCAGCGATCAGTCAGTAGCGATTGTGCTCAGCCATAGGGGACTCCCCATTGGTCTATTGACTTTAGATGCCATCATTGATGATCTATTTGGCCATTACGGTCAGTGGCTACATATATCCAAATATTCCTCGAAAAAAGCTGAAGTGTTTATGGATCGTTCTTTTGCTGGAAATGCATTAATTTCTGACCTTCATCGTCGATTCCATATCTATTTGGGGGAGGTTTCAGAAGGGGAGACCTTAGAAGGGTTGATGGAGCATCGGCTGGAACATCGCCCGGAAAAAGGGGATTGCGTTGTCTTGGAAAATTTTATTCTTAAGGTCATTGATTCTTCCTTGTTGACGGGGACTAAAATATTGATCCAATCGATCATATAGGGCTGATACCCTGACCCTGCCTTTTTCGCCCGTTGTCGTAAGCATTAAGACCGTTGCATAACTTCCCTTAGAGCTTATAGAAAAGAGGAAGAATATGTGTAAGCAATTTATAATGAAAAACTTACTTATGCTGTAAATTTTAGGCCCTTCGCTTGAATTCCCATGGTTTTTCACATTAAGTTGATCAGTCAGAGGTTATGCAACGGTCTTGCATTTTATCAGGGAAGTATCATTGCAGTCTGCTTCTAACTCAATTTTTAATGTACCCCTCTAAAATTAAGACTGCGAGTAAGTAGAATTTTCTGTTAATGTGTTTACACAGGAGATCTACACATGAAGAAAAGCAAGTTCAGTGAGGCCCAAATAATCGATATGTTGAGTGAAGCTGCTGCGGATATTTCACCCAGAGATCTTTGTCGACGACATCAAATATCATTAGCTACATAATACAAATTAAAAAACAAATATTCTAGAATGACGGTTTCTGATCTAAAAAGATTAAAAGAACTTTAGACCGAAAATCGCAGCTTAAAAACAATGTCAAGACCGTTGCATAACCTCCCTTGGAGTTTGTCGTTGATCACCAAACCACGTGGCACAAAGAAAATAGAAAAGAAGAAAATATGTATAAGCAATTTATAATGAAAAACTTACTTATGCTGTAAATTTTGGGCTATTCGCCTGAATTCTCATGGTTTTTCACATTAAGTTGGTTAACCAGGGGTTATGCAACGGTCTTATGTATGCAGATATTAATTTGGACAATAAACTTTTAAAGGAGATGCTTGAAAAACGTTCCCAGGGCTAACAAACGCCAATGAATTTTTGGCCTGCAACAACTCCATACCATTAGTGTTAGTTGTGCTTGTAAACTCATGTTTGTTAGAAAAACTATGGTGTGCTACAAATCAAAAAAAGAAAGCTGATGATCCTGAGACTTCTCTATTCCTGACGTCACTTGCAGAACTACATATACTTTGGGGCTTTGATAAGATGATGCAAAAAGCTAAATTAGAGAAAAAACCTTGGAATCACAAGCTTGTTTATCGAGTTTATTGCAAATTGAAATTAAACATTCGCATCAAGCCGAAAAAAAGACTCCCACTAAGGCAAGTTAAGCCTCTTGTCCAACCGATCAACCCAAACGTTTGTTGGTGGATTGACTTCATACCAGATGTTTTACGTAATGGCAGGAGATTTAAAACATTTAATGTAATAGATGATTATAATATAGAATGGCTATTAATCAAACCAAACTATTCTTTACCTACGAAACAGGTCATTCGGTTATTGGACCGAGTTGTTCTGGAACGAGGAAGTTACCCAAATGTAGTCAAAGTAGATAATGGCCCTGTTGAAAAATGAGAAGGCGATGATAAAGACTTGCGAAACTGGCCTAAAATAAAATGCCGATCCACACCGGAAGTTGCTGAAAATAAAAAGAATACAATTTTAAAGTCTCCTGTTGACGATTTAGTGCATATAGACCGCTCGCATCGAAAAATGCTATTTCTCAACACCTCCATAATGGACCAGAATGTATTTCAGTAGAATTTAAGGAGTGGGATGAACAACATCAAGTGCTTGTTCATTACATACAGCCTGGCAGGCCTTCTCAAAACGCTTTTATTGAAAGGTTCAATAGAACGTATCGCGAAGATGCATTGGATATGAATTTGTTTTTTAGTTTGTGTGAAGTGCAGGAGATAACCCACGAATGGTTAAAATCCTACTAACGAAGACAGGACTCATGAATCATTGGGTGGATTGTCACCAGAGAGGTTTGATAGACAACGGGCACAACTGCTAGCAAATAATGAAAACATTTATAAATGAAAGGGTTGCAATTTTGCTATTTTCATCAAGCTCGTTCGTTCGCCAGCTTTTGTAGGCCGCTCACTCACGAGCTTTTAACCTTCTCTTTGGTACACTTTGTAAAAATTTCTTGCAAAATTAAATGCCCATCACCACCCCGGGGGCAGATTCTACTTAAGAGTGGTCTTATAAACGGGAGGCTTACAACTGGCATCACACATACTTTCGAAATAAACCTTTTGTTTGCGTCAGCCAGAACAAAACCTTTATACCTAAAATAATATTTTCCTCCTTTAATCAACCATTCAGCATCGAGATCTACCGACTTTCTAAAGAGTACAGATGACCCAAAATTTATCTCAGAAAAATTTAAAGAATGGGGCTTATAGTGTTTGTTTCATTGCATACAGCCCGGTAAGCCTTCTCAAAACGCTTTTAGGCTCTGTTGAAAAATGGGAAGGCAGTGATAAAAACTTTCAAAACTGGCCTAAAATAAAATGGCCGACCTACATCATAAATCATTGAAAATAAAAATAATGCAATTTAAAGCCTCCTGTTGACGATTTAATGCATATAGACCACTTGCATAGAACTTATCGCGAAGATGTATCGGATATGAATTTTTTTAGCTTAGGTGAGGTGCAAAATATATCCTGTGATACGGTTAAGATTCTATTAAAATAAAGGAAAGTCTTCCTGGCCTGGATCAACACAAGCTATCCTCACATAAGACTTTCCTCTAACATCTCAAATCTATTGAGGGATAGTGGCAAGCAGAATCTTCATCGGAGGGTCGACCAAAACTGAAAGGTCGACGTCGGCTAACGCATTGGCCCTTTTAAGATAAGGTACTTCCCCTGTGAAACATAGGTCAAAACAGAATTTTGAAAAATCCTCTGAAGTGACCAATTTTATTTAGACAAAAATTAGAAAGGAGTGACATAGAGTGAAACGAACCCTCAATTGATTCAAAGAGACTCTATGCCAGAACCTTCTTTTTCTCCACTGGATATACCCCTTCGTTCTTCGAATGAAGATCAAAAGCTAGAGGCCCCATTCTTATTGCTTCGAAAAAAGGGTACCACAAGTTCTTGTGCGGATGAATCACTAATTTTTACGAGGATAAAAAAAATTTTAAAGGAGGAGAAGTTTGCAAAAAAATGGTCAAATTTTATAGAAAACACACTGTTTGACCCAATCTGTTTAGAATTGCAAAAATATCTACCTACCCATCGGCCACTCCCCCCCCTCTTAAAAAAGCTGTGGAAGCAACATAGGCCACTACATCCTTTTCCCTACTGCAAAAAGGAGTTTACGGATCACAGAGCACATCTAGAATTTATGATCAGGGAAAATTTGAGATCATGGTTTTTCTCCCCTGCTGCAACATCGAATCATCACAACCTCAAGGAGATCGCCGATCACATCAACGCCTCTCTTCTCGTCCTAGATGGAATCACACTAGAAATCGACTCTCTCATGAAAATCATTTGGGCAATGCAAAAACATCTACTGAGAAATATCTCTCTCTCATCCCCCATCATGATGGTAGAAAAATATGATCTTTTGGATCAGGTAGTTTCAAAAATTGCACTAGAACATTTAGCCCGCCACATTTCCCCTCCAGAAGAATTAAAGGAACGCATTTGGTCAACTTGCGAGTGTTATCTACAGATCAAACAACAATGGTCTCAATCTCGTTTGTCTGCTACCATCTCTATGGTTTTAGCTGATCAAAAGTACTTCTCACCTTCATACATTGACGATGTTTCTGCTCAAGCGTGGAAAGAAATGAGACGATTTATTCAATTTCATGCACGTTTAAAAATCGATCGATCCTCTTTTTCGGAGATTTGTCCCCTTAGAGTAGCACAACAGTTGCTCGCCCTATGCACAATCGTAAAGGACCTCCCCAAAAAAGTCACCCCCCACCTAGTGGAGGAGGGGATTGCCTATGCGTATGCCATGAAAATGCAACTTCCCCAATATTCCTGCCCCGCCATCGATCTCTCTTTGCTTCTCTTCATTTACACAGAGGTACATCTCTTCGTGGATTATCACCATCTCCTGGATCCAAAAGAGATAGAGAAGATGATCATGGAGGCTTACCGTTTGGCTGCAAATTTATCCTCCCTTCCTTGCGCACAACTCCGATATTTGGAACCTTTTATTTGGAAAATCATTGGAGAAGAGGGAAAATATTTTTCTGGTGTTAATGATTATGTCATGACCCTCCTAAACAAAGAGCTAAGCAATGCGATCATCGACCATCCATGGCAAACCTTTCATCACACAGTTTCCACTGTTCTACAACGATTTAATCGCCTATTCAACTGGTTGACTCCTACAAAAAAGTGCGCTGATCCCCTTAAGAAATTAGCTCAGAAAGTAGAATTATGGGCCCTACAAAATGAGATGATTTTTCGCTGTGTTCACCTTGATCGAGAACATCTGATTTTTCAATGCCTCAAAAAGTTCTATTTTCTTCTGGAAGGAGAACCTCATCAAAAGATTGTCGAAAGAGTATATCGAGCGGTTGTCGACTATTATCCTCACCTGGGAGCACTTCGCCAACAACTACTCACCCGTATTTGGATCTTCTATAAATACTTATGGTACCACGACCTTTCTTCAATCAAAGACTCATCATACGACAGCTATCTCAAATGGCACCAAAAGGGGAAGGAGCCTCTACCCCACAACGACCGAGAGCAAGAGTTATGCAACCTTTCTAAAAAAATCTTCCCCCTGATCCCTTCTCCCCCCATCCTTTCCTCACTTCAAGAACATCCTCGAGAATCTTAATGCCGCCGCTGCCGACCTCACACGTGTAACGGGAAGGAGATGAGAGGCAGGTCGACAATTTGGTGGCGAAAGCGGCAAGCCCTGAGAAGGGAGATCATTGCTCGAAAATGCGCCCTGGTAGAGGATACCCTTCGATGATCCTTGATGACCATACGGTTCCAAAGGATAAACCCTTCCTCGCAAGGGGGAACCAATACCACATGTGGTGGGTGAGAAGAGCCCTCTTTGAAAAACGTTAGGTAATACGGGAAAAAATCCCTCTGTCCCCGATCCTTCTCTCCCCCCTTCTACCCTGCAGGCAACAGTGAATCTCTTTGCCTTATCCAGTGATACCTTATATCCTTCTGACGATGGGCGAAAATCCCCTTCCTCTCTTTCCTCTACTACACTGTCAGTCGAGGAATTGACGTCCTCGGGCTCATCGTCTTCAGAGGTAAAATCAACCATTGATTGGACATCTGTTCCCGTTATCATCGTCCCCGTTATCACATCCGTCCTCACATTTGTCATCATCTGCATTGCAGGATCAATCAGGGGACCATTTTCTGTCTCGATCCCCTCAATAGACTCTCTTCTGATCTCAAACTCCTCCGCCTGTTCTTGCACACATTCCACTTCTTCCTCAACTGCCATGTTTAGCTCCCGTTGTGAACTATGCAACCCATTCATCACAATGTTCGAACCGGTTTTTACTTCTTCAGGTTCCTTCTGTTGCATATGCACTGCTATTCCTTGTTCTTCGTTCACAGACTCTTCAGAGTCCACCACTACCTCTTCCCCTTCCTGTACTCTCATCAATTTTGGATAAGACACAGATATCGGACGAAACTCTTCGTAATCACTCAACTCAACCTCTTTACTTGCAAAGTACCCGAATAAGCTAGGCCAACACAGGCCAAAGGGAACGCAGATCAAAGAAAATACAAAAAGAGGAACAGATTTCCATAGAATTTCAAACGCACTGCAACAACCATCACGCGAGACCCACATATCCCGATCTGGGTTATTGGCTCCAGAAACTATTTCCATCCACCTAGAGAGCCGATAAGCAAATAGGCCCTTCGCAGCAAAGGAGAGTAAAGCTCCCATAGGGGCAAAAGACAGAAGAGGGCAATATGAAGAAACAATCTCTCCTAACCAAGAAGCAACTCCTGGCAGAAAAGGAAGCACCTTCTCTGAAGAAAAAGGAGAAAGGATACTCAAAATGCCCATAAAAACGGGTCCACCCCTGAACCAAGAAGATCTAACAGTGGAGAGTTGGAAAAGGGCAAATGCAGACACTACCCCGCTGAACAGAAAAAAATCACGTCCTAATATCAAGAGGCCTAGAGGCCCGCAGAAATATCTGAGAGACGTCACTACCCCCAAAGTTGAGAACGAAACTGCACTCATCGTCTTCTCTCCAAAGCGGTTGGACGCAACGCGCAGGATTTGGGTGACCAGAACTTGAAAAAAGGAATAAACAATGGCTGCGGGCAAACAGGCAATTCTCACTCTAGCCGTCATCGATGACGCAGAACTCTTCACGCTATTGACCAAATCTCCAGCAGCATGCCCCCCTGTCGAATCAGGGATGTTGTTCCAAAATTTTTCCGTCCACTTTTCCGCCCACCGGAAGACGAGCCCACCCTTTTCGACAGGTGATGCCGAACCCGTAGTATTTGATCCACCAAGACGGCCTTGTGCTTCGCTTGATTTTTCGAATTCCGGACCTCCAACACACGTATCCCCTGCTCCCGTTTCGTCCGCCCCTGAAGAAGGTCGATCATCTTTGCCCACCTCCGAAGGAAGTCGATCATCCTCGGGAAGGCAACCCGGCCTAGAAAAAGAACTGACCTCATCACTATCAGCTGATTCGGGAAGGCAACCCGGCTTAGAAAAAGAACTGACCTCATCACTATCAGCTGATTCGGGAAGGCAACCCGGCTTAGAAAAAGAACTGACCTCATCACTACCAGCTGATTCAGTAAGGAAAACCAAACTAGCATGGGAAAAAAATTTAAAGCTCCCATACAGACTCGGGTATTTATTTATCATTCCAATTCTCCCTTAACTCACTGTCGGTCGAATGTTATCACTATCTTGCAATTTAAGTCAATTGACAAAGAAACTTTAGCAGATCCCGCGCGCGCGGAAGCTGTAGTTTAAGACCGCTGCATAACTTCTTTTTGGAATGCGTCGTGACTACCAAGCTGGGTAATACAGCGAAAAGAGGAAAAGAGGAAATATTTCCAAACCATTTGTAATGAATGGGAGTGTTGAGAAAATAGCATTTTTCGATGCAAGTGGTCTATACGCACTAAATCGTCAACAGGAGGTTTTAAATCGTATTCTTTTTATTTTCAGTGATTTATGATATAGATCGGCCATTTTATTTTAGGCCAGTTTCGAAAGTTTTTATCACTGCCTTCCCATTTTTCAACAGGCCCTGAATATCTTATGACGATTACAAATCTCGGATTTCTCACTCGAATTCTTATGATTTTCCACATAAAGTCGACCAACCAAAGTTTATGCAATGGTCTTATAATTGTACACGTTTGTGGAGGAAACAAGTCGATTCAAATATATTCATATTAACTGGTATTTTTTTAATTGCAATCGGCAAATGATGTTAACTTAGTCCTATTCTTGTCATCTTTATCAGACTTTCTAATAAAGAAATAGATCAGTTTAACCGTTACCTCAATAAATGCATACATCAGTATGCCATATATTACAAGCTAAAATGATGCCATAGAATAATGTTTTTTGATTTAAAAATAAAATAGATTGAGGGCGAGAATCAAAGATTAATAGATAGCGTTTGGAGAAATTTTGAACATATCTGCTACTTGATGCAATTGAGAGAATATAACAAAATCTTCAAAAAGTTTACTATGATAGCCCAAACGCACGCGTTCACGGAGGTAGCGGAAAATCGATATCCCTCCTTCCTTATAGCCAGCAAACCACCACTAGACCTTCCATTTTTCACTTCCTCGAAACCGCGCTCCTCTAAAAAATTCTGAAAAGAAGGAAGACACTGCAGAGCACGATTCATGCTGCCCCCTAAAGGGCCTGTTGAGAAATGGGAGATGTCGACAAAATTTTTCAAGACTAACTTAAAATAAAGGGCCTATTGAGAAAATGGCATTTTTCGATGCAAGTGGTCTATATGCACTAAATCCTCAACAGGAGGCTTTAAATTGCATTATTTTTATTTTCAATGATTTATGATGTAGATCAGCCATTTTATTTTAGGACAGTTTCGAAGGTTTTTATCACTGCCTTCTCATTTTTCAACAGGGCCATAAAAGGATTTGAGAGGTACAATTCGTTCATAAGCAATTGAGTACAAAGACTATGTTCAAATCCATACGAAAACAGGAGCAAGATATGTTTGAGACACCCATTGATGATTTAGTGTGTAAAGATCACCCTTATCGAAAGTTGCTACGTATTG
>Ga0209562_1000082_pt1 | contig 48246 bp, 53 predicted proteins | sample WorMetvacBELIZE2_FD_187399 | JGI IMG/M metagenome (GOLD analysis project Ga0209562, IMG submission 187399) | Marine gutless worms symbiont microbial communities from Max Planck institute for Marine Microbiology, Germany - Olavius vacuus BELIZE.2... | ecosystem: Host-associated > Annelida >... | reverse complement strand
GCTTGAAGCAGGCCTGCGCAACCTGGAGAATTCACCTGAACGGGTTCGATCTATTACGGCTTGGGATTGGATAATTAAGTCTATATCTAATTAGAAATGGAATAACAACCCAAGATCTGCCACAACAGGTTTCACTGGCTTGGGCTTCTTTTCCCTGTCAGGACCTATCGCTAGCTGGCGCAAGGGAGGGACTCAATGGAAGCCGTTCCGGTACTTTCTGGGCATTTTGGCGCTTGATGGAGCAACTTGGCGCCGAGGGGCGAGCACCCAAACTGGTTGTGCTGGAAAATGTGTACGGCGCCTTGCGATCACACGACGGCAAGGACTTTACCGCGATAGCCGGAGCGATAGCCGACGCGGGCTACAGATTTGGCGCCTTGATAATGGATGCGGCGGATTTCCTCCCCCAATCCCGTCCACGGCTGTTTATCGTGTGCCTGTCCAGTGAGGCGTCGCCAGCCAGTGGTGTATTTAGCGCCAACCCCAACCCCATCTGGCACCCTCCAGCGGTTATCGAAAGCAAAATGCGCTTGCCAGAAGGGATTGCTTCAAACTGGATCTGGTGGAACCCCTCCAAACCCCCGTCGCGCAGGGTAAAACTAGTTGATATTATTGAAGAAAATCCTGAGGATGCAAGCTGGAACAGCGAGGAGGCGACTAAACAGTTACTGGCGATGATGACGCCAACCAATCTTGCCAAGGTGAGATACGCCAGTCAGGAAGGGCGACGTATGGTGGGTTGCATTTACAAGCGCACCCGACAGGGCAGGCAAAGGGCTGAAGTGCGTTTTGATCTTGCCGGTTGCTTGCGCACACCAGCAGGCGGATCCAGCAGGCAGACTCTGCTGATTGTTGACAAAGTGCAGGTTCGTTCGAGGTTGCTATCCGCGCGCGAAGCTGCAAGACTGATGGGTCTGCCGGACAGTTACCAGTTACCGGAAAATTACAACCAAGCCTACCACCTTGCCGGAGACGGCGTAGCCGTCCCTGTAGTGCGTTATCTGGCGGAGCAGGTGTTGGACATGTTTGCAAGGGGCAACCCATCAGCAGAATGCCGCTTGATAATTCAAAAAGCCATTAAATGGCGGACATAACAACCCGCATCTTGGAATTCGCGCGCGAGAAGAAATTTGCGGGCAAGGGCGCGCTGTGCGTCGCATTGGTTGTTACCCAACACGCCCGAACCATGGGGCTTCCGCTGAACGCGGAAAAGTTGATTACGGAAGGAGGAGGGCAGGTGCTCGGATTGGGACGCGGAGCCGTACAGACCATTCTTGAGCGCCATGGCGTCGATCGCATACTTGCCGCCGAGGGCGGCAGAACCAGCCGTGGCAGCTTGAAGCGGATGCAGGAGTATGTGGCGTTCCTCAACCAGCTTGGCGGGGATGGCGGAGCTGATCTGGAGGCGATAGAAACGTTCTGGATTGGACAGGTGCATAAATTTTTTGCCGCAAAACCATTCCGATTGACTCTTGATGCGTCGCAAAGTCTGCGCTCCGTGGTGCGGGATGTGATTGCACAGGCAGAGGAAAGGCAAAAGGCCTCTCAGGGCGTTTATTATGCCGGGGCGGTGCTGCAACATCTTGTAGGCACCAAGCTCGATTGCGCTTTAGGTTCTGATCAAATCGTCCACAACAGCTTTTCTACTTCAGATCAACAGAAAAACCGCGTCGGGGATTTTCTGGTTGGCGACGTCGCCGTGCATGTCGCTACTTCGCCCGGAGAAATGGTGATCAAGCGTTGTGAAGAAAACCTGAAAGATATTCTTCGCCCTGTGATTGTGACCATGCAGCAGGGGGCGACAGTCGCTGAAGGGCTGGCGACCAACCTTGGTCTGCACAAGCGCATCGATATTTTCGAAGCCGAGCAGTTTGTCGCTCTCAACCTCTATGAACTGGGTGGGTTCGCCGCCAAAGGTCGTAGAGCAGAGCGGCGGCGGGAGAAATAATTGATCGATATAACGAAATTGTGGAACAGGTTGAAACCGACCACAGCATGCGGATTGTGTTGAAGGTTTGATGGAGGTATCCACACAGCGCAGCTATACCATGCGACGGGTAAAGGCGCAAAACACAACACCGGAAATGAAAGTGCGCAAACTGGCGCACGCGATGGGGTATCGCTACCGGCTGCATAGCGCGCACCTGTCGGGAAAGCCGGACTTAACCTTTCCAAGTCGTCGCAAGGTGGTATTTGTCCACGGTTGCTTCTGGCACGGACATAATTGCAAGCGGGGCGCGCGCATGCCCAAAACAAACCGCGACTACTGGTGTGTGAAGATATCCGCCAACCGCAACAGAGACAAAAAGCACTATGAAAACCTCACGGCGCAAGGTTGGGGAGTGTTGGCCATCTGGGAATGCGAACTGTCTGATCTGGAAGGGGTGAAGGCGAAACTTGACGCTTTCCTCTCTGGGTAGGCGTTTGAGGCGGTTACAGGGTTGGGTTAAAGTGGCATGGCAACTTCAACCTGTGCGGCGCTCAACATACGCGCCAGGTTGAAGTGGTGTGGGCGCCGTCCGGCTTCTTCGTGGGCGACCAGGCAGGGGTGGCTCCTGCCCTTGTGTGTTATTTTCTTGAGTTCAAGCGGTTGGACCTGTAATTGAACTGATTGATCGCTGCTGCGCAGGTAGTCGATCAACAACGGTTTGTCAGCGTCGATGGCCGAGCGGATGATCGCCTGCATGGTTTCCAGGTCCTGCTCTTTGCGCGCATGGCGAATCTGGTATTCGGCCATGAAGGAGGAGATGGCCGGGTCCACCAGAATATGGCGCTTTTCCAGCGCGCAGGAGAGGTGGATACCCCTCAAGTGGGTACACCGGCTCAGCGCTACATACACCTGACCATGGCTGAAGGCGGCGTTCGCCAGGTCGACAATGATTTGTCCAAAGGTTTTGCCCTGCGCTTTGTGGATGGTCAGCGCCCATGCAAGGCGCAGGGGTATTTGTGTGAAAGCGCCCACCAGGTCGCGCTCGATACGGTTGTTGCGCAGGCTATAGCGGTAGACCTCCCAACTGCACGGGGCGATTTTCACTGTTGCTCCACCTTCGTCCTTTTGTACTTCCACCCCGCTGGAAGTTGTTCCGTCCTTGGAGGTGTCTGTGTAGAAACCGGCAATCGTGCCGGTGGTGCCGTTCACCCAGCGCCCCAGGTGCGGCTGATCGTTGCGGGTGATCATCACCCGCGCGCCGGTTTTCAAACGCAGGGTTTCCTCCACCGGCATGTTGCGTTCATCCACCTCTCCCCACTGACTGGCGGTAAAAACCCGCTCTTCGTCTTCAAGGGCGTTCAGCCTTTGTTCATTTATTGCGGTTGCTCGATGGTTGGTGCCGGTCAGATACACGGCGGTAGGCTCACGTTGGTTGGCTTGTGGGTCAATTCTGGCGTTGATGCACGCAAGTTGTTCGTTGGTAATGCGGCGGTTGCGAATGCCATTGAGCAAGGTGAGGAAGGGCGCGTCTTCCTGTTGCCGGTAGGAATGAACAAGGTTCACCAAACGAGGAAAAAAAACCCCGGCAAACGCATGCGCATGAAAAAAATACGGCCCGGCGTAGCCCTGTCCCAGCGCACTCTGCCCGGAAAATAATGGCTTTTCCTCCGGTCGCATAACCGGGGGTAACTGGTACATGTCGCCAACCAGCACCATCTGTTTGCCGCCAAAGGGTAGCTTGTTTTGCATCACGCTTTTCAGGGTGATATCCACACAGTCAAGCAAGTCGGCGCGCACCATGGATATTTCGTCTATCACCAGGGTTTCGACCGCTTTGATAATCGCCTTTTTGTTCTTGTGCAGCCGGGAGGCTTTTGCATGAACCTCGTGCGGAAGCGCGCCCGGGGCTATGCTGAGAAAGGAATGGATGGTTTGCCCGCCAAGATGCACCGCAGCAACGCCCGTGGGCGCGAGCAGCACATGGTTTTTTTCGGTTTTCCCGGCCCAGTGGTGCAGGATGAAGGACTTGCCCGTACCAGCGCGGCCGCACAGTAGGATGGATTCACCCGCTTCTATGGCGTCAATCGCCTGTTGCTGCCGAGCGTCGATTGGCATGTTTTCAGACAGGGATTAGGACAACAAATCCAACAATCATTCAGGCTTGGTTAGTGTCCGGACAATTCGATCTGTCCGTTGGACAGGCCGGCAAGCAGAAGGGTTAAATCCTGTGGCGCTTGGGCATAGTAATCAGGATCAAAGTTGAGCGGATGATCCTCTTCGCTGCAATAGCCATAGCCGACTCCCACGCTGGGAACGCGCGCGCGCCTGGCGGCGAGCATGTCCACACGATTGTCGCCCACAAACACTACATCCTCGGGTTTTAAATTCAATCTGTCGAGCGCAAGCAACAGGCCATCGGGCGCAGGTTTGATTGCGGATACATCGTCGAGGCTAATCAGGATGCGAAAAGAGGCCAGATCCTCATCACGCCCAAGAATTTGCAGACTGTGCCGGCGCGGCTTACTGGTAACCACACCCCAAAGGATTGAGGAATTGTTCAGCGCCTGAATCAGGGGGCGCAATCCAGGAAACAGCCTGGTATTGGGGTAACCGCTTTCGGCGTAGAGCGCCAACACCTCCAGGCGCAGTTGCATCACGGTTTCGCTTGTTTCCTCCAGGTCGGTGATGCGCGCCATCATGCCGCGCGAGCCACGCCCCACTAGTGGATGCAGGTTGGTCAGCGGCAGGGGGTTATACCCGTGTGCTTGGGCGATGCGGTTGCAGCTGTCGGCTATATCAAGGGCGGAATCAATCAGCGTACCGTCGAGATCGAACAGAACCCCCTTCACGAATCAGATTTTTTCCTTTGCTTGCTGACCGGCGTGAAAGGTTGAATACACAATCACCGGTATGCCAATGTCACCCAGGTGGTGTTCAATCAAGGGCAATACATCACTCCAGTCAAGGCCGCCGACTCCGGTCGCCAGGCGCGGCAGGGCGATGGAAGTTAGCTTTTCTTTTTTAATCAGCTTCGCCAGTTGGCGCAGCACATGGTTGACCGACTCCTTTTTCGCTTTTCCAGGGTGTGCATGGGAATGGGTGGGCACAGGCTCTTGGGTGAAGAGGCTGACCAGCACGGCGCCGGGTCCGGCCCACAACCAGCATGTTCCGGGTTTGGGGTGCTGTTGGTGGCAGTAGTGACGAAAATCCTGAAACATGGCTGGATAGCGTTCGCGCAGACTGAGCGCCAATCCCTGGTTGAAATGATCGCCGGGCGCCACGCCGTGGGCTATGGCTTGCGCCTTTGTTTTCAATATGTCACCGGTAACTTGTTGAATCATGCATGCTCCTTGCTATAACGACATTTTGCCTTGAGAAAAGCCGTAATTTAAGGCGAGGCAAAAATGGCGCGCCCGGAAGGATTCGAACCTCCGACCTCATGGTTCGTAGCCATGCACTCTATCCAACTGAGCTACGGGCGCGGGGGCGGAAATTGTAATGAGACTTGGCTCCGGCAGGTGGATTTTGCGAGTGGAAAAACCAGGCCTTTCAGTCAGGTTTAGGGAATTTCCGGGTTACACCGCCAGGGGGATAGGGCATCCCAGGCTTGCCGACAGGGCGCGGAACAATTCAGCCTCGCGAGGGGCAATCCGGTAATCATGCTGGATGCAGCATTCCATGGCGCCAAGCAGTCGCTCTTTGTCGCGCGGTTTGAGCGAATTCAGGTTGGTGACGGCCTTGTCCAGCGCTTCCAGGGTGCAATCCTTCCTTTCCGGCAAGAGCAGGGTAAAACCCAACTCGCGCATGGCCGCCGCAAAGGCCCGGGCGGCTGCGTCCGGGGTGGATTGGCCGCTGTGGGCGAGCGCGCCAAGTAATATCCGACAGTCGGATGAACGTTTCGCCAGCCTTGAGTGTGCGTTGCCGGATGGCTTGTTTTCGAGGTTGTCGACAACCAACCGGTAGGTTGTCCACTCAAACAGATACACACGCTGATCGGCGTGGATGAGCGCGAGCAGATTGGCTTTGAATACCTGATATTGCGTGCTCGATAGCCGTCGCAGGCTGGGCATGCACAGATCTACCAATGGCAGATGCAATTCAGGCTCAAGCAACGCAACCATACCGGAAAGTTGTTGCGCCAGCCGATATACCGCCGGGTCGGCCTCTGTTTCGAGTTGCTCCCATTGGCGTTGCCGAACGGCGTCGTCCTGCTTATCGAGCAACAGGCAATAGATCAGCGCGCGCGCGGCAAAAGGGTTTTGTGCAGATTCCCTGATTCTTGGCGGGATCTTGTCCAGCAGCGTTCTGGCGTAGCCGAGCCTCGCCAGATCGATCTGCTCCGTATTCCCCGCGCCGCCGCCGGCAACCAATTCTGCAGTAGCGAAGGTTGCGGGTGCGGCCGCAGCAGAGGGAGGGGCAGCGGCAGGGTCGCCGCCGGGCGGCACTTCTGCAACGTCGGTTTGAAACTCGCCGTCCCAGCCTGGTTCTATGCGTTGTATGCGCTCCCTGAGCGGAGGATGGGTGGCCATGATGCCACCCCAGAAACTGCTCACCGCCTGGCCGAAATACATGTGGCTTAGTTCTGCGGCTTTGGGATTGGCGATGCGCGAACCAGCCGCCAGCCCGCCAATTTTTTTCAACGCCCCGGCTATGCCGGTCGGATTGCGGGTGAACTGCACCGCCGAGGCGTCGGCAAGAAACTCGCGCTGGCGACTGACCGCAGCCTTGATCAGTGCACCAAAGAAATTGCCCGCATAGCCGATAACCACCAGGCCAAGCCCCACGGCCAGCAGAGCCGCCGCGCCGTTGTTTTTGCGCCCACGGCTGAAGGCCGCCCCGCGCATCAGCATGAACCCGAGCAGGCTCAACACCAGTATGCCGTAGAGCACCCCCATCAGACGTATGTTCAGGCGCATGTCGCCGTTGAAGATATGGCTGAATTCGTGCGCAATCACCCCCTGCAATTCATCGCGCGTAAGCCGGCGTACCGCTCCTCTGGTTACGCCGATAACGGCGTCGCCGGGTTTGTAGCCGGCGGCAAAAGCGTTGATTGATTCCTCGTTCATCAGGTACACCTGCGGCACCGGGCTGCCCGATGCTATGGCCATTTCCTCGACCACATTCAACAGCTTGCGTTCGTCCGGGTCGGTGGTCTCCATCAGCACCAACCGCCCGCCAAGCATCTCGGCAACCGCCTGCCCGCCCCGGCGTAATTGCGCCAGTTTGAAGAGCGAGGCGATAGCCACCACCGGGATCACCAACATGCAGGCCGTGAGGAAAAAACCGGTGAGTTCGGTAGGCGAAAACTCCATGCCGCCGGGGTCTTCCGCCCCATAGCTAAAAACCAGCGTGAACAGCAGGGTGGTGAGCAGGATCATGCACAGCAGCGAGGCGCAGAAGAGCAGCATCAGCAGCCAGGTGCGCCGGCGCGCCTTTTCCTGCCGGGTAAAAAAGTTCATCGCTCGCGGAGCGGGCCTTGGATGGGCAAGGATGGAACCTGGCCGCCTAGAATTCGATCTTCGGCGCCGCCTGGATTGCGGCGCTGTCTTCAAACTCGAGCAGGGCGGCGTCGTTTCTGTGCCCGAACATTCCGGCAAACAGCGTTTGCGGAAAAGACTGCTTGTAGGTGTTGTATTCGGTGACCGCATCGTTGAACGCCTGGCGCGAAAAAGCCACCCGGTTTTCGGTGCTGGCGAGTTCTTCGGATAGCTGCGTCATATTCTGGCTGGCCTTCAGGTCTGGGTAGGCTTCCACCACCAGATTGAAGCGCCCAAGGGCGCTGCCAAGCGCGCTTTCCGCCGCCGCCAACTCGCCAATGGCGGCGGCGTCGCCCGGGTTGGCGGCGGCGTTATCAAGCCCACTTGCCGCCTGGTTGCGCGCCTGGACAACTGCGTCAAGCGTTTCTTTTTCGTGTTTGAGATAGCCTTTAGCGGTTTCGACCAGGTTGGGAATGAGGTCGTAGCGGCGTTTCAATTGTACTTCGATCTGCGAAAAGGCGTTTTCAAAGCGATTTTTCAACGCTACCAGCTTGTTGTAGATGCTGACAATGTACAGGGCCAACACCGCGAGCGACGCGAGCAGGATGATGGTGGTAATGTCCATAGGTAGCTCCTAGAGGAGAAGTCTGAAACTGGCGGCATTGTATGCTCAAATCGCATCAAGCCTTGGCTAGCATTTCCCCATGCAACAACAAATATTCGATTTCGCCCGCTCTCACCTGGCTGAGTCCTGGGACAGGCTTGATCGCTTTATCGCCGGTCACAACGCACCGGTGTTGCGCATGTTGAACGACTGGTTGGATGATCCCCATAACCAGCACGCCTATCTGTTTGGCGGTAAATTGAGCGGGTGCACCAGGTTGCTGCACGCTTGCTGTCGTCACTTGCTCGAGCAGGGACATGGCGCCGCGGTGATTGACTCGCCTTTGGCGTTGCTTAATGGCGAACAGCTTGCATTGGTCGAACGAAACCACCTGCTGGCGATCGATGGCCTTGAACTGCTTGGCGTGAGCAGCGCGCCGGGTTGCCCGCCGGAGCGAAAAGCGGAGATTGAAGAAGCGCTTTACGAACTCTACGACCGTGCGCGCGACACCCGCTGCGCGCTTCTTTTTGCCGGACACGCGCCTGTATCCGGGTTGTCCATAGGGCTTAAGGATTTGCGCACCCGCATGACAAGCTGCCTGCAACTGGCCCTGCGCCCGCTTAAAGACGAGGGGCTTGAGCAGCTAGCTGAACAACTCCTGCGTGAATACGGCGTCACTCACGTTCCGCAAGGATTGGGCAGATTGGTGCTGACCTATTGCACACGCGATAGCGCCAATGTGGTCGGCTTTATCCGTACAATCCACCTTGTTTCGCTCAACGAGCACAAACCCATTAGCGTGAAATTTGTACGCGATTATTTGCAGCAACTCGATTTTCAACCGGGGTAAGGTGCAACACAGCCCAGACACCAGGCCAATCAACCCACAATAAACGCGTTGCCGATGACCCTTGATCCCTACCTGGAGCGCGAGCGCCAACGCTACGCCAACCCTATCGCCAGCCGCGAACACATAATCGCCACGATAAAAAAAATCGGCAAACCGCAAAGCGCCGATCAACTGGCGAAAAAACTCGCCATTGAAGAACTGCAGCAGCGCATAGCGCTGGACAAACGCCTGCGCGCCATGGAGCTGGAAGGCCAGCTAGTGCGCAACCGACGCAACGCCTTCGGTCTGGTTTCGAACATGGATCTGCGCGTGGGGCTGGTGCGCGGCAGCAAGGATGGCTCGGGAATGCTCATCCCGGAAAACGGCGAAGACGCCATCCACCTATCCAACCTGCAGATGCTTCGGGTATTCGACGGCGACAGAGTTGTCGCCAGTCCGCGTCTGCGCCTTCCGGAGGGCGACCAGGAATGCGTGATTACCGACATCCTGCAGCGCAACACCCAAACCCTGATCGGCTTTTTTCTGCGCGGCAGGGATGTTGGCTTTGTGGAACCGCGTAACAAACGCATTCGCCACAGGGTGATAGTCAAAACCCATCAGGACGGGCTGGCGAACGGCTCGCTGGTTGAGGTGGAAATCACCCAGCAACCCGGTCGGCACCAACAGCCTGAAGGAAGAATTACCCAGGTACTCTCACCACACGAAACGCAGCTCAACGAAATCCAGATTGCGTTGTTGACCCACAACCTGCCAACATCCTGGCCGGATGAAGCGCTGGATGAGGTGGCCGATCTCAAAGACATAGATCGGAACGCCGATTATCCGAACAGGGTGGACCTGCGTGATTTAGCGCTGGTCACCATAGATGGCGCGGATTCGCGCGATTTCGACGACGCCGTCTACTGCGATAAAACGCCGGGCGGGGGTTTTCGGTTGCTGGTGGCGGTTGCCGATGTCAGTCACTATGTGGCCATAGGTGGCCATCTTGACAGTTGCGCCCAGCACCGCAGCAACTCGGTGTATTTCCCGCGCGAAGTCATTCCCATGTTGCCGGAGCGACTTTCCAACGATCTCTGCTCGCTCAATCCTGGCGTTGACAGGCTGGCGATGGTGTGTGAGATGCAGTTGAGCAAAAGCGGGGTGTGCAGGGATTTTTGCGTTTTTCAGGGCGTGATGCGTTCGCATGCGCGGCTCACCTATGATGAGGTCAACGCCTGGTACGAAGGCAGCTCGCTGCCGAGAAAGAAATCGAACAAGGCCGTACTGACCAATCTGGCCAACCTCAGGCAATGCTATCAACAACTCGAAAAGCGCCGCGAGAAGCGAGGCGCCCTCTCGTTTGAAATCCCCGAGTACACCTTCGTTTTTGCCGATCAAGACAACGGCAGGCGGCCACAAGACCGGGGTCCCACCAGCGCCAATCGAATAATCGGCATAGAGCCGCGTTATCGTGGCGCATCACACAAGCTGATAGAGGAAATGATGGTCCTCGCCAATTCCTGCGTGGCTCAATTGCTCACCAAATACAAGATACCCACTCTCTACCGGGTACATGGCGCGCCCGAAGGGCAAAAGCTGGAAAAGTTCCGCCGTTTTCTCCTCACCACTCTCGGCATGAAACTCACCGGAGGCGCCAAACCCAAGCCGCGCGATTTTTCCAGAGTGTTGGCGAAAACCGCCGAACATCCATTGGGTGAGCACCTGTTCCCCCTTGTATTGCGCACCATGCAGCAGGCCGTCTACACCCCGGTCAATCAGGGGCACTATGGATTGGCGCTGGATTACTACTGTCATTTCACCTCTCCCATCCGCCGTTATCCCGATCTATTGGTGCACCGAGGGCTCAAGGCGTTGCTGGTAACCTCGCGCAAAACCACGCATCTCAGGCGGGTGGGCAAGCGTCCGGCGAGTGTGAAATTCACCGATCTCTATCCCTACAAACTCGATCAGATGCGGGTGATCGGCTTGCAATGCAGCGTCAACGAACACAAGGCGACCGAGGCGTCCAACGATGTGTTCAGTTATCTCAGCTGCACCTATTTAAGCCAGTTTGTCGGCGAGAGCATGGATGGAGTGGTGAAATCCATCACCAGCTTCGGCCTGTTCGTAAGTGTGGGAAATACTAATATCGACGGGCTGGTGCACATCTCGACCCTGCACAATGATTACTATCACTTCGACGCCGACAGCATGAGCTTGGTGGGCGAACGCACCCACAAGCGCTTCAGCCTGGGGGACAGGCTCAGGGTGCAACTCGCGGCGGTGGATGTCGAGCAGGGGCGCATCGACCTGCTGCTCGAAGGCGGCGAGCAGCGCAAGGGAAGAAAACGCTCCCCGAAAGCCGGCAAACAGGGCGGAAGAGGGGGCAGGTCGCGCCCCAAAAGCGGCCGTGGGAAAAGGCGGTAATAAAGTTCGGGCTGTTGCAAATCATCAGGACCTGAAGAGACTGCGCCATGAAATTCATCGCTGTGCTTTTACTGGCTCTGGTGTGCATTGCGCCGCAAATTGAAGCAAGGTCGCTCAATGGTTTTGATCTGGACGACGCCTCCGTGCCGCCGGAGAAGATTTTGCGCGGCGGCCCGCCACGAGACGGCATACCCGCGCTGGATGCGCCGGAGTTTGCGCCAGCGGATGCAAGCGGGCTTGCGGCCTCAACCCATGTATTGGGATTGTCGCACCAGGGCGTCGCCAGGGCCTACCCCATCGGCATTCTCAACTGGCACGAAATAGTCAACGACCGTTTCGGCGATGCGCCGATTGCGGTTACTTTCTGCCCGTTGTGCGGCTCAGGCATCGCCTTCATAGCGCGTATTGACGGCGAGCCGCTCAGCTTTGGCGTTTCCGGTTTGCTGTACCAAAGTGATCTGTTGATGTACGACCGCAACAGCGAGTCGCTATTCTCACAGATCGGCGGCGAGGCCATCACCGGCAAGCAAAAGGGAAAAAAGCTTGCGACCATTGCGGTTACCCATACCACCCTCGGGGCCTGGTTGGAGCGACACCCGCAAAGCCTGGTGCTGCAAAAGCCGCGGGAGTATCGCCGCGATTACGAACGCGACCCCTATCTCGGCTATGCGCAAAGGCCGGACACCTACTTTCCGGTGGAGTTTCGTGCGCGCGGTCTGCATCCCAAGGAGCGGGTGCTGGGCCATGTGATAAACGGCGAGGCGCGCGCCTGGCCGTTTATCGCCCTGCGCCGGGTTGACTCGCCCCTGGCGGATCAATTGGGCGGAGAAACAGTGCGCGTGTTCTACGATGAAGAAAGCGACACCGCGCGCTTGGAGAACGAGCAGGGCGAGCAACTGGCCGCAACAACCCTGTTCTGGTTTGCCTGGTCGGCCTTTCATCCGGATACCAGTTTGTTTTCGACGAAATAAAACCCATATCGCTGCTTGAGCAGTTTCCAGCCAAGCGACGCAAGCAGGAAATACCAGCTTTTGTCTGCTCAGAAGTGAATGGTTTCTGGAGCAATTACAATCAAGCGCTCGTTTCTCTTCGAGTTGCGGCTGCGTTTTGTGTTCCAGGCGGAAATCATAGTTCTGCTGGGCGCCTGTTCACTATTACTTCAACGGTAAGGAAAACTTGGTAAAAAATGCTACTGCAGCAATGGAATTCAGGGAAAACCACGGTATAGGCGCGAATTATAAAAACTATCTGCGCAGATTGACCGGGCTGGTCATTTCGATATAGCCGGCATAGTAGCCATAAACCATCAATCCCAGCAGAATGGCGCAGAGCGTCACCCGCAGCAGCAGGGCGTTGGCGACGCGACGGCGTTTGCCTCTGTCCTTGAGCAAAAAATAATAGCCACACCCAAGGGCGACAACCGCCCCGAAAAACAGTGTGAGCAGAATGCTCTTGAACAGTAGTGGCGTCATGCGTTTCCCATGCCTGGCAAGCGTGTGAGTCTAACGCCAAGCGGCAATACCGCGTGGTCGATTTACGCCGGAGCCGTGCAGGGCGCGGATAGAATCCCCGGCCAGTTTACCAAACAGGAATTATCGTCCGGATTCCAAATCAGGCAATGCGTATCTTTCGTTGGCCCCTAAACATCAGCCTTATTTCTCTGGCAGTCCTGCCCGGATTGATAGCGCTTGGATTTTGGCAATTGGGGCGCGCGCAGTACAAGGAAGAACTCAGCGCCAGGCTCGAAACCCGCGCCGACCTGCCTGCGATAAGCAATGAATGGCTGAGTGGTGATGTAAAGCCGCTGCTGTTGCGCCGAGTGGCGATTGCGCAGGGCGTACACTGGGCGGAAAAACACCTGCTGTTGGATAACGCCGTCCGCCAAGGCAGGACGGGCGTGGAGGTTGTGCAACTCGCCGAGCATAAGGGAAAGGCGTTTCTGGTGAATCGTGGCTGGATGCCCTTTACCCGGGGCGAAGCTCTGCCCAGCGTGGCCTTTACCCGGCAGGCGAATCTCAGCGGCAGGTTGCGCCCTTGGCCGCAGGCCAAAATACAACTGGCCGATGCGCCTCGTTTGACCGGCGCCGTCAACCTGGTCAACAATCTAAACAAGGCCTCCATCGAAACTTGGCTTGGTAAAAGCCTTGCCGATGCGGTGATCTATCTGGATGCCGCGAACCCTAACGCACTTGCCCCAGCGCAACCGCCAGGCGGCCGGATGAAGCCCATGCAACACTATGGCTATATGGCGCAATGGTTCGCTCTTGCCCTGGCGCTGGTGGGGCTGAATGCTTGGGCATGGTGGCGACATCGCACACATAAACGCAACCGGTAAAACCATGCCGAACAGATCCACTTTTTTCGGCGTCTCCCGACGCAAATGGCTCACCGGGTTGCTTATTGCTACTCCATTTGTAGTCGCCTTGCTTGCCACACTCTGGTTTACCAATCCGCAATGGCAACCCCGGGGGCGCACAAGTGTGGGGACGCTGATTACGCCGCAGGTGCTCCTGCCGCAGCGGATGCATCAACCCCAGCGCCGCTGGCAGGTGATGACGGTGATTCGCGGCGCGTGCGACGATGCCTGCAAGGAGCGGGTTTGGATAATGCGCAACGCCTACTGGGCGCTGGGGAAAGAGGCAAGGCGCGGCAGCGATTCCTTGCTGCGCATTGGGGCCGAGCCTGACTCCGGGCTGTTGTCCAGCTTTCCCGAGCTGCAACTCTACAGCATGAGCGAAAAGGAGCTCGCCGCGTTGATCGCAACCAACAGCCAACTGCCGCAACCCAGGCATCATGAGGTCTGGTTGGTCGATCCGCTGGGTTATATCATTTTGCGATACAGCCCGGAACAAACCGGCAACAACCTGCTCACCGACTGGCGCAAACTGCTGCGCGTGTCGCAGGTTGGTTAATGTTTAAAACTATTGCTGTTACAAGTGAAAAACTGACAGGCTGATGCTGCGTTTGCCATCGACATTTCCGTTCAATCCCTTGCTGTGGGGGGTGTGGTATTGCGCTTTACTGGTGCTCTTTCACGCCTGGTGGCTGGGAGGGCAGGCGGGTTGGCTGGCGCCTTGTGGCGAAGGAGGTGGATTGCATGTCCTTTGCCGTCACATAGGCGCGCAAATGGAAACGGAATGGTCGGTTTTGATGGCTGTCCTCACCCTTGCTTGGTTGCTTGCTTTTGGAGCCCGCTGGGGTTGGTTGCGTTGGAAAAAGCGCGAGCAGCAGGAACGCGTGTATGACTTTCCCGCCGACGAGTTCGATGCCCTGGTGCGAAACTGGCGACGCCTGACCAATCGCCAGCTTGCGTGGTGGGTTGGCGGCGCCCTGTGGTGCGCGTTGCACGGCCTTTGTATGTTGCTGCGCCTGGATGGCTGGTTGCATGCGTTTGCGGGGGTTGACGCATTGGGATTGATAGCGATTACCTCCCTGCGCGCGCGCAAGAGCAAGCGCCTTGGCTATTCGCTCCTGGTTTCAGGCCATCGAACAAGGTTTTTACTCGCCTGTCTGCTTGCCTGGCTGCTGGCGTTGCTCTGGCTGGCGCTCGAACACGCCTTGGTACTTGGCGGCGAAGCGTGCAATCTGGCGCTGGATTGCTACAGCGCCTATCCTTTGTTGTGGACGTATCCCTTGCAGAACTGGCCGGTTGCGGCATCACTTACCGTGCTTGCGCTCCAGGTGCTGGTCTGGTTGCTGGCGTTGATCATGCGCTATCAGTTTTCTGCGCGAATGGGAGAAGAGAATTCCCGCGCGACGAGCAGGCTCTTGCGCAGCCTGCAACTCAGTTTGCCCCTGCTCTGGCTCTCCGGGTTGTTTTTGCCCTTGCAGTGGCGCTTTCTCCTATCCACGCTCGTGGCGCTGGTCGGGCTGCAGTTGTTGAGTCTGGTTGTTCGCTTTACCCTCGCCCGCCCTATCGACAGCTTGGAGCAACGCCTGCGCGACAACGAGCCTTTTCGGCGATGGTTGAGAACTGCGGCCTTGCGTCATTAGAACTCAAGGCGTATCTTGCAACCCTACAATACCCGGCTTCTTCCATAAGCCTTGACCTTGGGTATTTTGTCTCATCCTGTTAGCCTGTGCCCCAGGAGGGACGATTGGTGTGCGCTCGCCTGGATTTCTTCCTCATGGCAACCGTGACAACCACGTTGCTGGAAGCCGGCTGGCGCGATTACCTGGACCTGTGCAAACCGAAGGTAGTGGCGCTGATGCTGATAACATCGAGCGTCGGCATGTTGTTGGCATCGCACAGTTTTTTTCCCTGGAAGGCCCTGCTGCTTGGCAATGCAGGCATAGCCTTGTGCGCCTTCGCCGCTGCGGCGGTGAATCATGTTGTGGATCGCCACCTGGATGAAAAAATGCTGCGCACTAAAAATCGGCCGATAGTAACCGGCAAGATCAGCCCTCCCAATGCCCTGGTTATGGCCGCAATTCTGGGGGGCGCCGGTTTTGGTTGTCTTTTTGTGTTTGTTAACCAACTTACCGCCTGGCTTACTTTGTTGGCGCTTATCGGTTACGCAGTGGTTTATACCGCTTTCCTCAAGCGCGCCACCAGCCAGAACATAGTTATTGGCGGGTTGGCCGGAGCCATGCCCCCCTTGCTGGGCTGGGTGGCGGTAACCGGCGTGGCAGCGCCGCAGGCGTGGCTGCTGGTGTTGATTATTTATTTGTGGACACCACCGCACTTCTGGGCGCTGGCCATGGCCCGCGTCGCCGAGTATCGACTTATTGATCTGCCCATGCTGCCGGTGGTCTATGGTCGCGAAGTGACCTGTCTGCACTCGTTTGTCTACAGCCTGCTGCTGGCTCTGGCCTGCCTGCTGCCCGTCGCCATTGGCATGTCCGGGCTGGTGTATGCTTTGGGAGCGATTGTGCTCAATGTTTTTTTCCTCTGGCGCTGCTGGTTGATGTGGCGGCGTTTCAGCGAACGCCTGGCGATGCGCGTGTTCTGGGATTCGATCAACTATCTTTTTGCGCTCTTTTTTCTGCTGTTGCTGGATCACGGTTTGACCCTGCTTGGTTGGAACCTGGTCATAGGCCCGAGGCCGGGATAGGCGACCCGTGACTGCGAGCAATCAGACAATCGCCCTGACCGGATTGTGGCAGGCGTTGGACTTGGTGCACCAGCTAGCACGCAATGGTGAGCTGGACACTCCCCAGCGCAAACGCTTCGATTCCTGTATCGACAGCTTGTTCATCCGCGTCGATAGCGCCGGCAGCACCGCGCAAATTTTTGGCGGGCGGCACAGGTTGGAATACGCCTTTCACGGCTTTGCCTTCCAGCTCGAACAGGTCGGCAAGCGCCACCAGGTGTTGGTGTATATGCTTCACCTGCTGGCGTTGCAAAAGCGCGTTGCAGCCAACGCCGAGCTCGCGCACCGGATTGCCGAAAGATTGGGTGAACTGGAACGCCAACGCGATTTTTTTATCGATGACGACAGTCGCCTGATCGCCAATCTGGCCGACCTCTATCTGAACACCCTCGGCAGCCTGCCGATGAATCAACGCATCCGCATTTACGGCAAGGGCGAATTTCTGCAAAGTGAACGTGTCCAGCACGGCATACGCGCGCTTCTGCTCGCTGCGTTACGCGCGGCCATGCTGTGGCGGGAAATGGGCGGCAATCGCTTGTTGTTGCTGTTTCAACGCAAACGCATGTTGCGCGAACTGTCGAAGGTGTTGTAAAGAAGGCCTGAAGCGCAAAAAAACATCAGTCCGGCCGGGACTTGTTCCTGTTGGTTATTCGGGCAGAATCCCGCCCCTGGCGATGCGCTCCAACGCCATGTCAACCCCCGCTTTGGGGTTGTTGGCCAGGTCCAGTAAATAGAGAGCCACACCCGCATTGGCGGCTATTTGTTTGGCTGCATTTGCGTGTTCGCCGGCAAAGGCGGCCCGAATGATGGCCAGGCTCTGCTCGGCATTTTCCACCCGGCAACCCGCTAGGTTGCCGCTGACGCCGAGATCTGTTGGTTGCAGCGTATAAGTGCGCTGTTCACCCTCATCTAATTCGCATATCAGCGTCGGTGCGGCTATGCTGATTTCGTCCAGGCCGTCCTCGCTGTGCGCCACCATGGCGCGTTCGGCGCCCAGTTGCGACAACAATTTGGCCATAATTTCCACCAGCTCTTGCTGGTATACGCCGAGGAGATAGCGCCGTACGCCTGCCGGGTTGGTGAGCGGGCCAAGCAGGTTGAATATGGTGCGTTGTTTGATGGTTTGCCGTACCGGCGCGGTGTAGCGCATTGCTGGATGATGATTGGGCGCGGGCATGAACGCCAGCCCGGTGGAAGCGAAACGCGCCTGTTGTTCCTCCAAAGAGGCCTCCAGGTTGACACCCATCCAGGAGAGCAGATCGACGCTTCCGGATGAAGTGGAAACCCCACGCCCGCAATGCTTGGCTACCCGACCGCCACAGGCGGCCACCACAAAACACGCGGCCGTGGAAACATTGAACAAATTGGCGTCGTCGCCGCCAGTTCCCACCAGGTCGATCACCGGTTGCTCGTCCAGTGGAAGTTCGAGTTTGGTGGAAAGTTCGCGCATGGCCAGGGCTGCGCCCAGCACTTCATCCGGGTTTTCGCCGCGCATGCGCCAAGCCACCAGATTGGCGGCGATCAACTGCGGATCGATTTCGCCCTTCATCATCGCCAGAATCAGCTCGCGGCTGCCCTCGCGGCCTAGCTCGCGCCTGTTCACCAGACTATCGAGCGTCTGTTGCGCTAACTCGTTGCCAGGGTAGGCATTAGTCATGGGTTAAATCAGGAAAGGGGCAAACAACGCAAGGGGGCTTATTCGATTATGTCCACCTTGTCGCTCAGCAGTTGCACCCGCTCCGAATAGAGTTCCTGCTGTCTGTTGCTGTCGAGCACCTGCGAGGCCAGGTTGAGTGCTGCGACAACCAGCACTCTGTCGCGCGCTATGGGCGTATTGCTTTGCTGCACCTTGTCGCAAATGGCCGTGAGTTCCTTCGCGGCCATGGTGAGCTTGGCTTTGGCGTTGTCGTTGCACTTGATGCTGTATTGCTCACCAAGTACTTCAACCGTAACCCTGGTTATCGACACTCTGCCTTGTGATCCGTTCAGCGATAGTGCTTGTCCGGCGCATCCAGAACGTCATCGCCGTCATAGTCGGTTTCATTGTCGTCCACCTGATCTTCCTTGTGAGTGGGTGAATCACGCCCGCGTTTCCCGGAGCCTTCCGACTCCTTGTCCTGTCCCTGAACGCGTTCGATTATCCGCCCCAGGCGTTCTTCGATTTCTTCCTGTTCGCGTTGCAGGCGTTGATTTTCCTGGCGTAAAAAGGCAATTTCGCGGCGAAGCGCGTCGTTGGTTTCTTTCAATTTGGTGTGCCTGGCCACCAGGTGCTCGATTTTTTGTTCGAGCTCGATAAATGCGGTCGAAAAGTTCAAAGATGTGCTCCTTAAATGCTCACGCCATCAGCATACCACCATTCAGGTGGAGCGTGTGTCCGGTTATATAGCCGCCATTTTCGCTGGCCAGAAAAACCACCGCATTGGCTATGTCCTGAGGGTTGCCCATGCGGCCCAGGGGAATGGCGCTCAACAACCTGCCGGTCTGTTCTTCCGTGAGTTTGCCGGTCATGTCCGTGGCAATATAGCCGGGCGCGATAGCGTTGACCGTAATCCCACGTCCAGCCAGTTCACGCGCAAGAGCGCGGGACATGCCTTCGATACCGGCCTTACTGGCGGCGTAGTTGACCTGCCCGGCGTTGCCGAGTGAGGCAACCACCGAACTGATATTGATAACCCGTCCGGCCCGAGCTTTGATCATCCCCTTGCACATGGCGCGGGTAAGGCGCATCACCGCGCTGAGGTTGACTGCAATTACTTCGTCCCATTGCGCGTCGTCCATGCGTAGAAACAGGCCGTCTCGCGTGATTCCGGCGTTGTTCACCAGTATTGATGGGGTAAGCTGCAATTCGCCCAGTCTGTTTACCAACTCACTCAGGGATTCCGGCCTGGCGGAGTTGTACACCAACCCAGCGCCCTTATCGCCCAGCTTGTCGGCAATGCCGTCCGCCCCGGCTTGGCTGGTGGCGGTGCCGATTACATAGGCGTTGGCGGCGGCAAGCGCCCGGCTGATGGCCTTGCCAATCCCACGACTGGCTCCGGTTACCAGAGCGGTTTGCCCTGAAAGATCTATCTGCATTCTGACTCCTCCGGCAAGGGCGGCAACCCGAAGGATTGGCACGCCCGGTTGAATGATGCCACGCCGCCTATGCCGTGCAGGCGTGTGTCCGCAAGGCTGCGCTTTGCCAGCCCTTGCAATACATTGCCCGGACCGCTTTCAACGAAATCACTCGCGGCGCTGACGGCTTCCATGCTCTGGCGCCAACGCACCGGATGAGTGAGTTGATTGAGCAGGGCGATTTTGATTGCGGCGCCGTTGGTGCGTTTGGTCGCGTCAAGATTTTGCACCACGGGTGTTTGTGCCTGGTTGAAGGGAATATCCTCGGCAAAAGCAGCCAGTTGCGTACGCGCGCCTTCCATCAAAGGGCAATGTGAGGGCACACTCATGGCGAGCGGCAGTACCCGTTTCGCGCCAAGGGCCTTGCCTTTATCATGCAGGCTTGCGAGCGCGGCCGATTTACCGGCAATCACCACTTGGCCCTTGCTGTTGAAATTGGCGGGGCTGAGCGCCTGCGCGTCGCCAAGCTCCGAGCAGACATCGGCGCAGAGTTGCGAAACCTGTTCGTCATCCAGCCCTATTACCGCCGCCATCAACGCCTCGTCCGCCGCCACCTGTTGTTGCATCAACCTGCCGCGTTCGTGGACCAGGCGAATAGCATCGGTAAAGGAAAGCGTTTCGACGGCCACAAGTGCGGTGTATTCGCCCAGGCTGTGCCCGCAAACCAGGTCGGGCGCTGGCCCGCCGCGCTCGCGAAAGGCCAGAAAGGATGCATACCCTGCCCACAGCAGCGCCGGTTGGGTGTATGCGGTCTGGTTGAGTCGCTTGTCATCCCCCGTAATCAGGGCGGTCAGATCAAAACCCAGAACTTCGCTCGCCTGCCTGGCCAGCGTTTGAAAGAGTGAGAAATGCGAGGCTAGATCCAACCCCATACCCGGGTGTTGCGATCCCTGGCCGGGAAAGGCGTAAACAATCAAACCCGGATCAACCCTGGGCGGTTTCTTCTTCGTCCTCTTCCACCACCGGGGTCAGGTCTACCACCTGTCTGCCCTTGTAAAACCCCGTCGCCGTCATGTGGTGGCGATAGTGGGATTCTCCGGTTGTCGGGTCCGTACTCAGGGTGGGAGTCCACACCCTGTCATGCGAACGGCGCATGCCCCGGCGTGCGCGCGATTTTCGACTTTTCTGAACGGCCACTAGTTTTCTCCGCTTGATCGTCCTTTGGTAAGAGTTGCCAGAGCCGCAAAATGGTCGGGTTTTATCGACTCGACCGGCTCGATTTGGAGCGCGATATTATCCATAAGCAGACTCGCCCGTGGCGAACATTTTTGCGCTTCGTGCAGAGGAATATCGGGCAAATAAAGCATGATTTCCTGCACAAACAACTCGAATACGCCGGGATAGTCGCCAGCCGCAAGCGGCTCGTGCCCGGGCGCCAGACGGATGCCAGGTACAACAGCGCGCATCATCTGCCAGTTGAATTTCAGGTCGATTTCCACGCGCATGGGTTCAAGGCAGCGCTGGCAAATTCTGGTTATGCTGCCTTTTGCATGCATTTCGATAAAACACAACGCATGGGCCGAAGGGTCCGGGTCCACCCGGGTGGAAACATCCAGCGAGTCGTCTTCGACTACAAGATTGTTGACAAAACCGCTTAGTCGTCGGATTTCCAGACGGCTTGATAAACAGCGCCGCCTTCGCACTCTGGTGAGCGCCTCGAGCTGGTGCGACTCGACAAACTCTTGTGGCTCCATAGTCTCACCTCGCGCATACTGAAATCTGAAAACCTCAATACAATCCGGCTGCATGGCCTCAGCCCAGGGTTGATTCCGCCTCCAGCGCCTGCCCGGCGCCGGGTGCGACCCGCAAATATTGGCAGATGCTCTCGGCGGCGCTGCGCCCTTCGGCAATCGCGGTCACCACCAGGTCTGATCCGCGCACCATGTCGCCACCGGCAAAAATCCTCTCATTGCTGGTCTGGCAGGCAAGCCCTCGTGCGCCAACCTTCACCAGGCCGCGCTCGCAGGTTTCCACTCCGAACTCGCCCAGCCATGCGGGGGGAGAAGGTGAAAAACCGAAAGCGAGAATGACCACATCAGCGGGTTGAATGAATTCGCTGCCCTCAACCACTACCGGCGAACGGCGGCCCTGCGCATCCGGATTGCCCAGTTGAGTGCGTGTGAATTTCACACCGGCGACTTCGCCCTTGCCGTTGTCGACAATTTCGAGTGGCTGGTGCATGAAGACAAACTCCACTCCCTCGTACCGTGCGTTGGCGACCTCGCGCTTTGAGCCGGGCATATTAGTCTCATCTCTGCGGTAGAAACACTGCACCTTGTTCGCTCCCTGGCGGATGGAGGTGCGGTTGCAGTCCATGGCGGTGTCACCGCCGCCCAGCACAATCACCCGTTTGCCGGATACGGAAATATAGTCGCATCCGTGTTGTTGCGGCCAGTCGTGCACACGGTTGATATTTCCAATGAGAAAGTCCAGCGCCAGGTGCACCCCCTGCAGCCCGTCACCGGGTATGTCGCCGCGCATGGGGGTATAGGTTCCCATCCCGAGGAACACAGCGTCGTAATCTTCCAGCAAGCGTTCAAAAGGCAGATCCTTGCCGATGGTGGTATCCAGCACAAACTCTACCCCCATTTCGCTGAAAATCTCCCTGCGGCGTTCCAGCACTCTTTTTTCCAGCTTGAATTCTGGAATGCCATAGGTCAACAATCCACCAATACGCGGGTAGGAGTCGTACACAGTCGGGGCAACGCCGTTGCGCGCCAGCAGATCCGCGCAGGCCAGCCCTGCCGGCCCAGCGCCGACAATGGCGACTTTTTTGTCGCCAGGTTTGGTTTCCACCACCGGCTTCCAACCCATGGCGAAGGCGCGGTCGGTTATATATTTCTCCACCGAGCCGATAGTCACTGCGCCAAAGCCGTCGTTGAGTGTACAGGCGCCCTCGCACAGCCTGTCCTGCGGACACACGCGACCACACACCTCGGGCAGGCTGTTGGTCTGGTGGCACAGCTCCGCCGCCTCGATTATTCGATCCTCATAGGCAAGCTTCAACCAGTTGGGAATATAGTTGTGCACCGGGCACTTCCATTCGCAATAGGGATTGCCGCAATCAAGGCAACGTTCGGACTGGTGGCGCGCCTCCACGGGCGTGAACTCCTGATAAATTTCAATAAACTCCTCGCGTCTGCGCTCAATAGGATGGGTGAGCGGATCGTGACGCGGCTGGTTGAGAAACTGAAAGTAGTTTTTTGAGCTGGATCGTTTGGACATTTGTCCGGTTACAAATGGATGAAAAAATGATTAATACGCCGGGAATTAGGCAGCTCGCCAAGTCATCTTGCAGACAGGCGGTTCGGGGGCAGTGTACCAAATTGCTGTCCGCAAGGCGGCGGCGCAGCCGGCAACCAGGTTCCCACACCGGGTAATTTTCTGGCCACTGCGTATGCAAACAGCATCACCCTTTCCTGGGTTGCATTTGCTGGCGCGGATGCGTTCAAACTGTATCGGGGCGGTTTGCAGCTCAAAGGCTGAGGGGAGATCAAACCACCTACACCGACAGTGGGCTCGATGCAAACACAACATACGGCTACGGCCTGAGCGCCTGTAGCGGGGGCGTGTGCTCCGCGCAGGCCAATACCTGCGCCACTACCTGCGGTTCTTCAGAAAAAAAAGCACGGGTACCCAATCCTAGTCGCTGATTCACCCTCGCGGGGCGTTCTCTCCAGAACAGCAGAACAAGGTTGTGCATGGGCTGGAATATATTGGTTGGGGTGCTGATCGCGTGGCATTATTCAGCGCTTCCCAAATTCCTTGTTGAGTTTTCCGTGACTGAAGTCGTTACCTACCAATCCGCCGGGGTGAATATAGAGGCGGGCAACACGCTGGTGAAGCGAATAAAAAAAGTCAGCAAGATCACGCGCAGAAGTGAGGTAGTCAGCGAAATCGGCCACTTTGGCGCCATGTGTTCAATCCCCTCCGGTTATCAGGATCCGGTGCTGGTTTCCGGCACGGACGGGGTCGGCACCAAGCTCAAGCTGGCGGCGGAGCACAATCAGCTTACAGGCATCGGGGTGGACCTGGTCGCCATGTCGGTCAACGATGTAGTGGTTACCGGCGCACAGCCGTTGTTCTTTCTCGATTATTACGCCACCAGCCTGCTCGAGGTGGACCGCGCCGAGGAGGTGATCACCAGCATCGCCGAGGGGTGCCGTATTGCCGGCTGCGCGCTGGTGGGCGGTGAGTGCGCTGAGATGCCGGGTTTTTACGCAAGGGGGATGTTCGATCTGGCGGGCTTCTGCGTGGGTGTGGTGGAGCGCAACAAGATCATCAGCGCCAACAAGGTGCAGCCGGGCGACCAGTTGATAGGCATCGCCTCCAGCGGGGTGCACGCCAATGGTTTTTCTCTGGTGCACAAGCTGGTGAAGGACGGCAAGCTGGATATTTCCGGGCGTTGCGACGGCGGCGCCAACCTGTTGCAAACCCTGCTGACGCCCACGCGAATTTATGTCACCTCGCTGCTGGCGCTCTATAAGGAGGTGCCGGTGCATTCGGTGGCGCATGTCACCGGCGGCGGCATGCCGGAGAATCTGCCGAGGGTATTGCCGCAGGGCACACGCGCTCGCATTTCACTTTATTCCTGGGAATTGCCCAAGGTCTTTCAACATATTCAACGCCAGTCACACCTGGACCATGAGGGCATGCTGAAGGTGTATAACTGTGGCGTGGGCATGGTGGTGTGCGTGCCGCGTCAGTATCTTGAGCAGTCTATCAGCATACTTCGCGAAAACGGCGAACGCGCCTGGCACATGGGATCGATAGAACAGGCGGATGCCGATGAACAACCAAATGTAGTTTTTCAGGGGAGTTGGAGTGGCCGTGGAACGGCTGAGTAAGGGCATGAGGTGAGCCGGAACGACTTTTCCTGCGCAGTGCTTTTTTCCGGCGCCGGCACCACCGCCAGGGCCTTGCTCGATTTCGCCGCCGAGCCGCACAGCCACTATCACATAGACCTTTTGGTGACCAACAACCCGCGCGCGCCAGGCATCGCGCTTGCAGCGGAGCATGCGATCGAACTGCTGGTTTTGCCCGACAGGCGGCGGGGTGAATCCATACCGCGTGCGCAATGGGACCAGCGCCTGGCGCAACGGTTCTCCGGCTACAAACTAGATCTGTTGGTGCTCGCCGGCTTTATGCGCATATTGAGTGAACCCTTTGTAAGGGAATGGCAAGGCAGGATAGTGAATATTCATCCTTCCCTGCTGCCAAAATATTCCGGGCTCGATACCCACAGGCGCGCGCTGGAGGGAAAGGAAAGCGAACACGGCTTTTCCATTCACCAGGTGACGCCGGAGCTGGACTCCGGACCGTTGCTTGCGCAGGGCAGGGTGAAGGTACATCCAGCCGACACGCCTGTGCTGCTGCAGGAAAGAGTGCAGGAGCAGGAGCGCCACTTCTACCCCAGGGTGATCGAACTCATTGCAACCGGGAGGTTGCATTGCTCGCCTGAAAGACTACTATTTGACGGCAACCCTCTTCCTTCCTGTGGAATGGCATTATGCGAACCAGACTTGTTGTAGCCGCCCTGACGGCTTTGATGGCCTTTGGCATGAGTGCGAAGCTCTCTGCGCTTGAAACGAGGTTGATCGATTACCGGATTGAACTGCACTTCGGCTGGCCGCTTTCCGGCAAGATTTCCGAACGCCTGCGTCAACTTGGCGACGGTTCCTGGCAACTGGAGCGAGATGGTTTGGTGTTCGGCTTTACGGCCACCGAGGTTAGCAAGTTCAAGATTATGGGCGCGAAAGTGCAAAGTATGTGGTACCGGAAAAAACAATCCGGCATACCGAGCAGCAAAATGGTGGAAATTTCCTTCCCCTCCGGCAACACCGAACTGTTTGACCCCATAACTCTGGCGGTCAAGATTGGCGCCGATCTGCACATGAATCCGAACCTGCAGACCGCCAATTACCAATTCAGCGAAAAACAAGGGAAGGAAAAACCCATCAGCTTCCGTTTTGTTCACGACATCATGCTGGATACGGATATTGGCGAAATTGCGGCGGTGCGCGTCGAACAGGTTTCCGAATCCGATGACGACGCTGAGCGCACCTATTGGCTTAGCCCGGATTACGATTACATCATACTGCGCGCCATAGAACGTGAGGACGGCGATATTAAAACGGAGATCAACATTCGCAACGGCTCGGTTGGCGGCAGGCCGCTGAAGGCCGCCAACCGGTAGAATATGAGGCGTTTCCCGGCTCTGGCCCTTGTCCTGGGGTTGTTGTGGTCCATATCCGCCCAGGCGGACTGGATTGCAACGCTGCCCTTGCATATAACCGCGCTCAACACCTGCCAGGAGCGCCTGTCTTACGAAAACCTGACGGTGGTTGATCTGCGCCCTGAACTGAATGAAGCGGAGATTGACTTTCGGCGCGGCGGATCGCTCTATACATGTCTGGTGGGTGTCTATGGTGGAGAGCCGCGCATTCACGAGCAAACCACGGATGCACCCCTGCCGGATCGCATTTTTACCCTTTTACCCGGTTACCCTCAGCACGACTGCTACGAGCACAAGCTTATACACAACTACCATTTTGATCCGCCAGAAGCCATAGGCTGGATCAGCATCAGGATCTGCGACGAAGCAATCAACCCCGCAAACGCATTGGTCGATTGATGCTGGATAACAGCCTGAGGCGGATTATTGATCCGCCCCTGACCCTGCTGGCGTGGCGGTTGGTCGGCAGGGTGACGCCCAATCAACTAACCCTTGGTTCATTCGCCATCGGGCTAGGCGCCGTGGTGCTGATTGCGCTCGAGTGCTACTGGCTGGGGCTGGTGTGCATAGCCCTCAACCGCCTTGGTGACGGGCTGGACGGTATACTCGCGCGCCTGGTGACGCACAACGAAAGCGGCAGTGATTTTGGCGGCTTTCTCGATCTGGTGTGCGATTTTCTTTTTTACGCTGCCGTGGCCGCTGCCTTTGGCCTGGCGCAGCCTGAGCACGCTTGGGTGAGCCTGCTGTTGATTACCAGCTTTGTGGGCACAGGCAGCAGTTTTGTCGCCTATGCCGCCATAGCCGAAAAGCGCAAGATCAGCCGTTCCAGTCTGCAGCACAAGGCATTGCACTATCTTGGCGGACTCACTGAAGGGACTGAAACCATTTTTTGTTTTGTGCTCTGTTGTCTGTTTCCTCACTGGTTCTGGCTGATTGGCCTGGTCTTTGCGCTTATGTGTCTGGTCACGCTGGTCACCCGTTGCTGGCGCGCGAAGGTGGATTTTGCCTGACCAGGCGCCTGAAAGCTGGATTAACCCGGCGTTGGCGGGCGGTAGGAAGAAAAAACCGCTACAATTCGCGCGCTTGCGCGGCCTTGCTCCGTCATCCGTTTGTGGCCGCGAAGTTCCTGTGGTAAAGCACTTTCTCTATGGATAACGATCAAAATTCACGCTATTTCACTATTGCCGAAATCAGAAAACTCATCACCCTGCTCGAAGAATCAAACCTTCACGATCTTTGCATCCGTCGCGGCGAACACAAGCTGAAGCTTGCCAAGGCGCCCAGCGGAGCGCAAACCCAAGCTGTCACAGTTCCCGCTCACACTCCTCAGTCTCAACCGCAAACGCAAACGCCTCAGGCGCAGGATGCAACCGATGCGCAAAAACCGGAAGGCGTGGCGGTGAATTCGCCCATGGTTGGCACCTTTTATCGCGCACCTTCGCCCTCCACCCCCAGTTTTGTCGAACTGGGTCACGAAGTGGAGGAGGGGCAGGTGCTGTGCATAGTCGAGGCGATGAAAATGATGAACCAGATCAAGGCGCCCGCCTCGGGCAGGATTACGCATATTGCGGTGGAGAACGGCAGCCCTGTTGAATACGGGCAGGATCTGTTCTACATCTCCTGAACTCATGCTGAAAAAAGTCCTGATCGCCAACCGGGGTGAAATAGCCCTGCGCGTGTTGCGCGCCTGCAAGAAACTCGGCATTCAGACTGTCTGCGTACACTCTGAGTGCGACCGCGAGTTGATGCATCTGCGCTTTGCCGATCAAACGGTGTGCATCGGCCCCAATCACCCAGGGCAGAGCTATTTGCATATTCCCGCCATAATCAGCGCAGCCGAAGTTTCCGGGGCGGACGCGATTTATCCCGGCTATGGCTTTTTGTCGGAAAACGCCACCTTCGCCGACCGGGTCGCCAAAAGCGGCTATGTTTTTATCGGCCCGCCGGCAAAGGTCATTGACACCATGGGCAACAAGGTGGCGGCGATCGAAACAATGAAAAAACTCGGGGTGCCGGTTGTGCCTGGTTCGGAGGGAGTGCTGGGCGAGGACATGGCGCGTAACAAGTCAATCGCTGAGAAAACCGGCTATCCGGTGATAGTTAAGGCGCGCGCCGGCGGCGGAGGGCGGGGCATGCGCGTGGTCTATAACGAAGCCGAATTACCCGAAACCCTGAACATCACCCGCCTCGAAGCCAGGAACGCTTTTGGCGATGGGGCGGTGTACATGGAAAAATTTTTCGAACGCCCCCGCCATGTGGAGATTCAGATACTTGCCGACAACCACGGCAATGTTGCGCACCTGGGCGAACGCGATTGCTCCATGCAGCGCCGTCACCAGAAGGTGGTGGAAGAAGCCCCCGCTCCCGGCATCGATCGCAAGGAAGTCAATGCTATTGCCGAACGCTGCGCCGCCGCCTGCCGCGAGATGGGCTACAGGGGTGCAGGCACTTTTGAATTTCTTTATCAGGACGGCGAGTTCTTTTTTATCGAAATGAACACCAGGGTGCAGGTCGAACATCCGGTTACCGAATTGATTACCGGCGTGGATATTGTCGCCGAGCAGTTACGCATCGCCGGCGACCTGCCCCTTTCCTTCCGTCAGGAAGATGTGCGTTTTTCCGGTCACGCCTTTGAGTGTCGCATTAATGCCGAAGATCCAACCACTTTTATGCCCAGCCCCGGCGTTATCAGCAATTACCACTTTCCGGGCGGCCCGGGGGTGCGCATCGATTCGCACATTTACAACGGCTACAGGGTTCCGCCCTATTACGATTCCCTGATAGGCAAGCTGCTGGCGCACGGTGTGAACCGCGACGAGGCGATTATGCGGATGCGTCAGGCTCTGGAGGAAACCTATGTCGATGGCATTGCCACCAATGTCGAATTGCATTACCGCATTTTTCAGGACACCGGCTTCTGCGCAGGCGGTCAGAGCAACCACTACCTCGAAACCATGCTGGGGCTGCGGTAAGCCAAAGAAACCTCAGGAAAGGGCATCGCTGTCTTGCGCATGTCGCAAACCAGACTCTGGCAACTGACCTGGCGTTTGGATGGCAGTCGGTCAACGCATGCCGCCGCAAATCCTGCCGACTACTACAGTGATTGCCTGGGCGAATTGGGCGCCGCCTGCGTGTGGGTGGACGAGCCGGATGATCCGGGTGAGCAGTCCGCAGGCTTGCAATACCACCCAGGCGACTTGCCCAACTGGCGCCGTCCGACTCTGCACGCTCTGGTAGCCGGCGACACAGCCTGCAATCAACTCATGCTTGGCGTTACAACCTGCTTCCCTGAGCTGGGAGCGCCGGAGGTGTGTAACCCTGATCTGGAGACTGACCAGCAACGCAGCGGCCTACCCCGGCGGATTGACTTTGGTCGGCTCAGGCTCTATACCAATCGCGAATCCTTTTCACCAGGCGAAGGGAGGTTGTGCATCCCGGCAGGTCTCGCGTTTGGCACGGGGACGCATCCCACCACGGCCATGGCGCTGCGCTGGTGCGGTGAAGCACAGCTTAGGGGTGTACGCTTGCTGGACTATGGCTGCGGCTCCGGCATACTCGGGCTGGCCGCCCTGACGTTGGGGGCGCACAGCGCCGTGGCGGTGGATCATGATCCCCAGGCGCTTGAAGCAACCAACGTCAATGCCGCCTGTAATTCCCTCGTTGAGCGCATCAGGGTGCAAGCGCCCGAAATGTTCGCCGCCGATCTGGAAGCGGAGTCGGGTGTTGCCTATTCGGTGATCTTCGCCAACATCCTGCTCAAGCCGCTTGTTGATCTGTCCGGTTTGCTCACCACGTGCCTGGCGCCTGACGGGAAGCTGCTGCTTACCGGCATATTGACCGAGCAACGCGATACACTGTTGGCGGCTTACCGTCATCACCTGGGCGCGAGGATGCGCCTCGAAAGCAGCGAACAAATGCAGCAGGATGGCTGGAGCCTGGTGGTCATCACCAAAAAGTAAAGGCCCTTGTTCTCGCCAAGCCATGAAACAGCCACCCTACATAGCCCTTTGCCCGCGTTGTTCCGCTCGCCTGCCGATTCAGGAGGCGCAGATGCAACAGGCGGCAGGTCAGGTGCGGTGTTTGAATTGCAGCCACGTTTTTTACGCCCCGGATCAATTGCTGAAGGGGTTTTATGGCAAACATGCATCCAGCCAGACGCAAGAGGAAAGCGGCTTGTTGTTCATGCCGGATAACGATAGTGACAGGCAGGCGCAAATCCAGCCGTCATCTGTCGCTTCTGAAACCGCCGAAACTGTGTCGGAACGAAGGGAAACCAGGGAAGCCCCTGCTCCGACTCAACCGGGAGAGGTGCATGGGGATGCGGATGCGCCGCAGGCGGATGTCGAGCCGGAGCAGCCTGAGCCACTCAGCGCTCGTCCTGGCGGCGACAGCCTGAGCGCGGATGCCCGTGGGCGACGGCATCGTCAGCCGGTTACCTTGAAAAGCGAAAAGCCGCGACGGGGTGGTCTACTTGTTTGGTTGGGCATGATGGTGGTGCTGTTCAGCCTAGTCGCCACCCTGTTGACGGCCATGTTTGATGTCTGGTCGCGCCATCCGCTTGTGCGCGGCGTTTATACCTATGCGTGCGATCTGATTGATTGCGCCCTGCCCAGGGATATGACGCCGGTGTTGATGGAAGTCGGCGCGGCGGGGCAGACCCAGCTTGATCCGGGGGTGTACCGCATTCGTGGCGCGGTGTTGAACAAGGCCTACTATCCGCAACCACTGCCGGTTATCCGCCTCGAGTTCATCGATTTGCAGAACAAGGTGCACGCCAGCCGGAACTTTCCCCCAGACATCTACGCCGGGGAGGCGCCTCGTTTACCGCCAAATAAAAGCCGCCCCTTCACCATCGAAGTCGAACTTGCCGATCCGGTGCAATTCCGCTTGGTGCCGAGGTTTGTGCTGGTTTCCTATTAGGAACCATGCGCATGCTTATGATCAGGTTGCTCTTTGCGTCGCAAACCCCACATCAGCACAAAGGCCATTAAGCCGGGAAAAGCGATGCCGATGACCATGGCGGTGGGCGTTCCGGTATGAAAATGCCCCACCAACCCACCATGCAGCGCGGCGATGAGCATCTGCACCGTGCCAAACAGGGCTGAAACCGTCCCGGCCATATGTGGAAAGGGCGCCAACGCTCCCGCCAGCGTGTGCGGCATCACCATACCGACAGCCATCATATAGAAGAACTGCGGCCCGACAAGCGCGGCGACCGAGTGTACGCCGCTCAGGCTTAGGCCAAGCATCGCCAAGCCGGCCAGCAAACCCACCCAGCAACCGTAGCGGATGATGGTCGGGGCGGACGTGCGCCTGGACAATCGGGCGGATATCTGTGAGCCGGTGATGAATCCGGCGACGACCAGCGCAAACAAAAAGCCGTAGCCTTGTTCGGAAACGCCCAGATAGTCGATCAACACAAACGAGGAGCCGGATAGAAAGGCGAACAACCCGGCAAAAATAAAGCTGCAAATCAGGGTATTGCGCCGCCATACCGGGTGGCGCGCCAGGGTGAGGTAATTGGCCAGAAGTTGCCGAATGTTGGTGGCGCGCGGGTTTTTTTGCGGGACTGTCTCGGGAATCCCGAACACCAGCGCCGTCAACACCAGCAGGCCGTAGCCCAGCAACAGCCAGAAGTTGGCCTCCCAACCAAACAGCACGGTGAGATAGCCGCCTATAATCGGCGCAAATGCAGGTGCGAGCGCCATAGCGGAGGCGATGTGCGACAGGACGCGACCCGCTTCCGCAGGCGTGTAGAGATCGCGCACCATTGCGCGCCCCAGAACCGGCCCAACGCAACCACCGAGCGCCTGAAGTAGCCGTATGGCGATCAGGCTCTCGATTGACCCGGCGTAGACGGCCGCGCCACTGCAGACGACAAACAGCAGCATTCCGCCCAGCATGACGGGTTTGCGGCCAAAGCGGTCGGAAAGCGGCCCGTAGATCAATTGCCCCACGGCAAAACCGATGAAATAGATGCTCAGTGTGAGTTGCACCTTGGAGCTGTTGGTGTGAAAGGCCTCTGTCAGTATTGGCAGGGCGGGCAGGTAGAGGTCGGTCGCCAGCGGCCCGAGCGCAACCAACAGCGTGATGATAACGATAGTGCGCGAGCTGGGTGGTGTGGGGGTCATGGTTGCTGGAATGTTTTCGTGGATCAGGGGATTGCGGGCGCAAGCTTTGGTTTGCGCGTGGATTCGTTCCGGTGATGGCCGGCGACAAACTGCGCGAAAAAATCGCGAAATCCCTGTGCGGCGGGCGACAGGGTAGCGCCTTTGCGCTGAAACAGGTGAAAGTTGCGATTGACAACCGGGTCGGAGATTGAACGCAGCTCAAGTCCGTATTGTTGCGCCAGGGAAGCTGCATAAGGCAGGCAGATGGTAATCCCAAGCCGATTGTGGACCATGGCCAGGGCGGTTGACATAAAGGTGACTTCGGTATGCGGCTGGATGTCGCGCGCGGCTTGCTGCAGATCCAGCGATAGGCGCTCGGTAAACTGACCGCGCAGTGAAATAACCGGATAACGCGCAAGCTGCGACCAGCGAATCCTGCGTTGTGTCGCAAGTGGATGTTCAGGCGGACAGGCAGCCATGAAGGGCAGGGATATCAACAATTCGGTCGCAATTTCCGGGGTGGCTTCTCGCTCCGGCCCCGCGCCAAAATCCACTTCGCCGGATAGTACGCGTGGGATGACCTTTTCAATCATGGCGTCGACCACCTGCACCTGAATCTGCGGATGGGTGCTTCTGAAGGCGGCAATTGCTTCTGGCAGGAGCGTGCACGCAAGCAATTGCGGCACGGCAACGCGCACCGTGCCTTTTTGCAGATTTTTGATGTTTTGCGCTTCGCTGAGCGTGTTGTCGAGGTCTTGCAGGGTCTTGGCTATCAAGGGATACAGCTCACGGCCAACCTCGGATAGCTCCATCCGCCGCGTGCTGCGGTTGATCAGTCTCAGCCCCATCGATTGCTCCAGTTCCTTGATAAGCCCTGAAAGGGCGGACTGTGTGATAAACAGACGCTCGGCGGCGCGTGTAAAGCTGCCGGCGCGCGCCACGGCGACCAGGGCCCGGAGTTGTTTAAGGGTGATGTTCATGAGTGGGTTTTATGCCTGCTTGGATGAAACATCGGATAATCAAATAAATACATCAAAATAATCTGTTTGTATTATAACTTAAATTGCTTTCCAATCCCTGCCGGCTCTGTCCGAGCTGTTCGATTTATTGATTTGTCGGGAAAGAGGGAGTCATGTCAAAGCAATTTGCATCAGTCGCCGATCTGGAAGAAAAACAGACCAGCTTTACGCAGCTGTCCGCCCATTGCTGGGCCTATACCGCCGAGGGCGATCCAAATACCGGCGTGATCATCGGCGAGAACGCCATACTCATTTGCGACACCCTGGCTACGCCGGTGATGGCGCAGCGGCTGATTGCGGAAATTCGCAAGGTTAGTGAATTGCCCATCAGCTATGTGGTGCTGTCGCACTACCACGCCGTGCGGGTACTGGGCGCATCAGCCTACAGGGCGGAGGGGATGCACTCAATAATCGCCAGTCGGGGCACCTACGAGATGATTGTGGAACGCGGCGCGCAGGATATGCAATCCGAGTACGAACGCTTTCCGCGTCTGTTCAGCAATTTCGAATCCATCCCCGGCCTGACTTGGCCGACAATGGTGTTTGAGCGGCAACTGAGCCTATGGCTGGGCGAGCACCTTGAAGTCCGGGTTATGCACCCGGGCGGGGGGCACACCCGTGGCGATACGGTGGTGTGGATTCCATCGGAAAAGGTGTTGTTCTCGGGTGACCTGATCGAAGCGGATGCCGCTTGCTATACCGGCGACGCCCAGTTGGCGGACTGGCCGGATACGCTGGATGCTTTACTGGCGCTTAAGCCGGAAAAGGTCGTTCCAGGTCGTGGCCCGGCGCTGGACACGCAAGAGAAGGTGCAGGCCGGTTTCGATTACACCCGCGATTTTGTCACCACGCTCTATTCCGCCGCACAGGAAGCCGTGGCGCGAAAGATGAACCTGCAACAGGCCATGGCGCACACGCGCAGCCGGATGGATCCAAAGTTCGGGCATGTATTCATTTACGAGCACTGTCTGCCATTTGATGTGACGCGCGCTGTGGACGAAGCAAGCGGTATCAAGCATCCACGCATCTGGACGGCCGAGCGCGACAAGGAGATGTGGCTCAGTCTGCAAGACACCGCATAATCCGGAGAGGCGATTTCATGCTGAAAACCTACAACTATCCTAAATATCCGTTTCGCACCCCGCCAGAACTGTCCGGGAAGGGCGGCGATGCCTATCAGGTGGTGGTGGTTGGGGCCGGGCCGGTCGGCCTGAGCGCCGCTATTGATCTGGCTCAATCCGGCGCGTCGGTCGTTTTGCTGGACGACGACGAAACCGTCTCGGTCGGCTCTCGCGGCGTTTGCTACGCCAAGCGCACACTTGAAATTCTCGACCGACTGAAGGTGGGGGACGCCTGCGTAGCCAAAGGAGTCACCTGGAATGTGGGCCGGACATTCTTTGACGAAAAAGAGGTGTACAGCTTCAATCTGCAACCCCATTCCGGCCACAAGCGTCCTGGAATGATCAACCTGCAGCAGTATTATCTGGAGGAATATCTGATCGAGCGCGCCCACAGACTCCCGGAGCTGGATTTGCGTTTTAAAAGCAAGGTTGTCGCCGTGTCGCCGCAGGCCGACGGCGTGCAGCTGGAGGTGAAGACGCCAGAAGGGGACTACAGTCTGCGCGCCGATTGGTTGATTGTCGCCGATGGTGCACGTTCAGGCATACGCCGGGAGCTGGGGCTGGATATCGAGGGCAGGATTTTCAATGATCGATTCCTGATAGCCGATGTGGTTATGAAGGCGGACTACCCTGCGGAGCGCTGGTTCTGGTTCGACCCGCCCTTCCATCGAGGGCAGTCGGTATTGCTGCACAAACAGGCGGACAATGTGTGGCGAATCGACTTTCAACTGGGCTGGCAGGCCGATCCCGAAGAAGAGAAAAAGCCCGAGCGGGTGATTCCGCGCATCCGCGCGATGCTGGGCGATGATCGCGAGTTTGAGCTGGAATGGGTGAGCGTCTATACCTTTCAGTGTCGGCGGATGCAATCCTTTCGCCAGGGTCGGGTGCTGTTTGTCGGCGATGCCGCTCACCAGGTTTCACCCTTCGGCGCACGGGGCGCCAATTCGGGCATTCAGGATACCGACAACCTCTGCTGGAAGCTGCAATTGGTGATCAAGGGGCTGGCGCCCGAAAGCCTGATGGACAGCTATAGCGCCGAGCGAACCTGGGCCGCGGATGAAAACATTCTCAATTCCACACGCTCCACCGATTTCATCACGCCTAAGACTAAAACCTCGCAGATGTTCCGTAATGCGGTGTTGGATCTTGCACGTGATCACGACTTCGCGCGTGCTCTGGTGAATTCCGGTCGGCTGTCTGTACCGGCCTGCCTGAGCGAGTCGACGCTCAATACGCCGGACAGTGATGTGTTTGCCAGCTATATGCTCCCAGGCATGCCGATGGACGATGCACCGATTCGCAGGGATGGGCGCGACACCTGGCTGCTTGACCAGCTTGGCGGCCGGTTTGGTTTGTTGCGATATATTGGAGAAAATGGCGCCGCCCCTGATTCTTTGGAAATTCAGGCGCTGCAAGCGCTGCTTGGCCGGGAGGTGAGCGTACAAACGCTGTTTGTGGCCGCGCCGGGGGCTGCTTCCCTGGCGGAAGTGGCGGTGGCAGGCAAGGATTTTGTTGTGCTGGTCGACGAAAAAGGCCTGTTCCAGCAACGCTACGACACAAGCGATGGATCGGTCTATCTTATCCGTCCGGATCAACACATTTGCGCCCGCTGGCGGTTCTTCAACCAAGATTCGGTTGCCGGAGCGCTGCAAACGGCTATTGGTCATTAACGGTTTTTTCGGAGCGCGCCATGTCTCTTAATCAGGAACCCCATTTTCACCAATCGGGCAAGCAATACTTTCATCCCTTTTCCCCAGGCGATGATTTTTACGAAATGTTGATTGACGCGCATCGCGATCTCAACGACGAAGAAAGCGCCATGCTCAACTGCAAGCTGATTTTGCTGTTGGCTAACCATATTGGCGATATCAGCGTCCTCAAGGCGGCGCTTGGCGAGGCGAAAGTCGCTTCCGACAGGGACTGAGGACGCCAATCGGTTGCCTTCACAATGACAATGGAGAGTGAATTATGAACATGGTGCAACGCATTCATCATGTGGCCTATCGCTGCAAAAACGCCAAAGAAACGGTGGAGTGGTACGGCAAATATCTTGGTATGGACTTCGTGCTTGCGATCGCCGAGGATCGGGTTCCCTCAACCAAGGCGCCCGACCCTTATATGCATGTTTTCCTGGACGCAGGACAGGGCAATGTGTTGGCCTTTTTTGAATTGCCGACCAGGCCGGAAATGGGTTTCGATTCAAACACTCCGCGCTGGACGCAACATATCGCTTTTAAGGTCGAATCCGTCGACAGGTTGCTGCAGATCAAAAAAAGCCTGGAGACCGATGGCATTGAGGTGGTCGGCCCGACCGATCACACCCTGTTTCAGTCGATTTATTTTTTTGATCCCAGCGGCCATCGTCTGGAACTGGCGGCAGATGTGGGGACTCCGGATATGTATCAACGCCTGGACGAGGTGAAGTGGGCGATGCTCAACGAATGGGATAAAACCAAAAAAGCGCCGAAACACGCCGCCTGGATGCACGAACTGGAATTTAGCGGCCAGGACGCAAACAGAATACGCACGTGAAACTCGCCACCCTGAAAGACAAGCATCGCGATGGCCGATTGGTTGTCGTGAATTGTGACCTGACCAAGTGTCGGGATGTCCCGGATATTGCGCCAACCATGCAGTATGCGCTGGATGACTGGCAGGCACTGGCGCCGCAACTTGATCAGGTTTATCGCGCCCTCAATTCCGGCGAGGCTGGCTACGCCAGATCCTTTGAACCCGGCCAATGTCACGCTCCTTTGCCGCGTGCATATCAGTGGGCGGACGGCAGCGCCTATGTCAACCATGTCGTCCTGGTGCGCAAGGCGCGCAACGCCGAGATGCCGGAGAGCTTCTGGCGCGATCCGCTCATGTATCAGGGAGGCTCGGATAATTTTTTGGGGCCGTGCGACAATGTGTCGCTGGCCGACGAAGCCTGGGGGATTGACTTTGAGGCCGAACTCGCTGTGATCACCGATGATGTGGCGATGGGAAGCGCCCCTGATCAATGCGCCGAAGCCATTCGCCTGTTGATGCTGGTCAACGATGTTTCGTTGCGCGGCCTGATTCCGGGTGAACTGGCCAAGGGCTTTGGTTTTTTTCAGTCCAAGCCCTCCAGCGCCTTCTCCCCGGTTGCGGTTACGCCCGATGAGCTGGGTGAGGCATGGGTGGGCGGCAAGGCGCACCGCCCCCTGCTGGTAGACTACAACCGTCAACCTTTCGGCAAGGCGAACGCCGGCGAGGACATGACTTTCAATTTTCCGCAATTGATCGCCCACGCCGCTAAAACACGCCCGCTGGGTGCTGGTGCGATAATCGGCTCGGGCACGATTTCCAACAAGCAGGATACGCAATTCGGCTCGGCCATTGCCGATGGCGGGGTGGGCTATTCGTGCATTGCAGAAGTGCGGATGATCGAGACGATTCGCGACGGCAAACCGGCGACGCCTTTCATGCGCTTTGGCGATCGCGTGCGAATAGAGATGCTTGATGATGCCGGGCGTTCAATTTTTGGCGCCATTGATCAACAGATTGTGCGCTATAGCGGCGCTTGAGCTGTGTGCGATCAGGCGAAGGGCATCGGGCAACAATTATCGAAGGCATGATGGAACTCTTCAGCTACCACCGCTCTTCCGCCTCCTACCGCGTGCGCATAGTTCTGAACATGAAGGAGGTGGATTGTCGAATCATTCCCGTCGATCTGCTCAAAAGCGAAGAAAAAGCGGATGCCTACCTTGAGATGAATCCGCAGGGATTGGTGCCGACCATGCGCCTTGAGGACGGGAGCACGTTGGCGCAGTCAATGGCGATTATCGAATACCTTGAAGAGCGTTTTCCCGTTCCGCCCTTGTTGGCGGACGATCCGGTGCAAAGGGCGCAGCAACGGGGGATGGCCGCCTTGATCGCAAGCGACATTCACCCACTCAACAATCTGCGCGTACTCAACTATCTGCAAAAGCGCCTGGCGGTAAGTGAACAGGAAAAACGGGCCTGGTATGCGCACTGGATCACCCAGGGATTCTTGGCGCTTGAGCCACAACTGCAAGCCGCTCCCTTCGCCTGCGGAGGCAGGGTTTCATTGGTGGATGTATTGCTGGTTCCGCAGGTGTTCAATGCCTTGCGCTTTGAGGTGACGCTTGAGAATTTTCCGCGAATTCAATCAGTGTACACAGCCTGCAACCAGCTCGACGCTTTCGTTCGGGCGGCGCCGGAAAAACAGTTGACTCATTCCAACAGCAGCTGAGCCACGGCTGGATTACGGAAAATGGATGCTTGAAAAAAGGCTTGACAGTTGGCGCGACATGGTTAAGAATCCAAAAACCGACCAAATGGTCGTTCGGTTTATTATCGAGTGAGATAAAACGAGGAAGTCAACTGGATGGAAGCCTGTATCTGTAATGCGACGCGCACGACCTTTGGGTGCTATAGCGGTGAGCGTCCCACAATGCGCACAGCGCGCATAGGCGGTTTTGCGGTCACAGCTGCCTGTCCACCCGCTATACAAGACCCCGAAACGCCATCCCCGGCAGGGGTGGGCTCGGCTGATTTCCGGAGTCATTAACTTTGCGATACCTGTATCGCGTTTCATTAGTTTTTTTACATCAAAGAGGAGACAGATCATGAATCTATCCAACAAGTTGAACAACGCATCGCTTGGCGCTTTGGCTGCTATGTTGTTGTTCGCGGCCGCTCCCGCGTTGGCGCAGAAGGTCATTCACGTGCATTCCTGGCTGCCACCGGCACACACCATGAATGCCGATGTGCTGCCAACATGGGGCAAGTGGATTGAAGAAGCGACGGAAGGGCGGGTTACGCTCAAGATTGAATATCCGGGTGGCCACCCGAAATCGGCGTTGGACAATGTCGCCGACGGTGTATTTCAAGCTGGCTGGACTTTTCATGGTTACTTCCCGGGTCGCTTCAAGCTGACCAAAATTGTGGAGTTGCCCGGCCTTGGCGTCGGCGCCGACAGGGCCTCAGGAGCCTACTGGCAGGTGCACAAACAATATCTGGAAAAGGCCAATGAACACCGGGGTGTGATTGTCGCCGGTTTGTTCACCCATGGCCCGGGGCATATTCATCTGGCCAAGCCGATCCGGAGTTTGAACGAGATGAAAGGCAAAAAAATCCGTATAGGCGGAGGCGTTCAGTCTGAGATAGCCAAACGCATGGGGGTGGAAGGCGTTGCCGCGCCTGGCTCCAAGGTGTACGAGATTCTCTCGCAAGGAGTGGCTGACGGCGTATTCATGCCGATGGGTGAAAAGCGCACCTTGCGTCTGAAAGAGGTTGCGCCCTTTACACTGAAATTCCCCGGCGGCATGTATCTTGGCAGCTTTGGGATATTTCTCAATCGTGACTTTATGAATTCACTCAGCGCGAAAGACCGCCGGGCGATAATGAATGTTTCCGGCGAACAGCTTTCAGAAATGGCTGGCAGCTTCTGGCAGATTGATGTCCAGGTAGGTGAGGTTGACGCTGAAAAATCGGGTAACACCATTCAGGATGCTTCAGCCAGCGTGTTGAAGGAATTTGCAGCCATGACCCAGGGAATGGATGCCAACTGGATTGCGGAAGTCAAGGACAGAAAGATCAATGCTTCCGCCGCATTGAAAGCACTGCGTCGCAAAGTTAAAGAGAACTAGATGCTTTCTCTTGGAGCGCCAGGGTGTTAAACCCTGACGCTTTGCCGGTTTGCCCACATCGGCGCTTTCTGTGCATATACTTTGGGATGTATGTTTAATCCCACTATGGAATCGGGGCCGGGCCGTTGGCTGGCCCCGATTTGCAATTTGCTTGCGGGCTTGGCGCTGCTGGGCCTGATGGTGATTACCTGTATCGATGTTTTCGGTCGCTATTTGCTTGGCAAACCGTTGACCGGCTCGACCGAATTGATCGAATTGGGGCTGGGGGTTGTGGTTTTCGCTGCTTTGCCCGTTATCACCTGGCGTAATGAAAATATCGTGGTCGATATTCTTGACCGGTTTTTTTCCGCCCGGGCGCATCTGGTTCGCGGCTTGGTTCTCCATTTTGTCTTTGCCGTCGTTTTATCGTTTGTCGGTGCGCGTTTGTGGGCGCTGGGTAAACGTTCGCTGTCTTATGGAGAAGTGACCGAATTTTTACATATCCCCCTTGGTTGGATGATTCAATTCATGGGGGTGATCTGTTGTCTGACTGCGGCGGCGGCGGTGGCGCTGGGTATGCCGTTACTGTGGCGAACCTATCATCGCTCACGACAGCAGCCGGACGAATCTCCAGCCATTTCTTCTGTCTGATCCATAGCGGCGCATCATGACCGTTACGCTGGTAGGCTTTGCGGCCTTGCTGTTGCTGATTCTGCTGCGCATGCCCATCGGGCTTGCCATGGGTTTGACGGGCTTTGTCGGCTTTTCCTACCTGATTGATTTCAACTGGACTGCGTCGCTGTCGATGGTGTCGCGGTTGGTGATTGATGTTTCGCAAGAGTACGGGCTATCGGTGATTCCGCTGTTTGTACTGATGGGCAATCTGGTCACCCGTTCGGGCCTGTCCCACGAACTCTACCGCGCCTCCTATGCCTTTCTGGGGCATTTACGGGGCGGTTTGTCAATGGCGACGGTGGTCGCCTGCGGCGCTTTTTCGGCTATATGTGGTTCGAGCTTGGCGACCGCAGCCACCATGGCCAAGGTCTCCATGCCCCCCATGCGTAAATATGGCTACAGCGACGCTCTGGCGACCGCCTCGATTGCGGCCGGCGGCACACTAGGCATTCTGATTCCACCAAGCGTGATTCTGGTGATCTACGGCATCATGACAGAACAAAGCATTCGCGAACTTTTCGCCGCTGGCTTTTTACCGGGATTGTTGGGGATTGTGCTCTATGTAGGTGCGGTCGCCTGGACTGTCTGGTGTCATCCAGAGGCGGGGCCGCCGGGTGAGCGCATGTCAGCTGTTGAACGTATCAAGGCGATGCAGGGCGTGTGGGGCACGGTGATCCTGTTTGTGATTGTGATGGGCGGCATTTACGCGGGCGTGTTCACTCCGACCGAAGCCGCCGGCGTGGGCGCGGGCGGCGCTTTTTTGATTGCGATCTCACGCCGTTCGCTTGACTGGAAAACCCTCTATGAGGTGCTTGCCGAAAGCGCTCACACCACGGCGTCGCTGTTTGTGGTGGTTATCGGGGCGCTGATTTTTTCCAACTTTGTGAACCGCGCCGGTTTTCCGGATGCGTTGCTGGGTTTGATCAGCGGTAACGACCTCAGCCCGATGATGGTGATGCTCATGATTCTCGCCATCTATATCCTGCTGGGGTTTGTCTTTGAAAGTCTGTCGATGTTGCTGCTGACCGTGCCGATCTTTTATCCGGTGGTGCACAGCCTGGGATTCGACTTGGTGTGGTTTGGCATAGTAGTGGTGATAGTGACCGAAATCAGCCTGATAACGCCGCCGGTCGGGTTGAATGTGTTTGTGCTCAGCGGAGTGCTCAAGGATGTGAACACGGGCACCATCTTCAAAGGTGTCACCCCCTTCTGGGTCGCTGACATCATTCGCTTGATGTTGATTACCCTTATCCCCGCCATTGCGTTGATATTGCCGCAATGGTTGTATGGATAGCTGTTAAAAAAGGTGTAAGCGTGAAAGCTCTGGATTCAGTATTGGTCGTAGTGACTGCCTAAGGCGAAGGCGTAGACGTACTTGTCGTCGAAAGTATAGATTCCGCGATCTTTCCGGCTGAGACGTTGAGACTAAAGACCTGAGAGCTTGTATTTGAGCGGCTCGGGTTTGCCGCTTCCACTACGTTGGTCATTGCGCAGCGTTTCCGTCAGCAAGCGGCTGAGCGTTTTGTTCTGACTGCATCTATTACTTTTCCCCCCTGGTACTGTAATGTCGCACACAGTTGCGAAAACCCTGGCAAGGAAGTGTTTTGCGCGGTCAGGGTTACCCTCCGAATAATCGTTGAAAGAGCGAGATAAATCTTCGCGGCGGGGGACTATGTGGCTAGAATACCGCCCCGCTTGCTTCACCTAAGTCGCGGATTTACCGCAACCGACAGGGAAGCCATTGTCCACAAGCTAACGAGGTGTTATGCGACATTACGAGGTCGTCTTTTTTGCTCACCCGAGTCAGAGTGAGCAAATCCCTTCCATGATTGACCGTTACAAGGAGATGGTAACTACCTCCGGCGGTACGGTGCACAGGGTGGAAGACTGGGGCAGAAAGAAGCTCGCCTATCCGATCAACAAGCTGCACAAGGCGCACTATGTGCTGTTCAATATTGAGTGCGACCAGGAAACCATCGCCAATCTGCGCAATAATTTTCGTTTTAACGACATAGTGCTGCGCTTTCTGGTGATGGCGAAAAAAACCGCCGAAACCGGCGAGTCCGCCATGCTGATAGCCACGCGCGAAGAAAAAGAGCAGGAAGAAAAAACCCGCAACCGCTTTGTTTCGAAAGAACGTGCCGATAGTCGCTCCGGGGCTAAAGCGACTACCGCCGCCGAAGCTGAAGCACCGGAACAGCCCGCCGAAGAAGCAGCGCTGGAGCCTGTTGAAGATAATGCGCCTGCGCCTGCTACTGCTACCAAAACCAAAACCAAAACCGAAACCGAAACCGAAACCGAAACCGAAACCGTAACAGCTGCCGGCAACGAGGAGGGCGAAGACTGATGGGTTTTCACAGAATCAAGTTCAACCGCGCGGCGGTTCAGCAACTCAACAAACGTGGCGCCGACTACAAGGACCTGGGCACCATCACCCAGTTTCTTACTGAGAACGGCAAACTGATTCCGGCGCGGATCACCGGCCTTTCGACCAATCACCAGCGGGAGCTTACCCGGCAGATAAAAATCGCCCGACAGCTCGCGTTGATTCCCTACTGCGATAACCACCGCAAGTACTGATATGCAAGTAATTCTTCTGGAACGCATCGCCAAACTGGGCGAATTCGGCGATACGGTAAAAGTGCGCCCCGGCTTTGGCCGCAATTATCTGATTCCACAGGGCAAGGCGTTGACCGCCACCGCAACCAACCTCAAGTATTTTGAAGAAAGGCGCGAGGAAATTGAACGCCAACACGAGGAGCGTCGTCAGTCATCCCTGAGCCGGGCGGAGAAGCTGGAAAAAGCCCTGCTGCGGGTGGAGGTGAATGCCGCCGAAGACGGCAAGCTTTATGGTTCGGTTTCCGTGCGCGACATTGTCCCCATGTTGGCCGAGCGCGGCATAGAGGTGGAAAAACGCGAGATCACCATGCCCGAAGAGCATATCCGCCAGGTTGGCGAATACAATGTGACCGTCACCCTGGAAGGGGAGAAAGTCATCCAGGTGCCGCTTGAAGTGGTAGCGGCGAGCAAACCCAACGCATAGAGACAGACCATGGCCAATACACCTACCTCGCGCAAACGCGCCCGCCAGAATGTTCGCCGCCGCACACACAACATGACGTTACGCTCCAAGGGGCGCACCGCCATTAAGCGGGTGGAAAGCGCCATCCGCGCTAAGGACTACGACACCGCCATGGCTGAGTTCAAACAGGCCCAGTCCACGTTGGATGCGCTGGATCGCAAGGGCATATTCGCCACCAACATGGTGGCGCGGCACAAGTCGCGACTCAACCGGAAGATCAAGGCGCTGCAAAACGCCGCAGCATAACCTCGTCGGGCGCGTTTGGGTTAGCGAGCAAGCGGGCTATGTACCCAGGTTCGCGGCAGGTGCGCGATTGGTGCAACGGGGCCAAAGTAATTCCCGTTCTCACCATAGAAAACATCGAACACGCCGTTCCTCTGGCCAGGGCGCTGGCGGCAGGCGGGGTAAAAGTGATTGAAATCACTTTGCGCACAGAGTGCGCCTTGGCTGCATTGGAAAAGGTGAGCGAGGCCGTACCGGAACTCTGCGTTGCGGTAGGGACGGTGCGTACTCAGGGTGATGTCTATCGTGCCAAAAAACACAAAGCCCACTTCGCCATAAGCCCCGGAACCACGCTGCAACTGCTCGACGCCGCGTTCGACGCAGTGTTGCCGATCATGCCTGGCGTCGCCACGGCAAGCGAGGTGATGCAGTGGAGCGAATACGGCGTTGATACCTTCAAGTTTTTCCCGGCAGAACAGATGGGTGGCGTGGCGACGCTCAAGGCTTTCCATCCGCCGCTCCCCGGAGTGTGTTTTTGTCCCACGGGCGGAGTGAACGAATCCAACGCGCGCGCTTACCTTGATCTGCCCAATGTGATTGGCATAGGCGGCAGCTGGCTGGTAAGCGCCGAGCAGCTGGCGGGCGAGGATTGGGACGGCATAACCAAATCCGCCGCGCGCGCCATGGCGCTCTAGCCACGGAAGGGCTATTCCGGCCTATGTGGTTCAATGACGAGATCAAGGGACTGACGAGCCCGCAACTGGTAAACGATTCCAAAACCCCCTCGGGTCAGGTGCATGTTGGCTCGTTGCGGGGAGTGGTGCTGCACGATGTCATCAACCGGGCACTGCGCGAGCATGGCGTGGAGTCCAGATTCACCTACGCGCTGGACGATATGGATCCGCTCGATGGTCTTCCCGCCGACGCGAGCGACCAGCTGAAAGCCAGTCTGGGCAAGCCCCTCAGCCATGTCGCGCCGCCGCCCGGCAGCAGTCACCAAAACCTGGCCGAACACTACGCAGCCGATTTTCTCGCCACTTTCACTGATCTGGGGGTGGAAGCCGAGCTTTACCGCATGAGCGATTCCTATAAGCGCGGGGTGTTCAACGAGGCCATAGCTGCCATTCTCGGACACGCCGAGCTGGTGCGCGAGGTCTATTTCAAGGTCAGCAAATCCAGACGCCCGGATAGCTGGTATCCCTATCAGGTGGTGTGCGAGCAGTGCGGCAACATTGGCAGCACCGAGGTCTATCACTTCGACGGCAGGGAAGTGCAGTATCGTTGCATCCCCTCCTACACCAGTTGGGCCAACGGCTGCGGTTATGGGGGATCGGTCTCGCCCTTCGACGGCAAGGGCAAGCTGGTGTGGAAGCTCGAATGGGTGGCGAAATGGCATACCCTGGGCGTCACCTTTGAAGGCGCGGGTAAGGATCATTGCACCAAGGGCGGGTCGCGCGATGTCGCCAACGCCTGCATGCGACGCATCTTCGGTAAGGAGCCGCCGCGCAACCTGCCCTACGAGTTTTTCCTGGTCGGCGGCAGCAAGATGAGCTCCTCAAAGGGAGTGGGCGCATCGGCGGCGAGCATGGCCGGGCTGCTACCTCCGGCGGTGTTGCGTTTTTTGATGATCAACACCCCGCCAAAGCGTACGGTCAACTTTTCCACCGAGCAGGCGTTTTTCGTCAAGCTGTTCAACGAGTACGACCGGGTTTGCGCCGCCAACCACGCGGACGGCAGTGATGCCAATCAACAACAGGCGCAACAACTGGCGCGGTTGATGGGCGTTTCCGGCGCGTCGGTGTTACAGCCTGTAGGTTTTCAGCTGTTACTTGCCTTGCTGCAATTGCCGCATCTCGATCTGCTCAAGGAAATCCAGTCGCGCTACCAGCTTGATCAGGCGCAGCTTGCCGATCTCGATCTGCGCATCGCCACGGCGCGCAACTGGCTGGATCACTTTGCCGAACCCGCCGACCGGGTGGTAATCAATGAAAGCCGCCCCGACTCGCTGGATGCGTTGCCGGCAAGCCAATGCCAACTGCTGCATCTGCTTGCCGACGCCATGGAAGAGCTGGGCGTCAGCACCGACGACGCCATGCAGCAATTGTTGTTTGATTGCGCGCGCCTCGCGCCCTGCGCGCCGCGCGAAGCCTTTGTCGCTGTGTACCGGGCTTTTCTGGATAGCGACAACGGCCCCAAGGCGGGATCGCTGCTTGCCTATCTTGACAAGGGCTTTGTGCTCAAACGCCTGCGCTCCTGCAAGGTCGATCGTGCGCGACTTTGGGAGGAAACCGGCTTGGGGCAGGAGGTTCTGGCGGCGGAAATCCGCAAACACACCCCGGCTGAAGTCGAACTGGACATCGCAAGCGAAGAAGGGAATGCGGTTGTCGAAGCCGGAATCACACTCGCCGATGGCCGGGTGCTGTTGCGCCGCTCCCTGCCCATGCCCGAGCCGGAAGCGCGACAAGCGCTTGGGCGGTTGCATGAACAAATAGGCAGTGATAAAACAACTGGGCACGAGCTATAGGTCTGCCCGAAAGCCGCTGTCTGGTAGGTTGCTGTTCTGTTTTTTCCTGCTTCAGACTGGAGGAGCGCATCAATGGGCTTGATATACACAAAGCTGAATCTATCCAACCCAAAGGATGATACGCTTGCGCCATGGAGGTGGAGGCGTTGGTTGGTACAGGCGCAATCACGCTCTGCATTCCCGAGCATGTAGCCGTTCAAACTTTAATTATCCGAACTGGAAAAGCGTGAAGTAACCACAGCCGACGGCAAACACAGTTCGGTTCCATATGTGGGACCAAATCAGGTCAATTTCGCCAACAGGACTTGCTTCACTGGCGTAATGGTTATGGGAGACGAGGTTTGTTTGGGTCTATTCCAATGGATGACATGGACCTGGTGGTGAACTCACGGCAGCAAAGGGTGACCGTTAATCCCGCAAGCCCATATCCCTTCCGCCTTGGCCAACAAAATGTTAAACAAGCGTCAAACAATTTCCCGACAGTCCACGCGAGCAGGCGCCCAACCGTTCGACACTTCTTCCCAAAAATTCAGCGCCGCCAAAAGGCTGAGCCTTCTGTTTCTTTAAAGCAGGCATAAAAGCAAATAAAAAGTCGTTGTCGTCTTTGAATTTGATGGTTGGGTTCAGTTAGACCTCACCGGAAAATCACCTGAGATGTTGCCTACCGCGTAGATCATAGCCATGACCACCAAGCCAAACGCCATGGACACGCCAACGTGTCCGAGGGCGCCGGAAGATGCCTCGTTGACGACGATCGCCCCACATCCCACAAACACCAGCGCGAATGTTCCAATGGCTTCTGCAATGTAGCAGCTACTTTTCATGTTTATGTTGCCGAACGCTGCAAATCGCCGGCAAGTTGTAGCAATGTGAGGCTTGTGGCATTCGCCACAAACGAATGTTGCGGAAATTTGTCCGAGTGAATTTGCCTTGTTAGGCGCATTATCTCTGTTTATCCTTCATTACTGATTTAACCATCTTTCCAAAGTTTTTATCCTTATTTCTTTTTTCCAAATAAGACATTTGATTGAATTCTGATTCTTTTTTCATCTTTAAATAGTTTTGATATCGCTGCTCGGACAGGTCGCCGGCCTCTATAGCCGCTATGATTGCACAGCCTTTTTCATTTGTATGGGAGCAATTACTAAATTTACACCTCTGAGAAAGATTCAGTATTTCAGAAAACGTTTCATCCAGCCCGTTATCCACTGACATGCCACCAAGCTCTCTCATTCCTGGTGTATCTATTATCATTGCGCCATTTTCTAACTGAACTAATTGACGACTCGTTGTAGTATGCCGTCCTTTACTTTGTATCTTGCTTACGGCTTGAGTTTCGAATTTTTCATTACCCATTATGCTGTTAAGTAAGGTAGTTTTACCAACCCCAGATGAGCCTAACAAGCAATAAGTATAACCGCGCTTTAATGAGTCACTAATTGAATCAATGTTTTCTCGGTTTAAATTGCTAAACTCCATCACAATGGCTTGAGGGGCAATGCCAAGAACTTTCTTCTTAATCTCAATAATCCCTTCATTTGGTATAAGGTCGCTCTTGCTCAAAAGAATTACAGGTTCAATTTCACTTTCATTAACCATGACTAAATAGCGCTCCAATCTTCGTAGATTAAAATTCTCGTTCAACGACTGAATAATGAATGCGACATCAATATTTGCAGCTATCAACTGGAAATCAACTTGCTTCCCAGCCGCCTTTCTCTTCAGCAGAGTTTTTCTTGGAAAGACACTATATATAATTGCATGGGAATCATCATCGTAAAAATCGGCATACACCCAATCACCAGTGGTTGGAAGTTCACTAGAAGATTCGGTACCGTAAAGGAGGTTTCCTGATAACTCAGCAAATATTTCTTTTCCTCCTTTTGTCACTGTGTAGCTGTTTTTATGCACGGACACAACACGAGCAACGCTATGAGCGGCAATTTTCTCCTCATCGACTCGGTTCTTAAACCAATCGCTATATCCTATGACTTCCAGTTCACGCATAATTCTATTTATACCTCAATTGCTCTATCGTACCTAGTCGCCCCTGCAAAATTCCCATTCAAGCCCAACAATGAGCAATCATGGGCTGTCGCATGGCAACCAGCCAGGAGAGCCAATGCCCGGGATCAAACAAAAATGACGGGGCTTTGGGGTTTGGCGCCT
>Ga0209562_1000075_pt1 | contig 50146 bp, 41 predicted proteins | sample WorMetvacBELIZE2_FD_187399 | JGI IMG/M metagenome (GOLD analysis project Ga0209562, IMG submission 187399) | Marine gutless worms symbiont microbial communities from Max Planck institute for Marine Microbiology, Germany - Olavius vacuus BELIZE.2... | ecosystem: Host-associated > Annelida >... | reverse complement strand
TAGGCTGTTCTGATCCGACAGCAAATAGGTCAGGGGCCCTCGAACCTGGATCGCCCACCCTGGCGACGACTGAGAACGTGGTGAGCTCCCACTACATTATATTCTTCTACAAGGATGCCGATGGCGCAGACTACCGGTTTGTGGTTCTGCCAGAAGCTACGGCGGCGCCTGCCGACTATGCCGCGATCGGGGCCTATGATGGGTCTATCAGCCTGAAGGCCAAACCCGTTGAGCGGGCAGGCATGATATTTCTACCGGGCGCCCCAACATTGGATGGCACCTCTAGCAGCAACGTCAGAGTGCCAACGGCCACCCTGAGTGCCAGCACCACCTACAAGCTCTACGCGGCAAAAGAGGACGGCGAGGTGATAAGCGTTACGGTTCAAACCGGAGCTCGCGGAGCGGAATCACCCTTTCGAGTCCGAAGGAACGGAGAACTTCTAGAGCGGATCTATGTGGGCAAGAAATACGGCATCGTTCCGTATTCTGATTTTAGCCCCGCCACTGAGAGAAACTCACCTGCTTCCATATGGCATACTCCATCAGGGGGTTCCAGAAGTTTTATACTTGCCAACATGGAGATGCAGGATAAATACGTTCCTGTGGTTAATCTCCACGATATGGGAGGAACCGGAACGGGGGCCGGAAAGGCCGATGGGGTGCTGCTGTTTCGTGATAGCGATCACACATCGCTTGACAATGACGCGAAAAACCTGGGCCGAAACTCCACTATTGAGGTGACATCGAATAATGGTTACGGTACAGCATCAATACACCTTCACTTCAGCGACGATGCTGAGGGTGAGCGCTCGATAACAAACGAATCTGGCTTTGCGACCTCGCCGGTCGTGGACTAGGGCGCTTGGGAGAAGACTTCGCTGTAGGACCGCGGCTCTCCCCTCTTGTCCTTTGCCCAGCATACAAGGCGGGAGATTTCCCAGTCCGAAAAGGAGCTGCCTAGGAGGGTTTTCAGAATTTTAAGAAAGTTATAACGGCTCTCACCCGAATGCTTCAACGTGACAATCACATCGCTTTGACGGTGGGTGATTTCTGTGTCTTTGAGAATCTCTCTCTCACGGCATTCACTAAGGATATCACCCTTGAGTTTCCTTGCGGACCCAGTCTTCTTTCTGACTTCCCTTATACGCCAGGTACTGCCCCAGAAAGCGCTCATGATGCTCTGAGTTTTGCTTCCCTTTTCGGCATTTTCAATCCAGGCTGTTCGCTGAACATGAAAACCTGGGGGAAGAGCGCTATTGACGCGCTCTGTGATAATTGCGGGTTTCTCATAGCTGAAAAGTGTTTTTACGGCGCATATTTCCCCCACGGATGAAACGCCCAAAGGCAAAGGCTGGGCGTATTCGATGCGGGGCTTCGGGTTGAATCCTTGAGTGAAATCGACGCGAAATCCCGCCCGCCGCAATGCTTTTTCAAAGATCCCCATAACATCCCGGTGGCCAAGATATACAGCCGGTGCTGTTTTGCTGTAGAAGATGAAAAGCCGCCTGTACTGTGGCGCCTGAGTAGTTTCAGTCGCGACGGCAACAGCCCTGATGCTTTTCTGACCAGTGGGAAAGTGTTTTTCATTACAGACGCCGCAGGAATCGCGGCATTCTGGGGCACATGGCTCGGTGAGTCTTCTTCTTACCGAACGTTGCATTTCGCTCTTGAAATGACCGGCGCGCGGCCCAAGTGACACTCCCTCCCAGGGAACTCTCTCCCCTTCCCTCCTTTTCCGGCAGCTCTCCCTTTCAACTTGCCAGTCGGCATCGGCAATGGCCTTCCTCCAGGCGTTCTTATTCAATCGATCATCCCAGGCGTCAAAATGAGCTCCAAATCTCCACGCGTCAAAGGCCAATTCCCCTGCCCTCTCATCCCCCCGCGCTATAATGCCTTCAATAAAGGAGGCGAAGGGAGATTGAAATGAACATCGTATTTTTCCGCCGCGCTTCAGTCCATCGCGAATCCGCGTGATAGTGGCCATGGCCTCAGCGTCGCTGAGCTGAGCGGAGCGTTCAAATGGCGTATGCGGCTTTGGAATAAAGCTAGCAAGATTGACATGGAGTCTCATACCGGTTTTTCTCTGAATCCTAAGAAGATAATCGATGATATTGCTGGCCTCCGCATCGGCGTTATCAAGTGGCAGGCCCAGCATGAAGTAAAATTTGGCCAGTCTCCAGCCCATTTCTTTGGCTTTCAGAAGAATATCAACAATCCTATCCTCCGCTACTTCCTTGTTGATCGCTCTTTGCCCCTCTCTCGTGGGGGTTTCCACCGCGAATGTCAAAGCGCTCCTGCGCACAGAGCCTAACTGATCCAGGAGCGATAATGTGATAGAATTCACTCTCAGCGATGGCAGACTGAATGAAACACGCGTCGCGGCGTATTTCTTGTTCAAACACTCTAACAATGCTTCCAATCCCGCATAATCACCACTTGAGAGGCTTGAGAGGGTGATACTGCGATAGCCACAGCGCTTCACCAAAAAGTCAATTTCCTTGAAAATTCGCTCCGGATCCTTCATTCTGAAGGGCCGGTAGAAAACTCCCGCGTGGCAGAAGCGACAGCGGCGCGGACATCCCCGCATTATTTCCACTACCCCGTTACTGTGAATAGGAATCAGTGAGGGGATGGGAAATGCCGATGGCGCTTCCCGCTGTCGGCTAAAGCCCATCCATACAACCCGCTGAGCGCGGGGGTTTGAAGCGGTGAAATAGCCCTCCATCCGCGAAAGTCTCTCAAGTAAATCCGACCGGGAGGCGCCAGCATGTTTCATTTCCCTTAATTCGAGCATGTCAGCGGCCACCTTCTCCTCGGCCTCGCCGATATACACAGCGTCGATGAAAGCCATCCAGGGGGCGGGGTTGGTAATGGCAGGACCACCGGCTATTATTAGGGGATCAGACTCATTCCTGTGCACCGAGCGCAGGGGAATGGCAGAGCCGCCCAGCAGTGTCAGGACGTTTGTGAAGGAGAGTTCCACCCCGATGCTGATGGCGAGTAGATCGAATTCCTTCAGCGGTATGGCATTTTCCAGAGAAAAGATCGGCAGTCCGTGGTTTTTGAGCTCCTGTTGAAAATCCAGATCGGGCATAAAGGCCCTCTCAGCATGCAGGCCGCCGGTTTTGTTGAACATTCTGTAAAGGATGCGGACTGCCTGATTCGACATCGCGATTTCATACAGGTCGGGAAACACGACGGCTATCAGATAATCATCGAGGGCAGGTTTGTGAGAGATGGCTCCATATTCACCGCCGACATAGCGTCCGGGCTTTTCAACTTTCAGAAGAAGAGGACGAAGCAGTTCATGTGAAATCTCCATCACTTCCTAGCGTCTATAATGAATCGACAGCAGCAAACCCATGGACATCAGGGCAGTCCAGAGCGATGAACCGCCGTAGGAGAGAAAGAACAGGGGTATGCCGGTAATGGGCATCACTCCAATGGCCATTCCGATGTTCTGAATCACATGATATGCCAGCATGGCCGCGATACCCACGGCAATGAACGATCCGAAGCGGTCTTGAGATGTGTAGGCAATGTACAGGGCTCTGAGAATGACAATGGAAAACAAAACGAAAACCAGCAGGCTGCCAAGAAATCCGGTTTCTTCGGCCAGTATGGAGAAGATGAAGTCCGTGCTCTGCTCCGGTAAATACCTGTAGTGCGATTGGGTGCCCTTGAGAAACCCCTTTCCCAACGCTCCCCCGCTTCCAATCGCCGTTACCGATTGAATAATATGCCAGCCGGCCCCCCTGGGGTCAATTTGCGGGTTGAGAAATACAACCAGGCGCATCATCTGGTATCCGCGAAGCAGCTTTGTGAGCGCGAGGACGCCACCGTAGGCCGTCGTAATGATGCTGAATACATATATCAAAACAAGGTACAGTCGCCGTTTGAAAATCAGCCAGCCGAGCAGCAGCATAATGGAAATCCCCAAAAGGGATGGGAGCGCGATGCGAATGAGTTCAATTTCACTGAAAAGGCGAAAAAATCTTGCCGATGTCGCCGCGATGTGTTCGCTCCAGGCGTAGCCCAGTACTCCCATCGCCATAAGAACACCTAATAAGATGGGAAAAAGCAGGTATTTCCATCCAATGCCCGCTGTGAACGCGATCGCGAGGAAAATGGGTATGTAGACCATTGCCGTACCCAAATCCGGCTGAAGCAGCACGAGCAGCATGGGAAGCGCCGTTACTACGATAGCGGCTAGCCAGATTCGCGTTCTATCCTGCCCTATGCCGCGCTCATCAAACCACCAGGCAAGAAACAGGATGAGCGAGAGTTTCCCGAACTCTGAGGGTTGTATGCCCACTCCTCCCACTCCCATCCACGCGCGCGCGCCCTTAACGTAGCTGCCGAAGAGAAGGACAAGAAGCAGCAAGAGAAGTGTTCCAAGGTAAATTGAAAAGACAAGGGGCTTCCACTTGCGATAGTCCATCCAGGCAAACAAAACCATAAGAACCAGACCGCCAACAGACCACATAATCTGTTTCAGCCATTCAATTGATACCTGTTTTCCTGCCGAAGTGACTCCACTTGAATAAATAAAGGCCACACCCAGTGCTATCAAACCAATTACGCAGAAAACAAGGACGATATCCAGCCTGAGAGAACTTGTATTATCGTGTTTTGCCATTATCTTCTTACCGCTTGCTCTACAGGCGGAACATAAGGCATTCCAGGCGGCGGCAAGGGCAAATTATCCCAACTCCACCACACACGCTTTCTTCTCCATTCTTCAATAACCTGTTCATAGCTTCGTTTGGCAAATATACCCTCGAAGATGATGTCAGCGGCCTTGGGCGCCCACCAGTTATAGGTATCGGATGCTTCCAGCATGGTAACGACGACGACTTGGTCCTCCGGATTTTTTGCTTTGTATGGTCCGTAAGCGACAAACCAGTCGTGCCAGCCATCGAGAATGCCCACCTCTCCTGTGCCCGTCTTGCCGGCAATATCAACCGAATCAGTGTGGATGACCCAGAAGGCCGTCCCTTGAGTGACAACTGTGCGCATAGCGGACTGAATAAATCTCCAGTCTTCAGCATCGAGTAGATCGATGCGCCTGAGCACTTCGGTTTTTCTTTGTTCTATCAGCGCTTTCGATTCAGTGCTGCGAATTTCCTTTAGCAGCCGCGGCCTGTGGATAATGCCGTTGTTTGCTATACCCGCGACAACATTGGCCAGCTGCAACGGAGTTGCCGTGAGAAATCCCTGGCCCACCGATACATTGAGCGTGTCTCCTCCTGTCCAGCGTGTGTGGTAGAGTTCTTGTTTCCAGTTTCTATCCGGTACATTGCCCTCAACTTCGCCATCGAGCGCTATACCTGTCGATGTTCCCAGTCCAAAGGCCTTCGCGTATTGGGATATGATATCGATGCCAAGATGTTCAACAGCGACACTGCCGAAGTAAATGTTACATGAATGCACCAGTGCATCTTTGAGATTAACCCAGCCATGACCGCTTTTCTTGTGGCACCAGAATTCCCTGTTGCCAAGGCTCATAGCACCTTGGCAATTGACAGCTTGTTTGGGAGAGATGACATTTTCCCCCAGGATAGCCGCTGCAACTACCAGCTTAAATGTCGACGCGGGAGCGTAACTGGATTGAATGGATCGATTGAGAAAGGGGAAATCAGTATTCAAGCTCAAATCCCTGAAATTTCCGGGACCTTCGTTGAAAAAATGATTCGGATTAAAGGAGGGATAGGATACCAATGCCAGGATTTCTCCTGTCGCTGGCTTGAGTACCACGACTGAGCCTTTTCGGGGCCCGAGAGCCTTTTCGGCGAGTTCCTGAATATGCCTATCGATGGTTAAAACAATATCGAAGCCATTGCTCGGTGGTACGATCTCTTGAACTTCACCCAGCTTGCGGCCTTTGGCATCCACTGTACGGAATTGAATTCCATCACGCCCACGCAGTGTATCATCGAATGCCTTCTCGACTCCCCCTTTACCGAGGCTTGATGTGTTTCCATAGCCTTCATTGTATAATAGCTGAAGCTCTTCAACGGTGATATCCCCTACATATCCGAGTATGTGGGATATCGATCCGACATCGTTGTACCAGCGATACGGTTTACTGGACCACGCGACACCCGGATATTTCTCGTTGGATTCGGCGAGTTGAATGACTGTTTCAAAGGATACACCGTCTTTAATCTCAACAGGATTCCAGGCGTTAATCCAATCCGCCGGCAATTCTTCGACAATCTCGTGGGCTTCCATATCCAAGATGGGGGCTAAGAGGGCTGCTAATTCTTGCGGCGTGGAAGGCGATATCTCCGCTGGAATGATGTGTACCGCGAATGAATCGATATTGACAGCCAAAGGTGTGTCAAAATTCCTATCCCAAATCAAACCACGTTGTGCCGACAGCGGCTCTGATCGGCTGGATACGGCTTTGGCGCGCCCCTCCCATAAAAGCTTTTCTACAATCTGCAGATTGAACAAGTACAGCACAAGAAACAGGAAAACGGAAAACGCTATGGCGCCTATGATGAGAAGCCTCATCCTGAGACCGCCTTTACCAAAACTATCCTGCTGGCTCAATGAAATCCTCCGCGCTTGCCCGCTAACAGTTTAATGAGAAATCCCGCAAGTAGGAAGATTAGGGGGGCCAACACCATGTTGGCCATGGTTTCAAAGACAGCCTTCAAGATGAAATATCGAAAGCCAACGCTTTCCAGACTGAAAAGCAACGAGAGCAGAAAAAAGCCCAGATACTTAATAAATGCCGCGATTCCGGCAGCCAGGACGGGTATCATGATGGGCCCTGGCGCGATGCTGCCCTTCATGCGGCCAAATAAAAAACCGATGAGCGTAAAAAGAAACGCGTGAAATCCCAATGGCGAAAGGCTCGTGATATCGAAGCTTAAGCCGATGAGAAATCCGGAAATTTCACCTGTGAGGGAGCCATATCGCCAGGCCGTGGCAGCCAAGAAAATCATCGCCAGATCGGGAACAATCCCAAGGGGTATGATGCCGAAAAACAGCGTCGATTGAAGAAACCCAAAGATTGCACCCACGACAGTCGTTAACAGTATACCCAGAATCATTGCCTGCTCCTGAGTACAAACACATATTCAGTCTTCGCGATCGTAACCAGTGGCCTAAGAATCAAATCGAGGGACGAGCTGTATTCGCGTGAACGGATTTCTTTAACTCTCCCAATCACAATTCCCTTAGGATACAGTGATTGCATTCCTGAGGTGAGCACCAAATCGTTAACTTGTGTCACGCTGCCCGCGGATTTTCGAACATATCTCATCACCAGTTCGGCCTCTTCGTTTCCTCGCCCCTCAACTAATCCTTCAAAGCGATTTCGCTGAATCCGTGCCGCGACAAAATGATTGGGATCAACAATGGTTCTTAGCTGTGATGAATGCCTGGAAACCGAAACGACTTTGCCTACCAAGCCAAAAAAACCATTTTCAAAAGCAACTACAACCATTCCCAAGCGGATGCCATCATGCGTGCCTTTATCGATGGTTCGCGAGCCGAATAGATTGGAAGGATCACCACCGATAATGCGAGCCGGCAGATGATCGAATTTCATCTCCTCTGAAAATCTGAGTAAACGCCTGAACTCCTCATTCTCCCGGCGCAGTTCGACAGTGTCGTGCTCTAAGCCTTGGTATTCGCTCAGTTCCTTCAACAGAGATTCATAGAGAGCCCGTGTTTCATGAAGTCGCTTCAGAGACGCGAAGCCATCTTTTATCTGTTCAGCAGTACTACCGGTGAAGCGTTGAACAGCGTGTATGAACTGCCTGCCCCACTGTCGCCCAGTACGGGCCTCGAATGTACTAGAGAAAAAAATGAGCATAATGGATACTATCAGAAGGACCGCAAGTACCGCCTGGGGATGGGCTCCTCCATCTCCGCGTTCCCGCATCAGTTTTACCCGCTCAATACGTTGTACACGGCACGGTTGTCATTATGCCCTTTCACATACTCATAATACTTCCCCGCCCCTATCACCACACAAAGCAGGGGATTATCAGCCAGAAACGCCGGAACACCGGTTTCCTTTGATAAGAGATGAGGTAAACCCTTCAGCATCGATCCTCCGCCGGTCATCACAATACCGCGTTCCACTATATCAGCAACGAGCTCCGGTGGGGTCTGACCGAGTGTTTTCTTAATCTCCTCAACAACGGCGTTGATTGGTTCCTGCAGTGCTTCTCTAACCTCGACAGAATCAATTTCAAGACGCCGAGGCAAACCGGTAATGGCGTCAGTTCCCTTTATTTCCATTTTTTCAATCGTTTTATCAGGCGAGGCATTGCCGATATTGATCTTCAGCTGCTCGGAGGTCTGCTCTCCAATAATCAAATTATGCACGGTTCGGACATGTTTTATGATGGCCAAATCGAAGGCGTCTCCGCCAAGACGAATAGCATTCGCGACCACCATGCCGCCGAGAGAAATAACGGATATCTCGGTTGTGCCGCCGCCAACATCAACAATCATATGACCCGCGGGCTCAAAAATCGGAATTTCGGCGCCGATGGCCGCTGCCAAGGATTCATCAATAGTTTCCACATTGCGGGCCCCGGCCTTATAGGCGGCCTCCTGCACCGCCCGTCTTTCAACCTCGGTTATACAGGATGGAACTCCCATCACCATACGCGGTTTGATAATCAATCTTCTACTCAGTATTTTTCCGACAAAATGCCTAATCATTTTCTCGGTAGTTTCAAGATCGGCTATCACCCCATCGCGCAATGGACGAATGGCAATGATATCTCCGGGGGTTTTCCAGAGCATTCTTTTCGCGTCTTCGCCAACGGCAACTACCTTTTTGGTGCCGCGTTCAACAGCCACAACGGAGGGTTCACTGCTGACTACTCCATGACCTCGGACGAAAATGAGCGTATTGCATGTCCCTAAATCGATACCGATGTCCGCTGTCAGACCACCGAATAGTTTTTTCCGGCCACCCATGCTGCCTCCACATTCTTAATCATATAAACGACGCAAAGCCCCGACATGCCGGGGGTTGATTTTTGTTACGATGAACCAAGTTTTTCGAGCATCCACACGCATACCGAGTTCGTGATAAGTCTCAGCCAATAGAAACTGATAATCTTGGTTGCCCGCTTCCATTTCCACGAGAGTTTCGAGAATCTCTCTCGCCATCAAGTAGTTGCCAATATCATAATAGAGTTGGCCTAATTGTGAAAGTCCTCTCTTTTTGAGACTCTCATCCTTCGTTCCCTCGATTGCCTTATTATAGTAAAGAACGGCATCGTTGTAGCGTCCAAGATTGAAGGCTTTTTCACCCAGTGTGAGGAGCAACTGATCCGTTGGATGTGATTCAGCCGCCTTTTCGTACCAATGGAGGGCCGAATTGAGATCGCCCAAAGCTGAATAAGCTTTGCCAATAAACTCAAAACTATCATCTGATTGATAGCCCGCATCCAATGACGCGGTTAGATATCGCAGCGCCAAATCGGCCCAATAGGCGCCTTTCAGAAGATAGGCCTTACCGAGTATATAATCAACTCGTTCGGGATTGGGTGTGCCTCCAAGAGCCTTCAGCAGTCTCAAATGACGAATAGAGGCATGTAAGTCGGCATTCCGTTCTTCAGCGGAAAGACGCGAAATTGCCATGAAAAAACGGGAATAGCCAGCAAAAAGCAAAGCATCCTTGTCTATGGGATTATCTCGCAGAATCTCCTCTGAAATGGCAACAACATCGGCGTATTGCCCATCACTCCATAACTCGCTAATGGATACGGCATTTCCGATGCTTTCTGTTCCCCTATGAAACAATCTTATTCCGCGACGGATGGCGAGATAGGTAATGAGAGCTGCCGCGGCAAGCACCAATAAAACGATGGCGGCGCGCTGTGTTTTTTGACGTTTTTTGTATCCGAATCCAGTTTTTACCATAAAAAGACGAGCCGGTAAGCCGAGTTCTGTTTCTGGCCGCCATCTATCTTGCTCCTGTTGTTTTCAACGGAGTCATGAGCGATCGACCCGCGAATATTGGACGGGGCATCCACTCGCTGCTTGATCTTGCTCCTGATGAGGTTTACCAAGCGACCGACGTTACCGGCGGTCCGGTGGGCTCTTACCCCACCTTTTCACCCTTACCCAGGCCTCCCCCTTTAGGGAAAAGCTTCTTGGCGGTATATTTTCTGCGGCACTGGCTGTCGCTTCCCATGAAGCGCCCGGGTATTGCCCGGCATCATCCCCTGCGGAGCCCGGACTTTCCTCTGACTATCACCAGCGGCGGCCCGGCTCGTCAACAATTAGCATAACTGATAAGCGAAGCATTTGCAAAAACTATATCAAACAAGATCAATTTCATCATCAACCAAATCGGCTAGACCTCCTACATCCTCATCGTCAAAATCGTATGTTTCAGCAAGAACTTCATCGCCTTCTTCCCAATAGAGGATTCGACTGCAATAGGGACAGAAATGTATTTGATTTCCGCCTCTCACATTGTTGACAAATTGAACAGGAAGCACCATGTGGCATCCGCTACAGACATTGGATTTCACCGGAACGATGCCAACGCCCGATTTATTCCTGATAATCCGCTCAAATTTGAACAGAATATCGTCATCCATACCGGGAGTTATTGTTTTCTCCTTTTCCACAAGATCGGCTAGCTGAGCTTTTCTAACACTGGTTTCCTCCTTTATTTTTTCATTTTCAGCGCTCAGTTCATCTTCCTGCATCTTAATCATCTGTTCTTCTCTCAGCAAGGCGGAGCGCATCTCTCCAAGATCGTGTTCCCTTTTCTGTATATCACGTCTTAATCGCTGTTCCTTTTCTGTAGCATCCCGTATCTCTTTATCAAGAGCCTCATATTCCCGCTGCGTTGTAATAATGTCCATGTTCCCTTCTGATTCTTCACGTCTTTTACCGGTTTCGTCCATCTCGAACTGAAGCTGTTGAATTTCAACCTTAATGGTTTCAAATCTCTCATTTTTTTCAACATAAGTTTTCTTAAGGCGGTTAAGAATCTCTTGCTTCGTTTCCAAAGCCTTGGGTATCTCCAGAATGTCGCGTTCAATGGCGTATTTCTGCGAAAGAATCACCTGGAGCTGTTGCAGCGTTTCAAAGGTTTTTTCCATGTCGTATTCCTTATCGTTTTTAGTTTTCCAGATAGTCCTTCAACCTGCGGCTTCTCTTAGGATGTCGCAATCGCCGAAGTGCTTTGGCCTCAATCTGACGTATTCTCTCTCGTGTTACGAAAAAAGACAAACCCACCTCCTCAAGCGTAAGTGAGTACCCGTCCTCCAGACCGAATCTCATCTTTAATACTTCCTGCTCCCGGGGGGGAAGTGTCTTCAGAACCTCCCGCAGCTGCTCCTGAAGTATGTGAAAAGCCGTCTGAGTTGCTGGATTTTCCACATCCTTGTCTTCTATGAAATCCCCAAGCAGAGAGTCCTCTTCTTCTCCAATCGGGGTTTCTAAGCTTATGGGTTCTCTGGCAACGTTTTTAACGGATTTCACGCGAGCAACCGTCCAGCCAAGGCGATCGGCAACTTCTTCATCCGTGGGTTCGCGGCCCTTCATTTGCATGAGCTGCCGGGATTCGCGGATCACCTTGTTAATCTGCTCAATCATATGGACTGGAACGCGAATGGTGCGGGCCTGATCTGAAATTGAGCGTGTAATCGCCTGCCTAATCCACCATGTCGCGTATGTTGAAAATTTATAGCCTTTTCGATACTCAAATTTCTCGACAGCTTTTATCAGGCCGATGTTGCCTTCCTGAACAAGATCGAAGAAATGGAGTCCGCGGTTTGTGTATTTTTTGGCAATGCTCACGACTAAACGCAAGTTTGCCTGTATCAATCGGTCTTTCGCGGTCTTCATCATGATGCGGCCATGTGTGATTTCATCAGCCTTTTTGAGAATCTCATCTACCGGGGCTTCAAAATCAATTTCCATATCACGCAGATTCTTCTCAGCAATCTGTACTTGCCTCATCAGTTCTTTAATCTCGTCCGATGATATACCAATTTCTGCTTCGAGTTCCTTACGCTCTTCGGCTGTCGCGAGGCCCCGACCTAGAGCTCTGATTTCCCTCATTGAGCGTACACCCAAGGTACGTTCGATTCTATATTGTTTCTGCTGATACTGCTTTATTTTTTTGACGGCGCCCGTGTACCTATCGGAAAAATGAATAATTTCCACCTGGTGCATATCAATGGCGGAAATACAGTTCAATAATTGTCTCTGCTTTTGCATGAGCTTTTTATCGCTCAGCACATCTCCATCCGTTGAAGCAATCCGGGATTTCATTTCCATGTACTGATTCAGGGGTGCTAAAAGAGCATGGATATCTTCTTTATAGAAATTACTTATCCTTCTATGCTCGGCTTGAAATTCAGCGTGCCTTTTTTTTGAGTAATGGCGCGCTTTCTGATCGTTTTTGCTGAGTGCTATTTGCGCGAGGTGATGAAATTCGGAAATTATCATTCCGGAATTTCTTAATACCTTCTTGATGATATTCTCACCGTCTTCCATTTGCTTAGACAGCTCAACTTCCTGTGCTGCTGTGAGCAAATCTTCTCTGCCGATTTCCCTGAGGTAGAGACGAATCGGATCGTCTATCGATGAATCATTGTCGTTGAATACGTGTTTGCTCTGCTGAGAAATCGGAACATTTACCTCTACTTCAGATTCATCCTCATCCTCATCTTCATCCTCGTCATCATCCTCATCAGAAACCTTCTCATCCACATCGTCAGATTCCCCATCGATAACATCCTCTGTCGCCGCGTTTTCTTTTAACGATTCGGGATTTTCAGCGATATCTTCCCCCAGATCGTCATCGATAATGTCATCATCTCCAACCTCATTCTCCGCGTGTTCAACCACATCGCTATAAACCTTTTCCGAAATAGTGCCAGTGGGCGATCTGCCAATTTGCCCATTGTCGACAATTTCCACACCGGATGATTCCAATAGAGCGATAATGCCATTCATGGCATCCGATTTAATCAGTTCATCGGGGAGCCAGTCACTCAGTTCTTCATAGCTGATAGACTTATTTCTCTCAGCGTGTTCCATAAGCTGTATAACATGTGGATTAGACTTGATTTCCGTCATTTTCACCTTGCCTGGTGGCTATCATAACCTGATCGATTTCTTTGATTCGCTTCAACTTGGCTTTTCTGAGTTCTATATCCTCACCCGAAGTAGTTGCCAAGCTGTTTACGATTTCTTGCCGTTCGTTCGATAGGGATCTCAGCTTCAGAATCTTAACTTTTTCGAAAATCGTGAGCTCTGCCTTGTCATCGTAAATCCCGGACGCGGCCTTCTCAAGAATGAACTGTTTGAGGCTCTCATCTTCTAAAATCGATATAACAGCATCACTTCGAGGAATTTTGCCATCAACGCTTAACTCATCAAGAGCCCTGTAAACAGACAAAGCCCGTCTGTCACGCAGCATTTCAGGAGCAAGTCTCTTCCGCAAAGTAGCGAAATACTCTGTCTTCACCGCAACTGCCGCCATTAAGAAAAGTTCATCCCCGACAGTTTCGATTTCAGCCGCAGCCCCCATATCGAAATCTGCCCGGCTCAGCGCTATGGGTTTCTCACGTTCCCTACGATTCTTGAAATCCCGAATAACGGCAATCGGATCCGCTCTAATGGTATTGGCCAATTCTCCAAGATAAGCCTCCCGCCTTACTTCGGATTCCACCGCCTCAAGATATGGGGCTAGATTTTCAAGAATCCCCAGCCGCAACTCACCCGACTGCCTCGACTGAGCACTGAGCAGAGAATTTAATAAGTATTCGAAGATATTTATAGGTCTTTGCAGGATTTTTTTCAATGCTGTTGCCCCATTTTCCAGCAAAATATCCGCTGGATCGCTGTTCGAGGGTAAAATGGCAGCCATCACAGTTAATCCAATCCTCTCGGCGATAATGGCCGCCTTCATGCTTGCCGCACGTCCCGCATTGTCAGCATCGAAGCAAAGAGTCATTCTATTTACCATTTTTTTTATCTGTTTCGCCTGATCAAGAGTGAAGGCTGTGCCCAATGGTGCGACTGTTTCCCCCACTCCGGCCTGCTGGCATGAGAGAACATCCATATTGCCCTCGCAAAGTACAACATTTTTGCTGCTTCGTATGCTTTTTCTAGCCTGCCCCAAACCATAGAGCTGCTCTCTTTTCGTAAAAATTCCCGTCTGGGGCGAATTGATGTACTTGGGAGCTCGATCGTTTAGAGCTCTGCCGCTAAAAGCCACGACGCGCTTCTCATCCGGCATTACAGGGAAGATGACGCGGTCGACAAAAATAGCCCATTGGGGGGATTTGGAACTGAAAAGTCCCGATTCACTCAGGAATTCGGGTGAGTATTTTTTTTTGAGCAGAAACCGATACAGCCATTCGCCGTCGGATGGCGCCCATCCTATCTTGTAGAAATCGGCAGTTTCATCATTGATGCCCCGCTCACTCAGGTATTTTCTTGCGTGCCCAGCTTCAGGGCGATGAAGAAGCAGCCAGCGAAAGGTTGTTGAAACTCTCCCATACAGGTTTTCAAGAGAGCGGCGCCTATCACCTTGCCGCGCCGCATCATTGTGTGGTAAGTCAATCCCGGCTTTTTCAGCGAGTTTTTCCACGGTCTCAGGGAAGCTTAACCCATCCATCTCCATCACAAATTGGAATACACTACCACCCTTTTGGCAGCCAAAACAGTAAAAAAGATTGGTATCCGGACTCACAGAAAATGAGGGTGTTTTCTCATTATGAAACGGACAAAGCCCCCACCATCGATCGTTTTTACGGGTAAGAAGGACATGTGCGCCAACGATGTCGAGGATGTCTGATCTACGACTTATCTCGTCGATGATGCTATCCGGGATCTGCCCCATATCAGTTCTTGACGATGTACTGGCTCAGAAAATACTCATCTCGCGCGTCCAGATGATCGTTGTAAACTCGCGTGAAGGTGTGTGTGCCCGCTACAGGATCTTTTACAACAAAGTACAGAACATCTGTATCCGATGGGAAAAATGCCGCATTGAGCGCGACAGGTCCTGGCGATGCGATTGGCCCAGGCGGAAGACCGCCTGATTGATAAGTATTATAGGGCGATTCAATATCAAGGTATCGCTCAAATATCCGGCGATTGAAACGATAATAATCGTTCTGAAACGGCCTTCCATTGCTCGTGTTTTCGATGGTGTATACAACAGTCGCGCAGGACTGAAGGCGCATATTCCTGATGAGACGATTGTTGAAAACCGCGGCAATCGTCGCCGCTTCTTCAGGGCGGCGATATTCTCTTTCAACGATTGAGGCCAGGGTTACCTTTTCATGCAACTGAGTCCTTGTAAGTTGCCGCCAGGCTGGGTAAATCTCATCCTGCACCTCAAAAAATCTTCGGGCCATTAGGTGTACGATCATCTGGGCGAGCTGTTTTGAACTATCTGGATTCTCTTCCAATGGGGCTTCAATCCTGTAGGTGTCGGGGAACAGATAGCCCTGAAGTCCTTCGGGATTTTTCTGAATCGGGTAGTCTACCGCGAGAGTGATGATAGCATCAAGTGCATCTTCTTCTCTCGCAAGCCCCGCCTCCTGCACTCTCTTCGCGATGGCGCGGGATGTCAGTCCCGGGGGAATAACGAGATCGACATAGATACGGTACTCAGCACTTTCCGACGTGAGGGCTTTCAGAATCTTCGAAGGCTTCCAATCATTTGATATGGTGTAGCGGCCAGCCTGCAATCCCTGCATACGGCCCAAGCGGTATAGGATTTTGTATCGAAGTTCGATGTAGGCGCGGTTTCTGACCAGCCCTTCATCCTCCAGCCTTTGGGAAACATCAGCAATGGTGTCACCATGCCTGATAAGAAGCTCAACCATAGCGGCACTGGTATTTTCCGGTGCTGAGTCGAGAACAAACCAGAATACCGCCACAAGTGACACGAATGCGATAGGAAACGCAATAAGGACAGTGATTATCAGTCCTTTGAAGATTCCGCCTTTCTTACTCATTCAATATATCCCCACTGGTTTCTTCATGGCCGTCACAGTTACAAAAACCTATTATATGAATTAGAGCTCAAATGTATGACCCTCCCGGGCTAAATCGATGTCAAGTGATTTACCATCACGGTGCTCTAAGCGAGCATCTAAGCGCTGAGCTGATTGGAGTATGCCCTCCATGACGCTATCGGCATTCATTGGATCGTGATGAAAAAGATAGAGCTTTCTGATATTGAACTCTCTGACAAACTCTACCGCCAGGCTGTAGGACGAATGCCCCCAGTTGTATTTTTCAATGGCCTCGCCCAGGGTGTATTGTGTATCGAGCACAATCGCGTCGGCGCCCTGAAAATAGGAAAGATTGGCATCCGTTCGTTGAAAATCTTGTTCCTTAAGCTCGGTATCAGTTGAATAAATAAATGAATGATCTTCTTCGGAAACCTTATATGAAACGCAGCCATTCGGATGATTTCTCTTAATCCAGCGGATTTCCGATTCACCAAGTTGAACAACCTCGCCCTTGCGGAGTACATGAAAATCAATATCGGCGGCGAAACTGTCCCATCCCACAGGATGGTAGGGAACTTTCATGAATTCAGCCAGATTTTTTTCCAGATTTGGGAAGGGACTGTAGAAGGTGATTTTCATCCTGGAATCGTACATCGCGCCAAAATAGGGAAGACCCAACAGATGATCATAATGGAAATGAGAGAGAAAGATATGATATTCCGTGATTTTTTTCCGGAATTTTTTAACCTCTTTTTCCAGCTCTCTTAGTCCTGTACCAACATCGAAAACGAGCGTCGTTCCACCTTTTGTCAGGACTTCTACGCATGCTGTATTGCCGCCGAGAGCGCCAAATAGCTCCGGCGGTAATTTTGATAAGAACATCTGTCGCGATTCTGCGTTTTGCAGATCTGACACTTGAATCCTCTGAATGATCGAAGCAATTTTATCTCGCATTTCTTCTGGGGCCAAAGGTGTGGGGCTGGAGCCTCGGACTCCCCAAAAACGAACGATCATGCAACCTCCGCCTGTCAATGCTATTCTAGCGCATCGGGGATATCAAATTATCACGTTCCCGCATTTTTAGCTGCGCTCTGATGTAAAAGGAGGGATATTTCCTTCCCCTATTCACCCCTGGGCATTCCCGCGCACATTTCTCCCATTCCACCTGGGAAGCCAATATCGCCGACCAGAAAGGATAGGTACGACATTGCAGTGGTCTAGATTTGTAGACGGTACATACCTTGTCCCAGAGAATACAATCGTTTTCCTCGGTTTCGCTTAGACTTAAGCGATTCTCATCACCACACACTACAATTCTACAGTATTTCTTAGAAAACTCATTTTCCGACAAATTCATGTGAAGGGCAAGGGCCTTCAGATCGGCTTTCGAGAGGAAAACAAAACCGGGCTCATGCCGGCAACAATGTCCGCATAAAGTACACGCGAAATGAAGGCCATTATGCCAGAAAACACTGCTGGGGGCATTAGGTTTCACGGTAACACCTTATCATGAATTGAAAGGCCTCCCGGGGGAGACCTCTCAATGACTGGGGAGAGAAGGATTTGAACCTTCGAAGCCGAAGCAACAGATTTACAGTCTGCCCCCTTTGACCACTCGGGAACCTCCCCGGAAAAACCAGCCATCTGTCGGATTCGAACCGACGACCCCGAGATTACAAATCACGTGCTCTGGCCAACTGAGCTAAGATGGCTTGAGAACCTTGGGATTCCGACCGTCGAAAGGGAAAATAGCACCGAGAGCTTGGATATGTCAACAGCACTGTGCTCCCATGTGGCTTTCCAGTGCATGTCCTTTGCATCTGTGCTTAATCGTTTTACGCGCTTTTTCGTAGAGAGGAAGATAACTACGCGCTAATACCCTCTTCCATGTGCGCCGTCTCAGTATGACTTTTTTCGCGCGAACACACATTCGCGTTATTTTTCGCTCGCGATGGTATTGCCAATTCAGCGCGGTTTCCAGGCTTTCCTGTAAGCTTCGAAAAGCTCTGGATGGATATACAAATCCATCGATTTGATTTCGGACTTTTTTCAAGCCGCCTACATATCTGACAATGGGCAGCGAACCGAGAAGCTGTCCAATCATGTCTATTTGTCCACAAGGTTCCCATTCAGAAGGAACGAGCAGGAACGATGAAGCACCAATCAATTGGCTTGTCAGTTCGGCATCATATCCCTGTATGAAGGTCCAGTGTTTATTCTGTATGCTGCGTTCAATCACCTGCTGTTCATACTCAGGTTCACCTTGACCATATACGATGAAATGATGCCTCATCTCAGGCCGCCAGGCAGGAAAATCAAGCTTTAGTATCTCACTTAGGCCCTTTTGGCGCGTAAAACGACCATGAAAGAGCACCCAGGGGAACTCCCTCTTCGGCAGACCACCATGAACAAGAATATCCTTCGCGCCAAAATCTTCGCTTTGGAAGCGGGCGCAAAGAGACTGTCTCAATATTGGTTTTCTCTGTCGGTTTTTTCCGGATGCCAATCCTGATTTGCTCAGCCAGTATTCGATACTAATACCGTTGTAGCTACCACTCAGATGGATTTTATTCTCTCGGTAAGAGTGCCCCAAGTTGCCGGAGTAGCGATCAGTGGCATTGAGTATTTCCGAGGCGTATTCCGGAGAGACCGTGTTCACATGTCCGTAGAGCCCCGCCGCCATGAGTGGGTTAACCATATTATCCACTGTAACATGGCTGAGCAGCTCAGGCGCTAAGCCGGTTAATTCGGCACTTTCCTCTACCGTTCCCAAAATCTGCTGATAGGTGATTCCAGCATTATGAATCGTAATCAGAACACCTGTATTGCGAAAAAAGCCTTTGCTGTCGTGTTTCATGATAAACAGCGGCAGTAGCCCAGTATGGCCATCATGCCCGTGGATAATATCTTGGGGTACTCCCTCTTCCATCAGAGCCAGCACTGCAGTGGCCTGGAGCAGTGTATCCATTTCCCGGGAATCGTAATGACCTTTCCCAATTGCTGAGGAATCAGGACAGTCGTCTTTCGTGTAAGTGTAAACTGCTCTCTTCGATGAAAAATATGCAGAGTCGAGAAGACGAATATGGATTTCGCCCAGTTGAAAACCAAAAACGCGGATATACTCTATACTATTCCAAAGAGGCACATCGATATCGTAGAGAAATTCTCCTGATTTCTGGCGGGCATATCGCGGTAAAAAAACAGTAACAATATCACCTCTCTCAATCAGGGCGTCAGCGATACCCCGGACAACATCCTTTAATCCCCCAGCCCCACTCAGACCTTCCATTTCCCGAGTAACAAGAGTAACCCTCATGTTTTTTCGAATAAATCCGGCCTGAGAGAAGAGGCCTCATTCAAATAAAGGGGGATGGCAGGCCCCCTTCCCTTCCAGATAATCAGAATTCTGACTGTTCGGGGAAGCGAACCTTCAATCTCCGGCTCTTGGGAGCAGAAAAGAGGCACGGAATCAAAAGCTGGATTGGCGATTCTTAGCGCGGAAGCGGCACTCATCTTCCGAAGATCGACGGTTTGTGAGAACTGAACACTGACAATACTCTCTATGGCAATACTATTGGAATCCATCAGAGACTGCATCAGCACTCCGACGGCCTGAATCATCGCGTTGGTTTCATCAGGAGTATTTTCAATCGTAATGGCGCCCCTAACAGCAATTGTATTCATGGTGCAAGAATAGCAAAGTGCGCGTTCTGTGTCACAAGATGGGTGGTTCGGCAATGAACACGAGATCTGAGATCTGCGTATTATTGTGTTCCACGACAGCGACTTGATAGAAAGTCATGCCCATGGCATCCCAGGACTGGGGATAATGGAGATAAAAATTCATCTCGATAATTTCAGCGTTGTTTTGCCTCAAGGCTCGCGGCGGATATTTCACATTATCAAGAACAATGAAGAACTCATCAGGGATGATACCAAATCTGAGAACGATGTTCCCTGAAAGAATGATCGCGTCATCTTCCACGATCAGCGTCTTCTGTTCCCAGCGCGATCCTGTGAATACAGCCACGAGCAATATCCTATCGCCTGGCAAAGCCCATGATCCTATACCAGCATGAAACCAGTCGGGACTAAGGAGATTGGCCCGGTGAGAAGGGCTATCCATCCAGGCCTGTATGATCACATCGATATCATCTCCCGCGCCGAGATTTTCACCGGCGCGCAGAGCCGTACCACCTTCAAGGCGGTATCGATGGTTCACACGCATGCCATCAATGCTTCTATGGCTCAAAGTCATTCGTGTGGCCAAATCAAAGGCATGTTTGTCTGCTGTATCTGCGGCTGTACTCTCGAATCTCAGAGCTTGAAGCCCATGATCGGCGCGAATCTCATTTATTCTTTGCAATACGATGAATGGGGTTGAATCTGTAGGTGATTTTGCGGAAATTGATGGAACGAGAATCAATAGAAATATTGACGATGCGAAGAGCGGGGAAATTGACATCGTCAACCAGGAGGCCAGGACATTTTTCTACCGCCTAGTATATGCGCGTGAAGGTATTCTACTTCCTCTCCAGCATGAAAACCGTTATTAAGGACAATGCGATAACCCTTCTCTTCCAAACCGAGGTTCCGCGCCACTTCAGAGACTGCCTTGAAAAAGCGGCCTGCCTGCGCGTCATCCCACTCACAAAGCCTTGCAAATCTTTCCACTTTCGATTTAGGAATCACCAGAACATGCAGGGGAGCCTGGGGATTGATATCATGAAAGGCGAGTACATCATCATTTTCAAAAATCGGATCAACAGGAACTTCGCCGCTGAGAAATTTGTCGAAAATTGTCTTGCTCATCTTTTCTCCTTAACGAAACCCGATGGGATGTGAAGGCGAGACCGCTTCAACATCAAGACTCATGCTCAGCATATTCTCCCCATCGAAAACAAATCGTCCTCGAAAAGGCCTTTCTGCCATTAGGTGGGGAATCCACCAGCCGTCGTCACTCCACATTCGGTGGTACGGAATAGTCTCTTCATCAGACCAGAATGGGGTAGCTTCGTCGGTTTCCATCATATCCCCAGACCAGGATTCGGTAGCAAACACATAGCCCCTGATTGAATAACCATCAATGAACTGGAAATACAAATCACCCGCGTGCCGCAAATCCGCCACGACTAAACCGACTTCTTCGAGCGTCTCTCTCTTCGCGGCCAGTTCAGGAGTTTCACCGGGATTCACTCTTCCCCCTGGAACATTGATCAGGCCCGAACCCAAACCGGTTTTCTTGTGAATAAGCAGTATCTTCTTGTTCTTCTTATCCCGTATATAACAGAGTACGGCATCGTCGACGGCCTTCCAGATTTCAGGATTGATATCTCTTGCTCGTTGCATACACCTACCCTAACTGTCCATACAAGTTCGATCAAGGCTGAAGAAGTCCAAGCTACACTTGCGTTGCTTAGGGCATGGCGATTGTGCTAATCTCATGCCCACAGTCATCACATGGAGCGGTAGGAATGGCAAAGCAAAAAGCCGCCATACGGAATATTGGCATTATAGCACATATCGATGCCGGAAAAACCACAACCACCGAACGAATTCTATTCTACACTCACAAGAGTCATCGAATGGGCGAGGTTGATGAGGGAACCGCCGCAATGGATTGGATGGCTCAGGAACAGAACCGAGGCATTTCAATTGTTTCGGCCGCGACAACTTGTTACTGGAAGGAAACCAAGATCAATATTATCGATACTCCCGGTCATGTTGACTTTACAGCTGAAGTGGAGCGTTCATTGCGAGTACTTGATGGAGCCGTCGGCATTTTCTGTGCCGTTGGAGGGGTTGAGCCCCAGTCCGAAACTGTCTGGCGCCAAGCGGACCGCTACCATGTGCCGTGTATCGCCTACATCAATAAGATGGATCGCATCGGTGCTGATTTTTTCAAAGTGGTGGATGAAATTCGGGAGAAACTCATGGCCAACCCGCTGCCTGTGTGCATCCCCATCGGAAAGGACAGCTCCTACGAGGGCAATATCGACCTGATCCATATGAAAGAACTTCACTGGGATGCTGAGGTTGAGGGATCCGAAATAAGAATCTCGGACATCAGAGAACACCTTAAGCCCCTCGCCAGCGAATGGCGCGATGAGCTGCTTGATACTCTTTCGGCCTTTAGCGAGGAGATAACCGACCTTTATCTGGAATCCCAAGAGGTTCCGGCAGAACTCATTATCAGCACAATCAGGAAGGCCACCATTGCCAGAGAGTTGCTGCCTGTGCTTGTCGGCTCTTCGCTGAAGAACAAGGGCGTTCAGCCAGTTTTAGACGCGATCTTGGCCTATCTTCCATCCCCAGAGGAGCTAAAACCCATTATTGCCCATCACGCTAAAAACAACAACACGATAACCATTAATCGGGATGAAAAGGAACACTGCTCGGCCTTGGTGTTCAAGATTCAGCATGATCGGGAAATGGGCACTCTCTGCTATATAAGGGTTTATTCTGGGTTTATCAAAGCCGGGTCTGTGGTTTTCAGTGTGAACGTAGCTAAGAGGGAGCGTATCAATCGGCTGCTTAGAATGCATGCCAACCATCATGAGCAGGTATCAGAAATCAAGGCCGGTGATATTGGGGTTGCAATCGGATTGAAATTCGCCCGAACCGGTGAAACTCTTGCCTCAGAAGGCTTCCCGGTTGTTCTGGAAATGATGAATTTTCCCGAACCGGTAATCTCGGTAGCGATCGAACCGAAGACCATGAGCGATCAAGACAAATTGAAAAATGCCTTGGCGAACCTCCACAAAGAAGATCCAACATTTGACGTGAGGGAAAATGACGAGACGGGGCAACTGATAATATCGGGAATGGGGGAGCTTCATCTGGATGTTGTGGTTACCCGGATACTCGAAGAGTATAAGGTAGATGCCAATGTTGGCAAGCCACAGGTAAGCTATCGGGAATCAATCAGGAGTGCCGAAACCCACAGCGAATTCTATCATCGCACATTGGCGGGTAAAGAGCACGCGGCCGCCGTTACGCTCAAGGTTGAACCGCGAAAGCGTGGCGAGGGGAATGTGTTTGTGTCAGAAATCTCTTCCGCCTATCTTCCCGCAAACTACCAAGAAGCCGTGAAACGTGGCGTCACCAGCTCGTTTTCATCGGGAATCGTTATGGGATATCCGACGGTTGATATCAAAGTGTCTCTTATCAAAGTCGAATTCCAGGAAGCGACAGCCAGCGAAATTGCTTATGAAACTTCCGCGTCGCTGGGCTTTGACAACGCCTGTCGCAAAGCGGATCCCATACTGCTCGAACCGCTGATGCAGGTGGACATTATGTGCCCATCTGAACAGGTGGGGGATGTTATTAGCAATCTCAGCCAGAGGGGTGGACATGTAGAAAGCATGGAGTCCCGACCGGCATATGAATTAGTGAAAGCCAAGGCCCCCCTTATTAAAATGTTCGGATACTCAACGGCGCTTCGAAGCCTGACTCAAGGACGTGGAACTTTTTCCATGGAATTCAGTCACTTCATGGAAAAAAGTAATGGCAACTAGAATCATCAATGCGCATTTTCGGGACGAATGCGCGTCACATGCCCCATTCCTCGCATCGATTTCATTGACGCTGCGGGGATGCTGTCGTAGGATTTCATGGTTCACATATAATGCACTGAGGAGGACCTTTCATGGCATATTCCATGAACGCTATTCGTAACATCGCTGTCTGTGGTCATGGCGGTACCGGTAAAACAAGCTTGGTTGAGCAGATGCTCTATCGCTCAAAGGTAATTTCAAAGGCCGAAACTGTTGCGAGTGGGCGAACCGTGAGCGACTATCACGATGAAGAGATTGAACATAAGATATCTCTTCATGCCAGCCTCATGCACCTGCCCTGGAAAGAAGTGAAAATCAACCTCCTTGATACCCCAGGATCTTCTGATTATGTCGGTGAAGTGGTTACATCATTTCGCGCCGCCGAAACCGCCGTTATGCTGATCAGCGCGCCTGCGGGAATACAGATAGAGACGGTGAAACTGTGGCGGAGACTGGATAAACGGAATCTTCCCCGTGTTGTGTTCATTAACAAGATGGATCAGGACAGGGCGAATTTTCAGAAGTCTTTGGATGAAATCAAAGAGGCCTTTGATGTGACGGCTATTCCCTTGAATCTCCCTTTGGGAGAGGGCGCCGCTCATGAAGGCATCATTGACATATTGCACATGAAAGCCATCAAGGCCGGCGGAATTGAAACAGCTATTCCCGCTGAAATGAACGATCAGGTAAACCAGTGGCGCGAAAAGCTCATAGAGATGGCCGCGGAAGGTGATGACGAAATCACCGAGAGATTTTTCGAAGCGGACACCCTGGAAGGACCGGACATACTCAAGGGGCTCAAAGAAGGCATGGCGGGCAATACATTTGTACCCGTTCTATGCGGCTCCGCTGGGATTGGTACGGGCATCTCCGACCTGTTGGACATCCTTGCAGAACTCGCGCCGGCGCCGGGACACGCGCCTGAACCCATCAAGCAGGGTGAAGCTGCGCATTACGATCCATCAAGTGATTTTTCCGGTTTTGTCTATAAAACATCCATCGACAAATTCTCAGGCAAAATCAGCTATGTAAAAGTTGTTACCGGACTGCTCAAGCCCGGAGAAATCTATAATACCCGAACGACCAAAAAAGAACGGATATCGAAGGTTTTCCATATCAATGGAAAGAGGCTTCAGGAAACCTCGGAACTCGTCGCGGGAGATTTGGGCGGTGTTGTCAAACTCGATTCAGTTTGCACCAACGATACACTGACGGCAACAGCTCAGGATATCCACTTCCGTCCCCTTGCCCTCCCCTCCCCAGTTCATTCATTAGCAATCAACGCCGAAAACCAGAATGATGAAGACAAGATGAATGAATTCTTGCATCGCATTGCCGAGCAGGATCTTACATTCTCAATTGGTTTTAACGAGGAAACCAAGGAAACAGTTATTGCGGGTATGGGTGAGATGCAAGTGAACAGCATTTTTGAAAAACTGAAAAAAGAGACCAAAATTACTGTATTGGCGAGAAAACCCAGGGTTCCCTATCGAGAAACTATAACAAAAGCTGCTGAATCGGAGTATACCCACAAGAAACAGACTGGTGGTCATGGTCAATTTGGCCGCGTTTTCATTAGGGTGAAGCCTCTCGCGCGTGGTGAAGATTTTGCAATGACCAATGACATCAAGGGGGGTGCGGTGAGTCGTGGTTATTTCCCGGGCATCGAAAAGGGGTTGCGAGAAGCTATGCAAGAAGGATTTCTCGCGGGCTATCCCATGGTTGATATCGGGGTGAGTGTCTATGATGGTAAGGAGCATTCAGTAGACTCATCCGAAATGGCATTTAAGCTCGCAGCAAAAAATGCCCTCAAACAGGCATTTGGGAAGTGTGGGCCGACATTGTTGGAACCCATGGTGAATCTCACTGTGTATGTCGAAGACCAATATCTTGGTGATGTTCTTTCAGATCTATCGAGCAAGCGCGCTCGGGTTCAGGATCAGTCACCTGTTGGCGCTGGGATTCAGTCCATTAAAGCCATCGTGCCTCAAGGTGAACTTCTAAGCTATACCATCGATTTAAAATCTCTCACTTCGGGCACTGGCGCATACGAAATAGAATTCAGTCATTATGATCCAATAACCGGAAAGGTGGCCCAGGATGTCGTGGCCGCCAGCAAAAAAGAGGCTTGATAAATATAGGATGGCCTGCAACGAATTCCTGAGCGGGAATTTCAAGCTGGGTGAGTTTTTACTCGGGGAGATTAAGTCATTATCATGATCGAGTTCGCTCTTTCATTGCCGTGTAGGGACGGCTTCTGGTGATACTTCGGTATGCCGGTCGGATAATGCGGCCGCCCGATACGAGTTCTTCCACACGGTGAGCACACCAGCCGGCAATGCGTGATACCGCGAAAATCGGTGTGAAAAGGTCTGCGGGAATATTCAAGCAGGCATAAACAAATCCCGAATAAAAATCGACATTGGCGCACAGGTCTTTGGATTTTCCGCTTAGCTCATGAAATATTTTGGGGCTCACCTTTTCGACGCATTCATAGAGTTGATACTCATCGGCACGTCCGCTCAGAGCCGCTAGCTCCGAGGCCTTGCTCTTGAGAATTTCGGCTCGCGGGTCTGATTTTGTATACACGGCATGCCCCAGCCCGTAAACCAAGCCTTTCCGGTCAAATACCTGTTTCTTGAGTAACCTGATAACGTAATCCTTAACTTCTTCCTCATCACTCCAGTCTTTTACATTCGTCATGATGTTATTCATCATCGCTCTCACCATGCTTGAGGCGCCGCCGTGAAGTGAACCCTTCAATGAACCGACCGCGGCAGCGATGGCCGAATAAGTATCCGTACCGGAGGATGATACAACATGAGTACTGAATGCTGAGTTGTTGCCACCTCCATGTTCAGCATGAAGAACGAGGCACAGATCGAGAATTTCAGCTTCCATCTTGGTATAGCTTTGGTCAACTCTCATCATCATGAGTAGATTTTCAGCCGTACTTTTCTCCGCTTTCGGTGTGTGGATATACAGGGAAGTCTTATTGAAATAGTGGTTTTTGGCTTGATAAGCGTAGGCCACGATCGATGGAAAGCAGCTAATAAGAAACACGCTCTGCCGCAGCACGTTGGGAATATTGGTGACTTCTGCATTGGAATCAAATGAATAGAGGGAGAGTATCGATCTGGCGAGTCCATTCATGATGTTGTCGCTCGGCGCCTTGAGAATCATGTCTTCCACGAAATTCTCCGGCAGTTTCCGAAGTTCACCAAGATGAGCCTGAAACTCACTCAATTCCTGGTTATCAGGCAGATACCCGAAAAGAAGGAGAAAGACTGTCTCCTCAAAACCGAAGCGCCCCTCGGCTTGGAAGCCGCTAACGATATCTCTCAGGTCAATTCCACGATAGCGCAGAACCCCCGGTACGGAGATTTTGGCGCCTTCATCAAGGATGTAGCCATGTACCTGGCCGATTTCGGTTAAGCCGACGAGAACGCCAGTACCATCGGCGTTTCTGAGGCCACGCTTCACATTGTATTGTTCATATAAATCCACCGGAATGCGATTCTGCCGATCCGCTATCTTTGCGTATTTCGCGAGAAATGGATTTTCTTTTGCTTCGCTCATATCAGTTCCTTTTCAAAAATTAAGTCTCGGATGCTTCGACCCGCAGCGACACCTCGTTTTTCAAATTTCGTTAGTGGACGGTAATCAGGTTTCGGCGCCCATGCGTCGAATTTGTTTGTTAATCCCGCTGTGTTTTTTAGCAGGTTCAAAACCTCCACGGCATAGTGTTCCCAATCAGTGGCTACATGAATATAACCTTTGACTCGCAATGCCCTGTGCATCAAGCTGATTACCGGCTCCTGAAGAAGCCGGCGTTTGTGATGCCTCTTTTTGGGCCATGGATCAGGAAACCATATATGAAAGGCATCCACAGTCTCAGGGTGAAGCATATTTGTCAATATCCACACAGCATCACCCTCGATTATCCGTATGTTTTTGAGTTTTTCCTGTTCGATAAGCCATAAAAGCTTTCCGATTCCCGGTTTGTGAACTTCGATGCCGAGCAAGGCCCATTCAGGGTGTGCCGCCGCGACTGTTTTTGTCGCGTCTCCCATTCCAAATCCAACTTCAACAATCCGCCGAGCGTTGGAATCAAAAAGGAGATCCCAATCCAGTAACTTGCTGTTATATGGAGTTACCCATCTGTCAGAGAGCTCCGCGTAGGCTTTTTTTTGAGCGTGAGACATCCGGGAGGTACGGATGACATAGCTAGGGATGTACGCGGTTTTATCAGGCATAACTCAATCGTAGCGCCGCGTGGGGATTGAGTCAAAGGTGATGGATGATGCTAGAGCAAGGTTTCCAGGTGTTCTCTGATAAATGCGGATTTCTCCTTGAGAGCTACATCCCCAATATCCATCAATAGTCCCTCAGGGCTAAGCGGATTGAGTTTCACTCGCCCAGCACTCATCTTTATCAAATCTATCACCTTATCAACAGAAATCAAGGAGAGTTTTCCAAAAGCAATCTCAATCTTGCCTTTTTTCTCCTTAAGATGGCTTATTCTCAGTTTGCGGCATATGATGCGGATTTCCGCCATTGAAACCAGGCTGTGCAGTTCATCGGGCAATGGGCCAAATCTATCATGGAGTTCGGTATTCAATGTGTTCAAATCCTGATCGTCTCCAACAGCGGCAATCTTTTTGTATACTTCCATCTTTTCCGATTCATCATCAATGTAACTGTCGGGAATAAAGCCTGAATAGTCGAGTTCCAGATAGGTTTCAGGTGTTTCCTCCTCCTCTTCATTGGCTGTTCTTTGCTGTATAGCTTCTTCAAGCAGCCTGATATACAGATCGAATCCAACGGCATAGACATCACCGGACTGCTGAGATCCCAGGAGATTTCCCGCGCCTCTCACCTCCAGATCTTTCATGGCAATCTTAAAACCCGAACCGAGTTCAGTGAAATCGCTGATAATCTGAAGCCTCTTCATGGCCAGATCACTGATTTCCCGACCCTCCGGATACATCAGATAGGCATAAGCCAAGCGCCCCGAACGTCCAACGCGCCCGCGTAATTGATAGAGCTGACTGATGCCATACATGTCAGCGCGATCGATAATGATGGTATTGACGTTGGGGATATCGATACCATTTTCAATGATAGTAGTAGAAACTAACACCTGGAACGCGCCGTGGACAAATCGGTGCATGATGTCTTCCAAATCTCTGGAGAGCATCTGGCCATGAGCTATTTCTACCAGTATTTCGGGAACTAGATTGTGCAAGAACTCTTGAATTTCTTCGAGGTTTTCAATTCGGTTATGAAGATAGAAGGCCTGTCCACCCCGTTCAACCTCTGTTCGTATCGCTCTTGCGATAAGCGCGGCGTCGAAATTCTGAATGAAGGTTTCAATGGGCTGACGATTGCGAGGTGGCGTTTCCAGAAGAGTCATATCTCTGATTTTTACCAAGGACATGTGAAGGGTTCGGGGAATGGGTGTGGCTGACAGTGTCAGACAGTCCACGGATGCCTTCAGTTCTTTGAGCCTTTCTTTGTCCTTGACTCCAAAACGCTGTTCTTCATCGACAATGATTAACCCCAAGTTCTTAAAGCGCACATCTTTTGAGAGTATGCGATGGGTGCCGATAACAATATCTACCTCACCCGAACTGACTCCCTGCAGTACCTTCTTTATCTGGGAAGCTGGAATGAAGCGGCTGAGCATTCCCACAGTAACCGGAAAACGCTTGAAGCGCCCATTGAAACTCTCGTGGTGCTGCTCCGCCAAAATTGTTGTGGGACAGAGGTAGGCAACCTGCCGCCCGCCCATTACGGCTTTGAACGCGGCCCTCATGGCAATTTCTGTTTTTCCGTAGCCCACATCACCACAAACAAGACGATCCATTGGTGTGGGCCTTTCCATGTCCGTCTTAACATCGGCAATGGCCGTGAGCTGATCTTCCGTTTCCTGCCAGGGAAACGCGGCTTCAAAACTGATTTGAAAGTCATCATCTTTCGGAAAAGCGTAGCCGCTAGTAATCTGTCTTCTCGCGTAAAGAAGTACGAGTCTCTCTGCCAGATCGGCCACCGACTTCTTCACGCGATTTTTTTTCTTTTCCCAGGATGAGGAACCGATGCGGTCAAGTCTGGGCTCTCGCCCTTCCTGACCGATATACCGTTGAATTAGGTTTACCTGCTCAATGGGTATGAATACTCTCTCTTCATCGGCGTATACTAAGCTGATGTAATCCCGTTCAGCGCCAGCAGTCTTAATCCTCTTGATACCACGAAAACGGCCAATACCGTAGTTCATATGGACAACCAAATCACCTGGCTCCAGTTCAACAAAAGAATCAATAGCTATGCTTTTCGCGCTTTTGAGCGAAGCGGGAACTCTTTTGCGCCGATGGAAAATCTCATTCTCCTGGATAACAAGGATTTTGGCATCCGGCAGAAAAAATCCCCCTGAAATGCTCGCGGATCCAATATGAACCTGCTCGATATCCCTAAGCAGGTAGCCGATTCTCTGACTCTGCGATTCACTCTCGGCAAAAATAAAAATTTCATATCCCTCATCAGCTAAATCACCAAGCTCCTTCTTCAGTAAATTGATATTCCCGAAGAAAGATCGTCCTGGCTCGCAAGGGAATTTGAATAGTGGGATATTGTTTTGTTTTTTTAGGGCATGGATAGTCAAGCGACGTTTGCGTGACTCAATAAATGAAGAAAGATCTCTAATAAGTCGCTCAGGCGGAGGGGTTTTGAGGTCCTGAAGCAAAGATTGTCGATACAAATCCGAGTATTCCTTGAGCATATGAGACTCGGCGATCTCCAAGCGTTCCTTGTCAACGAAAACTGTTGTCGATTCTTCGGGTAAATAATCCTGAAGAGTACTCTGATTCAAAAATGCCAGGGGGTAAAAAAGCTCCTCTCCCCTCCAGTCGCGGCCAGACTCAAGCGCGTCGAAAACTTCAGCGTAAATGTCCTCGGGAAGATTCTGGCGCAGGGCTGAAAGAGTGGAGTTCTCCCATATCACTTCTTTGAGGGGGTGCAGGGTAACTTCTTCCAAGGAACCTGAGGTAATCTGTGTTACGGTATCGAACAGACGGATTTTCTCAATGACATCCCAGGCAAAAACGATGCGCACGGCTTCCCTCTCTCCCAAAGGAGCGAGATCGAGCACTTCACCTCGCAGGGCGAATTCACCGGGAACACTCACCCGAGGAACCCTGGAATATCCGAAATTCTGCAATTGATATTCCAGGGCCATCGGGTTGATAGCACCACCAACCTTCAAGTTGATTAGCTTATCGCGGATGCTCTGGGGTGGGGGGAGCAAACCCAAGGCCGCTCTGAGCGAAGCGACAACAATGCGGCGCTCCTTTGACGCGAGTTGGGCCAGTACTGTCGCTCGCCGTCCGAATATCGCCGCCTGGGGGGATACTCCTCGGTACAGCATAGTCCCCCACCAGGGGAACAGGGAAACACTGTCGCCATACAGAGAGATATCGGCCTCAAGGGCCATGGCTTCGGACTCATCGGGGGTAATAATGAGCAGTGGCCCCCCACTGAGAGCAGCCAGCCTCGAAAGTATCCTTGTGGCCCATGCCCCTTTAGGACCACTCAGGTTTAGCGGGAATTTTCCTGTTGTCCAAGACTGAACCAACTCTTCCCAATGGGGATTGGACAATAGAGCACGATCAAGTGATGTTTTGAATTGATTCAGCATGAAGATTCACCGATATTTCCAATAGAAAGAGCTCTGTTTCATTTCTATAGCAGAACCTCAAAACCACGACCCTTAGGGGGCCCTATGGCGCGCCGATTTACCTTTTTAGTTCTCTTCGCTTTTTTCGCGGTATTATCTTCTCAGGCGGAAGTGGATTTCAGCATACGATATCAGTCAAGAAAAATCTATTATACTAATGATGAGATAGTTTTGAAACTCACTATTTCAAACTCTGTTGATTCAGAGATGTCTGAGCTAAGCTTCTATTTAGCGGACGACCCACGAGAGAGTTTCGGGTTTGACCTTCGTTCTCTGAGCGGGGAGCCAGTGCCGCTCTCCCGCGATTTTGTGGCATCATTGAATAATCGTGGTGCTTATCGGGTAGTTCATTTAATACCCGGCCAGGAGCTTTCCATCAATGTCCCGCTGAATGACTGGGTCGATCTCTCACTTCCCGGGCAGTACCGGCTCACTGGCATGTTCTACCCCATGCTTCGGGGTATGGAAATAGAGGCCGTCCAGGCGGATGCCGTGCTCAACCTTTCGCTCATGCCCAAGCACAATCAGCAGTGGAAAGACAAGCTGGATGAGGGTGTGCGCGATGCGCTGATAGCGCGAGATATGAATCCTCTATCGGTTATTAAGGAAACCTTGCTCTCACGAAGCAAATCGCAGTACAATCGCGCCATCCTTTATCTTGATCTGGAATCCCTGGCAGCAGCATCGTCGCGCAAACTCGAGGACAAGGAACTTGAAAACAACCTTCTGAGTGGAATTTGGGATGATATCCCTGGTTTTGAACACCCATCGGCATCCTTTAAACTGCTATCCTCACAGGTTTATCAACATGAGGCGACAGTCCGCATGGAAGTGAAATATGAGCCTTTCGGAGAGGAATTCAAAAAGGATTTGAGGTTTTTCCTGCATAATCCCGATGGATATTGGGCAATCCGCAGAATTGAGGCAATATACGACGCTGATGTCGATCCAGCTCGCTATGGTCAACTCAATCTCTCCCCCTCTGAGATTGTCAGCGAGCTGCTCCAAGCCGTGCGGAGGCGCGACTGGGAAATCGCACTGCGTTATCTTGATTTAACCGACCATGTTAAAAACTTGCCTGAGAATGTCGATCGCTGGAATAACATGAGTAGCACGGAACATCGTCAAACTTTGTCAGAATATCACCAGCGCCTCATATCCGGTCGTCTCGAAGATGGCCAGATACCCCTAACAGATATCGAAACTTGGAGGATCAGCAAGGTATATTATACTGATATGCATGGGACAGTAACTGTGGAGAATGCCCGCATACACAGTGAAACAGCCAGTGGTCCGTTGAGGCAGGAGAGTACATATACGTTCCGGCTCGAGAAAGCTCCATTGGATCGCTGGCGAGTTGTACGTTATGATGCTGTGATCGTGAGGTGATGATAGTGATTATCATGATCGTTGCCGCGGACAAGGCGTTGAAAAGTCGCTTTAACGCGTTTTTTGGCACATTGGGATATACGGCGGTGCAGTATACGCATCCACTGAAAGCCATTGATAATTTTGAAGAGCTCTCACCCGATGTTCTCATATGCGCCGCCACCGACTATCCGCGTCACTGGAAACTCATTGTCAAAGAGCTTCGGGACATCAGGGAGCGCAGTGAAACCGTGGTTATTCTCAATGTGGACGATCGTTTTGATACGGAAGAAGTAGACAAGGCCGCCTTTCTCAGGGTTAATGCCCTCTACCCTCATAAAATGGAAAGCACTGAGGACTTGCGCCAACTGGATCATCTTATCAGGCGCTATAAAACACCGCTCGAACATCCGGACTTTCACAACACATGGGTTCCTTCCGATGCTGATCGTGTATCCTTCATGATCAATCATCCGCTGGATTTTCACATTGTATCAGGCAAGTTGATCGGACTGTCCCCTGCCGGTGGTATTTTTCGTCCGGATGAGCCACAGGATATCGCGGAATTGGAACCGGGCATGCTTATCGAAAGTGCTTCGATGAGGGTTGGAGATACTCTCTTGGATTTGAGAGCGCGTATCATCAGTAATACGGATTCACTTTCGCTGGTCTTTATCGATTTTGCCGATGACGGATTTATGAATCTTCTTCATGAGGTGAATCGCCGTCTCGCCACTGTGTGACATCCCGCCTTGACCCACTTCTGTCCTTGTCGTAGTGTTCGTATATGCTTCGCAAAGAAAATTTTATCTTTTCCTCAGAGAGTGTGGGTGAAGGCCATCCGGATAAAGTATGTGATATTATCGCCGACGCCATTCTCGATAAGGCCTTGGGTCAGGATCCAGAATCACGCGTGGCCTGCGAATGCTTCACATCGACAGGACTTGTTCTCATTGGCGGTGAGCTGACTACCGAAGGCTATATTGATATCATACAGACGACGCGAGAGATTCTCGAAGATATTGGATACGACGATCCTAGTGATGGTATTGATGCCATTTCATGTTCCGTGATGTCGGTAATCAAACCCCAGTCGATGGATATTTCCCAGGGTGTAACGGCCGGTCAGGGGCTTCACAAGGAGCAGGGCGCCGGAGATCAGGGTTTGATGTTCGGATTCGCCTGCCGCCAAACCGATGAACTGATGCCCGCCCCCATTCAGTTATCCCATTCAATCATGAAGAAGGCGGCTGAAGTGAGAAAATCGGGTCAGTTGGATTTTCTCAGGCCCGATGGCAAGTGTCAGGTTACCGTTCGTTATAAAAACCATAAGCCAGTTCATATCGATACCGTGGTGCTCTCACATCAGCACAGGGAAAACGCCAGCTATTCCATGGTGAAGGAAGGATTGATTGAAACTGTTATCCTCCCCTCCCTGCCCGAAGAGCTCATCAGTCCCCGCACCCTTTTTCATATCAATCCAACAGGCAGATTTGTCATCGGTGGTCCAGCTGGAGACGCCGGTCTCACCGGACGCAAAACAATCGTGGATACCTATGGGGGGTATTCCAGACATGGTGGCGGTTCATTTTCCGGGAAAGACCCTACAAAAGTAGACCGATCGGCGGCATACATGGCCCGGTATATCGCGAAAAACCTGGTGGCAGCGGAGATTGCCGACGAAGCGGAGGTTCAGCTGGCCTATGCCATCGGTATCGCCGAACCGGTTTCCGTTTATGTGAATACTTTTGGAACGGCTAAGATTGGTGATGAAAAGATTGAACAAGCTCTTCCCCAGCTATTCAATCTCAGGCCAGCCGGCATCATCAGCACATTCGATCTCAAACGTCCTATTTATAAGCCCACCGCGTCCTATGGGCATTTTGGACATGCCGAATTTCCTTGGGAGCAAACCGATCTGGTTGAAAAACTCAAAGAACTCTTAATCTAAGATGGCGATCGAAGCGCGTTGGTGGATTGGAAACGGAAATTCGGTTCGCTGTCATCTTTGTCCCCATAGTTGCCGAATCGCAAACGGTTACAGGGGCCTTTGCGGGGCAAGGGCGGTAGAGCGCGGGCAGTTGGTGCTGCCAGGTTACGGACGGATTTCAGTCGAGGCACTCGATCCAATCGAGAAAAAACCGCTGTACCATTTCCTGCCCGGAAGTATGGTATGGTCGGTGGGTTTTACCGGTTGTAACCTTAACTGCCCCTTTTGCCAGAATCACAGCATTGCCAGGGCCGCGCCCGAAAAAGGATACATGCGCGCTCCCGAAAAGCTCGTGGAAAATGCCATAAACTCCGGTGCCCATTTAATTGCATACACGTATTCAGAACCAAGCATTCATTGTGAGTTTCTGTTGGAAAGTGCCCACGCGGCATCGGCAGTGGGGCTTCTCAATGTTCTTGTTACCAATGGAAATTTGTGTAAAAAACCGGCAAAAGAGCTTTTTAACGCTATGGATGGTGTTAATATCGATTTGAAATCCTGGAGAGCTGAGTACTATAAGCGCATCCTCAAGGGAAATCTGGAGGCGGTACGGCAGTGTATTGAGATTGCCATTGAGCGCTCATGGGTAGAGCTGACTATGCTGATTGTTCCCGGTGACAACGATGATGAAACCGATATGCGGAATATGATTCAGTGGATCGCATCCCTCTCTGAGAATATTCCCCTACATCTTTCGGGTTATTATCCGGCATACAAATACAAAAGAGCGCCCACAGAGCTTAAGCTTTTACACCGCTATAAAAAACTTGCTGAAGAGATGCTCACTTATGTCTATCTTGGCAATACGGGTGAAAACAATGACACTGTTTGCGCGGGATGTGGAAAAACATTGATTCACCGTCGCAATTATAGCATCAGCTCGAATGTGGAAAATGGCGCCTGTCCGGATTGCCGGACCGCCATACCCGGCATCTTCGCTCCAAGAGAATTCCCCGCGAGCGCTTAGAGGTAGGGAAGCGACGCGGCTACCCGCTCGATTTCATCGGCATTCGCTGCCAAAAGGGCGGTGGAATCCCAGCTCCCATCAAGCAGCGCGTTACGATGGGCATGAGGCATAATAGCCGGCCACAGTGTTTTCCCGGCAGCTATCTTCATGTTAAGCAAATCGATGTGGATGTCAATCTCCGGTTCATTCTCAATCAATTTCTGAAGTGTCGCAATGTTTTTCGCACTCAAAGTGGGCGCCGGTATTCCAAGAGATAAGCAATTGCCCGCGAATATTTCCGCAAAGGATTCGCCAATGATTGCCCGTATCCCATAATCTCGGAGAGCTTGGGGAGCGTGTTCTCTGGAGGAGCCACAGCCGAAATTCGCGTTAACGACAAGCACGGGGTGAAAGGCCCATCGCGGATCGTCAAAGGGATGCTTCTTACTTCTGCCCTTCCCATCAACACGCTCATCGTGGAACGCATGTATACCCAATCCTTCAAAGGTAGTGCATTTCATGAATCGCGCCGGTATGATGCGGTCGGTATCGATTTCATTCCCACGCACGACAATAGCTTTGCCGCGGAAATCTTGTATTTTCATGTTGCGGCTCCTATGTTCCTGACATCCACGAGATTGCCCGCGATGGCCGCTGAGGCAGCCATCGTGGGGCTCATCAACACAGTGCGGCCCGTTGGTGATCCCTGTCTTCCAATGAAATTCCTGTTGGAAGTACTCGCTGAAAGCTGCCGGCCTGTGAGCCTATCGGGATTCATAGCCAAACACATCGAACATCCGGCATGACGCCACTCGAAGCCCGCTTCGGTAAAAATAGCGGCCAAACCCTCCTCTTCGGCGGCCGCTGCCACTTCTTGACTGCCCGGAACAACCAGGGCCTTCACACCATCGGCAACCTTATTGCCCCGAACAACCAGCGCGGCCTCTCTCAGATCGCTGAGTCTGCCGTTAGTGCACGACCCGATAAATACCACGTTTATCTTCTTCCCCAGCATCATTTCCCCGGGCGCGAAACCCATATGATCATAGGCACGGCGGGCTGTTTCTTGTTCCTCAGGGGGAAGGGATTCAATCTCGGGAAGTTTCTGGTCGATTGCCACCACCTGACCCGGATTGATTCCCCAGGTAACCATGGGCTTGAGGTCGGAGGCATCAAGATGCGCCTCATCATCGAATAGCGCATCTTCATCGGATTTTATTTCTTCAGCGAATGCCTTCATGCTTTGGAAATTCGTTACATAGGGTCTGCCTTTCAGCCATTGGTAGGTGATTTCATCGGGATTGGCATACCCCACTCTGGCGCCGCCTTCAATGCTCATATTGCATAGAGTCATACGCTCTTCCATGGAAAGAGCATCGATGGCTTCTCCTGTGTACTCATAGGCATAACCAAGACCACCTTTCACACCCAAGCGCCCTATGATTGCTAAAATCAAATCCTTTGCGCTGAGGTTTTTTGCCAAACTCCCTTTAACATGAATACGTCTCACCTTGGGTTTCGATATCGCCATGGTTTGAGTCGCCAGGATATCCCTTACCTGGCTTGTACCGACACCGAACGCGATGGAGCCGAACGCGCCATGGGTGGCCGTATGTGAGTCACCGCAGGCAATGGTCATCCCTGGTTGGGTTAAGCCTTTTTCAGGACCCACAACATGAACCACACCCTGTTTACCGGATTCCGGATCAAAGTAGGTGATGCCATATTCATGTGTATTTTTCTCCAATGCCCTGAGCATTTCTTCGGCAAGTGGGTCGTTAAATGGGCGCCTGATTTTGTCGGTGGGCACAATATGGTCGGCCGTCGCAAATGTTCGATGAGGATAGCGCACAGAAAATTTTCGCGCACGAAGCATTCCGAACGCCTGGGGTGAGGTAACCTCATGTATCAGATGCAACCCTATGAAGAGCTGATCCTGCCCCGAGGGAAGCTTCTTAACGAGGTGCCGCTCCCAAACCTTTTCCAGTAGATTTTTTCCAGCCATAGAAGCCTCCTGCATTTTCTACCTGTTGTATTCTATCAGCTTCTTATTAATAGAAATGACTATTATACACATCATCAGCTGCGTGTAAGCGATATTGGGATGAGATAGAGGATAACGAGTATGTTTTTTCACTCTTTCCAAGGGAATATCATCCCCTTCAAAGTGCGTTTTCCGATCTTTTCATGTTCATCAATCAACAACTCATTCCATGGAATATCCTTTCGTTTGGCGCCCTGATGCGATTCAAGCCAATCATATTTGAATGTCAGCAAACGCAGTGCACAATCCATGAATAGGAGTATGCCAGCAGGTCCGAACAGAGCAAAAGCCGTCAGAGGCCAGAGGAACATGTGCAAAGGAATGGCGATGATAGCGGCAAAGAAAGTAAGGGATAAATTGTCGAATGCAATCAGAGCGCTTTTTTTTAACAGTTCTTTGAAGTTTCCTGATAGACGGTTGCGCACTGGGAAGAACCACAGAAGAACTAAATACACGCCCAGGCTTATCCAAAACAATGATGAAGCCGCGAAAAAACCAAACAAGCTTCCCATTTTGATGTAGTAGAGCATGCCGAGTACTGATACGGAAAAAAACACAACGGAGAATACTCCCATAGCTAAGGATGATTTCCAGGTTTTTTTGAAAGTTTTCGGTAAATCGCTCCAGGAGGAATGCTGATAATCAGCTATGCGCGACATTGCCGATGAGACAATGCCCCCGGCTGTGAACACAATCGGAAACAGGAATATCGGGAAAAGAATTCCGGCAGTATTGCTCGATTCGAGCATACGAAACATCGGCCAAAGGCCGAATGAGAGGATGAGAAAAAATGCCAGGTTGGCAAGAACCACGACACCAAGATTGTCCCACGCGTCAAAAAAGGATTTCTTTAGAAGCAACAAGAACACGGCTAATTCCCTTTATTTATCATTGATCTTTCCACGAAGTTTCCACCACACAGCAATGTAGAGTAGCGGAGTATCGGCAACAGCCACAACGCATTTCAGTACATAGGTAGTTATGGCGATTTGCCAGAATTCCATGGCGGGAATGACTCCGGCGAAAGCAATACTAACGAATACCATCGAGTCGATGGCCTGACTCACCATTGTAGATGCATTGTTTCTAAGCCATATCCATTTGGCACCGGGTCGGTGACGCTTCATCAGCGCGTAGGCCCAGACATCATGAAGCTGACTGACCGCGTAGGCGATGAAGCTTGCCAGAGCAATGCGCGGAAGGAAAGTGTAGAGCGTCAGCATGCTCTTTTGAGCGAAATCGGCGGGGGATGGCTTAAAAAGAAGTGCCAGATTCATGAAGAGTGTTAATACAACGAGGGAAAGAAATCCCAATCCTACAGCTTTGATGGCGTTTCGCTTGCCATGGTTTTCCGACAGGATGTCAGTAGCCAGAAAACTCGTCGCGTAGATGATATTGCCAAGTGACGCGCTCAAACCAAATAACTCGACAATCTTTATTACCTGAATATTGGCGATAATAACGGCAATTGGCAGCCAGGCATACAGGCCCATGGATCCGAAAAAACGATAGGCAAAGAGTATCCCGGCAAAATTGAAGATAAGCGTAATGAACCAAAGAAGCTCATTCCCAGCGGAAAAGGAGGCAAAGAATTGCTCTCCAAGGGAGAATATCATCGATCGGATAACGTCACTTTCAATGCTGTGCTCCACTCACTCTGCATATCAGTTTTGAAAGATCGGATACGAAACCACCACCCTTCCTCGCTTTCCAGAGGAATCTCCAGTTTCAAGCCGCGTACAATCCATGTTTTCTCGATTAAAAGGAAATCTTGGCTATCTGACATCTGGATTTCATATCCTTCCGCCTCGTCAATACTATTCCACTGAAGCAAAATTCTTCCAAGTGGCCTGAAAACGGGTTTTTCGAAGCGGGGGCGCGCGATGAAGCTGCTAGGTAAATCTTCGAAAGATTCGTGAACATTGGTATCAGGGTTCGCCACACACGCGACGATAACGGAGTGAAGAGAAAGCCCTAATGAAATGACTGTCAGACTATGCCTGAACATGGTTGCGAGGAATCATATTGAGATCAAACAGAACTGTCGATAGTGATTGAAGAAGAATCTTTGCTTTTGTTCATCCTGTATCGATGCTCCTAGTTTTTGCCCTGTTCGAAAGACTCACCAGATGCCCGCGGCGCCTGAGATGATTTTGAGAAGAAAACCAAAGCCAACAGGGTTACAACATAGGGAAATGCTTTTAAGATGAGTCCTGGAATTTGAGTGAGAGCCGGCACCACCTGTGACACATTGGCCAATGTGCTAGCAAAACCGAAAAAGAATGTGGCGCCCAAAATGCCCAGGGGCTTCCACTGACCGAAAATCAGCGCGGCCAGGGCGAGAAACCCCAAACCCGCCACTGAACCATTAAATTCTCCTGAATACGTTACCATTATGGCCGCCCCGCCAAGACCGGCAAAGGCGCCGGAAAACAAGACACAGATATACCTTATCAATCTCACATTCACACCCGCAGCATCTGCCGCCTGCGGGTGTTCACCACAGGCACGCACCCGAAGACCAAACGGTGTCTTGTAGATGAGATACCAGCTTCCTAGCAAGATAAGCAGGACGAGCCATGTCGTCGAATAGGTTTGCGTGAAGAACAATTTCCCGATAATCGGTATCTTCGAGAGCACAGGCACAGTGTATCGGCCGAGCCCGCTGATAATCTGTATATTGCCGCTCCCAGTTATGAACCTGGCAAAATACACTGTCAATGCGCCAGCGATCATGTTAATCGCCGTACCGCTTATCACCTGATTCGCGTTGAGACTGACGCTGGCAAAAGCATGCAGCAAGGAAAAAATGGCGCCGGCAAGAGCGCCAATCAATAACCCCAGCCAAATTGCAGAGACACCCATCAGTGGGTAAAGCTTGGATATTGAAAGCGCGCTGGCAAAGGAACCGATAATCATGAGTCCTTCCAGTCCGATATTGACAACTCCCGATCTCTCACAGATGAGACCACCCAGGGAGGTGATGAGAATTGGGATGGTAAAAGTAATCGCATAAGGAAAAATGAATACAATAATATCCCACATGGTTAGTCATTCTCCTTCGCGTCAGGGTTTTCGAGGGCCGCGGACCTCATGGCAGCATTTTCGACTCGTCTGATCGCGAGGGCTTTCCCAGCTCTATCCAAGAATCGTTCAATCAGAACACTGGTAGCGGCAAAGTAGATAATGGTTGCGATGATTGTATCACCAATCTCCGGTGGTATCTCGGTCATGGCGTTCATGAATCCCTTACCCGAATGCAGTATACCAAGGAACATAGCGGAAAATAAAACCCCCAGCGGAGCACTGGCGCCCAAGAGAGCCACGGCAATGCCATCAAAACCCTGGTTTGGCAAAACCCCAATCTGGATGTTGACAGCGTATCCTGTGTACAGGGTTAAGCCGCCAATGCCGGCAAGAGCGCCGGCGATTGTCATGGATAACACGATGTTTCGATTCACTTTCATGCCGGCATACTCGGCCGCGAAACGATTATACCCCGCCGCTTTGAGCTCATATCCAAGAATGGTTTTCTGCAAAATCACCCAGAGAACGAGAACGGATATAACCGCTATGAATATTCCCAAATTCAGATAGGAGCCGTCAAATAACTCGGTGATCCGGGGAACTCTGAGCGACGCGATATCCGGAATTTTGCGTGATTCTGTCTCCAGAAAGCTCCCCTTGAAATAGGCCGGCACTGTGTAATACACCACCCAGTACGCCAACCAGTTCATCATGATGGTGGCCACCACCTCATGGACATTGAACAGAGCCTTGAGCAAGCCCGGAACCAGGCCCCAGAGGGCGCCCCCCGCGATGGCAGCGAGCAGCATAATCAGCAACAGAAGCGGTTTGGGAAGCACCACTGTAAGGCCGACGGCTGTGGCGCTGAGGCCACCTGCCAAAAGTTGGCCGGAGGCGCCAATATTGAACAATCCGGTGCTGAATGCGAAAGCTACGGACAATCCGGTGAGCACCAATGGTGTTGCCGTGGCCAGGGTATTTCCAATTCGCTCAATATTCATCAGCCCGCCCTGGAAAAGGTACGCATAACCCTCTATGGGATTGCTGCCAGTAGCCAGCATGAAAACCGCTCCGGCCAGAAGCCCCAGTAAAACCGATATGATGGCGACAGATAGGGGACGGGGTATTCGAAGAGCAATGGTCTTCATCATTCTGATCCTTTGGATACACCGGCCATCATCAGGCCTACTTCGTTCTCATTTATCGCGTCGGCTCTCACAAGACCCACCAGCTCACCATGGCTGATAACGGCGATACGATCCGAGAGATCCATAATTTCATCGAGTTCCAGTGAAACCAGCAAGACGGCTTTACCCGAGTCCCTTTGTTCCACGAGTCTTTTATGAATATACTCAATAGAGCCCACATCCAGTCCACGAGTGGGTTGTACAGCTATTAACAGATCGGGATTGATGCAAATCTCACGGCCAACAATGGCTTTTTGCTGATTTCCACCGGAGAGAGACCGAGCGAGGGTTTCGCTGCCCTTCCCCGCTCTGACATCGAAATCTTTGATAATCGCTTCGGAATTCTGCCGAATAGCCTCCCGATTAAGAAATCCGAATCTGTTGAATCTTCTTTCGCCATAGTTCTCCAAGATGAAGTTGTATTCCACTGAATAATCGAGCACCAGGCCGCGTTTCTGCCTATCTTCCGGAATATGCGCCATGCCATTTTTAATCCGTTCCCGTATACTCTTCTGGGTGACATCCATCCCATCAACAAGAATTGTCCCGGACTCCACCCGGGTTAGGCCGGTGAGGGCCTCAACCAGCTCAGTTTGACCATTCCCATCAACACCGGCCAAACCAACAATCTCACCGCCATGAACATTGAGTGAGAAGTTCTTCACACCCATCACGCCACGGCGGTTCATGATATTGAGCGCGTGAATCTCCAACACCTTTGCGCCTGGTTCCTTGTCCTCCTTGTCCACAGTGAAGGAGACAAAGCGCCCCACCATCATTTCGGCCATTTCCTCGGTGGATGTCTCGGACACCTTTACCGTCCCTATAACCTTTCCCCGTCGAATTACCGTACAGCGGTCGGCGATGGCTTTGATTTCCTTCAGCTTGTGAGTAATGAGGATGATGGATTTTCCCTCACCAATGAGGTTTCTCATTATCTGCATCAGATCCTGAATTTCCTGGGGAGTCAGAACAGCTGTTGGTTCGTCAAAAATGAGAACCTCCGCATCCCGGTATAGCATCTTGAGAATTTCCACTCTCTGCTGCATACCCACCGAAACGTCTTCAATCTTGACATCAGGATCCACATTGAGGCCATAGTGCTCGCTCAATTCCTTAATCCGCTTTGACGCGGAAGCAAGATCCATCCCCAAAGCCTTTCGCGGTTCAAGGCCCAAAACAATGTTCTCAGTTATGGTAAAATTATGGACCAGCTTGAAATGCTGATGCACCATCCCGATGCCCATAGAGATGGCCTGGGTGGGATTATTGATAAATACCTGCTTTCCCTTGACGTCGATGCTTCCCCTATCGGGATGATAGAGTCCAAACAGTATGCTCATCAGAGTGGATTTGCCAGCGCCATTCTCTCCAAGCAAGGCCAAAACCTCACCCTTATTCAAAGTGATGGAAACATTGTCGTTGGCAACAATTCCCGGGAATTCCTTGCGAATTCCCTTCATCGCGATAATTGGCGCGGCATCCACTGTGCTAGTCTCCTCAAGTAGAATGGGGGGCATTTGCTGCCCCCTTATAGATTACAATGAGATTGTTACTTGATCAGACTGCCCTGCATTGGGTCTACCATGAGCGCGCCGGTTTTGAGCATTTCAACTACCTCGGCCACTTGGGATTCCACCTCGGCGTCGAGATTGGGATTGTCGGCAGGAATACCGACGCCGTTGTTGCTAGCATCCAACATGAGCTTCTCACCGCCGGGAAACTCACCATTGAGTTCGGCCATAATCATGTCATAGGCGGCCACATCGACATATTTCATCGCTGAGGTAAGAATGACTGATTGATTGCCGGTATAGATACCTTCGTTGTACTGGTCAGCATCGACACCCACTATCCACACTTCTTCTCCGCCCTTCGCGCGGGCCTTGGCCTCATTTATCGCGCCAAGACCAACACCGCCAGCAGCACAGAAGATGACATCGACACCCTTGTCGAACATACCGGCTGCCAGTTGCTGACCCGCGGCGACATTGTCGAAGGAGCCCTGATAAACCACATTCGAGGCATTGATGCGGACATCTGTGCCAAAATTCTCATTAGCATAAATCACACCCTGCTGAAAGCCCCAATTGAATTTCTGCACAGGGGGAATCTCCATTCCACCAATATACCCCGCTTCACCGGTTTTTAACTGGAGCGCCGTTGCGAGCCCAGCGAGAAAACCGGATTCATGCTCCGCGAAAAAGATTGAAACAGTGTTAGGACCAATCATCTCTACCCAGTCGCCAGCATGGGGATAACCATCAATCAGCACAAATTTCGCGTCCATGTACTTTTCCTGAGCAGAAAAAATCGCCGTTTCAAACTTAAATCCGGGAGTTACGATGAACATATAGCCTGCGTCAACCAAGTTGCCGATTTCTTTGATGTAATCAGCCTCCGTCGTACCCGATGGCTTGAGGTACTTCTCGCTCACCAAGCCCTCTTCCGATGCCTTCAAAATGCCTTCCCAGGTGCCTTGATTGAAGGATTTATCATCGATTGTACCGGCATCAGTAACCATACCGACTTTCATCAAGTCTGTATCTGACGGATCCGGATCGCCTTCGGCAGAGACAAACGAAGCCACTAGTACAAGCGTCATACCGAATAATAGAGCTTTCTTCATACCCAATTCTCCTTTTGTTAGGTTTATTTAAGACAGTATACTCACGACTTTGCGACTAGCGCAATAGCTAGCGGAATAATTTTTCGCGGTAACCATCAAACAAATGGCATATCTGGTCCATGGGCTTCTATTTTGAAGACTGTTGTCCCTGGGCGTTCAGATCATGGATGCGTCGGTGGTGGAAGTGTCGCGCATTCAAAAGTGCGATGTAAGGTTGAGTACGTCTTTGCCCATACCCCCAAATCCCTCGGGGCTCTGGCGAGAGTGACAAAGAACGACCAACATGATCAGAAAACGACTTTGACCAATCAAAAACCAAGGTTCTTAGAGCTGCCCAAAGGGGATATGCACCAATATTTCGTGTTGGTTTGAATGACTTCACAAGAGCTTTTAGTGAATTCGCCTTTTGCCTCTTCCCAACCGCTATCATCAACATGCATGGAAACTCTTAGCGCAGGCTCAGACTTTTTCTTTGCTATAGCGGTAAAACAACCAAAAAAATACCGCCAATGATCACATACCACATCAGCAAACCTCTATAATTTTATTCGCATACTCATCCAGCCAGCAGAATGTGTTGACCAGTTTCATCTGCTCCACAGTGCTGCAAGGGATTTCCAGCAGCTTGGGGTTGGCAACAACCACGGCCAGACACTGTGCGCGAGAGACTGCAACATTCAAACGGTTCTTGCTGTACAGAAACTCAATGTTACGCGGCAGATCTTCGGCGCTAGAGGTCACCATGGAAATCAGAACGATAGGCGCTTCTTGTCCTTGGAACTTATCGACGGTACCGACTTTGGCGTTGTCCGGCAGGATGGAGCGCAGATAATTGACCTGTACATTGTATGGCGTCACCACCAGAATATCATCTCCGGTGATTGGGCGAGTGCTGCCATCACGGTCAGTGAACTCTTGTCCCAGCAAGGCATGATATTTGGTTTTAATAATTTCGCCTTCTTCAACGCTCTTTTGCGAGCAGCCTTCATGCTCTGCTGGGATCATCAGAATGCCCTCATTGGGCAGATCAACACCGTGCAGGTTTAGGCCACGTTCGACGGTGCTTTCATGAGCTATCAGGCGGCCATCATAAAGGGCATTGGAAATGAACTGGCAGATGCTTGGGCGCATGCGGCGGGTCTGGTCAAGGAAGATGCCACGCTCAGCCGGAATGGTGGAATAATCACCCAGCAAGAACTCCAACACCGACAATCCGGCTTCGCCCGGATGCGTGCCCTGGATAGGCTGGCCCAGCTGCATCTGATCGCCCACCAGAATGATATTCTTAGTCGCGGTAGCCATTGCCACCACATTGGCGGTCGCCACTTGTCCAGCCTCGTCGATGAACAGATAGTCCAGCTGACTATCAAAATGCGGGCTGGCAAAGGTCCATGCGGTTCCGGCAAACAAATCAGCGCCAAGGTTCATATTGTCGGTTTTGGTTTCAGAGCGGATGAACTGCCCGTCAAAGATGGTTTCATCATTGCCGTTGTTGGCTTTCTTGATGCCATGGAACTGCACGCCTTTTTCAACGGCGACGCTTTCCACTTCTTCCAGTAGGTTATGGATGGCCTTGTGCGAGTTGGAGGTAATGCCGATCTTCTTCCCGCGCTTGATCAAGTCCACAATGATATGGCTGCTGGTGTAGGTCTTACCTGCACCCGGCGGGCCTTGGATAAAGAGATAGCTGTTCTCAAGGGCGGCAATGGCTTCTAGCACATCACCTTGTAGATCATCAGAGGTGATCACCGCTTCACCGGGTTGTTTGCTCTGAATACGCGGTACATTTCGCGCCAGTAATTCTGTGGCGGCATGGGTGCTGTCTGGCGCTTCCAGCACATGATCGGCATAGCGGTAAATGGCTGAGCGGATGATCTTGCTGTCAATCGGTCCCGGTGGGCCAATAGACAGGGTTTCCGGCAATGGTTCTTTGCTGGCTCCGCGCTTGATTTTGACGATGCGGGCATCTTCATCGATCTCAACAATCGTGCCTGCAGTTTCCATGACCGCAATATCAACGGCCTGAGCGCCAACCTTCAGCTTGTATTCCTGAGATGGAAATTGGTAGCTGTAAATCAAAGAGCGCTTTTCAGGCTCAGGGCTACCAACCTGCTGCAAGCCGCCAAGGCATTCCGTATCGTCAATCAACTCATCTTCAAACTTGTTCTGGCGCTCAAAGCTGCTCCACCATTGCGGCTTCGCTTCTCGGTTATGGAACTCCAGTAGATGTGACAATCGCTCATTAACAGGCGGTGGGTTTTCCTCTGTAACACCAAGGCGAATCTGGTAATCCTCATATTCGATTTCCCAGTCCTTGCGCCGCGGCTTTTCTTCCTCGGCATATTCTGGCAGCCCCTTAAACCAAGGCGCATCCTCTGGTTTCAGGGTTAACAGCCAATCCCGCAGCAAATGGGTGGAAACGCAATCTACCTCGTTGTAATCGGAAATCTCTTGCAACAATTCATCGGCACCGGTTTCACGCCACTCGTTGTAGACAATGATGCTATCGGCAGCGGTCGCCACCGCATTAGCCCGCTTGTCCATATAGAAGGTTTCCATGTTCTTGATGGAATAACCGGGTTCTGAGCTGCGGACACTTTCACGCACCACCAAATACAGATCGATAAACCTCTGATTGCGAAGCAGATTATCCAGCTGCTCCTCACACACCGCATAACGGCAGGCCAAGCGTTTCAGGGCTGTGGTTTCATAATGGTTGTAATGATAGATATGGGCATGTGGGTGTTCGGCCAGATGGTCAGCCAGAAAGCCCATGAAGCGTTTAAAGGTTTCTTTCTCTTCTTCGTGATTATGCGCCCAGAATGGCTTGAACAGCTTTTCACCATCCTTGAAATAATACACCCCGAAGAGATATTCCAAGCCATTCGGGTAAAGTGGATCGCCTTCCATATCAAAGAACAGATCGCCATCATCCGGCACTGGCATGCGGTTAAAGCCCTTGCCCGGCGGGAATGGGATAATCTCGCACTTGTCCTCGCCCGTGGTGGCTTTGTGATGCTGTAAGACCGCTTGTGAACGCAAACGCAGGAACACGTCACGGCTCAGATCAGCGATTTTGGTATCGGGTGCTGTGGTGGCCAGATCGGCCACGGTGCGGATGCCAGCCATACGCAGTTTGTCCATCTGTGATCGCTGAATATTGGCGACAAGGCTCAAATGATCATCCTGTTTCCATTGCGTTTTACAGCCCTCGCGCCACGGACAGAAATTACAGTGACCGCAAGGTTCAGGATATGACTCCGCAGGCAGGTTTTGCAGATAACTTTCAAAACGGCCTTTGGCGCGGGTGTAATAATAGAAAAAGTCGACCACCCGGAAGCTGTGCTTTTCATGATCGCCCAGAAACAGATGCATATCAGCTGGGCGCTTTCCTTGAAGGTCAGCTAGCAGCTCGGAATAGACACAGAGCTGCATGATATGGTTGGGCTCTGCCGTTCGTGCCAGTTTGGTATCCAGCACCTCATAGCTGAAATCGCCCAAGCTGGATGGCGTATCGCACTTGATCAGAAAATCCGCATCGCCCCGCCATGGTGCAGCAAAAAACATCGCCTGATAAATCACATCCGCACCGGACTGCATAGCCTCCAGTGTCAGCTTTGCGCGGTCATGCAGATTTCGGTCTTTGGGGATTTCAACGACGGATTTACCTTCATCTTTCAGCTGCTGGAGATAAGCCGCCTCGTGCTCTAAGCCTTTCTTTTGCAGAAGCTGGCCAGTCGTGCTGGCTTCGGCTTTGTCCATATCCTCACTCAACGCCTTCACATCAAGGAAGCTCGCATGGTGACACCCCAAAAAGGTGACCAAGTCCGATGGTGAGTAGAGAATCTGATCGTTACCGTATTGCTGCATTGATATTGCTTCCTATTGCAGCTTGGCGAATAGGTCCGTCCACTTGTTTTCAAGATCATCAGCCACGTCGGATTTGAACTTTTGCTTCACTTTTTTGCTGAGCTCATCATCAGTCAGTTCAAAAAAAACCTCAATGGAGAATTCTGCTTTACGCTCCCCACGATTTTCATCGATTTTTGAATACTCATCACGAGGGTAATCCAACAACAAATCTATCTTTGTTGAATTATCCGCAGGGTTAAATTTCCAGAGAGGCAACAACAGGTTTGTCTTACCAGACTCATTCACACCAACGAAGCACGTCCATTGATCCGTTTCAATCCAATCCGTCCCTTTGACAGATCGAAACTTATTAGCTTTGTACTTCAACAGGCGCATTACTAAACCTCTGGTTTCAAATTCATCATTGGCATCAAGACCACTTGCTTGTTTCCCTATTTTCCGTTATTTTCACAATATAGCTCAATTTTGATTAAGGTTCAATGCACAATGGCAGATGATGAGATTTTTACCATTAAAGAAGTGGCAGCCTATCTGAAGCTTGCCGAGAAGACGGCATATCGTTTGGCTTCAGAGGGTAAACTGCCGGGTTTCAAGGTGGGTGGCTCTTGGCGCTTTCGCAAAAGCGAAATTGATCGCTGGATAGTGGAACAAGAGGGAAAACGCGGTGAGTAAGAAGCTGACACTTGAAGAATAAGTGCACCAGCTATGGACGACCGCGCACATTATTACCGGTCCCATCGATGCGTCTGACTACAAGACCCACATCTTTCCGATCCTGTTCTTCAAGCGGATCAATGATGTCTACAACGAAGAAGATAATATGGGCCGCGCCTATGAAATTCTGATCAAGAAGTTCGCTGACAAAGCCAACAAAAAAGCGGGTGAGTTTTATACCCCACGTACTGTTGTTCGACTAATGATTGAAGAAAACGACTTCAACCTTAACATTGCGCGTTACGTGCAAAAGCCGCTCGAGGAAGAAACCATCACTGTCGGCAACAATTTCAGGCATTCCCTGTGAATTTTCTTCATCGCGATAATTGACGCGGCATCCACTGTGCTAGTCTCCTCAAGTAGAATGGGGGGCATTTGCTGCCCCCTTATAGATTACAATGAGATTGCTACTTGATCAGACTGCCCTGCGTTGGGTCTACCATGAGCGCGCCGGTTTTGAGCATTTCAAATACCTCGGCCACTTGGGATTCCACCTTGGCGTCGAGATTGGGATTGTCGGCAGGAATACCGATGCCGCTATTACTGGCATCCAAAACGAGCAATTCACCGCCGGGAAACTCACCATTGAGTTCGGCCATAATCATGTCGTAGGAGGCCACACGGATATGCTTCAGCGCGGAGGTGAGCATGACTGATTGATTGCCCGCGTAGATACCATCGTTGTACTGGTCAACATCGGCACCCACTATCCACACTTCCTCGCCGCGCTTCGCGCGGGCCTTGCCCTCATTAAACGCGCCAATACCAACACCGCCGGCAATACAGAAGATGACATCGACACCCTTGTCGTACATACCGGCTGCCAGTTGCTGACCCGCGGCGATATTGTCGAAGGAACCCTGATAAACCACATTCGAGGGGCCGATACGGACATTGGTGCCGAAATTCTCATTAGCATAAATCACACCCTGCTGAAAGCCCCAATTGTATCTCTGGACGGGGGGAATCTCCATTCCGGCAATAATTCCCGCTTCACCGGTTTTTAACTGGAGCGCCGTTGCGAGCCCGGCGAGAAAACCGGATTCATGCTCCGCGAAAAAGATTGAAACAGTGTTAGGACCAATCGCCTGCACCCA
>Ga0209562_1000073_pt1 | contig 50497 bp, 40 predicted proteins | sample WorMetvacBELIZE2_FD_187399 | JGI IMG/M metagenome (GOLD analysis project Ga0209562, IMG submission 187399) | Marine gutless worms symbiont microbial communities from Max Planck institute for Marine Microbiology, Germany - Olavius vacuus BELIZE.2... | ecosystem: Host-associated > Annelida >... | reverse complement strand
TTATGGCTATGCTGCCAATTCCCTCTGCTTTTAGGTCACGACAATCGCGTATCAGCCGGTCAATGATTGCTTTAACGTAGGGGCAGTGGTTGCATATAAACATAAGCAGCAAACCTCTTTCGCCTTTGGCTGAGAGCAGGTTGTGGCGTTGTCCATCCACGCCAGGCAGGTCAAAGTCAGGCGCTGGCCAGTCGAAGTCGCAAACAGGAGGGTTCAAGGCAGCCATCGGGTATTCCTCATAGAAAAAAGACAATAAACAATTGGCACTAATGGGCGAAAACGACAGAGGCCGATAACCGATTACGGTAGGTGGCCGATGACCGACCTTGTGGTGTTTCGCTTAAGAAAACACTGAATTATTGGCTGCGCGGGCGAAATACTGCGTTGCGCGGTGCTCGAAAGCTCGCCTATCTGCATGATATGTCTCGCCTTCTGTGCTCCGTGCGCCTTGTCTTTCGTTTCACTCGCAGAATCAATCAGCGCTTTCCTAACAAGCCGGATAGTACAATATCACCTTTTTGTCATGCTTGGTATAAGGCTTGGCAATGTTACATTTCAGCACCACTGATTTATGCGATGCGTACGAGTTAAGAAATTAAGACCTGGCCAAGTCGGCACAGCTGTTTGCCTGGCAATGTCATGAGACAGGCTATCGATTTTCACACAATCCGCTACAATCAACAATTTACCTGTCTTCAATCAATATGCCCATCGATTACCTGAAGAGAATACTTAACTCTCGAGTCTACGATGTTGTCCAGACAACGCCGCTGGAGGCCGCACCCGGTCTTTCGGCTTCCTGCGATAACCGTGTCTGGCTGAAACGCGAAGATTATCTGCCAGTTTTTTCCTTTAAGCTGCGTGGCGCCTACAACAAGCTCGCCGGTTTATCAGTGGAGAAGCGCGAGCGTGGAGTCGTATGCGCTTCTGCGGGCAACCACGCGCAAGGGGTAGCTTTTTCTGCTGACTTCCTGAAAAGCAAAGCAACAATTGTGATGCCCAAAACAACACCGCGTATCAAGGTCGATGCGGTGAAGAAACTAGGTGGCAAAGCTGTAAAAACCGAACTTGTTGGCAGTACCTTCGATGAAGCATACGAGTACGCCAGGGGTTTGGAAAAACATCACGAATTAACGTTTGTGCACCCTTTCGATGACCCCGACATTATTGCTGGGCAGGGTACTATCGGGATGGAAATTCTGCATCAATACTCCAGATATATGGCGCCTGGTGGTATACATGCCGTCTTTTGTCCAATTGGCGGAGGTGGCCTTATATCAGGCGTCGCGGCTTATATAAAAAGCTTACGGCCGGAGATAAAGATCATCGGCGTTGAGGCTATAGACTCAGATGCCATGACACGCTCTTTGAGAGCCGGTAGAAGGGTCAAACTGCAACAAATTGGCCTTTTTGCTGACGGTACGGCGGTAAAGCAGGTTGGTGGCGAAACATTCAGGCTATGTCGCCAATTTGTTGATGAAACTATTTGTGTAGATACTGACGCTATCTGTGCCGCTATCAAGGAGATATTCGAGGACACCCGTTCAGTTATGGAACCAGCCGGTGCGTTGGCTGTTGCCGGGTTGCGCGCCTACGTGCAAAAGTATGGCGTCCAGGGTGAAAACATGGTCGCAATAACCTCTGGAGCCAACATGAACTTTAACCGTCTGCGCTTTGTTGCTGAGCGAGCAGAAGTTGGGGAACGACGCGAAGCACTGTTCGCGGTAACGTTGCCTGAGAGGCCGGGCGCTTATAAGGCATTTGTCAGTCTGATTGGCAAGCGGGATATTACAGAGTTTAATTACCGATACAGTGATGCGCACCAGGCACACGTTTTTGTAGGCATGGAGGTAGAAGGTAGCTCGGAAGCAAAGGCTCTTCTTGATATGTTGCATAGAGAAGGCTACGAGAGCATAGATCTATCTGGAGATGAAATGGCCAAGTTGCATATTCGTCATTTGGTTGGCGGTCATGCACCTCAGGCTGAAAACGAAATTCTCTACCGCCTTGAATTCCCTGAACGTCCCGGTGCGTTGATGAACTTCCTGAATCATATGAGCGCTGACTGGAATATCAGCCTCTTTCACTACCGTAACCACGGCGCTGATACCGGACGTGTGCTGGTGGGTATGCAGGTGCCGCCTGAAGACCAGGACAAATTCAAGGTTTTTTTACAAAAGCTGGGTTATCAGCACTGGAATGAAAGCGATAATCCAGCATATAAACTTTTTTTATCATAGAGTTAAATAATATTATTGATGTAAATAATTGATTGTGAAGGGTGGTAAATCAATCGGAGAGTTTAAGCCGCAAGCAGAAAAAGGAAATTTTGAACACCAATATCTTTCGGTAGTGCGCCTGGCGCGGTTCCGCACAGGTAACGGTATAAAACTATTGAAAACCGGAAATGAATATTTCCCGGTGCTGCTACAGGCAATTTATAACGCCAGCGTCGAAATATACCTGGAAAGTTATATATTTGCTGATGACCAAACTGGACGCAACGTTTTACAGGCGCTTATCCATGTATTGCATCGAGGCGTGGCAGTACGAGTACTTGTGGATGGTTTCGGTTCTGCAGAATTCCAGGAGGAGTTGAGCAATCAACTATGCGCGGCTGGTGGTGAACTGCTGGTTTTTCGCCCTGAGGTGGCGCGTTTCAGCATGCGCCGCAGCCGTCTGCGCCGCATGCACCGTAAACTTGCCGTGATTGATGGGCACACTGCCTTTGTGGGTGGAATTAACATCATCAGCGAAACCATCCCCCCGCGGTTGGATTATGCCTTGCAGATACAAGGTCCGATTCTGCAAGATATTCAACTCGCCGTGCGTCGTTTGTGGCGTAGTGTACGTTTGACGGCGCTCAATCCACCACTAGCGCCAGTACCACGTTTGCCGGCACAGGTTGATTCCAGCGGCAAGTCGACGGCTGCCTTCCTTATTCGCAGCAACGTGTTGCACCGTAGAAGTATAGAAAACGCCTATTTGCATGCCATAGCAAATTCCAGGCAGGAAGTGTGGATAGCCTGTGCCTACTTCTTGCCTGGCAGGCATTTTCGGAATGCGCTTACAGAAGCCGCCAGGCGTGGCGTGGAGGTGAGGTTGTTGCTACAGGGCAAGGCTGAGGCTGACCATCGCCTGCAGTATTTTGCTACACAGGCATTGTATGGCGTGTTGATTGGGGAGGGAGTACGCTGTTTTGAGTACAACAAAAGCTTAATGCACGCCAAGGCAGCGGTAGTTGACGATAATTGGGCTACTGTAGGATCAAGTAATATCGACCCATTTAGCCTGTTGATGGCGCGAGAGGCTAACGTAGTGCTAAACGATGAGGAGTTTGCCAGAGAGCTCAAACGCAACCTGAAGCTGGATATTGGGGAAGGGGCTGTTGAGATCAAGGCTTCCGATTTACGCAAGCGCTCGTTGCTCGTGCGTTTGCTGAACTGGCTGGCCTACGGTTCTATGCGAGTATTTGTCGGTATTTGCGGTGCCTGGCGAGATGAGGATAGACAAGAGCATTTGTAATCCAGCGTCTATTCATGCTTGCTCAGGAACCTTCCCAAATACGGAAAATATCATTGAAAATTGCAAAAAAAGTTAGCGTTAACAGCATGGCCAAACCCAGTCGTTGGCCAAAAATTAAAAAACTCTCTGGCAATGGACGGCGCCAGATATATTCGAGGGTGTGGTACATCAAGTGACCACCGTCAAGCACCGGAATAGGTAACAGGTTAATTATTCCCAAGCCAATACTGATGACGGCGAGAAATTTTAGATACACCACCCAGCCGAGCTGGGCTGTCTTGCCGGCGTAGTCAGCAATAGTGACCGGTCCAGAAATATTGCTCAACGATACCTCGCCGGTAAACATGCGGCCTATCATTAGCAGGCTGAATTTAGTTTGATCCCAGGTCGTGTATATAGCTCTTAGCGCTGCCTGCGGCAATGCATAGCTGACCAGACGGCGCATGGACGGCTCTCCGGCAGTTCGTGTAGGCTGTACGCTGATGTCAACGCGTCCTATGCGACTTCCTCCGTGTTCAACAGCGCGAGGAACAAGCGTGAAATACAAAGTGGTTCCTTGTCGTATAACGCCCAACTTGAGTGGCTTTTCGGCTGATTCTTGGATAATTGTTACCACTTGTCGCCAGTCGTTTACAACTTCACCATTTATGCTGCTTATCTCGTCGTTGGTCCGTAGACCAGCCTTGTCAGCGACTCCTCCCGGCAAAGCCTTTGCCAGTATTGGACGTATACGTGGCAGATACAACGAAACACCTAGATGCGAGAGAGCATCTCCTTCCCAACGACTTTTGCGTATTTCGCCTATCGCCAGATGCAGGTTGCGGGTTTGATTATTGCTGGTGGTTATTTCGAGGCTTACGCTGTCTTGCGTAGCGGCTTTTTTCAGTAATAGCCAGCGGAATTCATTCCATGTTCTGACTTGGCTATCATCGACACGCTTTATTTCGTCACCCCGCATCAAGCCCGCTTGCGCGGCAGGTGAGTTGGCAGAAGGCGTATCGAGCAATGGGCGTAATTCCTTGTTGCCTATCCAAAAGATCAGGGTGTAAATCAAAACTGCCAACAGCATATTGGCGAGAGGCCCAGCTGCGACAATCAGGTTGCGGCGTGTAAGCGATTGGCGGTTAAAGGCGCGGTGCGCTTCTTCTGCGGCGACTGTCTCCTCGCGCTCGTCGAGCATTTTGACATAACCACCAAGAGGGAGCGCACTGATGGCCCATTCTGTTTGATCTGGCCCTGTTTTTTTGCGCCATAATACTTTGCCAAAGCCAATTGAAAAACGCAGGATTTTTACCCCACACCATCGTGCCACGCAATAGTGGCCGTATTCGTGAAATACAATTAGTATTGCCAGTGCCACCAGAAAGGCGGCTGGGTAGATTAACCAGGATAGGGCTTCCAGCATGGTTCAGGTTAAAGCGAATTGTTCAACTTTTGCGGCTGCCATACGGCGCGATTCCTGGTCAGCCTCCAGAATATCCGGCAGTGTTGCGATAGCGGCTGAGGGAAACATACCGGCTGCTTTTTCAAGGCATGAGTCTATAACGGCCACGATACGCGTAAAGGACAGCTTTCGCGCCAGGAAGGCGTCGACCGCCACTTCATTGGCTGCGTTTAACACTGCTGGCGCCAAGCCTCCTATCGACAGGCAATCGTACGCCAGTTGCAAGCACGGGAAACGTTTTACGTCAGGCTTTTCAAAATCGAGGTGGGCGACACGGCATAAATCGAGCGGTGGAGTACCTGCCTCGATTCGCTCTGGATAAGCCAGCGCATGCGCGATTGGGGTGCGCATGTCCGGGTTGCCCATTTGCGCCAGAATTGAACCGTCTATGTACTCCACCAGCGAATGTACTATGCTTTGCGGGTGCAACACTACGTCGACCTGATCGGGTGGCAGCTTGAAAAGCCAGCAGGCTTCAATTACTTCCAGACCTTTGTTCATCATTGTTGCAGAGTCTACCGAAATCTTTTTGCCCATTGACCAGTTGGGATGAGCGCACGCTGCTTCAGGAGTAATATCGACAAATTGATCTGTCGGAATGCTGCGAAAAGGTCCTCCGGAGGCGGTTAGAATCAGACGGCGTACTCCGTGGTCAGACGAATCGCATCTCGCGTTTTTGCTTACCTTGTCGGCATAATCAGTTGGCAGGGCTTGAAAAATTGCATTGTGTTCGCTATCAACTGGAAGTAGCTGTGCGCCACCTGCTCGTACAGCAGCCATAAAAAGCTCTCCAGTGATGACCAGTGATTCCTTGTTGGCGAGCAGCACCTTTTTGCCGACTTGCGCCGCCGCCAAAGTGGGCTCCAGTCCTGCTGCCCCGACAATGGCCGCCATAACTATATCGCTCTCAGGGCAGGATGCTATCTCGATCAAGGCTTGCTGTCCGGCTCGCACCTGCGTTTCCAGACCGTGATTCCGGAGTTGTTCTTGTAACCAGGTTGAATCGCTCTCGTTTCCAATAACTGCTATGTCCGGCTCAAACTCAAGGCACTGGGTAAACAACTTGTTGACCTGGCGATATGCACTCAGGGCATGAACACGATAGCGACGTTGGTTGCGTTTAATAACGTCAAGCGTGTTAATGCCTATTGAACCGGTTGAACCGAGCAGACTTACTCGCTGTGGGCTGTCTTGATTGTCGTACATTAATAACGAAGATAAAACCAGAGAAAAGCAATTACTGGCAGCGTTGAGCACAGGCTGTCAATTCGGTCGAGGAAACCACCGTGTCCAGGCAACAGGTTGCCACTGTTTTTGATGTTTGCTTGTCGTTTGAACCATGATTCAAAGAGGTCGCCCGCGATGCTCAGGGATGTCAGTCCGACAAACAGCGCCAGCAACAAGTAACCAGGTAGTAAGTCAAACTGGTAATGGCGGCATAACAATAGTCCGTAGATGGTAACGGCAACAGATGAAATTATCGCCCCTTCCCAGGTTTTGGCAGGGCTTATATTGGGAGCCAATTTGTGCTTGCCCAGCATTTTTCCACTAAAATAAGCTGCAATGTCGGCAATGAAGATGCCTGCCAGGATAGCGATAAATAGCTTTGTGCCCATGGTGCGCATTTGCACCATGGCTAGCCAGGCGGGGAAAATGACCACCAGACCACAAATAGAACCGAAAATTGGCGTTGCGATATGCCACCGGTAGCGCAGACACATGGGAACAAGTACAACCCAGAAAATTGTTGCTGCGCCATAAATTGTGACGTCTCCGCTGGCCTGATAACTGTCTGAACGCAGGGCTGTCACCCATTGTGGTAAGTAGGCGATAATGCTTAGACAAAGCGAGACGATCAGCAAGGTTAGCAGTAGTTGTCCGGTAGTTTTTAGTCGACAGAGCGCCGCCCACTCCCAGGCAGCGAATGCGGCTGGCATTATTAGCAGTAATGCCCAGGCGCGTTGTGGCAACAAAAAGATAGCCAGCAATAAAATGCCAGCCATCAGCAAGGCGGTTGTAACTCTTAGCCACAATCCGGACGACTCTTTCCCGTCGTCTGGACGCCTTCCTCTTCCCCTTTTGTTTGTGCCACGTCCTCGTCTACTAATGCCAGAAGACAATGGTCGGCGACGTTCGTCGAGCGTTGCTTCCCGGGTGTGCTTATCATTTTCCGGTTCAGGTGGCATGTGCGATACGTGCTGCATGACTGTTTGCAGTGCCATCCGCCTTGGCATCGCTATTGCACCGACCTTGCTCAACTGATACAACAGAAGCTTGAGTATTGACCTGAACCTGAGCGCTGGTCCGTCCGAAGCGCCGTTCACGTCGCTGGTATGAGGCGATGGCCAGTTCCAGTTGTTGCGCGTCAAAATCAGGCCATAGCACGTCAGTGAAATATAGTTCAGTGTATGCCAGTTGCCAAAGCAAAAAATTACTGACACGTTGCTCGCCACCGGTACGGATGAACAAGTCAGGTTCCGGAGCAAATTGCATGGCGAGATATTGTTCCAGTTCAGACTCTTTGCAATCAGATGGGCCAACTTCGGCAGCGCAGCGACTGGCCAAAACCTTATTTACGGCCTGCAGGATATCCCAACGTCCGCCGTAATTGACGGCTATGGTCAAGTTTAATTTGTCGTTGTCACTTGTTTGCTCTTCGGCCAGGCTCACGAGATGCTGTATTTGTTTGTCAAAACGTGAAAGGTCGCCTATGGTGCGTAAGCGAACGCCGTTTTTTTTCAGTTTGCTAACCTCGCTTTGCAGAGCCTTGAGGAACAGTTTCATCAGCAGGCTGACTTCCTCTTCCGGTCGACGCCAGTTTTCAGAACTAAAGGCAAATAAGGTAAGATATTCAACGCCCTTTTCGAGGCAGGAACGTACTGTTGCACGTACGGTTTCCACGCCTTGATGGTGGCCGGAGAATCGTTGCAGGCGTTGCCCCTTACCCCAGCGTCCATTGCCATCCATGATAATCGCTATGTGGCGTGGAATAGTGCCAGTTTGTGGCACGGCTGCGGTGGAGCTGATAAACTGTTGTGCGAGTGGTTTGTTGGGGTCGGGCATTTGCTGTGGCTTGGCTATTCAGCTTGTTTATATTTGCTTGCAAGTGTGTAAAAGATGTAAAAGCGATTCAGGCAAGCGTAAAAGGGAGGCCTAAGAGAGGCTATGTTATATCGCCATTAGTTCTTTTTCTTTTGTTGCGACCAGGTTGTCGATTTCTCCAATAAAGCGGTCAGTTATTTTTTGAATACCTTCCTGGCTTCGACGCTCTTCGTCCTCGCCGATTGTTTTGTTTTTGATAGCTTCTTTCAGGCTGTTATTGGCGTCGCGTCGCAGGTTTCTGATTGCTACCCTGGCGTTTTCACCCTCATGGCGAACTACTTTGCCTAGTTCGCGGCGCCTTTCTTCTGTGAGAGGCGGCATGGGAATGCGGATCAAGTCACCCTGCGTGGCCGGGTTTAGCCCCAGATCAGACTCGCGTATGGCTTTTTCCACCTTTTCAACCATTGTTTTTTCCCATGGCTGGACTCCGATATTACGCGCATCAATAAGAGTAACATTTGCCACCTGGTTAATTGGCGTCATTGTGTCGTAGTAATTGACTAAAATATGATCGAGTATGCCCGTGTGCGCACGGCCGGTGCGTATTTTGGCAAGGTCGGATCGCAAGACGTCGAGAGATTTTGACATCTTCTGCTCGGTGCTGTTACTCAATTCATGAACCATTTTTTCTGTTTTCCTGTGACAAAAAAAACTACCTGGCGAGTATACGTCAACATGCCATGCATCTGAAACTTGAATTATGCTATTGATGCACAGGCCAAGAAGCTCTGTATAAATAGCCAGGCAATGGCCGCCAGCAGGTATGTACCTGTGCTGGTAGAAGGAAGACCAGAGGATGCTAGCCATGATGGGTTACAATGCCCGGCCTTACTGAAACACGCAGACCACCGTTTAAATAATATGCAATATGTTTCCACCAGACAAGGCCGGTTGTCTCCGCTTGCCGTCAGCGATGTGGAGGGCGTGGTAGCAAGTTCCCCGGACAAATTACCGGCCTTTTGCGACATTTTGCTTGGAGGTATGGCACCGGACGGTGGACTGTATTTGCCTTTAAGCTATCCACAAATCACCGCCAGGGAACTGCAAAGCTGGCGACTGCTTGATTACCCTGGCCTGGCTAGCGAGATACTTTCCCGTTTTGCCAGCGATATTCCCAAAACTGATTTGCACGCGATAACCAGTAATAGTTATCGGCCAGATGCTTTTTGTTACGCCAGAAGAAGTGATAGTTGTTCGCAAATCACGCCGCTAACCCGCTTGCAGGATTATTTTTATTTGCTGGAACTATCCAACGGACCAACACTGGCATTCAAGGATATGGCTATGCAATTGTTGGGCAACTTGTTCGAGTACGTGCTTGCCAGGCGCAATAAACAGCTTGTTATTCTGGGAGCCACTTCCGGCGATACAGGTTCGGCGGCTGAGTATGCCATGCGCGGCAGAAGCAATATCCAGGTTTTCATGCTATCGCCACACGGGCGTATGAGTCCATTTCAGCGGGCGCAAATGTACTCGCTCACCGAGAGCAATATTTACAACATAGCTATTGAAGGTGATTTTGATCAGGCGCAGGATATTGTCAAGGCGATAATGGCCGACTCATGCTTTAAGGAACAATACAGCATTGGCGCGGTAAACTCCATTAATTGGGGGCGTGTGGCTGCACAGGTGATTTACTATTTCAACGCCTGGCTGATGCTAAGCGGAGAGAACGAACAGTTGCAAGAGGTTGATTTTGCAGTTCCCTCGGGAAATTTTGGCAATATTTACGCCGGTCATATTGCAAGGCAAATGGGGTTGCCTATCGGTCAATTGGTGCTCGCTACCAATGAAAATGATGTGCTTGATGAGTTTTTCAAGACCGCGGTATATCGTCCTAGACTGCCTGGGCAAACACAGGTGACTTCCAGCCCCTCAATGGATATTTCACGTGCTTCCAATTTCGAACGGTTTATCTATGACCTGAGTGGGTGCGACGCAACTGTAGTGCAAGACCTGTGGGACAGGTTGGCCAAAGATGGCTATTTTGATCTTGGCGAGCCGCGCTATAGGTGTTGCCTCCAACGCTTGCCGGACTTTGCCTTCAAGTCAGGTAAAAGCACCCATCAGGATCGAGTCGCAACTATTCGCAAGGTATGGCGGCAGTACGGCAAGCTGATTGATACGCATACGGCCGATGGGGTATTTGTAGCTTCACAGTACCGGCGAGCAAACGTACCAATGGTTGTGCTGGAAACAGCCCAGGCGGTAAAATTTGAAGACAGCATTGTAGAAGCTGTCGGCGAAAAACCGCACAGGCCATCTGAACTGGTGGGAATTGAGGAATTGCCGCAGCGGGTGAACGTTTTGCCACCCGAAGCTGAGAAAATAAAAGCCGCGATCAGATATCAATTACAATAGACGAACGATGATATACATGCCGCGCCTACTAAGCGCTCTCATAATTACCTTGGCAGGTTTGCAGGCGGGGGCTGTCGATGCCGCGCCAGAAACTGGTTTTGCCGATAATCCAAAGGTCAAGGCTTTTGCGCAAAAAATGGTCAGACAGCATGCTTTCTCTTACGAGCAGCTAATGCGTCTTTTTGCTGATCTTGATGTAAATCAGGAAGTTTTACGTCTGATCAAGCCAAAAAACCGTGCTGAGAACCAACCTTCGTGGAAGAAATACCGCAGCCGCTTTCTGAGCCACGTCAGGGTCTCGCAGGGAATTTCATTCTGGCGTCGCAATGCCAAAACGTTGGCAGCGGCCAGAGAGCATTATGGCGTGCCAGAAGCGATAATTGTCGCTATTATCGGCGTAGAAACAGCCTACGGGCGCATTACCGGGCGGTTTGATGTACTTGAATCGCTTGCCACGCTGGCCTTTTATTACCCTCGCCGCAGCCGTTTTTTCAGCAGTGAGTTGGAAAATTTTTTACTGCTATGCCGCGAAAACAAACTATCACCACACGAGTTTAGCGGCTCCTTCGCTGGCGCTATCGGTATTCCGCAGTTCATGCCTGGTAGTCAACGTCGTCATGCCGTTGATTTTGATGGTGACGGCAAGGTAGACCTGCGTTTCAGTGTGGTCGATGCCATAGGCAGCGTCGCCAGTTTTCTGGTAAACCACGGCTGGCGTCGTAATGAGGCTATAACTGTCAGAGCGGAGGTTGGCCGGGTTTCCGATGCGCGTCTGCATGAACTCGAAGAAGCAGGTAACCGGCCAAGTTGGGGAATGAATAAATTGCATGCCGAAGGAGTGAGACCGGCAAGCGGTGTAGGGGAAGGAGATTTTTTCAATGTTGATCGCATATTCCCGAACAGGGCTTCGGTGCTGACCTTTCCGACACCAGAGCAAGAAACGCAATATTGGCTGGGGTTTGAAAATTTCTACGTCTTGACACGTTACAACCGTGCTAATTTTTACGCTATGAGCGTTTTTCAGCTGGCTGAAACTCTGGCTTTGAAGCAAGCTCTCTGGCTAGCTGATAATGGACTGTGAGACTTTGTACAGGTTATGTCCCTGTCGGGGAAATGCTGACGTTCGGAAAGCAACAGGCACGGAACATAGAAATCTCTACTTTTGAGTGGGCCTGATTTTGGGGATGATTATAATAAATCAGCGTTTCCCTAATACGAGTGATGACGTCATGGACTGGACGTGTTTTTTGGTCTCATTCGCATAATTCTTCCACTGTCGGTAGAAAAGTATATCCAACCTTCCGGGCTTTGAGCCAGCGCGCGGATACGCTCTCCCATATCATGCAGCAAGCGTTCTTCAATTGCAGGTTTGCCAGCTGAGTTGAGCACTATCCGGTTAAGATGACGCAGCTTTAATGCGCCTGCCAGAAGGTTGCCGCGCATGTGCGGGAACGCATGACCAGAGTAGAGCAGCAGACTGCCAGGCGCGATTGATGGTGTATAGTATTTGACAGGTTGTTCCATACCTCTTTTGGCTACACCTTCGCCAACTGCTACTGGTCCCCAGTATTCCTTGCCGTATGAAATAACCGGCCAACCATAGTTACGTCCAGGTTTTATCAGGTTTATCTCGTCACCGCCACGTGGGCCATGCTCAATAACCCACAGTCTTTGTTGCTTATAGTCAAAAACTATACCCTGCGGGTTGCGGTGGCCGTAACTCCAGATTTCAGGCCGTGCATTTTTCCTTGCAATGAAAGGATTGTCTGGTGGTATCGAACCATCAAGCTGCAAGCGTATTATACTGCCGGCGTGGTTTGATAAATCCTGCGCACTGGCACGTACTCCACGGTCACCGACACCAAAGAAGACATGCCCCATATCGTCAAAGGCGATGCGGCTGCCGAAGTGTACATTTTTGGTGCTGGTTGAAAGGGTTTCAAGTAGTTCTTGCCAGTTGACCAGTGCTTTGCCGTGTAGTTTAGCGCGCGCCAATACGGTAGCTCCACGCCCCTGGTCTGGTTTGCAGTAGGTAAAATATATCCAGCCGCCAGGCTGGTAGTTAGGCTCTACGGCCACGTCCAGCATTCCACCCTGGCCGCGTGCCCATACTCGAGGCGCGCCGGCCAGTGTTTCAATTTCGGAACTGCCAAGGTTTAGCAATTTGATTGCGCCACTGCGCTCGCTAAAAATGATTTCGTCGCGGGATAAAAACGACATGCCCCATGGTATTCCTAGATCTTGCGCTACTTGCTCTACCTGAAAATCTTCTTGGGTGAGCCCTTCGCCTTGCCAAAAAGTAACAAGTAACAACAAGACAATTGCCGGTAAGTGCCAGTATTTCATTTCGCAACTGCCTACAAGGTTAAGAGGATGAGAATTGCCCAGGATCAGTGTATATAATAACGGAAGGTGCTTGCGCCACGCGAACCAATTGCCATATAAATGAATGATCAACAACTCCTTCGCTACAGTCGCCACATTATGCTTGACGAGATTGGTATCGAGGGGCAGGAAAAGATACTCGCTGGTCGGGCACTCGTGATCGGTGCGGGTGGGTTGGGTTGTCCGGCCTCGCTGTATCTTGCATCAGCCGGTGTTGGTCGCATTTGCATTGCTGACGACGATACTGTGGACGCCACTAATCTGCAACGCCAGATCTTGCACCGAACAGATAGCGTTGGAAGCTTGAAAGTATTGTCGGCGCAACAATCCTTGCTGGCGATAAATCCCGAAGTTGTAGTGGTGCCGCTGGAAAAACGCATGAACGACGATCTGCTGCAAGAAGAAGTAGAGCATAGCGACGTGGTTCTTGACTGCTGCGATAATTTTGCAACCAGGCATGCGGTGAACCGTGCTTGCGTGTATCATAAAAAACCCCTTGTATCTGGCGCTGCTATTCGCTTTGACGCGCAGATCAGCGTTTTTGACCTACGGCAAACTGGCGCGCCGTGCTATAACTGTTTGTTTCCTGAGGAGGGCGAGGCAGAAGATGTGCGTTGCGCTGAGATGGGCGTCTTCGCTCCGATTACGGGTATTATAGGAGCCATGCAGGCCGCTGAGGGTTTGAAGTTACTGGCTAATACAGGAGAAAGCTTGCAATGTCGTCTGCTCTTGCTTGATGCGCGCGCCATGCGCTGGCGTGATATTGATTTCGATATTGACCAACAATGCAAGGTTTGCGGAAATAAATCGGCTGTTGTTAGTTAGCCGACATTAAGGGTATATTGGTAGTGTTTATGCAAGAGGCCTCCGATCACGATCTATACTTGTTTTGCCAGGGGAGAAATTACCAAAGTTGGAGTTTGCTGGGAGCGCATAGCGAAACCTCCGAGAAAGACGGCGCCGATCCACGTGTTGTGTTTCGCGTTTGGGCGCCTAACGCTGACCAGGTGTCAGTGGTCGGAGACTTTAATGGCTGGGATGGCAGTGAACATCGTATGCGCTCTTTGGGCAGTAGTGGCGTATGGGAGCTGCGAGTACAAGGACTTTCTGCTGGCGCGGCCTACAAGTTTGAGATAAAAAACCGTCACAGCGGCGCCTTGTTTCTGAAAGCAGACCCCTACGCGCGTGCCACCGAGTTGCGCCCGGCGACAGCGTCGATTGTAGCCGCGCATTCGCAATATGCTTGGGGAGATGAAGCGTGGTTGCTTGAACGTTCCCAGCGAGACTGGTTGGCTGCGCCGATGAGTGTATACGAAGTTCACCCAGGTTCGTGGATGAGGCACCCTGATGGCAGCTTTTACAGCTGGCTTGACTTGGCAGAGCGCTTGCCCCGGTACGTGTCGCAAATGGGCTATACGCATGTTGAGTTCATGCCGATTATGGAGCATCCATTGGACGAGTCCTGGGGCTATCAATGTACCGGCTATTTTGCGCCTAGCGCGCGCTTTGGCCAAGTGGATGACCTGAAAGTATTGGTTGATGCCCTACACCAAGCCAATATTGGCGTAATCCTTGACTGGGTGCCGGGACATTTTCCAGAAGACGAATGGGCGCTGGCGCATTTTGACGGTTCGGCGCTCTACGAACACGAGGATCCGCGCCAAAGACATCATCCTGATTGGGGAACGCACATCTTCAATTTTGGGCGGCACGAAGTACGTAGTTTTTTACTATCGTCGGCGCATTGGTGGTTGGCAGAATTCCATGCCGACGCTTTGCGTGTCGATGCAGTTGCTTCCATGCTTTATCTGGATTATTCACGCCAGCCCGGTCAGTGGGTTCCAAACCAGTATGGTGGCCGGGAAAATATTGAAGCCATAGAATTCCTGCGTGAGTTAAACAGTATGGTGCACCGGGAATTTAATGGCGCTCTGACCATTGCAGAAGAGTCCACAGCCTGGCCGATGGTGTCCAGGCCGGTTCATCTCGGAGGGTTGGGATTCTCGATGAAATGGAATATGGGATGGATGAACGATACGCTGGACTATTTCAAACACGATCCGGTACATAGACGCTACCATCACGACCGGTTAACGTTTGGTCAACTGTACGCCTACAATGAAAATTTCGTCCTGCCTTTTTCGCATGACGAAGTAGTGCACGGCAAGCGATCCTTGTTGAGGCGAATGCCGGGTGATGACTGGCAGCGTTTTGCCAATCTGCGCCTATTGCTCACCTGGCAAATGCTAAGTCCGGGCAAAAAACTGACTTTTATGGGTGGCGATATCGCACAGCCAGACGAGTGGAATTGTGGACGTGAAGTGGAATGGGATCTGTTGCAACACCCTTTTCATCAAGGTGTGCAGCAATTGGTGGGAGATTTGAACAGGTTGTATGCCTGCACGCCAGCCTTGCACGAGCAAGACTTCGTTGCCGAGGGCTTCGAGTGGGTTGACTGCCACGATGCCGAGCAATCAGTACTTGCCTGGCTACGTTACGCCAGGAATGGCGACTATGTTGTTGCCGTGCTTAACTTTACCCCGGTGGCGCGATGCGGCTATCGAATCGGGTTGCCCAGAGCAGGGCGCTACGAAGAGGTATTCAACAGCGACTCGTCATATTACCAGGGCAGTAATGCGGGTAACACGGGCGTGGTGCTAGCAACGGCAGAGCCCTGGATGGGACGCCCCGGCTCGGCAGAGCTAACGCTGCCTCCGTTGGCTGGTATCGTATTGGCCTGGAGAGGGCTTGGTGACCAGTAGCTTGCAGTACCCGGCACCGTCAGTGCCTCTGGGTCTATTGGTTTTGCAGGCGCTTCCCCAGGAGGAGGTTTTTTTCAGGGGTAAAAAATTAAATAATGAGAATTAATATGCTATAATAACTTCCTGTTTCTATTGGAAATAGTTCCAGCGTCTGGATTCTGGCTCACCATGACAAGATACGCGCCGCGCTGACGCCATGCTTATTTATCATGACGCGTACCATGAAGATCTGATAAAGAAACTCGAAAAATGGCCTGGCAATTCCAGTGACATATTTGCCACTTCTCGAAGGGAGCAAGCCGTCGATCTGGTTATTCGCCGACCGGTTAAAGGTATCATGGTCGTTTTGAAACAACAACTTGCTGCTAGCGGTGGGCCAGTTTTAATCTGGCTTTTATCAAACACGCATGCTTAATATTTAGGAGAAAAAGTGTCAGACGAAATCGTTTACGAAGTGCCGGAAAACTTTTTACAAAGCGCAAACTGTAATAGCGAGCAGTATCAGGAAATGTATCAACGTTCGGTTGACGATCCTGAAGCCTTTTGGGCTGAACAGGCTGAGGAATATCTGAGCTGGTTCAAACCGTGGGACAAGGTGATGGAATGGAGCTTTAACAAGGAAGACCTGCACATTAGCTGGTTTAACGGTGGGCAGCTCAATGTTTCCTACAACTGCTTGGATCGCCATCTTGAAAAACGCGGCGATCAGACGGCCATTATCTGGGAGGGTGACGACCCGAATGAAGACTCGAGGCTGACATACCACCAGTTGCATGAACAGGTCTGCAAGTTAGCCAATGTAATGAAAAGCCGTGGTGTCAATAAAGGCGATCGCGTTACTATCTACATGCCTATGATACCCGAAGCTGCAGTGGCGATGCTGGCCTGTGCCCGCCTGGGCGCAGTCCACTCAGTTGTGTTCGGAGGTTTCTCTCCTGAAGCGCTGAAAGGCCGTATTATCGATTCTGACTGTCATGTCGTCATTACCGCCGACCAATTGATTCGCGGTGGAAAAAAAGTGCCATTGAAGAGCAATACCGATGCAGCCTTGGTTGACTGCCATAATGTGCATAGCTGCATTGTTGTGCGGCGTGGAGGGGAATCTGTTGAGTGGAATGTAAAACGTGACATTTGGTATCACGAAGCAATGGAGGCTGTTTCAGATGATTGCCCTGCAGAACCGATGGATGCGGAAAGCCCACTATTTGTTCTCTACACTTCCGGTTCAACCGGCAAGCCCAAAGGCGTAATGCACACCACAGGCGGCTATTTATTACAGGCTGCCATGACCCATAAAACAGTATTTGATTACAAGGACGGCGAAGTTTACTGGTGCACGGCAGATATTGGTTGGGTTACAGGGCATACTTACATTCTGTATGGTCCACTGGCCAACGGCGCCACCACGCTGATGTTCGAAGGCGTTCCAAACTATCCTGACTCCTCTCGGTTTTGGCAGATCTGCGATAAACACAATGTCGCCAGCTTCTACACCGCACCTACCGCTATTCGCGTACTGATGGGTGCAGGCGACGAGGCGGTCAAGAAATCCAAGCGTAGCAACCTACGTCTACTAGGCACGGTAGGCGAACCAATCAACCCCGAAGCATGGGAATGGTACTACAGAGTCGTTGGGGATAGCCGTTGTCCGATTGTAGATACCTGGTGGCAGACAGAAACCGGTGCGCACATGCTGACGCCGCTGCCAGGTGCTACGCCACTAAAACCAGGGTCGGCCACGCTCCCGTTCTTCGGGGTACAACCTGTATTGCTGGATGACCAGGGTAATGAGATCAAGGGCAACCCGGCCGAAGGAAGCCTTGCCATCAAGCACTCATGGCCAAGCCAGATGCGAACCGTTTATGGTGATCATGAGCGCTTCTACGATACATATTTTTCCATGTACCCCGGTTACTACTTCAGTGGCGATGGCGCCCGCCGTGATGAAGACGGCTACTACTGGATCACTGGCCGTGTTGACGATGTGCTGAACGTGTCCGGTCACCGATTGGGGACGGCAGAAATTGAATCTGCCTTGGTGCTGCATGAGAAAGTGTCTGAAGCCGCAGTTGTTGGCTATCCACACGAAATCACTGGCCAGGGCATTTGCGCCTATGTGACTCTTATGACGGGTGAAGAGGGCGATGATGAGTTGAAGAAAGAGTTAATTGCGCTGGTCAGAAAAGAAATTGGCCCCATTGCAAAAGTCGGAATAATCCAATGGGCGCCCGGTCTGCCGAAAACACGCTCTGGCAAAATCATGCGCCGTATCCTGCGTAAGGTGGCGGCGAATGAACTGGATAATCTGGGTGACACTTCCACACTAGCCGATCCATCGGTAGTAGATTATTTGATTAAGCATCGTTCGAATCCATAGATATCCATTGGGAGCCGCGAGATTATGGCGAAATAGCGATCAGTAACTCTGTTGTGCTTCGCCAGCTGATGATTCAAGGCGGCTTTTTTCGGCGTCTTTCAGGGCTTGCGCCGCTTCAGGGGGCATATAGTTTTCATCGTGCTTGGCGAGCACCTCACTGGCGACGAAGTCACCATTTTGGTCTATGGTGCCGCCTGCTACAACGCCACGTCCTTCACGAAATAGATCCGGCAGGATGCCGGTATAGCGAACGCGTATGCTCTTGTTGGTATCAGTGACCAGGAAGCGCATGGTCACCCCGTCTGGTTCGCGTTTAAGGCTACCTTCTGCAACCACGCCGCCGAGACGAAACGATTTGCCTTGCGGCGCCTTGCCAGCGAAGACGTCGGAAGGCGATACGTAAAGGGATATATTGCTGTTAAGCGCATTAAGCACCAAGGCAATAATAACCCCCAGCAAAGCTACTGAGCCAACAATGAATACGATACGTTGGTGACGGGTTTTCATGTTTGCCTCTCGTGCAATCTTGCCTTCACCTGACGGGTTAGTCTGGTCGTTTGCAGTTTGCTCCGGCGACGTAATAAAACAACTTCCAGGAGCATGCATGCGGCACTAACGCCAAACGATCCCCAGACGAAAGCGGCGTACCCCCCCATGTGTAAAAAGTCAGAGAAAGAACTCCAGTACATATCAATTTAATCTTGCTTGCTGAGTTGTTGTTTTCCGGAAGACAGCAGTTCAGTGACCCAGCCAGAATGCTGTTCTCGTTCCAGTATGAGCGAGCGTAGGCGATATAACGCTACAGCGATACTGTACATCCAGAATGAAAGCGCCATCAGCAACATGCCCCAGAGCATAGTGGTCGCCATGGAGGGAGCACGCGTTAGATTAACGCTTGAACCCTGATGTAGGGTGTTCCACCACTCAACAGAGAAATATATGATGGGTATATTTATAACTCCTATCAGCGCCAGAATGGAGCCTGCTCTTTCTGCGCGGCGAGGGTCGTCTATTGCACTTACCATGGCGATGTAACCAATGTAGAGAAAAAGCAAGATAAGTTCAGAAGTCAAACGAGCGTCCCATACCCACCAAGTACCCCACATCGGTTTGCCCCATAATGCACCGGTCCACAGCGATAAAAAGGCGAACATTGCCCCGGTAGGTGCCAAAGCGCGAGCCATCATGCCGGATAATCGCGTATTAAAGGCAAGGCATATTGCCGACCAGAAAGCCATTATCAGGTAGATGAACATGCTCATCCACGAGGCAGGTACGTGCACAAAGATAATGCGATAACCCTCGCCTTGCTGGAAATCACCGGGCGCGAGAAGTAGACCTATCCATAGTCCGGCAATACCAAATAGTACTGCCGCCCATGCAAACCATGGAACCATTGCACCAGCAAGTGGGTAAAAGGCAACAGGGGCGGCATAATGATTGAGGTTCATGACGGTGCTGATGCAGGCATGCAAGAAGCAGGCGAGTATATCACTTTGGGGCTAACCCAATTTCTGCCTCCAACAGGTTACCGTACGTTTCCCTCCGTCGAATTAACCGCATTTTGCTTCCATCGACCAATACTTCCGCGGCGCGAGGCCGAGTGTTGTAGTTGGAGGACATGCTCATGCAATATGCTCCGCTGTCATGGACAGCTAGTAAATCGCCCGGCGATATGGCCAGGGAACGGGAAGTAGCGAGGAAGTCGCCCGATTCGCATATTGGCCCGACAATATCGTATACTTTTTTTGCGCCGTCGCGCATTTCGAGCGGGGAAATTTCATGCCAGGCATCGTAAAGGGAAGGGCGTAACAGGTCATTCATGGCAGCGTCGACGATGGCAAAGTTTGTAGTCTTTCCATGCTTTAGATATTCCACCCGTGTCAGCATAACTCCTGCCTGCCCAACAAGGCGTCGACCTGGTTCGAGTAGCAGGCGTAAATTTCTGCCTTTAAGCCTATCAAGAATGGGAGCCAGGCAACTACTAACCGATGGTGTTGATTCATCATGATGGTATGCAATACCTAAACCTCCACCCATGTTAATGTGCCGTAGCTCAATACCGTCCTCGGTGAGCTGTTCGATCAGTTGCAACAGGAGCTCAAGCGCATCGGACAATGGAGTGTGGTCAAGCATTTGCGAACCAATATGGCAATCGATGCCAAATAAATCAATGTGCGACAAGGAGGCGGCCTTGCGATACAGGTCACGTGAGTTTTCCCAGGCAATGCCGAATTTATGGCTCAATAGTCCAGTTGAAATATACGGGTGCGTTCTCGCGTCTACATTCGGGTTGACTCGCAGGCTGACCGGAGCGCGTTTGCCCATTTGTCGTGCAATATCGTTTATGCGATGTAATTCGGCTTCTGATTCGACGTTGAAACACAAGATTCCAGCTTGCAATGCAGCTTCTATCTCTTCGTGACGTTTGCCAACGCCGGAAAAAACAACCTTTGCCGTGTTACCGACGGCCGCTTTGACGCGGGCCAATTCCCCGCCGGAGACGATATCGAACCCTGCACCATGATCGGCAAAAAGTCGCATGATGGTCAGGTTGGAGTTGGCTTTGACTGAGTAACAAACCAAGGCATTTGCACCCGCTTCACACTTGCGTAACAGTTCGTCAAATTCACGCCAAGCACTAAGGAGGGAGCGCTGTGAATAAACATGGACAGGGCTGCCATAACGTTTGGCTACATGGTCAAGCGGTGTTTGCTCGGCGTAAAGGCTGCCGTTTTTGTAATGAAAGTTATTCATTGCCAGGTAATGCTATAGATGGACTTCATGATAGTTATTGGCTAATGCCGGTGTCGACACTACCGCCTTCCCTATCTTTCTGAACTGCTTTTTCGGGTTTGCTTTTTAACTTGTTGGCTAGATCGTCCAATACAGGTTTAGAGTTTGGGTAACCGGGCGGATAAAACAAGGAGCCTTTAAGACCACAAGCGGTCATAAGCACGGGAAGGCTACCCATTAGCACGACCGACAATAGGCGGCGAGTTATAGCATTTGTCATCTAACGATTTCGCTGAAAGCGTTATCAGGTTGCACGGCTTTTTCGTGAACGGCCAAACAAGTTTGTAATGAGTTAAAATTTACCAGGCTTGGCCATGAGGAGAGGATGGTAGCACAACATGACTGATCAACAATTTGCCGATGCCTGTGATGCTGCTTTTGAAAAAATAGAAACGGCATTGGAAGCGGTACAAGACGCCGGAGCGGATGTTGATTTTGTCACCAAAGGCGAAGGGGTGTTAGAGATATCGCTTGAAAAAGGTGGCAAGATAATAATTAACCGTAATACATCTGCACGGGAGATCTGGGTGGCGTCACCTGGCGGCGGGTTCCATTTTTATTACGACGGAGCACTGTGGCTTGATACGCGCGACAAGGTTGAATTACTGGAGCTCTTGCATAGCCTGATTTAGTAGCATCCATAATCACCGTTGCTCATGGTGGCGTTGGATATCAGTGCCGATAGCTATAACAGTTTAGTGAATTGATGGTAGACGTATTGCTGGGTGCAACTGTTCGCCGGTTCAATTAAGATTGAACAGGTCTGGCGGGTGATCGTCTTCTGTAGTTCTGTTGCCATGCTCTTTATGCGGAGGTGAAGACGGCGGCAAGAACTCTGTGGCAGCCTGATTCGTTGCTGGCCACACCAAAGGAGTATGTGCTGGTTGAGCTGTTGCCGGATGGGCAAGGGAAGACGGTGGAATACTGCCGTTTGGTATGCCAATAATGTCTTCGAGCGAGGGTATGATAGGGTCAATAATCTCAGGTACTCCATCACCGCGATCATAGTAGATATTGTTATCAATCCGTACCAACCCGTCTGGTCGCTTCATGCGTTTCTCAGGTACATCTTTCAGTATTTTTTTCATGTAATTTATCCAGATTGGTAGTGCCACCCCTCCTCCAGTCTCCCTGACGCCCAGTGATTTCGGCTTGTCGTAGCCCATCCAGGCGCAAGCAGCGACGCTTTGTTGATACCCACAAAACCAACCGTCATACACGTCATTGGTTGTGCCGGTTTTGCCACCAAGATCGCGTCGTTTGAGAGCTCGGCCAGCCTTGGCTGCAGTGCCATAGAGCGTTACGTCACGCATCATGATATCCATGACGTAAGCGTTTCTTGCATCTATGGAGCGAATACGTTCGTCGCCTGCTTTGGGAAAGTCGCTCTTGTACAGAGTTTCGCCGTGGTAGTTGGTAATACGCTCAATAAATTGCCCTTGTACCAAAAATCCACCGTTGGCAAATACCGAAAAAGCCCGAGACATTTCCCAGGTGTTGGTAGAGCCGGCACCAAGCGCCATAGTTAGATAAGCTGGGTGCCGGTTGCTTTTAAATCCGAATCCGTTGGAAATGTAGTCTTGTGCGTAATCCGGCCCTATACTTTGGAGGAGACGGATCGAGACCATATTTTTAGAACGTTTCAAGGCGTCTCGCACTGTAATTGGCCCAGAGTATCTGTTGTCGTAATTTTTTGGACGCCAGCGCACTCCGCCTGTTTGATAATTGAACAAGGAAATAGGTGAGTCGTCTACGTAAGTGCTAGAATTAAAGCCGCGTTCCAAGGCGGCCGAGTAAATAAATGGCTTAAATGCAGAGCCGGGTTGCCGCCACGCCTGGGTGGCGTGATTGAACTGGGAACGGCCAAAATCAAAGCCGCCAACCAGCGCTTTCACCTTGCCGGTTTGGGGATCCATAGCCACAAATGAAGCCTCTACTTTAGGCAATTGGGTGATATACCATCTTTCCACGTAGCCACTTGACCTTCCGTTCTTTTTCGACGTGCCAGGTTTTATTCTTAAACGTTTTTTCTGGATGCGAATTATTGATCCGCGCTGAATGGGCTGTTTGTTGGCTGACTTCCGGCTTCTTTTGCGGGTTGCGAATTCCAGACCCTTGCCACTGATTTCAACTATTTCGCCACCACGAATCCATACGCGCACTTTCCGACTGTCAGACTTCAGTACTAGAGCAGGCTCAAGGTCGCCGTAGGTGTCGTATTCTTCAAGGTATTCGTCGATACGGTCGATATTGCTTTCGTCAAGATCGTCTGGAATATCGGTAAATCCCTCAGGCCCACGGTAGCCGTGCCGCTTGTCATAACTTAATACCCCTTTACGCAATGCCCGGTAGGCTGCTTGCTGATCACGGTGCATGATAGTTGTGTAGATACGCATACCGCTGGAGTAGGCCTTCTTGCTGAAATGCTTCATGACAAAGAGGCGTGCCAATTCGGCCACATAGCGAGCATTCGTACTGGAAACTGCCAATCGCTTGTGAATGACTATTTCCTCTTTTGTCGCCTGATCGTGTTCTTTACTTGTGATATAGCCCAGTTTGTGCATCCTGCCCAGAACATAAAGCTGCCTGGCGCGTGCCCGCTTGGGATTGGCTACTGGATTAGCCTTGGAAGGAGATTTGGGTAGACTGGCAAGCATGGCTGCCTGAGCCAGTGTTACGGTTTTTAGTGGACGCCCAAAATATATGTTGGACGCCGATCCAAAGCCATAGGAGCGTTGCCCCAGGTATATCTGGTTGATATAGAGTTCAAGAATCTTGTTTTTGGACAAGTTGCTCTCTATCTTGAAGGCCAGCAGTATTTCATATAACTTGCGGATGTAGGTTCTTTCCAGGCTCAGGAAAAAATTGCGTGCTACTTGCTGGGTAATTGTCGATGCTCCCTGCATCAATTTTCCCGCTGTCAGGTTTGCCACCAGAGCGCGCAAAACACCAAAGGCGTCGACACCGGCATGTTCATAAAAGCGGCTATCTTCGGCCGCCAGAATAGCCTGTTTGATGTTCTGAGGCACATCCTTGAGCTTTACTATTTCGCGACGCTCTTCACCAAACTCGCCTATCTTGATCCCTTCGGCAGAGTAAACGCGCAATGGCACTTTGGGTTGATAGTCGGTCATGCTATCCAGCGAAGGCAGCTTGGGGTAAATTACCGACACAACGATCAGCACCGTGGCCATGCCAATTATGACAATGCCTGCCAAAAAGCCCAGTGGATACAATAAGTAGCGGATTAATCGCAAGGGAAACGGATAAAATTTAGGTTGTTACAACAAGGATGTTTAAAACTATCACAATACAAGGCACAATAAATGACGACGAATTATACGCAATTTGCCGACAAAGGTTAAAAAAGCAGTGGTGTTAATTTTGATATTAATCCGGAGCTTGCCTGCCCACACATGCAGCCATTCCCTGATCGGATTCACATACTAGTTAGAGGTTTTGGATCGCTGAAGTCAAGGAGGAAAATGGCCTTTATCCAGCGAGTTTTGGGGCGAGGCTGCCTTGATCTTGTCAGTGTGCCTATAGTGTTAACCCATACTATAAGAATCCGTATGACTCGTGCGCGACTGACAGTGCAGGGCATTTATCTGTAGGCGCATGCCTGGTATCAACTCGCTGGCTGTCAAGCCGACTGGCCCTGTGCCGCTGTTAACCAGTTGATCCGCTGCGGCAGCATGTGTATACACGGCGGTAGCCAGAGCGCGCTCAGCAGTTAAATCCTGGGCAATCAGGGCGCCGACGGCTCCAGCCAGTACATCACCCATGCCTGCGCAGGCCATACCTGGATTGCCAGCTGGATTGATGCGCCATTTGCCAGATGGTGTCGCAATGATGGTGCCACAACCCTTGAGCGCTACGTGAGCGTTATATTGTCTGGCCAGTTGGCAGGCGGCGGCGATGCGGTCAGTTTGTATTTTTTGAAGCTCACAATCAAGCAACCGTGCGGCCTCCTTGGGGTGCGGTGTCAGCAAAGTGTGATTGCTAGTTGCCTGCCGATTGGCAATGGCCTGCTGCAAGCTGTTGTGCATGGCGAGCAGGTTAAGCGCGTCGGCGTCCAGCACAAGAGGCAGGTTTTGTTGCAGGCACTTATCCAGTAGTGAGCGTGCAGCTTTATCTTGTCCCAAGCCTGGCCCGCAAACAATGGCTTTAATTGTGCTCGATGACATTGACCATAAATCAACCGGTCGGCACCACATTAGTTCTGGTTGTAGAGGGTCAAGCGTTGGCTGCATGCTCTCGTCCGGAGTACTGACATATACGCTGCCCGCTCCGCAATGAAGAGCGCTTCGGGCAGCAAGAACGGCTGCGCCGAGCATGCCCCTGGCGCCTCCGAGTATGGCAAGAGCACCAAAGTCACCCTTGTGGCAGTTGCGTTTGCGCGCCAACATATGAATATCGTCGGCCCGTAGCAACCTCCCATCTGGCGCAGTATGCGAAGCACAGTCAACACCCAGATCGGCGAGAGTTATTTCCCCACAGTGGTCAGGGCCGTTGAGGGTGTACAGTCCTGGCTTGGCAGCAAGAAAAGTGATGCAATGGCTGGCGTGGATAGCAGGCTCAAATACCACGCCGCTATCTCCTTGCAGGCCGGATGGACAGTCAAGCGCCAGTAGGGGAACCCGCTGGTCTCGCGCCAGATTGTTGGCGTCATTTATCCATTGGGCATGGTGGTTGCGTGGATTATCATTTAGACCGATACCAAACAATCCGTCGATAATCAAGCCATAGTCACGCGCCTGACCAACTGGCCAGTCAGCTTCCAGTTTTCCACCTATTGACGCGAAGCGCTTGTGAGCGAGCTGTGCATCTGGCGGCAAACGGGATGGATCGTCCCTATAAACTACATTTACGTCATGGCCTTGCGTCAACAAATGAATGGCAGCCTCTATGGCGTCGCCGCCGTTGTTGCCTGGTCCAACGAGGATAAGAACATGTCTGCGATTTGGTAGTACCAGACTTTCAGCCAAACTGGCAGCTGCCAGGCCAGCGCGCTGCATTAGTGGCTCGTCGGCGTATGCCGCCTCTATGCCTCTTAGCGTACGGGCAAAGTAAAGAGCGCTTTGCAGGGCAGGGCGCACCTTGTTCTCAACTTATATGCCCAAAAGCAGGCGCGCAGGGTCTTCCAGTGCTTCCTTCATCGCCACCAGAGATAATACAGCCTCGCGCCCATCGATAATGCGATGGTCATATGAAAGCGCCAGATAGTTGATTGGCCGGATCACTACCTGACCGTCTACGGCAACCGGCCTGTCCTTCGTGGCATGGATGCCCAGTATGGCCGATTGCGGCGGATTTATAATCGGTGTAGACAACATGGAACCAAATACGCCGCCGTTGCTGATTGAAAATGTCCCACCCATGAGCTCTTCTATACTGAGCTTGCCATCCCTGGCCTTGACGCCGAACTCAGTGATTTCCTTCTCTATTTCAGCGATGTTTTTCAGGTTGGCATCACGCAAAATTGGTACTACCAGGCCACGAGGGCTGCCAACGGCAATACCGACGTCTATGTAGCCGTGGTAAACGATATCGTTGCCTTCAATTGAAGCATTAACGATTGGGAATCTTTCCAATGCGGCGCAAGCCGCCTTGACGAAAAACCCCATGAAGCCCAAGCGTATATCGTGCGCCTTTTCAAACTTGTCGCCATATTGTTTGCGCAAGGCGATCACCGCTGACATGTCGACCTCATTGAAGGTCGTGAGGATAGCGTTTTCGTTTTTTGATTGCAACAAACGTTCAGCAATCCGTGCTCGTAGTCGGGTCATGGGGACGCGTTGTTCAGGACGGCCGGTGGCGCTAATGGTCGCCGCAGATGTTGTGTCAGTAGCGCTGGCACGCAGAGCGTCTGCCTTGGTAATGCGCCCACCCCGTCCGCTACCGCCAAGCTTGCTGGCGTCTACACCTTTTTCCTCTATGATCTTGCGTGCCGACGGACTGGCTGAGGCAGCAGACCCAGTTTCATGGGTCAGCGTTGCCGATGGTGTTGGTATGATCGGCCCCGGTGTCGGAGTTGGTTGTTCAGTGGCTTCTTGCTGAACTGTAGCCTTGGCGGAGGTGTCAATTTTGGCTAACAGGTCGCCAGAGGTTACAGGTTCGCCAGCTTGCTTAATGATCTCGATTACTACGCCATCTCCTGGTGCTGGCGTTTCCAGCATCACCTTGTCGGTTTCAATATCGGCCAGATTCTGATCACGGGTGACTGAATCGCCTTCCTTGATATGCCATACGTTGACACTGGCTTCGGAAACAGATTCGGATAACTGCGGGACTTTGATGTCTATGAGCATTTTATTGTTCCAGGGAGAATAATAAGTTATCTGGTTTGTTTTATCTCGCCCAGCGCTTCCTCAACGATGAGCTTTTGTTGTTGATTGTGAAGGGAATAATAGCCAACAGCGGGCGATGCTGAGGCGGGTCTTGCTACAACGCGTAACGAACTGTTACTAAACCAAGCGGCGTGCTGCAGGCGGTGCGCCTTGGCATACCAGCTGCCCTGATTCAATGGCTCTTCCTGACACCAAACGATTTCCTTTAGCCCGGGATATTTCAGCAGTTCTTTTTCAAAACGGCGGTCGTCAAAAGGGTAGAGTTGCTCAACTCGTAATATGGCTACATTGTTAATATTGCGTTCTTTGCGGCCGGCAATCAGGTCGTAATAAACCTTGCCGGCACAAGCGACAACGCGGGTAATCTTCTTGTTATCTAGCTCCTGGCTTTCCGGAATAATGGTTTGGAAGGTGCCAGAAGCCAATTCATCAAGCGATGATGCGGCACCTGCTGCGCGCAGTAGTGATTTTGGCGTCATGACAACAAGGGGCTTGCGTTGTTTTCTCAGCATTTGCCGGCGTAGTAGGTGGAATATTTGCGCTGAATTGGTTGGCACGCATACTTCCCAGTTAAAATCTGCCGAGAGTTGCATATAGCGTTCCAGACGAGCTGAAGAGTGTTCAGGGCCTTGACCCTCGTAACCATGCGGCAACAGTAATACAAGCCCACAGCTTCTTCCCCATTTTGCTTCGCCAGAGGATATGAACTGGTCAATTACCACCTGCGCGCCGTTGGCAAAGTCGCCAAACTGCGCTTCCCATAGGATGAGTTGTTTTGGTTCGGCGGTGGCGTATCCGTACTCGAAGGCTAGCACCGCTTCCTCAGAGAGCACGGAGTCATAAACCTGAAAGCGCCCTTGTGTTTCTTGCAGGCAGGCCAGGGCGCAGTGACTACCTCCACTCCAATGCAGCCTGTCCTGATGGTGGACGACAGCATGGCGGTGCGAAAAGGTGCCGCGTCCGACATCTTCTCCGGAAAGGCGCACGCCATATCCTGAAACAAGCAAGGTGGCATAGGCAAGGTTTTCCGCCATGCCCCAATCGACTTGCAATTCCCCGTTACCCATTTTTAACCGGTCATTGAGTATTTTTGTCACCCGTGGGTGTTGCGTAATGCCATCGGGTACGCTGCCTAATTTTTTTGCCAGACGATTTAGCTCTTTGATTGGCACGGTAGTGTCGCATGTTTCGACATACGGGTTGCCGATGAAGGGGTGCCAATCCTGAGAATGCTCGTTCTGGTAATTAGGGATCGCTGGATTGTTGAGTAATTTTGCATCGTCCATATGCTCGCGATATTCGTCGATCATTTTCTCCGGCACATCTTTGTCTATGCTGCCTTCCATTATGAGCTGGTCCGCATATTGTTTTCGCACTCCCGGATGCAGGGCAATTTTTTTGTACATTAAGGGTTGAGTCACCATTGGCTCATCTTGCTCGTTGTGGCCAAGCTTTCGGAAACAGTAGATGTCTATTACTACGTCCTTGCCATACTTATTGCGATAATCGAGAGCGATCTTGCTAACCAGCGCGACGGCTTCTACATCGTCGCCGTTGACGTGAAAGATCGGTGCTTCTGCCATTTTGAAAATATCGGTGCAATACCACGAGGAACGATAGTCACGCGGGTCAGAAACAGTGAAACCGATCTGATTGTTGACTACTATATGTACCGTGCCACCACAACCATAGCCTCTTGTTTGCGAGAAGTTGAGCATCTCCTGGTTGACTCCCTGGCCAATAACGGCCGAGTCTCCATGCACCAGTACTGGTAATACATCTCGCTTGCCGCTTTCCCCATGTCTTTGCTGGCGGGCGTATACTGAACCCTGGATGACCGGGTTGATTATTTCCAGGTGCGAAGGGTTAAAGGCCAGGGTCAGGTGTACAGGCCCGCCCGGAGTACTGACGTCTGAAGAATATCCCATGTGATACTTAACGTCTCCAGATGAAAGTGATTGCTTTTTTTTGCCTTCAAATTCTTCGAATAGAACAGCAGGCGACTTGCCGAGCGTGTTGACCAGAACATTGATGCGACCACGGTGCGCCATACCAATGACTATCTCCTGTACGCCAGCGACGCCGGCCGCGCGAATTGTTTCATCCAACGACAGAATAAGGGACTCGCTGCCCTCAAGTGAAAAACGTTTTTGGCCGACATATTTTGTATGCAGATAGCGTTCAAGCGTTTCGGCTGCGGTGATGCGTTCCAGAAAACGCAGCTTGTCTTTTGCTGCATAAGTGCCGTGTCCGCGCGCTGGCTCAAGCTGTGACTGTATCCAGCGTTTTTCTTCCGTGTTGCTTAGGTACATGTACTCTGCGCCAATTGAGCCGCAGTAAGTTTCCTTCAACGCTTCATGCAGGTCGTGCAAGGTGGCTTTTTGCTTGCCGTTGCCAATTAAAAAGGAACCGACATTAAAAACACGACTTTTGTCGAGCTCGGTAAGGTCGTAATGCGCCAATTCAAGCTCTGGAATGTCCGGCCGGTCAAAACGTTTCAAGGGGTCGAGTCTTGCCCAGCGATTGCCGAGGAAGCGGTAGGCAGTTATGAATTGTAATACCTTGATTTGCTTGTCATCCGACACCCCGGTTGATTGTTCGTTTGCTTTTTCGTAGGCTGATCTGCTAGCCAGGTCGGTAAAGGCGGTGATAACCGGCGAATGTGGCAGGTCACGCGCGACGGCGCCGGGAGATTGCGCGATCTGGGTAAAATATTCATGCCAGGCTTCGTCAACAGCAAATTGGTTGTCGAGCCAGATTTCATACAGAGCCTCAATAAAAGGAGCATTGTTGCCGTAGTATATGGAGCTAGCCGTTCTCTCGGCTATGGAGCTGGCTTGCAACATGCTGTCCCTTCCTTATTGCAATGGCTTGTGCTGGATATGGTTATTGTTTTAGCGCTGCTTATTGTTCGTATAAACGGAAAAGGTGGCGCAAAAGACGGCCAGGACGCCATTTTGCTTTCGAAATCAACGCTCTTTAATGTCAGGTACGTCACGCTTTGCTGCCCCAATGTAGAGTTGGCGCGGGCGACCTATTTTGTATTCCGGGTCCGAAATCATTTCTTCCCATTGCGCCATCCAGCCAACGGCGCGTGCAAGCGAGAAAATACAGGTGAACATGGTCGTAGGTATGCCAATAGCCTTTTGCACTATTCCAGAGTAAAAGTCCACATTCGGGTATAGCTTTTTCTCTATGAAATAATCGTCCTCAAGAGCGATTTTTTCCAGCTTCTTGGCAAGTTTAAATAATGAGTCGTCGAGCAGGCCGAGTTCGTTCAATACGTCGTCACAGACTTTTTTCATCAGTTTGGCACGCGGATCGAAGTTTTTATAGATGCGGTGGCCAAAACCCATAAGCCTGAATGGGTCGTTTTTATCCTTGGCGCGTTTAATATACTCACCTACCCGTGATATGTCGCCTATTTCAGCAAGCATGTTTAAACAAGCCTCATTAGCTCCGCCGTGCGCCGGTCCCCACAGACAGGCAATGCCAGCCGCCACGCAGGCGAAGGGGTTGGCTCCGGAAGAGCCTGAAAGCCGTACCGTTGAGGTGGAAGCGTTTTGCTCGTGGTCGGCGTGCAGGGTGAATATGGTATCAAGCGCGTGTACAAGCACCGGGTTTGGGGTATAGGTCTCACAAGGGGTAGCGAACATCATGTGCATGAAGTTGGCAGTGTAGTCCAGATCGTTACGCGGATTCATGAACGGTAAGCCGGTGTTGTATTTGAAAGCCATGGCAACAATGGTCGGTAGTTTGGATAGAAGCCGGTTGAAGCTGATCGAACGGTGTTCAGCGTCAGAAAAGTCGGCCGCTTCGTGGTAAAAGGCTGACAGGGCACCGACGACTCCAACCATTACCGCCATTGGGTGAGCATCACGGCGGAAGCCATTATAAAAACGGGTTAATTGGTCGTGCAGCAGGGTATGGTTTTTAATGGTGCGTTCAAACTGATCTTTTTCATCGGCGGTTGGTAATTCACTGTATTTCAACAAATAGGCAACTTCAAGAAAGTTGCATTTTTCCGCCAATTGCTCAATTGGGTAGCCACGGTAGAGCAGTTCCCCCTTTTCACCGTCAATGTAGGTGATTGTGGATTTGCAGCTTGCCGTCGACAAAAAGCCTGAATCGTAGGTAAAGTGACCAGTCTTTGAATTCAGGCTGCGAATATCAATACAATTATCACCGTGGGTGGGAGACAGTATTTCAAATTCAGCCGAATCTTCACCCTCAATATGTAGTACAGCTTTTTTACCTGTCATTGTTGATTCCTTAGTGTTAAATAGTCGTCTTTATCCGTGAGGAGGGTGGATATCGCCAGAAATAAGCGTCAAGCATTTGTCCGGGAGCATGTCATTGATATGTGATAAATAATGGAGCTTGTAAGCAATACTCATTTCGCCCCCTGTGTTGCAACGCAACGCAAGCGTATATTAATCTGCCTCGTTACAAAATTCAGATCTATTTCTAGCCAACAACTGCAAACGCTCAAGCAATTCTTGCGTTGCTTTATTAGGAAATCTTGCAGCTTCGGCAGTATAACATCCGCAAATGGCTTTCCACAGGGCGTGGTCTTCTAAAGCAAGCAGCTCTTCTAGCGCTTCCGCCTCCCTTTTGCTTAAAGCGATCTCTCCCTGACTTTGCCATAGTCGCTGAAAAACAATGTCAAGCTCCAGCAACGCACGACGGCAACGCCAACGCAGGCGTTCCTGGTGACTGCGTTCAATGTTCATACAGCCCTTTGTAGCATCATCTCCTTGATTTGCCCTATCGCGCGCGTAGGATTGAGGTTCTTGGGACAAACATCAACGCAGTTCATTGTGCTGTGGCAGCGAAAGAGGCGATATGGGTCATCAAGGTTATCCAGGCGCTCGTTTGTCGCCTCGTCGCGGCTATCAACCAGAAAACGGCAGGCCGCCAGCAGACCGGCCGGGCCGACAAACTTGTCCGGATTCCACCAGAAGGATGGACAGGCGGTTGAGCAGCAGGCGCAGAGAATACACTCATATAGACCATCCAACTGCTCGCGAGCTTGTGGGCTTTGCACTCGCTCATGTTGCGGGGCAGGAGAGTTGTTAATCAGGTAGGGCTTGATCGAGTGATACTGGTTAAAAAACTGGCTCATGTCGACGATCAGATCGCGAATCACAGGCAGCCCGGGCAACGGTCGCAGTACTATTGGTTCTTTTAGATCATTTAGGTCGGTCAAGCAGGCCAGGCCATTTTTGCCGTTGATGTTCATGGCGTCTGAACCACATACACCTTCACGACATGACCTACGGTAGGAGATTGAGTCATCTTTTGACTTGATGCGAGTCAGGGCATCGAGCAACTTGCGATCATTTTCTCCCAGCTTGATGGATATATCCTGCATCCGAGGTTTGTCATCGCTTTGCGGGTTGTAGCGGTAAATTTTGAACTGTAACGTGCGAGACATGATTTTTCCTTGCGCTGGCGGGTATAAAAGTGTCTGACGTCAATAAGAGCGGGTCTGTGGCGCAACGCTATCTACCGTCAGTGGTTGCAAGTTAACCGGCTTGTAGATTAACTTGTTGCCTTCCAGTGGTAAAAAAAGCGTGTGTTTAAGCCAGTCACGGTCGTTCCTTCCGTTGGGAAATTCCGCCGTGTCTGGAGCATCGTCACGCATATGTGCACCTCGCGATTCTTTGCGCGCCTCGGCTGAAATCATCGTAGCCTTGGCGACTTCCATCATATTTTGCAGCTCAAGAGCTTCAATGCGCGCCGTATTCCATACGTCTGATTTATCTTTTATTTCAAGGTGTTGCGCCGATGCTTCAATCTCAAGAATCCTCCGCGTGCCCTGTTGCAAATGCTCGGGGAAGCGGAATACTCCGGCGTGGTTTTGCATGGTACGTTGAATGGCCCGATGGATGACATGAACCGACACTCCGGTTTTCTGCCTGTTTAGCCTGTCAATGCGAGCCAGCGTAGCATCAGCGCCACTATCAGGCAGTGAGCGGTGGCTACGCTCATTTCGCAGGTCTTCAATCACCGAGTTGGCAGCCGATTTGCCAAAAATCAACAAGTCAAGCAGCGAATTTGTTCCCAAACGATTAGCGCCATGTACCGAGGCGCAAGCGCATTCGCCGGCAGCGTAAAAGCCTGGCACCAATGCCGACATGTCGTCTCCGCATGGGCTGATTACCCGGCCAGAATAATTGGTCGGAATGCCGCCCATCTGGTAATGACAGGTTGGCACAACTGGCAACGGCTCCTTGATGCAGTCAATGCCGGCAAACTGTATGCCTATTTCACGTATGCCTGGTAATCGTTTGATGATGGTTGCCGGATCGAGGTGGGTTACGTCGAGGAACACAAAGTCTTTATCGGGGCCACAACCACGGCCTTCCTTTATCTCTGTTGCCACCGCACGTGATACAACATCGCGTGAGGCAAGATCTTTGGTGCTTGGCGCGTAACGCTCCATAAAGCATTCATTGCTATTGTTGCGCAAGATACCACCCTCTCCGCGCACTCCTTCGCTGATTAATATTCCGGCGCCGGCGATGCCAGTGGGATGGAATTGCCAAAACTCCATATCTTCAAGCGCTATGCCGGCTCGTGCTGCCATACCCAGGCCATCGCCTGTATTCATAAGGGCGTTAGTCGAAGAATGATAAATGCGTCCTGAGCCGCCAGTGGCAAAAATTGTGGCGCGGCTATGGAATATAGAGATTTCGCCGCTTTCCATTTCCATAGCGGTCACGCCGACAACTGCGCCTTCAGAGTCGCGTATAAGATCCAGCGCCATCCATTCGACAAAGAAATGCGTGTTGGCCTTGACATTACGCTGATACATGGCATGCAGCATGGCATGTCCAGTGCGGTCAGCAGCGGCACATGAGCGACGCACCGGCTTTTCGCCAAAGTTGGACATATGGCCGCCAAAGGGGCGCTGGTAAATCTTGCCGTTGTCCAGGCGATCAAAAGGCATGCCATAGTGTTCAAGCTCGATAACTCCCTCGTTGGCGTTCTTGCACATGAATTCGATAGCGTCCTGGTCGCCGAGCCAGTCAGAGCCTTTTACCGTATCGTACATGTGCCAGTGCCAGTGGTCCTCTTCCGAGTTGCCTAGGCTGGCGGCTACTCCGCCTTGCGCAGCAACGGTATGCGAACGGGTAGGAAAAACTTTTGAGAGCACAGCGGTTCTTAGTCCGGCCTCAGACAACTGAATGGCGGCGCGCAACCCGGCACCACCAGCGCCGACGATGAGTGCGTCAAATTTGAAAACCTGAATACCCATCATTCGAGCCCCCAGACGATTTTGGCTGACCATCCAGCATAGGTAATCAGCAGCGAGGCGGTAGTAACGTGCAACGAAACGCGTAGCCAGGTTGATTTGATGTAATCCATCCAGATATCTCGTACGCCGATCCAGGCATGCCAGCACAACGCCAACATAAATGCGAAAGTGGCGCACTGCATGAAAATGTTGGCAAAAACAGCGCGCCAACTGGCGAAGTCGTGTGGTGAGCCTATCAGCAGAAGCAACAACAAAAGTGCGCTGTATAGCGCCATGATTACGGCGGTGGCTCGTTGGATTATCCAGTCCTTGATTCCGTAATGCGCTCCAACTACATTGCGTCTTACCATGGCAGTATTCTCCAGGCTATCAGTAGAGTCAGCGCGATGCTGAGGACGAAAACTGCCAGTGATGAACGGTTTGCAGCTGTCTTTTCAACGCCTATATGAATGTCCAACAGCAAAAAGCGTACTCCGGAGCAAAGGTGCTGCACGTATGCCAGGATTAACACAATCGCTATAAGCTTTACCGGCCATAGCGTGAACCACTGTTTTATCGCGGCGAAACCCTGCTCACTGGCCAGGCTATGTGACATGGCTATGAGCAAGAAAGGCAGTATGACAAACAAACCGAAGCCGCTGATGCGGTGCAAGATTGAAACCTTACCTGACAGCGGCAGACGTATGCTGGTTAGGTCGAGATATTTTGGGCGTGTACTCATGGGTTCAGCCATAAGCCATATTCCGTTTTGTTGTATATGTCATGGTTAATGGTTAAAAGTGGAGGTTCGCGACAGTCTTGATGTATCTGGTGTCGCTTAACTGATACTTGATTATACCTTAGCAGTTCTATTATTGCTTAACTATTATTGTAGATAAACTGATCTGACTTTCGCTAGCGTGACGGTACACCCATTGGTTACGTGATCTATGAACAGAGCAGCCAACGCAAATCCGTCTCGATTAATAACGATGAGGTTGGCGAGCCACACCATCGTTTATCTTCAATATATAAATATATAATCGCAGGCTAATAGGACAGGCGATCTCAGCGCACAGTCCGACTAGCTTCAGTGCTCTTCTTAACATATCACTGGTTAAAAGGGAAAGGCAAGATACGTGGAGCAGGCAAAGTTAGAGGGCGAGCCGGTCAGGCAGGCTTTGGTGGAGTCAAAGCACAAAAAATCTGTGGAATTTAATAACAAAGGCGTACAACTGGCCAATCAGAAACGATACCGTGAGGCGGTGCAATATTACGATCAGGCTATAGAGATAAGACCTGACTATGCCATGGCCTGGAAAAACAAAGGTGTTGCGCATATGGGCATGGGAGATTTCGCCGCTTCGGTAACTGCGTTTCGCGAATGCTTGCGCTACGAACCGGACTATCCTTATTGCTTAAGCTATTACCTTGATTCCAGAGCTATGTTATGCGACTGGGGGTTTCAGAATACTGAGCTAGCCGAAGCTTGCGAGAAATGCTTTTCCGGGTACAAATCGCTGTTGCCGATGAGCGCGCTGTGGCTTACCGACGACCCGTCGCTGTTACAGTGTGCCGCGCGAATATACAGTCAGAATTTTTCCCATGTTCAACCACTGAAACCCTGGCCAAGAGCGCAAAATGGCAAACTGCGCGTTGGTTATTTTTCTGCTGACTTGCGTGAACATCCCGTCGGATACGTTATGCGCGAGTTTTTTTCCCTGTATGACAAGGAACGGATTGAAAACACTGCCTTTTACGTTGGTCACAAGAAGGATGATAATCAGCAACAACGTCTGAAACCTCATTTTGAGCGCTTTTTTTACGTTGGCGAAAACGATGATGAGTCAATAGTTAAGCTGGCGCGTGAGCTAAAAATTGACGTCGCGGTTGATCTGATGGGCTACACTACCCATAGTCGACCTGGAATCATGGCCTTACGCCCGGCACCACTGCAAATTTCCTTTCTTGGCTATACCGGTACCATGGGTGCTGAGTGTATCGATTATCAAATTGCCGACCATACAGTAATCAATGTGCATAACCGCCAGTACCACGACGAGAGTATTATCTACATGCCGGACAGTTACTGGGTGTGTGATTCAGACTTGCCGATTGCCGATGCAAGCTTTGAGCGTGCCAACTTTAAGCTCCCGTCCGATGCTATGGTCTATTGCTGTTTTAACACCAGCGTCAAGATTAGCCAGACATGTTTTCAAAGCTGGATGCGTATCTTGCAGCAGGTTAACGACAGCGTTCTCTGGCTGCGATCCGATATTGAGAGCGCACAAGAAAATCTGCGACTGCGTGCCTCCAGACACGGCATTGACCCGCGGCGATTGATTTTTTCGTCAAGGCTTGAAGTTCACTCCGAACATTTGGCGCGTTACAAGCTGGCTGACCTGTTCTTGGATACGGCACCTTTCAACGCACACACGACTTCCAGCGAGGCTCTGTATGCAGGCTTGCCAGTTATCACCTACGCTGGCAAGCTGTTTGCCGCGCGCGTGGCAGCCAGCCAGCTAAAGGCAATGGGGCTACCAGAGCTGGTGACCAACAGCCAGGCTGAATTCGAGGCTCTGGCTGTCGCCCTGGCGCATGACAGGCCAAGACTGGCGGCTCTACGGCAGAAACTTGAAGACAACCGGCATAGCACCCCCTTGCTGGATACCAAACGCTATACCCGTCATTTTGAATTGGCTTTGACGATGGCCAACGAGCGTCATCGTGCCGGATTGCCGCCCACCGATTTCGACGTACCACCGCTTTTCGGCTAGAATTCCACTTTCCTGTTTTATCCCGGTTCTATGACCAAATACGTATTCGTTACTGGCGGCGTTGTCTCTTCACTGGGCAAGGGCATCGCAGCAGCTTCATTGGGAGCGATTCTGGAATCGCGTAGTTTGAAGGTTACGCTGCTCAAGCTGGACCCTTACATCAACGTCGATCCTGGCACCATGAGTCCCTTTCAGCACGGCGAAGTGTTTGTAACCGAAGATGGGGCTGAAACCGACCTTGACCTCGGGCATTACGAACGCTTTACCAATGCGCGCATGGAGCGCAGAAACAACTTTACCACCGGCCAGATTTACGACACTGTTATAAAAAAAGAGCGTTGTGGCGATTACTTAGGCAGTACTGTTCAAGTAATACCTCACATAACGGACGAGATAAAAAATAGTATCAAAAAGGGTGCCGAAGGTGCTGATGTGGCGATAGTCGAGATCGGAGGTACGGTCGGCGATATAGAATCGCTCCCCTTTTTGGAGGCTATACGTCAACTTGGTCTAGAGCTGGGACGTAATGCTGTCTGCTACATTCACCTGACGTTGCTTCCTTTCATAGCCACGGCTGGCGAGCTGAAAACTAAGCCGACGCAACATTCTGTCAAGGACCTACGCGAAATAGGTATTCAGCCCGACGTGTTGCTGTGCCGCGCAGAGCGCTCGCTGCCGGTTGAAGAACGGCGCAAAATTGCGCTTTTTTGCAACGTAATGCCGGAGGCGGTTATCGAATGTCTGGATGCTGATTCGATATACAAAATACCTGCCATGTTGCACGAGCAAATGCTGGACGAGATTGTTTGCCACAAATTAAGCCTGCTAGCCCGGGCAGCAGATCTTTCAGCGTGGAAAAAACTGGTGCATGCGCTGGAAAACCCGCAACACAGCGTAGATATTGCCTTTGTTGGTAAGTACGTTGAGCTGACCGAGAGCTACAAGTCGCTAAGCGAGGCTATATGTCACGCAAGTATCCATACGCTTTGCAAGGTCAACATACACTACATAGACGCAGAAGACATAGAGAGCCAAGGTGTCGAAAAGCTGCAAACAATGGACGCAATTCTGGTGCCGGGCGGTTTTGGCAAGCGTGGCACGGAAGGCAAGATAGAGGCAATTGCCTGCGCGAGGCGAGACAAGATCCCTTATCTGGGCATTTGCCTGGGCATGCAGCTGGCCGTGGTGGAGTTTGCCCGCAACGTTGTCGGCATGGCGCAGGCGCATTCGAGCGAATTCGACGCAAAAACAACGCAGCCGGTGGTAGCACTGGTCACCGAGTGGATAGACAAAACCGGAAAACGCGAACAACGCGGCACTGATTCTGAGCTTGGCGGCAGCATGCGCCTGGGCGGACAAATATGTGGTCTGGAAGGCGATAGCCTGGCGCGCGAAATATATCAGGCCGCGCAGGTTATCGAGCGCCACCGCCACCGCTATGAAGTCAACAATAGCTTATTGCCCCAACTAATAGCTGCCGGGCTAAAAGTGTCAGGCATAGCACCCGAGTCGGGGCTGTGCGAGATGATCGAGCTAACAGATCACCCGTGGTTTATCGGTTGCCAGTTCCATCCGGAATTTACCTCTAATCCACGCAATGGCCACCCGCTGTTTAGCTCTTTTGTCCGTGCCGCCCTGAGCAGGCGAGATAAAAGACAGGCCGGCCAGGGCGGGGCGTAGCATGGAGTTTGATCAGGAAGAAGCAGAGGAGATTATAGAAAAAACTAACAGGCGAACGCAGGTTAGCTTTGCCTTGTGTTGCGGTTCTACGTGTTCATCAAACTACATAACTCGGATAACTAGGCGAAACATGGGAGTAGCTTATTGGGCGTGAAAGAGTGTGTTAATGCTAACTAGCGTTCCATGATGGGGTTCTTGTAAAAAAACAGGGAGTTAAATGAAACTGCTAGATTTCGAGGTTGGTATTGACCAGCCGTTATTTTTAATAGCCGGGCCTTGCGTCGCCGAATCGCAAGAGCTATGCGTAGAGATAGCCGGAAGGATGAAGGAGACATGTCACGAATTGCAGATGCCGTATATTTTCAAGGCGTCCTACGACAAGGCTAATCGCAGCTCTGCTTCTTCTTTTCGCGGCCTCGGAATGGACGCTGGGCTAAAAATACTCGATGAAGTACGGCGTCAGCTTGGTGTGCCTTTGTTGACCGATGTGCATAACGAAGCTGAAATAGACGAAGTAGCGGCAGTAGTTGATGTGCTGCAAACCCCGGCTTTTTTATGCCGTCAGACAGATTTTATTCAGGCGGTGGCGGCGAGCGGTAAGCCGCTTAATATCAAAAAAGGTCAATTTATGGCGCCGGGTGATATGCGTTACGTATTTAACAAGGCGCGTGCCGTAAATGGCGCTGCCGAGACGATTATGCTTTGTGAGCGTGGCGCCTCCTTCGGCTATAACAACCTGGTTTCAGACATGCGCTCGCTGGCCATTATGCGGCAAACAGGCTGTCCAGTGATATATGACGCGACGCATTCGGTTCAGTTGCCGGGCGGGCAGGGGCATTATTCCGGCGGTCAAAGGGAATTGGTGCCCGTACTGGCAAGAGCCGCAGTGGCTGCTGGCGTGGCTGGAGTGTTTATGGAAACGCATCCTCGCCCATCAGAAGCTTTGTCAGACGGCCCAAACAGCTGGCCTTTGGAGCGTATGAATCAATTGTTATCCACGTTGGCCCGCCTAGACAAGATGGTTAAGGCAGAACCTCTTGCCGAAAATGAGGCGACAGTTTTTTGACTTACAACGTAAAAAGCCTTATTATCCGCGCCCTGTGGGTGATGCAGGAGATAGTAAGCGACGGGCTGACGGCGTCTTGAGTGAGTGTGTAACGAAATCTGGCGACAGACGAAGCGAATTGGTGTATTTAACAAGATCGGACCAGGTTTTCCAGTGACCGAAAACGACAAGACAGGCGAACTACTTATTGATCCTTTTCTCTTGGCGCGGGAAGGTGGCGTTAAAACTGGTTCTCTTGCTGTTATGGCCATGGGACGTTTGTTGGAGTTATTGGCTACAAGCGAAGCGCCAGGTTTTTCTGGCGAACTGGTTTCTGTACCGATAGATCGTGAGGCGGAACTTCAGTACCGCCTGCAAGGGCAGCGTTCTGCCACTGGTTATACGGCAAGCGGTGTAATGCGCTTGCAGATAAATGGCGAGCTGCATTTGCGCTGTCAGCGTTGCTTGTTGGCGTTGCCGCATACGTTGGCGATTGATAAGCGACTGCTATTGACACCGGCCGGAAGACAACTGTCAGAAAGCGAGCTGGAGTCGATGGAGGCCGATGGTAGTGAAGTAGTCCAGGTTATATTGCCATTGTCTGTAGTGAGTCTGGTGGAAGACGAGGTTTTGCTGGCTTTGCCTCTGTACCCGCGTCACCAGGTTTGCCAACCACCGGAATATACTTGTACCAGTATTGTTGGTGACAAGGATGTAGAGTCAGGGGGCGGAGGCGTTAAAGCAGTTACGGACGCTCGCAGAAAGTTTACCACCTTCTCAGAAATCGGAGGCAGGTCCTGATCAATCAGTACTAGGTATTACGAGGAGTATTTGCTATGGCTGTACAACAAAATAAAAGATCGCCTTCAAGGCGTAACATGCGTCGTGCGCACGACTCGCTGTCTACTCCGGCGTTAGCTGTCGAGCAAACGACAGGCGAAGTTCATTTACGTCATCACGTAACGGCTTCGGGCTTTTATCGCGGTAAAAAAGTGACAAAGGGCAAGGAAGAATAATTATTTGTTTGCCTTGCCAGCAAGCTATCTACGCTGGCGCTCAGAAATCCGCCAGCAAACATGCCCGTGACATGCGGTCGCGTCGTATCTGCTGATTAGCAAATCTGAGTGGCTTGCCAGCAATGAATCACGCCATTGCTATCGACTGTATGGGTGGGGACCACGGACCATCTGTAACAGTTGCGGCCGCTAGCGGCTTTTTGGCCGACCATTCCGAAGCTAATGCCATGTTGGTTGGCAAGGAGAGCGAACTAACCACGTATGTAGAGAAATTAGATCCAGCCATAAGGCAACGGCTTCATATACAGCATGCATCCGAAGTGGTTGGGATGGGTGAGTCGCCGCCAAGCGCCTTGAAAAACAAAAAGGATTCTTCCATGCGCGTCGCCATTAACTTGGTGAAGAGGGGTGAAGCGGCGGGTTGTGTTTCTGCCGGTAATACCGGCGCCCTTATGGCGACGGCGCGTTTTGTGCTTAAAATGCTGCCGGGTATTGATCGACCGGCGATATGCGCGGTAATGCCAACCATGCGAGGTCAGGTTTATATGCTTGACTTGGGGGCCAATGTGGATTGCAGTGCTGAGCATTTAGTGCAATTCGGTATTATGGGATCGGTATTGGCCAGCGCCCTTGAGCATCGACAGGCGCCGAGCGTTGGCCTGCTCAATATCGGTGAAGAGGCTATCAAGGGTAATAGCGTGGTTAAAGATGCAGCTGAAGGTTTACAAAACAGCGGTGTCAACTTTTTGGGCAATGTGGAGGGCGATGGTATATTCAAGGGACACGCTGATATTGTGGTCTGTGACGGTTTCGTTGGCAACGTGTCGCTTAAGACAACTGAAGGTCTGGCGCAAATGATTAACTCCTTCTTGCGAGAGGAGTTTAAACGTGGTCTGATCGCACGAACGGCCGCTTTGCTGGCCATGCCAGTATTGCGTCGATTCAAGCGTCGGGTTGATCATCGCTCCTTTAACGGAGCAGTGTTGCTGGGTTTGCGTGGCGTGGTTATAAAAAGCCATGGTTCGGCTGATGTATATGCCTTTCAACAGGCTATCACCCGCGCCTATGAGACAGTAAGAAATGGAGTTCTGACAAGAATTTCTGAGCGGTTGCATGAGTTACATATGGATGAAAAATCCAGCACCGGTGAAGATTATGGTGAAGGTGAGAGTGAGGAGGCAGTTTTCGTGGAAAGGAATGCCTGAATGTCAGCAATTTACGCGCGCATAACCGGAACTGGAGGTTATTTGCCGGGTGAACCAGTCAGCAATGATGACTTGGCCGCGCGTGGACTTGATACCAGCGACGAATGGATAAGCAGCCGCACCGGCATTCGCTTTCGCCATCTGGTATCTCCGGGTGAGACATGCTGTGATCTGGCGCACAAGGCTGCCGAGTCAGCGTTACAGGCTGCTGGAGTTACAGCTGGCGAAATTGATTTGATTATTTTTGCTACCTCGACGCCCAATTACATTTTCCCCAGCACAGCTTGCTTGCTGCAAGAACGTCTTGGCAACCATAGCGCTGCCGCCTTTGACATGCAGGCGGTTTGCAGTGGTTTTGTGTATGCTCTTACCTGTGCCGAGAAATTTATTTCTTCGGGCACGCACAAACGTGCGCTGGTCGTTGGCGCCGAAGTGCTTTCTGGCATTGTAGACTGGCAGGATCGTTCGACTTGCGTGCTCTTTGGCGATGGCGCGGGCGCTGTTGTGCTGGAGGCGTCAGATAAGCCAGGTATATTATCCAGCGTACTGCACGCCGATGGGGCATATTACGATATTCTGAGCGCGCCTGGCCAGGTTAGAGATGGTGAAGTTGTTGGCGACCCATTTTTACGTATGGACGGTCAGGCAGTATTCAAGTTTGCAGTGCACGTGTTATCCAGCGTGCTTGAAGAGTGCTGCACTATAGCCCACATCAATCGCTCAGCGATTGACTGGCTAATTCCACATCAGGCTAATTTGCGTATCATTGACGCTGTCGCCAGAAAGGCTGGTTTGCCTGCGGAAAAGGTCGTGTATACAGTTGCGCAACATGCCAATACGTCGGCTGCTTCCATTCCTTTGGCACTGGATGTGGCAGTGCGTGATGGACGTATCAAGCAAGGTAACAATGTATTGCTGCAAGGCGTTGGTGGTGGTTTTACTTGGGGAGGTGTTTTATTGGCCTTTTAGGACTGGATGGGAAAGCATATCCCGCCATCTATCCATGAAACAATGTTAAAGGCTCACACAAGGGGTTTGTTATGAACAGAGTCCAAGCAGACATCCGTGCCCGTATCCACTACACAGTGGCGGCAATCGTAATTGGCTTGTATGGCATCCGGGTTTGCCCGTTTGTTGATAACCTTGAGTTGTATCAGGTATTTTTGCCCCTGATTATTGCCCTCTTATTGCAGTATCTTCTACGCAAACCCCTCTTGCATCGCCAGCTTCATTCGCTGGCCTATAAGCATCATGTTTCGCGCACCTTTGTGGTCGAGCTGCTTCTGTTCGTTGTTACGGGCTTTTTGCTTGCTATCTACAATAAATTCTTATACGACTTTCCACCGGAAAGTGGCTTGAAAGTTATCATTGGCTTTCTGGGTGTTGGCTACTTTGCAGCGTTGGATTTATCTATGTCGTATGAACGTGTCCTGGCCAAGCACCTGGAACAAACTTCAAGCGATATTGATCCAGACGATAATTATTTTCCGCTGGTAAGGAAGTTTTCCCTCTTTGCTACCATCACGGTTGTCTTGTTCATTTGCATGTTTTTTCTTTTAATAAACAAAGATTTACACTGGATTGTCGAGGTTGGAGACAAGATTCCGAAGAAAACGATACAGCTAGCTGTGCTGGGCGAGTTTTTGTTTGTTGGAATGGTGATGCTTGCATATATGCTGGTGGTTATATATGCGTATTCCATTAACCTGCGGTACTTTTTAAGCAACGAAAATCGGGTGTTGGCAGAAGTAACCAGAGGAGATCTAGGTGGTAGTGTGACAGTATGTAGTAACGACGAGTTTGGAGAAATGGCGCGCCACACGAACGTAATGATCGGCACTCTTGGACAACGTACCCAAGAGTTGCAGCGTACCCAGGATGTCACTATTTTGAGCCTGGCTTCATTGGCTGAAACAAGAGATAACGAAACAGGAGCGCATATACTGCGTACTCAGCGATATGTGCAAGCCTTGGCGCACGAATTACGTGATCATCCACGTTTCAGGCATTTTTTAAACGAAGAAACCATTGCTTTGCTGTTTAAATCAGCCCCCCTACACGATATTGGCAAGGTGGGCATTCCAGATGCAATTTTGCTTAAGCCAGACAAGCTTGACGATGCCGAATTCGAGATCATGAAAACGCACACCACATTGGGGAAAGAGGCCCTGGTGGTGGCAGAGAAAGAGTTAGGTGGAAGTTCGTTTCTATCTTACGCACGTGAAATAGCTGATACGCACCACGAAAAATGGGATGGTTCTGGTTACCCTAACAAGATGGCTGGCCATGACATCCCTATATCCGGACGCTTGATGGCGCTGGCAGATGTATATGATGCCTTGATAAGCAAGCGGGTTTACAAGCCAGCCTTCTCGCACGAGAAAGCACTTACCATTATCCGTCAGGGGAGAGGTACTCACTTTGATCCAGACGTGGTGGATGCAGTTAATCGCGTGGAGGAGTCTTTCAAGGGAATTGCCGTACGCTATGGCGATGAGAATACAGCCTGAATAGAAATCGTTGGCTATCTGATTTCAGGCCGGTCAAACAGGTTTATAAAGAAAACGTCAATTAACTGGCTGCGTCACACTGTGCTCGAAAGTTCGTGCATCCTATTGATATGTCTTGACTTTTGTAAGTCACATGCCCTGTGCCGTATCGCACTCGTTGAGTATCTTGGCCATTCCAAAGCTTGCTGAGTTTGGTAAGGAAAAAATGTAATATCATCGGACTTTTTTTGACGTCACCAAAGGTGATGCTCTGATACAGCCAAGCGTGAGCCAGTTGGAGGGGGAGTATATTCATCAGGGGCGGTGTTTGTGCTGAGCGCAACACATGTAAAAATTCGTCTGCGCTACCGTAACCGTGTTATCGCCAAACAATTGGATCCGTTGATGCCAGAGTCTTGAAAACCAATACTGCAAAGCATCAAGCAAATGTACGCCGATATAGAGCATAAGCATTAAGGAAACACTGATTTATTGGCTGCGTGGGCGAAATCCTGCGTTGCGCGGTGCTCAATAGCTCGCCTATCTGCATGATATGTCTCGCTTTCTGTGCTCCGTGCGCCTTGTCTTTCGTTCCGCTCGCAGAATAAATCAGCGTTTCCTTAAAGCAGCTCAGGTGAACGGATTACGCTTGTTGCGCCACCTCGGCAAATTCCTCAATCTGGTCAAAGTTCATGTAGCGATAAATATCACTCGCTTCAGCGTTTACGATACTAACCTGAGAGCGGTATTCATCGACGTCAGGCAGTTTGCCGAGCAATGCGGCGACGGCGGCGAGCTCGGCTGAGGCCAGATAAACACGTGTATCAATGCCGAGACGGTTTGGGAAGTTACGTGTGCTGGTTGACACAGCGGTTGATCCTCTTTTGATTTGCGCCTGGTTACCCATGCACAATGAACAGCCTGGCATTTCCATCCGCGCGCCAGATTTACCAAGCACAGAATAATAGCCCTCTTCATTCAGGATCATGGCGTCCATGCGAGTGGGTGGCGCTACCCATAGGCGGGCAGGGATGTCTGACTTGCCATTTAGTACCTTGCCAGCAGCACGGAAATGTCCAATATTGGTCATGCACGAGCCGATAAAAACTTCGTCTATTTTGTCACCGGCAACTTCTGAGAGTTTTTTTACATCGTCTGGATCGTTGGGGCAGGCGAGGAGTGGTTCGTCAACTTCGGCTAGATCAATTTCGATCACGGCGGCATACTCGGCGTCGTCGTCCGCTTGCAGTAACTCTCCTTTTTCAAGCCAATCTTTCATGGCCGCTACGCGGCGGGAAAGAGTACGCGCGTCTTCGTAACCATTGGCTATCATCCATTTCATCAGTACTATGTTGGAGTTGAGATATTCTTCAATCGGCGTCCGGTTCAAGTGCACGGTGCAGGCAGCGGCTGAGCGTTCGGCTGAAGCGTCGGAAAGCTCAAAGGCTTGCTCTACCTTGAGATTAGGCAAACCCTCTATTTCCAGAATGCGACCGGAAAAGATATTCTTCTTGCCTCGCTTGTCGACAGTCAGCAGGCCTTGTTTGATAGCGTGATAGGGAATAGCGTTGACCAAGTCTCGCAGGGTAATGCCACGTCGAGTAGCGTCAGTCATATCGCCCTTGAAGCGCACTAGAACCGATTCAGGCATGTCGAGAGGCATGGCTCCGGTGGCTGCGGCAAAAGCTACCAGCCCGGAGCCGGCCGGGAAGGATATGCCAATCGGAAAGCGGGTGTGACTGTCGCCTCCAGTGCCGACAGTGTCAGGCAGTAGAAAGCGGTTGAGCCACGAATGGATAACACCGTCGCCGGGACGCAACGAAACACCAGCGCGGTTGGTAATAAAACCGGGGAGGTCGCGGTGGGTTTTGATATCTACCAGCTTGGGATAGGCAGCGGTGTGACAAAAAGATTGCATCACCAAATCGGCGGAGAATCCCAAACAAGCTAGGTCTTTGAGCTCGTCACGGGTCATAGGGCCGGTGGTATCCTGACTGCCGACGCTGGTCATTTTTGGTTCGCAATAGACACCGGGGCGAATACCCTGTTGTTCGCCATCTTTTTCTGGTAGCCCACAGGCGCGGCCAACCATTTTTTGCGCCAGTGAGAAGCCGCGGTTGCTGGCTTGTGGAGCGCTGAGGGCTCGAAAGAGCTCTGAAGGCGGCAAGCCAAGTGCTTCGCGTGCCTTAGCAGAAAGACCACGGCCAATTATCAGGTTGATGCGTCCACCGGCACGAACCTCGTCGAAAATCACCTCAGATTTGATGGCAAATTCGGCGATGATTTGCCCATTTTTGAAAGCCTTGCCTTCGTAAGGTCTGAGCTCAATTTCGTCGCCCATTTTCATCTGGCTGACATCGAGTTCAATTGGCAGTGCACCGGCGTCTTCCATGGTATTAAAAAATATTGGAGCAATCTTGCCACCCAAACAGACGCCTCCATAACGCTTGTTGGGCACGTAAGGGATGTCCTCACCCGTCCACCACAGAACAGAATTGGTGGCGGACTTGCGGCTGGAGCCGGTGCCTACCACATCGCCTACATAGGCTATTGGGTTGCCTTTGCTTTTTAGTTTCTCGATTTGCGCGATTGGACCTCTTTCGCCGGCCTTTTCCGGCTCTATGCCGGGACGTGGGTTTTTTAGCATAGCCAGGGCGTGTAGCGGAATATCGGGACGGCTCCAGGCATCAGGCGCCGGTGAGAGATCGTCGGTATTTGTTTCACCTTCTACCTTGAAAACGCTAAGCACAAGACTTTGAGGGACTTCTGGTCGCGATGTGAACCATTCTCCGTCAGCCCAGGATTGCATGACGTCCTTGGCGTTGACGTTGCCTGTCCTGGCTAGTTCGGCTACATCGTAATAGGCGTCGAACATGAGCAGAGTGTTTTTAAGAGCGTTGGCGGCTGTGATACCAACTTCCTCATCTGCCAGTAGATCAATCAGCGGCTTGACGTTATAACCACCCAGCGTCGTGCCCAATAATTTGGTGGCTAGCTGACGATCCAGTAGTGGTGAGTTTGCTTCGCAACGTACTATGTCAACCAGGAATTGAACCTTGACCTGCGTAGCAACATCCACGCCGGCAGGTATACGTTGGGTGAATAAATCGAGCAAAAACTCTTCTTCGCCCAAGGCTGGCTTCTTCATCAATTCGACCAGTTGCAACGATTGATCACGTGTCAGGGGGAGGGGAGGAATCCCAAGCGCCAAACGTTCTTCGGCGTGTTTGCGGTATGATTCCAGCATAGTGACAATATCCTTTGTTTCCCGTTAGAAAGGGTTGTTTAACTCTTATATATGATATAACAATATCCGGGTTACGTAAAACCTTGAGAACCTGGTGAATCTGAATGCTATGCCAAGGATATAGACGTAGATATAGAATAATAATGCCCTAATACTTCGGCATTTGGATGGCATCATCAGCAGAAGTAACGCCACAGTTTTGCGTGAGTGTTTTGGCAACCACCTACGTACAGGCAAATGTGGCATGCTATTATCGAACGCAGAAGCGCCACAGAGGCTAGATTGTCAACACGTTTTTTTGTATCATTCGCGCCCGGTCGCTGTTTTATTATGGTTGGAAGGGACTCAGCCTGCTACTGGGGAGTGGCCAAGTTGGTTAAGGCACCGGATTTTGATTCCGGCATGCGAAGGTTCGAATCCTTCCTCCCCAGCTCTTTAATCCGGTTGGCCAGATTGCTGCGCTCTTGGAGCATTGTAGAATAATTTATTAAAATGCTCATCAGGTGCCATGAACAAGTTTTGGAGCCCTCTCGTCAGCCGCTTACAGCCATATTCTCCCGGCGAACAGCCATCGTGTGAGAAGCTGATAAAGCTTAATACCAATGAGAACCCTGCGGCACCATCTCCATCTGTAGTTGCCGCAATCAAATCTGCTCTGGCAAACGACGGTGCCAGACTGCGTCTTTATCCTGACTCCGAATCCAACGACTTACGTCTGTCATTGGCAGGGCGTTATGGCCTGGGCAGCAAGCACGTCTTCATGGGTAATGGGTCGGATGAGGTGCTGGCGCATATTTTTCCGGCTTTACTACAACGTGGCTCGCCCGAAGAGCCTCTGTTAATGCCTGATATTTGCTACAGCTTTTACCCCAGTTACTGCAAACTTAACGCTGTTGATTATCGATTTGTCCAGCTGTCTGATGATTTCAGCATACAAGTAGATGATTATCTGCAACCGGCGCGCGCCATAATATTTCCCAATCCTAACGCGCCAACCGGCATTTTACTACCTCCGGCGGAAATAGAGCGTTTGCTCGCTGCAGCGCCTGACACTTTATTAATAGTTGACGAAGCATATATTGATTTTGCCACCGATTCGGCGGCCAAGAAGGTGCCAAGCTGCGCGCCGCTGGTAGCGCATTATCCCAACTTGCTGGTTGTGCAAACACTGTCAAAAAGCTATGCACTGGCCGGCTTGCGTGTTGGTTATGCTCTTGGCCATCCGGCATTGATTGAAGCCTTGCAAAGAGTAAAAAACAGCTTCAATTCGTACCCGCTCGATTTGCTGGCTCAGGAAGGAGCACTGGCGGCGCTGGGCGACGATGATTATTACAACAAAACACGTGATTCTCTGTTTCAATCCCGTCATCTCTTGAGTAAAGATTTGCGGGCCATTGGTTTTAGGGTATTGCCATCGGCGGCAAATTTTATTTTTGTCAGCCATGCAGAGCACGACGCGTTTCAACTTCTCACTGGATTACGCTCCAGAGGTATTTTGGTACGTCATTTTCAAGCGCCACGTATAGAGCAGTTTTTACGAATCAGTATTGGCTCGCCCGATGAGTGCCAGGCATTGCTGCAGGCCCTAAGCGAGTTGGTCGAGGCGTGAGTTGGAGAGAAGGACGGCAGATAGCTTCATCTACCTTTATGCGATAGCCGCCGCGTAACATTTTTTTATCAATTGTTCGGGTAGTGGTATGCTTTCACATGTTGCCGTATTATATTGACGAGCCATAATTTAACAACCTGAACTTGGTACGTAACCGCATGCACAGACATTCTCTTCTTTGTAGACAACTGATTCGCGAACTGTTATTTGACAGCCATGCGCTGGTGTTATTGGAAAATCGTATACCATGAGCACGAAAAATTCTGCCATGGGTGCAGCCTTGCGGGCCGCAACCAGTGCCTTTGAGGGTAAGGCTACTCCACCATTGCGTGTCGGCCTGGCGGCAGGCGTAGAGGAGGTGCGCTTGAGCCAGCAATTACGCTATAGTATTTTTGCCGAAGAGCAGGGTGCGCGTTTGCATACAACTCAGGCAGGTGTGGATAGCGACCAATTCGACCCGTTTTGCCATCACTTATTGGTGCGTCGTACAGATAATGGTGAAATTATTGCTTCAACCCGAATTCTGACAACTAGTGGAGCAGCAAGCGCCGGTGGCTTTTATTCAGAAACCGAATTTGACCTGGGCGATATCCTGCCACTGCCAGGCAACGCAATAGAAATTGGCCGTACCTGTGTCCATCGGGATTTTCGTAGTGGGGCAGGGATAGGAATGTTGTGGCTGGGTCTGGCGCGGTTTATGGAAAAGCACAATGCCAAATACCTTTTTGGCTGCGCCAGCATCGACATGCAAGATGGTGGTCAGCAGGCGGCAGCAATTATGCAAATTGCCCGTACCAATCATTTTGCGCCGGTAAATATGCGTGTCAGACCACGCCTGCACTTGTTGCCAGCCCGTCCGGCTGAACGAGCGCAGATGCCACCTTTATTGAAAGCATACCTGAAGCTGGGATGCTGGATAGCTGGAGAGGCCTGTTACGATCCTGATTTTGATGTGGCGGACGTGTTTATCCTGCTAGATGCCGACAACCTTAACTCTCGCTACCATCGGCACTTTGTCCATGGAAGCCTGCGCTGTGGAGTTGCCGACGCCAGCCTGTTGATGGCCGCCTGAGGTTATTCAATG
>Ga0209562_1000068_pt1 | contig 56516 bp, 57 predicted proteins | sample WorMetvacBELIZE2_FD_187399 | JGI IMG/M metagenome (GOLD analysis project Ga0209562, IMG submission 187399) | Marine gutless worms symbiont microbial communities from Max Planck institute for Marine Microbiology, Germany - Olavius vacuus BELIZE.2... | ecosystem: Host-associated > Annelida >... | reverse complement strand
AGTCCCCGTATCTGTGCTCTATTGCGACGAGAAGATCTTCTGGTAAACCACAAGAGAGTGGAGCGAATCTACAGAGAAGAGGAGCTCTCACTACGTAGGAAGCGCAAGAAGCGGATTCGCAGTGAAGATCGGGAGAAACCAGAAAGCCCGACTCATCCGAATCAGCAATGGTCCATGGATTTTATGTCCGACAGCATTGCCGGTGGTCGGCGTTTCAGGACATTGAATATCATCGACGAATACACCCGTGAGTGTCTGGCGCTGGAAGTGGATCTGAACATTGGAGGGCTGGCAGTTACTAGAACTCTGGAGCGCCTGATAAATCGCAGAGGGAAACCAGAGCGCATACTTTGTGACAACGGTCCTGAGTTCACCAGCAAAGCACTCGACCAATGGTGCTATCTGAATGAAATCAAACTCTGTTTTATCACTCCAGGGAAGCCCATTGAGAACTGCTTTATCGAGAGCTTCAATGGTCGATTCCGAGATGAATGCTTGAACCTGAACTGGTTCCACTCACTTCGAGATGCCAAGGAAACGGTAGAAAGATGGAGGCTCGAATACAACGAAATTCGGCCTCACAGCGGATTAGATGACATGATTCCTATTGAGTCTTTCATGCTCCATGACGAAGGTGAAGAAAAGGCAGAACACTTACGAGCTAGTGGATGATTCTTGGGGAAAGGTCACTGAGTATATCAGTGTTGAATTGGTAAACTGGGCGGAGAAGAGAGGAATCGATCTGATACACATCCAACCCGGCAAACCAACGCGGAATGCTTTTGTGGAACGATTCAATCGGACGGTTCGGCATGAATGGCTGGATTTGGTGAACTTCGAATCAGTCCAGCAAGCACAGTTTCTTGCGACTCAGTGGCTATGGACTTATAATAACGAACGACCCAATTCAGCTATCGGGGGAGTGCCTCCAAAGATGCTGAATCCGGTAGTTTGAAAATTTCTACAAATGGTGTCAGACATATAAATGGGGGGATTACAGCGCCCACTGCCTTATATGGCGAACCACGCGAAAAAGGCTACAGTACTCACTGCGAGTATGAAGAGCCCTTGCTTCTTATAGACCGGATTACTCTTCACATTGGCCAACGCTACGATCCCAAAAATCCAACCGATGAATGGAACTATAATCCCGAGTACAACCGCAGCAATCAGGCCTCTCTTCGTCGCTTTTGCTTGATTAGCGCCTTCCATCTTTTCTGAACCATTCATGAGTATACCTCTCAGAAATAAATATCAATGCTTTCATTTTATAGTGAATGTACTCACTCTAAATAGGTATTTCTATCACTTTTTCCCGTCTATTAGCAAAATTTGGGCAGAATTAGCGATATTTTCATTGCGCACCTCAAGTAAATCCGTAGGGAAAGAGGGCTTACTCAAAGCGGGCTGGCCAAGAAGGCAGGACTATCTTCGGATATTGTCGGATTCATCAAGACAGTCAATAAGAACCGCTAACTGATTCTGTTTAGATGTTTTATTCAGGTGGAAGGCATATCCGGATTGGTATAACTCGGCTCTCTTACTAATGAAAAACAAAATCCCCATTGCCCAATTGTCATGCGAGCAGCTTCTTGGCGCTGACTCGGCGCAAGTATATAGGGCGTACCAGCAAAAATCTTGTTGACGATCTCTACCGTAGTATTCGGGCTCAACTGTCTTCTCTTATCAGTACTCTGCTAGATATTGACTTACAACATCAGATTTGTCTGAAGAAATCCCCACTGACTGTTACATCTTCGATTTCACGTTTCTCGACAGCTATTCCGATGCTCAGTGATTTTAACATCTCAGCTAACTGATCACCATCGATAAGGTCAATCGGTGGTGCACCGTCCCTAGTGGATTCTTTGATAGCATCGCGAGTAAAACTCCCAGTAGTGATGAATATGCCTTTGTCAGCCCGCCCTGTCATTGCTCCCCGGAAATCTCGAATATAACTAGAACTCACGGAACCCTTGTATCGCTTGCACTGGAAATACACATGGAAGCTCATTATGCTATTAATCTTAGCGATTCCTTTCCCGTCTATTCCGCCATCGCCAGATCCACCGGTTACTTCCACTTGCTCAAATCCAGCTTCACGTAAAAGGCGCTTTATAAGGCGTTCAAACGCTTTCGAACTAATGTTTTTAAGAATTGCAGCTAGCTGAATTTTCCAGTCGGGAACTTCATCATCGTTTTCGGTGTCGTCTGCTTCTGCCTGTGTTCTCTGAGGCTTTTTCTTTGCGCGTCTATCCTCTCGAATCTTCTTGACGACCTCATTTGCATCAACTTCAAGGAGTTCGTTGTTCTTGCTAATTACACTCCAAATACCTCTTGAGGAGTTCTCCAACAATCCATACTTTTTTAAATATGTTCTGGTCCACGCTAGGCGGTATTCAACCTCTGATTCTGATGACTTCTCTAGGTCATGAGGAACATTTTGGGTTTTCTCAGGAAGCTTCATCAACTCGATCGCTCGGCCATTGATTTCGGAGATTGAACCTGAACCCCCCAGTTCATGAAGGGCTTTCAAAACAGGATTCATCATTTCATAGAAGTGTGGTATTTTCATTGTTTTTTCCGCTCCTGAGTAGTTGAGGTCGATTGGTCTATGTATTCACGAAATTTGTTCATACTCAACTGTAGCCTTTCTCCCGGCAGTTTATCAGATGTTTCGTAATTCGTCAACCCCAGTACGCTGATAGTTTTGGCAAGTAGAATTTTCCTCCATACAAAGTCGTCGATCAAAATCTTCAGAGAACCGGATCATGGTTTTCGGCAAAAGAAACCCAAATGCCCAATGAGGTCCGAATAGCTTGACCATAAAAGATCGTCATGTGTCATTAGGACCTCCTAAAAGGGTATAACAGCGTACATATCGCGACGATGGCGACAACTGCGGCTATCAATCTTGTAGTCTCATTGCAGCAGCCTCGCTATTTTCACGTGAGTATCAACGCTGGGCCTTTCTTCCGCGTTTTTATTCACCAGTAGAGCCTTAAACGCCCCATTGTAAAAAGCAAGAGAAACAGAGTTCAGACTTTCGCCTATAAAAACAAGAAGCAGCGACTTAGACAAAGCAATAAGAAATAGTCACGCAGCCGCGCACAATACGCCGATTAAAACCGAAAGCACTTACTGTATCTATCCGTGAGATTGCCGAACGGAAGGTCCATAACAAGAAGAATTATGATTTGGACAGCTCGAAGGATGGAAATTTGAGGAATTGTGAGACCTTTGTCCTGAAGGTATACAACAGAAGTTGCCCCAATAAGCATTCGGAAAGAAGCGAAGAGAACACCATAGGTCAAGAGTTTTTCAGCCCCCAGCCGCGTATGTATAGGTTTCCTTTTCCCTATGAAAGAAGATATCACACTTGAAATAAGGAAAATATATATGATGTGTTAGAGACTTCTTGACGTTAATGCAATTCCGGCACTATCGTTATTTTGCATATGAATCAAGGAGTCGAGCCATGTGTGATGCCGGGCCGGGAAAAGCCTTCCGCGAAGGAATGCCGCTGATGGACCACTTCAAGCGGCTTCCCGACGACGCAGCAGCTGACGCATGGTTCGTGGAACAGCGCTGGCCAAAAGTCGTACAATACCCGGACTTCGGTTCCACCAAGGTCAATCCAAGGCGAAGCATATAGCCCGACCATTTCGGTGTTGTAAGCGCAGTTGTGAGAAGCGGTTCAGTGTCAAGACCGGGACAGTCATGCATTCATTGGATTTAGCTGATCATCTAGCGGGTCAGACGTTCGGCACGGTTCTAGCCGATCCGCCTTGACGCTTCCGGTCGCGGCGTGGGGGTTCGAGTACAAGAGCAACCTGATTTGGCACAAAGTTCGCAAGGACGGCGGATCGGATGGGCGCGGGGTTGGGTTCTATTTTCGCAACGTGACCGAGATTATCCTGTTTGGTATCCGCGGTAAGAATGTCCGCACGCTCGATCCGGGGAGAAGCCAATCTGATTGCCAGCCGCAAGCGCGAGCATTCGCGAAAGCCGGATGAGCAATATGATGTGATTGAAGCGTGCAGTTGGGGGCCATACCTGGAGTTGTTTGGTCGAGGCGCCCGCGACAACTGGACGGTCTGGGGAAACCAGGCGGCGCCTGACTACATCCCTGATTGGCCAACCTATAGCTACAACTCAGCATGTCCGGCACCGTGATTATTGCTGAGTGGGAGGCTGTGGGGTTCGATGTACGCAACGTGAATCATGCGCTTGCGGTGCTGGTTAGGGACTTTCCGGGGCCCCCTAGACGAGCTTGGCGAGACCTTGAGGACAATCAGGATAGCCGACACTGAAATCGTGAGTGGTGGGGGAGGAGAATCCAGCCCCACCCAACGATTTCGTCGAACGCTGGCTGCCAATGGTTGGCGAACGGAGAGCATCGTCATCCAAAAGACCGTGTATGGTGTGGAATGGTCGGCCACATCCCACGAGATCGACCATGTACGAAAAACCGCGAACGGCGCGATTGTTCTGGAAATTGAGTGGAATAACAAGGATCCGTTCTTCGACCGCGATTTGGAAAATTTCCGGCGGCTCCATAGTGAGGGAGCAATCAGCGTCGGAATCATCGTCACGCGGGGACAATCTTTGCAGGACGGCTTTATCCATATCGTTCGCGCATGGGCGCACGCACGCGGTATTTCAAATTTCGAGGATTTGGCGCGCTTCCATGTAGAGCCGACCCTCCGGCAAAAGCACACAGTAAATAAAGTCGACGACAATCTCTTATTCGCCTATCCCCCTCTCTCTCAGATAGCGTTCGGCGTCGAGAGCGGCCATGCATCCTGTTCCAGCGGCGCTTACCGCCTGCCGGTAGACATGGTCTTGCACATCACCACAGGCGAACACACCCGGTATATCAGTGGCCGTGGAACGAACTTTGGTAAGCAGATAGCCTGCATCATCGGTTTCCAGCTGACCATCCAAAAAAGCGGTGTTCGGTATATGGCCAACGGCGTAGAAGAGGCCTTTCGCAGGGATTTCACCCAATTCGCCAGTCTTGTTGTTTTTAATCTGAACTCTGTCGAGGAAGCGGTGTCCAAAGCTGTTGGGTTCGGTGGCAATGGCGGCGATGGCATTGGTGTTCCAATGAATGATTATCTTCTGATTGTCAAGAACGCGCCGCTGCATCGCCTTACTGGCTCGCAGTACATCGCGGCGAACTAACAGATGGATTTCCGACCCGAATTTCGTAAGAAAGCTTGATTCTTCGCAGGCCGCGTCGCCGCCGCCGATTACCACCAATGGAGCATCCCTGAACATGGGAAGGGCGCCATCACAAACGGCACATGCCGAGATACCTTTCTGCCAAAGCTCATCCTCACCCTCAATATGGAGGCGCCGGGCGGTGGCTCCGGTGGCAATGATGACACTGTGCCCCTTATAAAACTTTCCCTCAGCGGTGATAATTTCCTTCACATCGGATTTGAGCTTCACCGATTCCACTGTTTCGGTTTCAATACGAGTACCAAACTTAAGCGATTGGCGACGCATTCGATCCATGAGTTCAGGCCCTGTGATGGTATCCGGAAAGCCTGGAAAATTCTCAAGGTCTGTGGTTGTGGTAAGCTGACCCCCTGCGGCCACGCCTCCGGCCATGAAGCCCTCGAACATCAATGGCCGCATCTCAGCCCGGGAAGCATAGAGCGCCGCGGTATGACCGGCCGGTCCCGATCCGATAATAATCAGGTTTTCTACTGCGTTTTCACTCAATGCACTTCCCCTATCAAAGTAAGAATCCGACATATTCCGATGCAATATCCGAAGCAATCATGCTTGAAAGTATTGATATTCCGAGCGTTGTTGAAAGGCTTTTTATGGAAAGTTCGCCGTTTCTTGACCTTTGACCCCCAGTTGGGCTGTTCGAGGATCCAAATCGGAGCCGCCCTAAACCAGAGTTTCTCTCCTAATCATTTTTCCGCGCCCTGCTTCGCCGACAAAAGCTCCATCTTTCACCTGAACTTCGCCTCTAACTGAAACTAGAGTTGGCATCCCATCTCTTTCCATGCCTTCAAACCCGTTGTAATCGATGTTCATGCTTTGTGTTTTCACACTGAAGCTGCCTTTTTTCTTGGGATCGAAAACCACTAAATCGGCGTCGGAGCCCACCCTCAATGTGCCTTTTCGAGGATACAGACCAAAGAATTTGGCGGCGTTGGTAGAACCAACTTCAACGAAGCGCTCCAGGGTGAGATCGCCCCGGGAAACACCGTATGTGTAGAGCAGATTGATGCGGTCTTCAATAGCGGGAATACCGTTGGGAATCAGTGTGAAGTCATCCTTCCCCATCTCTTTCTGGCCGACAAAATCAAAAGGCGCATGGTCGGTAGCCACGGTATCCACCAAACCCGATGCCAGAGCATTCCAAAGGGCTTCGTTGTCAGCCTTTGTGCGCAGCGGTGGACTCATAATGTATTTCGCACTCTCGAAACTCGGCTGTTCAGCATAGCTTTTATTCAGTATGAGATGGGGTATCACCACTTCAACACCGAGCGCAACTCCCTGGTACCGTGCCTTCATGGCTGCGGCCAGCGCCTTGGCATTGGAGAGATGCACAACATAGCCTTTGGCGCCGGTGAGCTGAAGGAAGGTCGCGAAATGGTTAACTCCCGAAGCCTCCACATAGTCCGGCCGACTCATTTCATGGTATTTCGGTTCGGTTTTACCCTCAGCCAACAACCGAGCCTGCATTTGAGCTACGAGTTCGGCATTTTCAGTATGCGCTGTGGTGATAACACCGTGCTTTGCCGCATAGGTAAGGATTTTGAAGAGTTCATCGTCATAAACGCCGAAGAAATCCTTGTAGGCCAGGAAAATTTTGAATGAACTTGTGCCATCGCCCACAATCGCATCCAATTGGGACTCTGTCTTATCATCCTCCCATTTCGGCACCGACATGTGAAACGCATAATCACAGGAGGCATTACCTGAGGCGAGGGACTTCCACTCCTCATATCCATCTATCAGATCCATTGTGCGGTTTGGACAACACATCTCAATAAACGTTGTGGTTCCACCAATCAGGGCAGCTTTCGATCCACTCGCATGCGTATCCTTGGCAAAGGTTCCCATGAACGGCAGATGTATATGAACGTGGGGATCAATAAAACCTGGAAAGACATACATCTCCTTGGCGTCAACAACCGTCGCACCGGCAGGTGCTTCCAGCTGATTTCCCACCTTGGTAATCGTCTCATCTTCGCAGTAGATGTCTGCTTTACGACGACCATCATGCTCAACAAGCAATCCATTCCTTATCAACAGCGACATAACAACTCCTTATATTTGGGGGCGCCCCCATCTCTCCAATCGATTATTATAGGCACCTAATTTCCTTAGAACCTTCTATATAATACGGAAAAAATCCAAAGCTTGCAAGTCTGAATTAGGGGATTCACGGCTGCTAGCTAATTCAAATAACTTCACTTATAAGGCCAATAGTGATCCTGCCTTGAAAAATCAGACTGTTAGTTAAAACCGATTTTACTTGCATAAGAAGCCAACGAGCACAATGACCAGAGAATCCCTGGGGTCCTGGTCCATAGCGATAGAGGGATTCAGTACGCATCAGAGCCATTCCGCTTCCTTCTGGATTCGCTCAACGCTGTTCAAAACATGAGCCGAAAAGGAAACTGCTCGGATAATGCTGTGGCCGAATCATTCTTCCACATGAGAAAGAACGAGAGTGTTATGGAATTGGAGATGTAGCTTAACTGACTGTCTGTTTTTATGAGGCGGATTCAATAGGGCTGCTCCACTCGAGTCGAAACGGCGACGCTAGGTGCCGACTCTCAAATCCGCGTAATACGACCGGAAAACGGATCGGATTCGATTCTCATTTGATACTCAGCAATCGCTCTTGGCAGATGCCTGAGAATGTCAGTGGCCGTTATGCCCTCTTCACCGTGTTTGGCGCTTGCCAAATCACCGGCTAAGCCATGGAGGTGAACCGCCAAGCGAAGAGCCTCGGTGGCGGGGCTGTCATGGTGGAAACGGCCGAGCAACGCCCCTGAAAGGCCCGCGAGGACATCCCCGGAGCCGGCGGTTCCCATACCCGAATTTCCGGTGAGATTAATCCATAGCGAACCATCAGGACCCGCGATAATGCTATGGGCCCCCTTGAGCACGAGGGCGACGCCGTAGCGGTCGGCCGCTTCTTGTGCAGTCTCGATTCGCCGAGTTTCTATCTCGCTCACTGAAGAACCGAGCAATCGGGCCATTTCGCCCGAGTGGGGGGTGATGCACGTTGGGTATTTCCGCTCCCGAGTCAGTTCTTCTCTACCAGCCAGCGCGCTAAGAGCATCACCGTCAATTACCAGCGATGCTTCGGCCAAGGCGATGAATTCCCGGGCGAATTGAATGGATTCGGGTTCGGTGGAAAGTCCTGGCCCAATGACAACAGCATCGGCATTTACAGCCTGTTCCAAAAGTTCTGATAGCTGTTCAACCCCTATTGAACTTCCTTCTCCCTGCGGTAGAAAAACGGCTTCACTCAGCATGTAGACTACTTGCGGTACAAGCTCTCCTGGCATTGCCAACCTGACATATCCAGCGCCACTTTTCAGGGCGGCCCCACCGGCCAGCGCCGGAGCCCCCCGGTAGCGCGAAGAGCCACCAATAATCAGGATTTTACCGAAATTTCCCTTATGGCCCGCAGGATTCCGAGGCGGCAGCGGGGGGGGGATATTTACCGAGAGCAATATCGCTTCATCCTCGATTGCTTCCGGGGGAAATGAAATCTCCGACAGGTAGAGCTTTCCCCCCATCGCACAGCCGGGATAGAGAAGATTCCCCCTTTTGGGCAAAGCGAAGCTGATAGTTGATTCGGCCCGAATAGCAGTCCCCATTAGTTCTCCCGTATCGGCGTTAATCCCCGAGGGAATATCCACAGAGAGTACGGGCACCTCGCTCGCGTTAATTCTTGTGATGAGATGAGCCATTCGACCATCAAGTTTTCGGGACAGCCCAGTTCCAAAAAGTGCGTCCACAATGAGCTGGTAGCTACTGAAATTGAGCCGGTCTAAGAGAGGTGGATGGGTATATGATTCGAGTATGATGATTTCGAGAGGAAGCTGGCGGAGTATGTGGTAATTGTCAGCAGAGGCTCCTTTGAGCTTTTCGGTGTCGCCAGCTAGAAGGACGGTAACCGCGGCACCACGCGCATATAAAAGACGGGCAAGCGCGAATCCATCACCGGCATTGTTGCCCGAGCCGCAAACAACCAGAATATCTCTGTTGCGAATACTCCAGCGCTCCTGTATAACATCTCTAGCCGCAATGGCGGCATTTTCCATCAGCACAGCTTGAGGCACACCATAATCGGTAATAACTGAAAGATCCAGTCGGCGAATATCCTGGGACGTGCCAACCTTCACCAGAGCTTAGCTCGTTTCCGGTTCAACACCAACGAACCGGAATATTTCGGCTTGCACCCATATGAAGTTGCCGCCCTCGGTAGGCACAAGAAACTGAGATGTCTCAATATTCTTTTCGTCGTCGGCAATGAGGGTGGTATGCTTCACTGAAAGTACGGGATAAGACTTTCCCTTGCTGAAATTCTTCGCAATGGTTGTATAACTTAAGGCGATGTAGGGAAAGTAGTCCTGGAGTGCCTTTTTGAAGTCATCACGCACTGTTACATAAAAAATTCCGTTAGTCATAAGGCCCTTCCTGATTTTCAATACTGGTTTTGCATAATTACTCAGCGCCACTATAACATCATTGTCTCTGTATCGCTATAGCGAGTTATTCGATGCTATTTTCGAAAATCTCATTCCTATCATGTATGTTTCAATGGATTCACAGCGTGTTGCCCTGGGCTTGAAGATTTTTATACTGTCGAAGAGGCTTCTCAATCTCTTTCTCAGCTTCCCCTCGTCTCCTCCCTGGAGAATTTTCACCACTAGATTACCTTGCTGAATCAGGTGGGCTTCCGCCAAATCAACTACTCTCATCGCAAGGTTAAAAGATTTTTGGCTGTCTACCAAATGGTTTCCCGAGGTAAAGGGCGCTGCGTCGCTGAGAACGCAGCCATATGGTCCATGGGCAGCCAGGAATTCTTCGGCTTCATCGGAGAATACATCCTGCTGAGTATACTTAAGATCGCTGCCAGTGGGAGCGGTGATTTCCAAGGGTTGGATATCCACGGCCACTACCTGGGTTCCCTTGCCCATGCTGCGCAAAGCGAACAATGTCCAGCTTCCCGGCGCCGCACCCAAATCCAGAACCGGAAATCCTTTTTTCATGGGCAACCATTTTTTTTGAATTTCCTCCAACTTGAATACGGATCGAGCCGGATACCCCATTTTCCTTGCTTGTAAGGTGAAATGATCGGGACGAGATCGCTTACTCATTTAAACCTATTCTATATACATGATACACAGCCCTTGTTTGCTGTGGGGAGCTCATAAAACACTGAATATGGTTATATTTCAATAATATCTTGCGCATAATAACACATTCAAGCTGTGAATTCATGGTAAGATGAGGTATGGAGAGCATCTCCCGAAATGTGTGGAAAGGTCTTTCGCGGCTTTTCCCCGCTGATGAGTCTGCCTCGGCTCAGGCCGCCCAGCTATTTAGGGAGTATGAGTCCGCCGGATATCTCAAGCGCCCGATCGCCCGGCTCCTCTCCTTCGAACTGCCCATCATAGCGGATTTCTTCCGGCGCATGGCCCTGATGCACTCCTCGGAAAGCCCTATACTGCGGCGTCGAGACACCCGTTGGATGAGCGAATTCGATTACACATTGGTGAACGTTCGGGCTGCCGGTACGGAGTCTCGCCCCGGAACATTCCTCTCCGCCGCTATGTTCCTTGCCTCCCTGCGCACGCAAGGCATCATCCTGGCTCCGGCTACTCGTGGACCAACACCCAAACTCAACATCCTAGAAAGTCACGCGTTATTTCGCTCTGAGCTGGCCGATCATCTTGCTGTGAGCCATGATGTTTCTGCAGAAACACAGGCCATGGCATTCTGCGAAGCAGCCCATCTTCTGGGCTTGGTACTGGGCTTCGAACTCGACTATCGGGTAGACCGCTTAGCAACCGTGGTGCTCAATCGACCGGAACTGTTCTTCTGGACTCACAACAATGAGTTTATACCCGACGAGAAGGTTCAAGATAGTCTTAGAGACCAAGTAAGAACAATTGTTGCTTCGCTAAGCAGAGCCGGCGCTTCGGTGGAGCGTTATGAGTACGCGGCGGCCTTGGACGCTAAAAACCTGGCGACAAAACCATCAAATGATGGAAGTGGACGGACGGATTTAGCCCTGAAATTTGTGGAGAATGGGAGTATCGGCGAACATCGCGATGCTGCGGTGGCCTATTGGGGTCGTGTTTTTGACCTCTGGCGTGATCGCTTTGGATTCGATTTCCTCGTGCTTCGAGGCACACAGAAAAACGATGATGATAATCCCACCCCTCCCGATCGTTTTCTCATACGCAAAGCGGCGGAGGCCGCACGTAAAGGCGGTGTGCGGAAGAACATCGGTGTTGTTGCTGATGGTGATGGTTTCGAGGTGGAAAGCTATGGTGTTCAGGGCGTTGATTTGGTGCTTGAGAATGATAGTGAATCCAAAGCTGATCGGGAATGGTTTCAACGAACCCTGTCGCTGGATGAGCAACTGCGCCGGGTGAATCTTGGACGGAAACTTCGTTTCTCGGTGCCTCTGGCAGTCGATCCCGGTGACAAGGAGAGCCTTTCCCGCCGTGAAAGGGCTCATATCAGACGCTTCGTCGCCCGATTTCTGGGTACAGGCCCAGCCCGCCGGCCTCTGTTGGAAACCATGGGAGCTTCTGAAGGGGCCTGGGGCTATCATAGCACATTGGAAAAAGCCATACCCATGGGATGGATGCCCGATGTCAGAGCCGCTGAGATTTGCCGAAACATCGAAGATGTGGCGCTAGCCTACAGCGACATGCTAAAAAATGGCGAACGACTGGACAAACATGTTGACTCTAAAGAAGCATGGTGGGTAATCCGGTCTCGATGGGGGCTTCTCATTGCGATTGTCTCAGTGGAAAATGAAAACCTCCTGCCTCCTGAGAGACTACGTATTGATTACTCTTCCTACATCAAAGGAACGAAGTCGATGAGCGTTCTGGAACATGATTTCCAGAACGCAAGGGGCCTTTTGCGACTGAGCACCAATTCAATCATTGATATATCGGGCATCCCCTATCGCGGTTTCCGGCTATTTGTAATCACCTGAAGAGCATTGGTATGACAGCAAACGGAATAAAAAGATGGATTTTATGCACCGTTTTGACGCTTTTTATGGCTTCTTTAATCCCGGCTCTGCCCATTGAAGGAGAGTTTTGGGTGATGGCCGATTTGCTGGAGCTCAATTTACCAGGAAGCAACTCCCGAACCATTGACGAATTATCGCCGCGGGAAGAGAATGCTCTCGCCACCCTTCTTGAAGATGCGCGCTGGGCTTTCTCCGGTATGATCTATGGATTTTCAGTACGGTGGACTCCACCTGCTCAAAATCGCAATGTCGCCGAGAATCTGCAAATCCGGCCCCTGGCACTCATACCGCGAGGCGACCCGCGGCTGAAAACTCTCTCGACGATGAGGGAAAAGCGCTTGATTCATTTTTTGCTGGGCTACAGTCTGGATGAAACTCAGGCGGCTCGTCTTGAAGGGTGGCAAAGTGCGGTCTTTCCCTCTGCTGGCGGTTTCGGCAGGGTGTCGCTGTATTATGGTTCTCGCCGAGAAGCCATGGAAGCCGGCATCAGGGACGCCCTGTATCAATGGTTGAGGCTCCGTGAGTACAACCGACCCCGGGAAATCACCGGTCGTGTGGCCTTTACCCAATTTCCGGTTACCTCTCTGGACAATGGCTTTTTTACAGCCCTTGTCCACCTTAAATTGGACTTGGACTCTCCACGGCCCTACTTTGCTGACTGATATCCTTCAAAGTCACAGACTCTCACGCGACTCTCCAGGGAAAGGCTTTGTCCGCTCATTGAGGGGTTTGTGATCTCACAAAACAAGACAGAAGTAAGTAAAATGAGTTTTTTCTTGAGAGAATTCATCCGCTTTTGTAAAAAATAACCAAATATATATGATACTTTCATACTAGTGCGGGTGAACCAATACAAAATACTTGAAAATTATGGTGGAAATTTGCTCCATATCCCCGAAAATATATGCGTTTAAGCTTGATTTATTGTTAAACAAAGATAAGATTGTCGAAAAGGCTTTTACAAGGAGGCCTCGATGAAAAGAGGTATACCCATAATAGATAAAGAACGATGCAAGGGCTGCGGCTTATGCATCGCCAACTGTCCAAAGCAAATTCTTGCGAAAACAGAGGATATCAACAGGCAGGGAGCATATTACACCGTCTGTGTCGATGAGTCCAGCTGCATTGCCTGTGGCGCCTGCGCCCTAATGTGTCCTGATGCGGCAATCGAGATAAACGAACTATTGGAGGCCGTCTGATAATGAAAAATTTGCTCATGAAAGGCAACGAGGCACTGGCGGAGGCTGCTATCATCGCTGGGTGCCGTCATTACTTTGCCTATCCCATCACCCCGCAAAACGAGATACCCGCCTACATGTCCAAGCGAATGCCGGAAGTTGGGGGCATTTTCCTCCAGGCCGAAAGTGAACTCGCATCAATTAATATGATATTCGGGGCCGCTGCCGGTGGTGTAAGGGCTATGACCAGCACTTCATCTCCTGGCATGGCTCTGAAGCAAGAGGGTATTTCATATCTCTCCGGCGCCGAGCTTCCCTGTGTCATTGTGAACGTAATGCGCGGTGGACCTGGTTTGGGCGCCATTGCCGGCGCTCAGGGCGACTATTTTCAGGCAACCCGAGGCGGAGGTAACGGTGACTATCGCACCATTGTTCTCGCTCCTGGCAACGCGCAGGAACTCGCTGATTTCACTATTGATGCATTCGATCTGGCCGACGAATACCGAATCCCCGTTATCATTCTAGCCGACGGATACCTGGGTCAGATGTCGGAAGCCGTGGTTCTTCCCAAGCCGTCCGGAAAAACTTTTTCGAAGCCATGGGCGCTAGGGGGAGGCAAAAACCATAAGAAAAAAATCATCGCGTCATTGAAACTTATTCCCGATACGGCCCTGGAAGAACACAATCTTCATCTGCAGGAGAAATACAGTCTGATTACAGACAATGTCAGACGGGTCGATCATTATCAAACCGATGACGCCGAGTGGCTGCTTGTCGCTTATGGCACAGCGGCCCGGGTCACCAAGAAGGCGGTGGACCGGCTGAGGGCCTCCGGGGTGAAGGCGGGCCTATTCCGGCCCCTAACCCTTTGGCCGTTTCCGGATCGGGAACTGCGCCAAGCTGCTTCGAGCATATCGAAAGTGCTTACTGTGGAAATGAGTCTCGGGCAAATGGTTGAGGATGTGCTATTGGCGCTAAACGGCATTGTGGAAGTGGATTTTTACGGCCGTGCTGGTGGCGCCGTCCCCACTCTAACTGAAATTATCAAGAGGATTAAAGATTATGAGCGTGAAAGCCATACCCATGTACAAGCGTCCTAAAGGACTCACCGACGTTCGAACTCATTACTGTGCCGGATGTGGGCATGGCATCATACATAAGCTTCTGGCCGAGGCCTTGGAAGAACTGGATGTATTGGAGGAATCGATAGTTATCGCGCCTGTTGGATGCTCGGTATTACTCTACAACTACATTGATATCGATGGTTTGGAGGCGGCCCATGGACGGGCTTCCGCGGTCGCAACCGGTTTGAAGCGGGCCTTGCCCGATAGAATGGTGATTTCGTACCAGGGTGATGGGGATCTTCTAGCCATCGGTACCGGAGAAACTGTACATACTGCTAACCGAGGCGAAAATATCACCGTGATTTTCGTTAATAATGCCGTCTACGGCATGACCGGGGGACAGTTGGCGCCTACCACGCTGGAGGGTCAAAAAACACTAACATCCCCCTACGGGCGTAATGCTGCCGATATTGGCTATCCTATCCGCGCGTGTGAATTACTAGACACATTGGAGGCGCCGCTCTACATTGAGCGCAGCTCGGTTCACAATCCCGCGGCCATTCGCAAAACTAAAAAAGCTATTGCTAAGGCGCTCCAATATCAGAAGGATGGCCTGGGGTATTCCTTCGTGGAAATTCTTTCCATGTGTCCTACAAACTGGGGTGTGGATCCGGTGGAAGGGGCCGCGTGGGTGAAGGACGCTATGGTTCCATGGTATCCCTTGAAGAAATTCCGCGACCGCCCCGCATCCACCGAGCCGGCGAAAAGAGCGTCATGACCGAAGAAATCATCATTGCCGGCTTCGGCGGGCAAGGTGTTCTTTTAGCGGGAAAGCTTCTGTGCGTTGCCGCGATGAGGGAAGGGAAATATGTTTCCCATATTCCCTCCTACGGCGCGGAAATGCGCGGCGGTACTGCGAATTGCTCGGTGGTTATAAGTGATGAGGATATTGCCTCTCCGGTTATTGAACATCCGAGTGTGGTAATCGCGCTCAATGGCCCCTCCCTGGCAAAATTTGAATCCCGTGTGCGGCCCGGAGGGCTGTTAATCTGGAATTCTTCCCTTATAACAGATCCGCCGACACGCAAGGACATCAAGAAGATTGAGCTGAACGCTACTGATTTATCTCTCGCCCAGGGAACTGAGCGGGGCGCCAATATGGCAGCCGTCGGTGCGCTCCTCATATTGAAACCCGGAATAGTATCTCGAAGCGCCGTTGAAACCGCGCTGAACGAAGTGATTTCCGCGCGCAACTTGAAGTTCAATCCGGTGAATATTCGGATACTTCATGCGGGTTCGGAGGCCATGCGCGCTTAGTCGAAAAGCCTCATCTCAAACGCCACGGTTGGCATGGTCTTGCTGTAGAGAAAAAGATCGTTGGCTACCTGTACATAGCGGTCGGTAATCGAAATCATCCGGACATAGAGTTCTTCAAAATCCATATCGGGACCATCCCGCGCTGCCATGATTAAAGGGCCTGTGACAAAGTGTTCTTCGCCGAGGGTGATAGCACCGTGAAAACGGTTAACACCACCAAAACCTAGCACACCCAAACCCTCTTCGTTCGGCAAAACCATCAGATGAATTTCCCGATTTATGGGCCACTTCACTTCAGCTCCGCCTTTCAGTTTTCGGGGGACCCAGTGATTTTCAATGATGTCCACATACGCGTTCGCGCGATGGAGAATTATCCCATCGGATGAGGGTTCGTTAGCCGGTACGAGGCGAATTGAACGAATATCCCGGGCCATATGAGTCTCTGTTGGTTTTTCAGATTCGGCAACGACATAAAATGTGCCTGAGAGGGGAAGGGACGGGATTCCTGATAGAAGACTGAGGTCAAGAGCCATGTTTCCACCTCTCTCACTAAGCGTCCAACGGTCTCCCAGGGCCTCATCCATATTGACTAAAAGCAGTCGGCCATCCAGACCCAAGTGGATGCCCCTATACCCAGGAAAGTCTTTAGACACATCAGCGCTGATTGACTGTATCCACGTTGTTCCAGCCCAGTCGATATCAATGGGTGTGGGGGGGCTTTCCCGATCAGATATTGTTTTCGGGATTACTCGTGTGCTCAATGGTTCTGTTCGACACCCCGACAGGAAAGCTATTATGAGAATGGAGACCATTGTTGAAGAAAGGAATGCTTTCATATCTTTCCACTATTGTCATAAAACCGGTTTATCGAATCAATCCCGCGAAAAACTGCCCGCGGGACGAGTCCGGTTCCAGGAAAAGACCTTTAGAGCCGCCAGTAAACTCTCCAGCCGGAATGGTAATGCCCAGGACCCGCAAAAGAAAACTGTTGACTTCATAACCGTGTTTGAACTATCCTCCAGTCAGGGGAAACCGAAAAGACCCCACAATACTCACCATTATCGCATGTCCAATTGGCGCGGCAGTCCAGAGATTGGACATGGGCAGGTGGAGTCGTAGCCCTGCCATAAAATCGGTGGATTCGTTGAGTTCAATAGCCGCCCAGGACGCAAAGCTGACGCTTAGAAATTGAGCGCGACCGTAGTAGGCCCTCCAGAACTCCGCGGGTTCTCCCGTGCCCATCTGGGCGGTCCACAGAGGAAATTTCAGGGAGAACGAGGGTCCGCCCTGAACTCCGATATCCAGTTTAGGAAGAGGAAACAGATAGCCGAAATGGGCGTCGGCTATCAGGCCGAGCACCTTCATGTGGCCGGCTATTTCCTCGCCGGTCGGTCGGGCTACGCCCTTATAAACCTCTTCGTTGCCCCAGGAAAGCCATGCTCCGGGCCGGAAATACCACTCCCCGTTTTCCGCGTCGAAATCAGCGAAAAAAGAGACTCCGGGGTTGAATGTCAGTATGGAAGGCTGTTTCCCACTCGCCTCGTTGCCAATCTGCGCGTTGTTTTTCCAGCTTAGGGCCAAATCTATGTCGATATATTTCCATTCCAGCGTTGAGACGCTTTGAGACACGAGAATTATGAGTAATAAAGGGAAAATAATTTTTTTCACATGCATATTCTACTTCATCCACGAGAAAAAATCTTCATTCCCAGCAAAAATATGCAGAAACAGCGCTGGCGATTTCAGCAGCTTCTTGGTTGACGCGGTAAACCCATCCTCATTAGATATCGCCCCCCCGACGCTGAAGAATCCAATTTTTTACCCGCTCCACAAGCTCCGTGAGCGGTATTTCCATTTTTTCTCCATTTGAACGGTATTTCAGCTCCGCCAGCCCCGAAGCCACCGAGCGATTGCCAAGCACCACCTGAACCGGATAACCGATGAGATCAGCATCCTTGAACTTATATCCGGCCCGCTCGGCCCTATCATCCAGCACCACTTCGATTCCGGCAGCCTTGAAGCCCTGGTATGCGGCTTCAGCTTCTTGAACCACCTTCTCATCCTCGAGTTGAAGAGGAAGCACAACCACCTCCCAGGGCGCCACGGGTATTGGCCACCTGATACCGTGTTCATCATGATTCTGCTCAATGGTTGCCGCCAGGGTGCGCCCCACACCGATGCCATAGCAGCCCATCTGAGCTGGCTGCGATTCACCATTTTCGTCCAGAAAGCAACAATTCATGAGTTTCGAATACTTAGTGCCCAAATAGAATAGCTGCCCAACTTCAATGCCTCGGTGTTCCTCCAGGCGGCCCCTCTCGCATCGGGGACAGGAATCGCCCGCGGATGCTATGGCGATATCCATGAACAACTCGGCTGTAAAATCCCTGCCGACATTGACGTTTTTTATATGAAAATTGGTTTTATTCGCACCGGAAATCCAGTTCGCGGCTTCCTGAACTGATAAATCAGCATATATGGGGATTCCTGGATCCAGCTTAACCGGTCCGACATAGCCGGGAAGAACGCCAATGGTTTTTTCCACAAACTGGTCTGTCGCTAGACGTAGCTGACCGCAACCCAGAGCGGCCTGCAATTTCGACTCGTTTACATCTTGGTTTCCGGCAATGAGCACAACTATTGGTTTGGAATCAGCTTCGTACACAAGACTCTTGAGAAACCGAGAAGCATCAACATTGAGAAATTGGGAAACCTCTTCGATGGTTTTCTGACCTGGGGTTTCTACTTCCTCAAGAGCATGTTGGGTCGCTTCATTCGCCTTTTTTTTGGCGTTTGTCGCAAGCCTGGATGTGGTGGCCTTCTCAATATTCGCCGCGTAATCACAGGATGTGCAACTCAGGATGAGATCTTCCCCCGAATCTGCCAGCACCTGAAATTCATGGCTCATTTCGCCGCCTATATCTCCGGTAGCGGCATCCACGGCTTTGAATTGAACGCCACATCTCTTGAATATGGCCGTGTAGGCATCGTACATCCGCTGATAGGATCTCTTGGCTTCTTCTTCGTCCACATCGAAGCTATAGGCATCTTTCATGATGAATTCCCGACCGCGCATCAAACCAAACCGTGGCCGGAACTCATCTCTAAATTTCCCCTGAATCTGGTACATGTTCCAGGGAAGCTGCTTCCACGACCGTAAATTGCGGCGCACCATGTCGGTAATCACTTCTTCATGGGTGGGTCCCATGCAATAGTCATTGCCCTTTCTATCCCTGAAACGCAGCAGCAAATCCCCATACAAATCCCATCGACCGGATTCCCTCCAGAGTTCAGCCGGCAAAACCGCCGGCATGAGAACTTCTTCACAAGAACGGGAATTCAATTCTTCGCGGATAATCTTTTCAATTTTCCGAATACTGCGAAGAGCTAGGGGAAGATAACTATAAATACCACTGGAAAGCTGCTGAATCATCCCGGCGCGGAACATGAGCTGATGGCTTGGTATTTGGGCGTCCTTGGGAATTTCCTTAAAGGTTCGATAAAAAGACTGACTTAGGCGCATCTTGAGAATCTCCTGAAAATGCCTGATTTCGACAACTGAAAGGTATGTCTGTAATCCTATGACACGACTCCACTTGAATACTGAGCGCGTTTGCTAACGAGTACAGCCATTGTCATTTCAGAACCAAGGTTTCCACCATGTAGCGAACGGAATTTTCAATGTCTGTTTTGGCTACTATCACCACCAGAGATTTCCCATTCGGGCCTATTAAAACACGGATGATTTCATAAGAACTCACTCCGCGGCGAAAATAGCCCATCCGGCCAACAGTGTATGACGTTTCCCGTCCGTCAGTGCTCATTACGGTCATCTCTATGTGAAAAGCTGAGGAAACCGCAGCATCGTTAGCCTTAGTCTCCTGATGCAAATTGAGCGAGTATTCCTTAGCATATTCGAAATCTCGGAAAGTGAGCGAAGGCATCATGCCATTCATCTCAGAATCCTCCGCGGCTGTTTTATCCCCGTTCCTTCGAATGTAGAGAAGGCGGCCCTGCTCCAGATGACTAATTTTATATCGACCAATTACTTCCCGTGAATCTCTCAGCAATTCAAAAAGGGCTCCCCTGGATTCCTGATTGGGAAGCATTGGGACATTCCATCCTCCTTTTTTCCACCCACCAGGCACAAAATCATTTCGGGAAATATCCACAATCGCCGTTTCGGCATAGGCCTGTCCCGCATCACTTACCAATACGTGCTGGCCAAACATGAAGTAGCGGCCATCGGGGCTGAAACCCAGATTCTCAAATACGGCTAGGTCTCCCGCCATTACCGATGCGGCAATGAACATAAGTATCAGGCTGAAGAGAGCTTTTCTCATAATGACCACCTCGCTTCTCATCATCGACAGTTTCGCTGGCTGTCCTTGAGTATTTCAGGGTGAGATATATCCGGCACATCCTCCCTTGGCCAACAATCCTGTTCATGGCATTCTGAAAACACAATGACACTGACTATAAGAAAGAATATACTCAGCTTGCTCTTCATTACAACCCTCGTTGGCACGGCCGTATCCGTCCTTTCCCTATTAGCATGGGCACAGGGACTGTTTGCGCCCGATTACATTGTTCCATCCTTCACTTCTCGCTGGTGGTGGAGCCTTAAGCCGGCTACTTCGTCAGATCTGCCGTGGTGCATCGCCGCTCTGGGTTTTTCATCAATGTTCCCACTCATCGGAGAAATAGTGCTTTCCCGAAATTATGGCAGGAGCCCGTCTCCCGAAATTTTCTTTTTCCGCGTCTTCCTTCTCACGCTTCCATTTCAAACCTATCGGCTCCTCATTCCTCTGGCCAGCTCAGGAGTCATCACGACTAGCTGGGCCCTAACTGTCACCAAAATCGCGTGGTTCGGCCGTTTTCTGGGTTTAACAGCTCTTATTAACATCAGCCTTTTTTCAGGAGACATGCCTTTTCGGCGATCGGGATACCTTTTGGGAATGGGAACCCTGATCTCAATGGCCATCGCTGTAATGCTGCCACTGGATATCACTCAACCCCTGGGAAATCTCATGATTAGAACAGTAGCTGATACAGCCCTAGCACTGGCTTGCATTACGTTGGAGGTTCTCGCAGTAGCGGCTTTGCTTGGCAGTGGAATTATACAAAAGAGCCTGCCTCATATGCTTCTCGCATTGTATCTATTCCTCGTGGTTGTCGGTTCCGATTTCATTTATTTCGCTTCGATTCCAACACTGATTCCTGGCGTAATTCTCATTCTAGCTGGTACTCTAGGCTTCGCCCGAAAAATCAGATTGATCTACCAATGGAGATAGCACTACGCGAAAGGCATCTCGTGATGGGCTGGTTACATCAGCAGCATTACAATGAAGCCGGTACCCAAAGGCATTACTAAATTATCAAAATCCTGTACCGCGATCAGTTCGAAAACAGTTGCCGACACAGCGGACAACAGCGCGAGAAAATAATCATCCAAAACTATCAACGCGCTCACATATACGGCAATGAAACAAGAAATCGACCCTGCCAGCGTTTTCTCTCCAATTCTCACAACTGTGCCTCTGCGGAGGAATTTCCCAGCAAGACTGGCTATTCCGTCCCCGAAAGCTAACGCATAGATAGCAACCGTTGTCGCCGGATGGGGATAGTAAAGTAGAGCCGCCAAAGCTCCAAGGCCCAATGTCACCGGCCCCCAAACGAAGCCATGTTCCGTGGGCCGGGTAGACATCTCTGTCAATAGCGAAACGACCCCGCTCGACCTCCCGGAAATTCTGGCATACTCATTAACCACATAGAAGACAATTCCCGCCGATAGCAGAATCACCGTTATCAGGAAATTCCAACCCGCCATAGTAGGAACGAGAGCAATCGAAACGTGAATGGTTTTTCGGGTGAGTTCTCTTCGAAAAGTTTGAACAGGAATCACTTTCTCCTGAAGCCTACTACTCATCGGTTTATACATGCACCCCGCCTATAATTTGTGCACCTTTGATGTGCACATTATACCCCATCCGTTCTCATTTTTCAATCTGTCATTCCCATCCCATCATATTCCATGCCCATCTGACATGTTGACAAGCCCGAATGGGACACCGACAATTTGTGCAGGAAGTATTCACATATGGAAAGAAAACGAGAGCGTATTCTCTGGGTTACGGCAGTCGCGATTTTGGGACTCACCCTGGCAACCGTTCTGCTTGCTCCCGTTGCTCGGGCCCAGGGCGCCAATCGCAAGTCAAATCAGGACTACCTTCGCGATTTGGAGACAGCTCTATACATCTTACAGAACAACTATGTCGATGAAATTGATTCTGAGGAGCTTTTCAGGGGCGCAATGGAGGGTTTGTTCACCAGTTTGAACGACCCATACTCTCTTTACTTAGACGATAAGTTCCTGGAACAGCTCACAGACACCACGGAAGGAAAATATGGCGGTGTGGGCTTATACATCAGCAAAGATCGCTACGATCCGGAGAAGCCGTTTGGTCGCCTTCCATACGTAAAAGTGGTTTCACCCATTGAGAATACTCCAGGTTGGAGGGCTGGCCTCAATGCCGGGGATTACATATATGCCATAAATGGAGAATCCGCCGAAGGGTTTTCGACACAGGATGTCTCAAACCGTCTAAGAGGCACGCCTGGCAGTTCGGTTACGATAACGATTCTCAGAGACAGCAGCTTTACTTTTGATGTGACGCTCAAACGCGCGGAAGTTGAAATTCCCACCGTGAAATCAACAGTTATCGCTAATCGCATTGGCTATTTGAGAATCATTGAATTTACACCGTACTCCGCGCCCAGGGTGAAAGAGAGCCTCCAAAAGTTCAATGCCATGGGGCTGAAGAAGCTTATTATCGACGTCAGGAGCAATCCCGGCGGTTTACTGGATTCCGTAGTGGATGTTGCCGATCTCTTTTTCTCCGGCGGTGTGGTAGTGAACACACAATATCGTCATCAAAGGCAGAATCAGGTGCACCGCGCAAGACCGGGGAAGCTTGTTCCCTCAGATGTGAAAATCGTGGTTCTCATCGACAAGGGCTCAGCTTCCGCCTCGGAAATACTCACCGGCGCGCTCAAGGATAGGGGCCGCGCGACGATTATCGGGGAAACCACATACGGCAAGGGTTCGATACAACAAATACTGCCGCTCAATGATGCCGCAATCAAGCTTACCACGGGGCGTTATTACACTCCCGATGGCACCAGTATTGACAAAACAGGCATTGGGCCTGATATACAGGTGACTGAACCAGAACTCACAGAAGAGCAAGCCGATGCCTACGCAACCTTGCTCCAGGAAAATCGGATCAGCGCGTTCGTCGACGATTATCCTAAACCGAAAAAGTCCCAGGTAGATAAGTTTATCAGACAGCTGAAAAACGAAAAAGTCTATCCAGGCGAAAGAATTCTGCGACTCATGGTGAAAAGGGAAAGCGAACGGCGCTTAAACAGTCCTCCCGTGGTTGATTTGGAATATGATTCTGTCCTGCTTAAAGCGATAGATTATCTCAACAAGGGTGGATGATATCTCTCAGACACCCTGTAGAGACCACTTTCCCGCAATTTCTCCAATCGGTCGGCGCTTAATAATGAAACTGATATCTGTTATTGGATGAAAAGTCTTGGGCAGAAAGGATGGAAAATTCTCATAAAAGTCTAGCCGAAGCGATGGATGATCTGGCTATAATAGAAAAATCCGGTGGTGGCCTGTCTCCTGGTGAAGCTCGCTAACTCCTCAAATTGCGGTGCTCGGCAATATTTCTAGGAAGGCGAATGCTTCGGGCGGAGGCGCCTCGCTGTACGCATTTGTAGATGTGGGAACAATTATCCGAGAGAGGACCGAATGGCAGCCGTTGTAACACGAATCCGCATTCTTGGAATCCCCGTCGATGCCGTGAGCCACGCGGCACTCCCCAGGGCCATTGATGGGCTCGCTGGGCTATCCGATAACCGGCAGATTATCTTTCTCGACATGCATGAGCTGATGAGGGCGAGGCACAACCATGAAAGACGAATGGCTCTCTCACAGGCCGCGTTGGTAATACCCGTCTCATCGCTCCTTGTTAAGGCGGCCCGCTTTCTTGGCAAGGAGGTTCCGCCCATGCGAAGGCCCTATTCTTTCATTATCAGACTTCTGGGCATCCTGGAAGCAAAAAACAAATCGGTATATCTTTTGGGGTCTACAATGACGGGTATTCAACAGGCCGAGGCAACTCTCAAAGTCACTTTCCCGGGCTTGCAGATTGTGGGTCGTTATTCCGCCAATTTCCCCTCACGCAGGCAAAAGGACATTATTACAGCTATCAAAAAAGCCTCTCCTGCTCTGCTATTAGCTGGTAAGGGTCTTAAGAGAAAACATCTTTGGCTAAGCAGAAAACGAAAATTCTTCGCTCCAGGTTTATGCATATGGGAAGAATCCTGTCTTGATGTTTTCTCTGGGCGCAAATCAAAACCGGACGATTCTGCCTCGGCTCGTCTTTTCAGGGGATTTCTCAGTGCTCTTATCAGACCCTGGCGGTTTTTCAGAGTTTTCCGATACATGCTGTTTTTTTTCCTTCTGCTTATTGAACGCATCCGCAAATAAGCATTATCAATAATCTCGTAAAGCCTCATTGAAAAAGACAGAATCGGGAACCTAGTCCAAGGAGAGCGGCAGGGTTATACTGACTTTCATGCTCAATTTCCGTCTATTGCATGTTCTTATCAGCTCCCATTCGCTGCGAACCTATCTTGGCGTCACGGCCACATTGGGTCTGGGCGTACTGATCGACCTCGTCCTTTTTCTCAAACTCTCATCATTACTAGGGCCGTGGATTGTCATGGCGCTTTTGTCAATAATCGTCGCCATTGGAATTTTTGTTATGTTCCGTTCGCTGAATATACTCAGACAACGATTGATTCAAACCATCGAGAGCGGAAAATTCATACCGATGATGTTTTCCAGATATCTGAGCACTCTCGCTGCAACCTTTCTGCTCATTATTCCCGGGTTGCTTAATAGTGCAGCGGGGTTGATTCTCCTTATTCCCAATATGGGAGAAAAATTCGGCAGCATAATTGCGCGTCTTACGGGAATTGACTGGCAGGAAAGCTACGAATTCCTGCGGCTAGAACATATGGCAAGGAATCAACTCGACGATTTCGCTTAGAGCCAAGTATTTCTGTCCCTCTGAGCCGATTTGTGGATATTTATTTCTTTTATGGCGGAGTTTTGTTATCCTACTATAATAAATACTCATTCTGGTTTTCTCATGTACTGCATCCTTTATTATGGTGATGACAAAAGAATTTACGCCCGCCTGAAGAAGAATTTTCCGCCAAACATGAATCTGGTACTGGCAAACGATTGGGACCATTTCCAAAAAACTATTCGTGAATCTACAACCCATGGCGTTATTCTGGCAATTCGCGATCCAGGCCCAAGAGATTTCCGATTAATAAGGAGGGTAATCAATTTGCCAAATGCGCCCGGTGTGATTGTTGCTGCCTGTAGAATTTCAGCGGCTCAGGCGGTTTGTTGTATGCGTCATGGCGCTTTTGATTGCATAGCAGGACCTGTGAACGGGTCCGCGATAGGAGCGAGTCTGAACAGGATGATTGGTTTTAATGCAACTGAATCTTCGAAAAATCGTCCTCTTCTTACCGGAAGCAGTCATGCTGTAAGAGAAATACGAGCCCGCCTTAAGAAGTTTGCCAAGCTTCCATATCCGGTTCTCATTAGCGGAGAAACTGGCACGGGCAAGGAGTTGGCCGCCAAGACTGTTCATCAACACAGCGACCGCAGTAAAGGCCCTCTCATCACAGTGAACTGCGCCGCTTACGCAGATGATTTGCTGGGCTCAGAGATGTTTGGAACGAAAAAGGGAGCGTTCACCGGCGCCATCGATCGTGAAGGTTTGATAGAACATGCCAATGGGGGAACACTGTTTCTCGATGAAATTGGCGAAATGAGTCTGCGCGGCCAGGCATTTCTTCTCCGTGTAATCGATGAGGGCGTTTTAAGACGATTGGGCTCAAATCGCCCCAGGCCTGTGGATGTGCGCTATATAACAGCCACGAACAGAAAATTGAGCTCCGCTGTCGAAAAGGGTCATTTCAGAGCCGATCTTTACTACCGGCTCAACCTTTTGAGCGTTACCATGCCCCCGTTGAGAAAGCGGCGACAAGACATTCCGGAACTGGCTCACTGCTATCTGCAAAATCTGCGGCCCGGCGTTACCTGGCGACTAGAAACAGAAACCTTCGCGTCTCTCGCCCGCCACAACTGGCCGGGCAATATCAGAGAGCTTCAGTCGGTTTTACTCCGGGCTACCATAACTGCCAAAAAAAACCTTGTTCTCCCTAAAGATATCCAGTTGAACTGATATTGCCCTATCGGCTATCGCAGGATTCGGATTGCCTCACCTTCCGCTGTGGCCATTGCTGCCGCTTCGTTATACCCGCTTACTCGCGCGGCAATCAGCAAGCGGCTTCCCTCCATTATCTGTCGCTCAATCGGATCATCCTCCCCGGCCATTGGAAAAAGATCTTGCCATTCATCGCCAGTAAATCGAATAAGGCAGGAATACGTGCGAATATCAGTCGTCCCGATCCAGAACCCATTAACCAAGATTATGCGCAGTTCAAAAATCTCGTTTGACATTCCACTCTCCACTTCTCCGACGACTCCCTCAAGCAGAACAATCCGTCCATCAGCCGCAGCCATTCTTGCTGCCGAGGCATTATCAAGTGTAGAAAGGTCTATGCTGAAATCCACGGCTGTCGTAAAATCTTGGCTCCAGGAGAGCACGGGAAGCAGCAGCAGGCAAATTACAGGCATTTTGCTCATGATTCTCCCCCTTTTATGATACTGCCAGCGAAAAAAGGATTCAACCGATGAAAAATCGTGATTTGACAAAAAAACCTGAGTTTCCTACAATAGAAATCCTAGGAAGTGTAGGTGAACATGGACAACAATAAAATCGTCGGTGGTTTTGACATTAAAAAGGATGACAGTCTCAAAATCCGCCTACAGCAAATAGAAACGGTAAAAGGGTGCCTCGTGCTCTATCTAACCGGCTACATTGATACCTACAACTCAAATTTGTTTCAAAAACGTGTTACAAAGGCTGTTGAAGCTGGTTTTTGCAACCTGATATTCCATTGCGGAAGCCTTAACTATGTTTCCAGTACTGGCATTGGCTCATTCACTTACTTCTTAAAAGCCGTTAAACCTCGGGGTGGAGATCTCGTCTTATTGGAAATTCAGCCAAAAGTTTACGAAGTTTTTCAACTTTTGGGTTTTAGTCAGTTTTTCAACATCAAGGACAATTTAGACGAGGCCGTATCGTTTTTTAATAGTGAAGGCAAGTTGAAAGTCAGTAACGTTTTCCCAAAAATCTTCCGTTGTCCCATTTGCACCAAGAGGCTAAAAGCTGTAAAAGCTGGTCGTTTCCGCTGCAGTGAGTGTAAAACCATTCTGGCAATTGATACTTCCGGACAGGTTTTCCTTGGCTGAGAGTTTTCCATAATCCGGACTTCATAAAGCCCTGATAAACAGTCGCTATCTTCTATTGCTTCATAATGGATGAATCACTGTGTAAAACCTGTGGATAAACCTATAAAATCTTGACGGGTAAGGAAACACTCTCATATCGCCATCAAGTCCAGCACCTGAATCGTTCGGTTGTTTTTTCCATTAATTCTTTTTATAATAATAGATTAGTCGCAAATACCAGTGATAAGCCTGAATTTCTTTTTTGCTAATCAAATTTACCACATCGTTGTGGAAAAGCTGTGAAAAACCCGTGCATTAGCGATGTAGTGTCAAGACTCTTTCGCAAATTCATTTTCCCTCAAGGCAAAGTCCCAAGGAGTGGTGTAAAAGATCGTCAGCGCAGCATAGGAAGTCCTCTCTGCCGCATGCTTACTGAAGACTGGGCTCTTGTCATTTTGATGCATCAACGTACAGCTTGGCTTGATTTCGTCCTGCCTCTTTTGCTAAATACAAGGCCCGGTCGGCCATGTCCAGCAGCTTCTCGGGGTTATCCGCGTGGTCGGGACATACAGCAATTCCGATACTGGCATGGAGCTGGCGAATGGTTCCCGGACGTCCCTCCAGTATCTTCAAATTTCGAATCTCCGCACCAGCCTTCTGGCAGCGCTCAAGAGCCGTTTTGCCATCCGTTCCGGGAAGGATGAAGGAAAATTCATCCCCGCCATACCTGGAGAGTACATCCTTTTCTCCGAATACCTCAGTGAATACCGGGACGGCAGCTAATAACACTTCATCACCGACTGATTCCCCTTGCTCCGCATTAATCGTACCAAAATGATCCATGTCGAGTATCACGAGCGACACAGGGAACCTTTTTCTTAGCGCATCAGCAACTGACTGTTTGAGAGCATCATCGAAAAACCGGCGATTATACAACCCGGTGAAGTCATCTGTTATCGCCCTTTTCCTGGCATTTTCACCCCATTTCACCATATCGGAGAGAAATGCGCCGGTTGTTTGCAGCCGGGCTGTCGTTGTATTGAGCATTTTCTGCATTATCTTAACTGCCGCCGCGGGCTCACGATCCATCAGCTTGTTGAAGCTCTTGCCATCCAGTGATAGGAGGACACTGTCGGCGATGGTTCGGCAGGTTGCGGATCTTGCTTCCTTTTCCAAGATTGACATTTCACCAAAGAAACTGCCTTCACCTACCTGGGATACCTCAACATCTCCACCGTCCGCGGTATGGATTGAGATGGCAACTTTGCCAGAGAGTACGATGTACATCAGTCGGCCTTCATCTCCCTCTCGAAACAGTATCCACCCTTCGGGTACTTCATGTTTTTTCATGTGAGGTTTTACCCGGGAAACTTCTTCAAGACTCAGGGATGAGAAAAACTCCAACTCCTTCAGATCTTCGATTTTCATGACTCTCTAAGTCCCTCAGGGTAGAGAATGAGATTTCCACCTCGTCGACGTCCTTCCAGCGAGAGTGGATGAACCGCATTAACGAGTTCCTCTGCCGTTTTACCATGCTCTGGCGCAATTCCCAGTCCAAAGCTTACCGATAGCCGAGGAGCAGATTGTCCCACAATGGATTCACAGTCGATGGAACGAAGATAGTCACCAATAATGTTGGCCATTTCCATTAGGTTGTCCCTTTGCGCGTTCGGCAGGATTACGGCATTTTCGTTTCCCATATATCGGAACAGCATATCACGGTTTGGAACAATGTCTTGCAACCCATCGGCTATGTGCCGAAGAACTTTGTCGCCGCCATCATGGCCGTAGTGATCGTTGATAACCTTGAAATTGTCAGGTTTGTACATGAGTAATCCGGTAGTTCCTTGAGCCTTCGAGAGAACTCGGACCAGCGTTTCATCAAAAAGTGTTTTGTTGTAGAGCCCAGTAAGCTTATCCACGTAAACTTGTTTTTTCAGATCTTGAACGAGGGGTGAGTTTTCCTTCACCAACATGTTCACACTCCTGATTCGTGCTGAGGTCTGAACAAGAAATGTATGCATCAATTTGGCAACAACACCGGGGTGCTTTTCCCGTATGTCATCAAATCCTCGTCTCTTGGCGGGAAAGGCGAGGAGAGTCGCCCCATCCAGGGCATATGCGGAGGCGTTACGGTTTTCACCGGTGAACATGTCCAACTCCCCAAGACAGTCACCAGGCAGAAATCGAGCAATATCCACCGAATACCCCTCATGGTCCTTTTTCCTGACAACAACCTCACCACGGACCACAAGATAGAGGCGCTCCGGAGGTTCGTTTTCTACGAAGATCGCATCCCCGTCGCTTAGATGCAAAAATTCGCTTCGTGAAGCAATGATTGAAAGGTCCTCATCAGTGCACAAAGAAAACAATTCTGCCGATTGCAGCAGGGGCTTCGCGTCAGTGGCCATTTTTTTATCATCGTATAAAAACACCGTGATTACAAGGAATTCGTTTAGCCAAATAAAAACAAGTACTTCGCATACCCATATGAGCTAATGACTGCTCAATGCCTATAAATACTAGCCAGGTCTATCTCAATCTTGAAACGGCAATAAACTGTTCAGGAAAACCCTTTTCAATGCGGAACGAATTGTCTTGAAGTCAACGTCAATAGCCTCATTGGACAGCTGGTTCCAACTCTTCAATGAGAATCAATTCGTGGGCGCGATGGCTGCCGCTACCTTTAGCTGAATCAGTTCATTTGGCAGCTTCGCCAATCTAACCCAGACCACCATTGTTATCGGGTTTATCTAGGCTCATTTTTCTCTATTAAATCATTTTTGTTCATTTTTCTATTGATATTCAGCATGGATATAACTACTATTTCAAACATCAGCAGAGAGATTGTGAAATGTTAGGGAGTCATAATGAACTTCGCTAATCAGTGGCCGATTATTTCCTCAGTGCTTCCGAACAAAGAAGAGGCGTAATAACATAGGTGGATCGCAAAATCATTGAACCTCCCTGAATCAGGTGCAATCCGAGTACTTCGTCTCTAAACCTACTTACAAATGTACCACCTTCTATTATGGCTTTTTCATTATTAGTGTAATCAGTCTTGTGTTTGTCGAATCGGCACATAAGAACACCTGTATTATCAAATAAGGAATTCGACTAATCACTCAACAGAGGGGGGAAATAATGGGATGCAACGAAGTAATGGGATGTACACATAAATGCTGTGATTATCGATCATGCCGTGTTTATAAAAAAGTAGAAATGAATAAGAAGAGTATATATGAATTGCGAATCGCTGCCGTTTTTTCGTGTGTTGTCTTTTTGGCCTACAGTATAATAGATTTGTTTTTTTATCCTGATTTGTTTAATACTTTTCTAAGAATACGCATCCTGGTTGCGATCGGACATGTACTCATACTGCTGATAACACTTCTAAAAAACGCGGATAGATACTCAAGTTTATTAAAGATGTTGACGTACTTTCTTTGTTCAGCCGCAATCATTGTAATGGTTCATCTCACCGGAGGGTATACGAGCCCCTACTATGCCGGTTTGAATATAATTCTTATTAGTTTCGCAATGATAATGCCCCTCGAGACTATCTATTCGATTATAACTTGCGCGGTTATTTACGCTGGGTATGTTCTGCCCATTCTTCTATTCCAGGATATTGGATATATGGGGATTTTTCTCAACAACAACCTTTTCATTTTTACAACAATGATTCTCGCCATAGCAAGCACCATATTGCTGAACAGACAGAGAAGCAAGGATTTTTCCACTCGTTACAACCTCGCGAAGGCCAACGAAAAGCTGAGGAATATCGATACGATTAAAACGCAGTTTTTCGCCAATGTCAGTCATGAGGTAAGAACACCTCTCGCGTCGATTATCGCCCCACTGCAGAGCCTGCGGCAGGGGGATGTGGGAGAAACAACGCCAGATCAGGACAGTCTTCTCAATCAAATGCATCGTAATTCCATCAAACTGCTGGATCTGATAAATCAGATACTGGATTTCTCCAAGATAGAAGCCAAAAAGGAAAAACTCAGACTCACTCAGGTGAATTTGGCTGAATATACCCGAGACATTGTCACCTTATTTCGGGATATAGCCACGAATAAAGGGGTAGATCTGCTATACGAGGCAGATTCGGAAAGTTCCAAACCAATATACATTGATCCTTACCGCTACGATCGAATCATCATAAATCTCATCAAAAATGCCCTCAAATTCACTGAAAAGGGTGAAATTTCCGTTGAATTGAAGAACGATGACGATGACATGGTGATAACAGTTGCCGACTCGGGACCCGGGATATCAAAAGCCAACCTTCCCCACATTTTTGAACGTTTCGTGCAGATAAGGGGATCTTCGGCTCAAACCTATGAGGGAACCGGACTTGGCCTCGCGATCGTGAAGGCTTCGGTGGAACTGCTGCATGGCAGCATCTCCGTGGATAGTGTTATGAAAATCGGAACTGTCTTCACCGCAAAAATACCGACGAATCTCTTAGAGCTCGATTCCGCGGCGTTGATGGAACGCCGCAGTATCAATACACTGGGCGATACGGAATTTATGGCGAATGCTAATTCAATTACCACGCACCGCCGTCAATCTGATTTCGCTCATATCCCCGTCACTCACTTGGCCTGGGTTGAAAGTCCGGTTGAATTTGTGGAAGAGAAAACCGAAACTTCAGAGACTGAAACCCACTCGAAGCATCATATTCTTATTGTGGAAGATACCGACGATTTGAGAAATTACATTTCGAGGATCCTTACAGTTTTCGGTTATCACGTTGTTACCAAGAAGAATGGTTTAGAGGGCTGGGAATACCTTCGCGAAGGGAATAAGGTAAACCTCATTGTTACCGATATCATGATGCCCAAATTAGATGGTTATGAACTGCTGAAGAAAATCAGATTCGATGCAAAATATAAGGATTTGCCTGTTATTCTCATCTCTGCCAAAGCCGGTGATGATCCGAAGCTTAAGGCCCTGGGCATTGGCGCGGATGATTATTTGCCCAAACCAATCAACATCCGGGAGCTTGACGCACGAATTAAAAATCTTCTTACTATACGAGAACTGGTGAAGGTAGAGGCCGACGCGGCTGTGATGGAACAGCGTATTGATGAGCTCATACTGAGTTTCGCTCAGACACTCGAATTAAGAGACGCGGAAACAAGTGATCACTGCCAGAATGTGTTGGATCTCGGTACATCCATTGCTCAGGAAATGCATATTTCAGTTGATAGAACGCTCAAAGCCGCACTTTTATTGCATGACATCGGCAAAATCGGCATGCCCGATAGTATTCTCCTCAAGCAAAGCAAACTGGATGAGAAGGAGATGGCCATAATGAAACAGCATCCGGAAATCGGCCATGAATTGCTTGGGTATTTCCCCAGTTTTGAGGAAGTCGCGGAAATGACGCTATCCCATCAGGAATTTTGGAATGGCAATGGCTACCCCCGCGGTATTAAGGGCGAGGAAATACCCCTGTATGCCCGCATTATTTCTGTGGCTGACGCCTTTCACGCGATGACGAGCAATCGCTGCTATAGTGCCGCTATTTCCGAGGAAGCGGCCATTGAAGAGCTTCGTAGAAATCGAGGCACCCAATTCGATCCAAAAGTAGTAGATGCGTTTATCCAGGCCCGAAAACGGGAACCATCCAATGAGCAGGTAAAAACACACAAGGTATCGGCATGAAAGCGCTCACGCCACGGCATTTCATGTGAGTTTATAGAGGGCCCGAACCAAATCGGATTTATGATTTTGGATGTATTTGCTGAGTCGCTTCTGAGATTCGCTTGACTGAGAGTCTGCTCCGGCTAGCTCAAGCACACCTTCAGCGCGACGATACCAGAGATAGTGGGGTTCCATCGGTTCCGCGGGCGCCCTCTTTCGGAAGCGGGCATTGATTTCCTCATCAAGTTGAATGTGATTGCCGCTCCCGGTGATGTATTGAACATGCCCCTTCTCTCCAACCATAAGCACCATACGCCGAAAACCCACCGCCATGGCATCATCCTTGCGAAAACCTTTTAACTGTATATCCAGCGATCCCAGCCGAAGTTCCCAGCCCTCCAATCGACGGCAGCGGCGAAATTCCACGATTTCGCTTCGAATTTTCCTGGCAATTTCACTGTTTCCTTTGGAGGATTGGAGACTGGCACGCCATTGCCGAAGCTGCCACTCAAAGTGGGACATCAGCCTGGCGCGGGAGACGAATCGGTCGGTATCCGATAGAAGAACCCAGACATTGGTGTATTTCTCATCGAATTTGGTTCGGATACGATTGAACAAGTGAACTCCCTCCCACAATAATCACCAACACTGTAGCAAATAGGGAGCCTCTATGTCCGTTCCCATACTCGTCATTTCTGATATACACGGCAATCTCGAAGCCCTCGAAGCCGTTCTGAAAAAAACCACAGGGCAGTATGGGAAGATATGGGTTGTGGGGGATATCTTCGGATACGGTCCCGATCCGATAATCTGCTTCGACCTTCTGCGAAGCTTAGATGCCGTGATGGTAGCCGGAAATCACGACAAGGCCGCTGCCGGGATTGTCGATGTAGCTCATTTCAACCATGAAGCCCAAGCCGCCCTCCATTTTCATCGAGAATTACTCGATGATGAGCGAAAAGCAATGCTGGCCAGCCTGCCAACAGTGTTGATTCAGCAGTCGATAACCCTGGTTCATGGGAATCTAGTCAATCCAATCTGGGGCTATGTACTCACAGCATCGGACGCGGGAAGAACACTTGCCGCCGCTACGACTTTCCTGACACTGGTAGGTCATACGCATCTGCCCGCCCTTTGGGCTTACGAACCTGATTTCGGAGCAAGGGCGAAAAGTATCCATTACGGAAAAGAAGTTCACTATACGGGGAATTCCCACCTGGCAAATCCCGGGAGTGTTGGTCAGCCCAGAGACATGGATTTATCGGCATGCTATATGATTCTGAATCCCGAGCGGAAAACCATGGTTTTCGGGCGTTGTCCATGGCCCTTTGCCCCTTTTCAAAAGAAGATGCGGACGCGCGGATATCCCGAATCTCTCATCAGAAGGTTGACCCCGGGAAACTAACCGGCTTCACTGATTCGCATCGCCAATAGCGTCCAGCCAATGCTGAACATATCCTAGAGAAGAGATATCCGCTTCATCCAGGCCCTTGCCGGCTAGATGAGTGTACGTGTTTCCAACAACCGTCATACACGATCTGAATAATCCGTGTACAATGTGCGGTTTTTTCTCTATGCAGATATATCCAAGTGTGATATAATCACCCGATAATTAGGAGGTACTCTATGAATAAAAGTCGTTTCTCTCTGTTTATAGCCTTGGTTTTTGTTGTAGCCGCACCCTTTTCCCTCATGGCCAATGGCGCCGGCCAAGCGCCCATGCAAGGCACAGAAGAACTCGTAATTCTCCACACCAATGATACTCACGGTCATCCATTGAATTTTTTCAACTATCCGGCTCCGAACGTCGGTGGTCTACCGGCCATCGCCACCCTTACCATGGACACCCGCGATATGCATGAAAATGTTCTCGTTCTTGATGCCGGTGACTTGAACACGGGTCGCCCTGAGTCCAACTTCTTCGAAGCTGCTTCGGATATCATTGGATACAATTACGTCGGTTACGATGCCATGGCCCTGGGCAATCACGAATTTGACAAACCCCTTTCCACTCTGGAAAAACAGCAGCGCATGGCCAATTTCCCCTTTATATCGGCCAATGTGTACGACAGTGATGGATTGTTGCTTTATGAACCCTATGTTATCAAAAAATTCGACAATCTCACTGTGGGCATTTTCGGACTCACCACGACCGAAACCCCTGTAGTCACCTCGCCCGACATTACCGGCAATCTGGTGTTTGAGGATGAAGTGGACGCCGCTCAGCGCGTGATTGCCGAACTTGAACCACAGGTGGATGTTATCATCGCATTGGCACACTTGGGCCTGTACGACGATGAAAACCTCCCTGGCTCCCGTCGTTTGGCCGCAAATGTTGAAGGCATCGACCTCATTATCGACGGTCACAGCCACACGAAATTGGATGAAGCCGTCATTGTCAACGGAACTCCCATCGTCACAGCCTGGCAATGGGGACTGTATGTTGGCAAGGCCGTCCTCACCATCACCGACGGCGAAGTGGTCGATTTCGCTTGGGAGCCCATCCCGGTGAACCTGAAAAATGCCACCAAAGATGACGAAGGCGAAACTGTCTACACCTTTGTTGGGACGGAAATCGAAGAAGATCCCTTTCTGCTAAACGCACTTACACCATACTACGATCAGGTGGAGGTCAAGCTTACCGAGGTAATCGGTTACGCCGATGGTCATTTTGAGAATGAAGAAATTCGGTTAAAAGAGGCCGCTCTCGGTAATATGGTAGCCGATGCCATGCTATGGGCCACCAAATCCCAGGGCGCCGATTTCGCCATTCAGAACGGCGGTGGCATTAGAGCCGACATACCTGAAGGGGATATCAACAAAAAACTCATCTACGAAGTTCTGCCCTTTGATAATTCGGTGAAAACCGTCGACATGAGTGGTGCCCAGGTGCAAGCCATGTTCGATTTCGTCGCCACCATTCCCCGGGGCAAGGGCGGCTTCCCACAGGTTTCCGATGGGGTAAGCTTCACAGTCGATTTCACAACAGGACAGTCCAGTGACATCCTCATCAGTGGTCAGCCCATCGATCCAAATGCCACCTATAAGGTTGCCACCAACTCCTTTATGGCAGCCGGCGGCGATGGATACTCCATGATGGAGGGTTATCAGTACGATACCTCGGCTTATCAGCGTGATGTGGTAATCGACTACATTCAGTCAATGGATGCTGGTGTTATCGCACCAGCCACCTTTGGACGTATTACTGTTATCGAATAGTATTCTCTATTCCGGCGCGGACATCTGATGCTCCGCGTCGGAATTTCTTTGCCAAGTTCATTCAGCTCACATTGCTGTTTTTCACCCCATGGCTATCTCCTGCATGAGTGAGGGGCCTGATGGCCGATCTTCAATACCGACCAGGGAAGCCCCACACATTCTACAGTTTTATCAAGGTGCTCAAGGATGCTGGTGTGGAAATCAGCATGGACGGCCAAGGACTCCCGATGTATGAATCATTCAGAAAAGAGGTTGGCAGACGGCCTGACGGGCGGAAGTTCCACCTTAGGAATTCAGGATTGCTGTTTGACAATTGGCCGCGTCCTCACTGCGACATCGCGCTTTATCTGGAATCGTGGATGTCGGGAAACTAACGAATCCGTTCAACGGCGGGATGTCACAATCTCCGTGTTGGAAAGATGATTCAGATAAAAGGACATTGTGTTATGCCGAATGCCAAGTTTTTCGCTCATGATGCCCGAAGGAAGCCTCTCGGAACCGGCTTGGACCAAGGATGAAACACGCGCAGCCGGGTTTCCTGAGGGAGGGAATCGAACATGGCAATCAGTTTTCAATGTCCATACTTCTAGAGTAATGGACATATGGGAAATGCCAGTTTTCTCTTGAGTAGTTTCAAGAAGCGTTGACGAATCGCAAGGAAACCGCGTAAACTTGCTTGGCTCAAAGGAAGGCCCATGGGAGTAGTTGAGAGTTATCAAGAATCCAAGATAGATGATATCCGCGACGAAGTAGTAGCATTGCTTAAAAACGCCTACGCCCAAGGCGTTTTGGATGTCGATACCATGGAAAAACGTATCAAAAAGGCCATCAATTCCAACACCAAAGCCGAGCTGTTGGAATTGGTTGAAGACATCTCCCTGCCAACAACTGGTTCAAGCGAAGCGGCTTCAGCCTGGTCTATAAACAAACACGACACCAAGAACGAGGAATCAATCATCGCCATTTTCGGCGAATCAGTGAAAGGAGGACGCTGGACCCCCGCACGGAAAATCCGCTGCTGTCACATCATGGGAGGTGCGCGACTGGACTTCAGAGAAGCCGAACTGCCACGGTCCGGCGTGTCCATACATGCTTTCTGCTTCATGGGTAGTCTGGAAGTCATCATCCCCAACGATGTGGGCATTTTTGTTGCGGGGATTCCGATTTTTGGTGGCATAAACGATGCGACGTCGAATCAAAAATCCCGAGGAGCGCCGGACATCAGTATAAAAGCTCTGACCATAATGGGTGGCGTGTCGGTTAAAAATATTCCATAGCTATCAGACGATAATTCGCCCACACTTACTCAGGCGGTGTTGGTTTCTCCAGCCATGCTGACGACAAATTCGCGACAAAAGTCTAAAAAACCCGCCATCCATCCCTTGCCAGCGGCTTAGAAATGGCCTACCATAGGGAGGAAAACGTTTGCGTAAACGTTTTCCCGCAGGAGTGTATGGCCACGATAAAAGAAGTCGCTGAGAGCGCCGGAGTTTCCATCACCACAGTCAGCCACATTGTCAATGGCACGCGGCATGTAAGCGAGAGGCTGACGGTTAAGGTACGTTCGGCGATTGACGAACTGGGCTACAGGCCTCATACGGCCGCCCGGAGTTTGAGGAGCTGCAAAACCCACATGATCGGACTGATTCTACCCGATAACACCAATCCCTTCTTTGCCGAGATTGCTCGGGGAGTGGAGGATAGCTGCTTCGATGCCGGATACAGCGTGATTCTTTGCAACACGGATAACAATCTCGAAAAGGAGGTTAACTACCTTCGCTTGCTTGAGAACAAAGGAGTTGACGGGATTGCCTTTGTAAGCATCGGGCAGGACCACGAGGCCATTGAGATTCTGGCAAAGCAAAAACAGCCCCATGTGCTCATCGACCGCTACATTCCCGATTTTGACTGTGTGCTGGTGGACAACCGGGTGGGAGCCAGGAAGGCGGTTGCGAGATTGATTGAGCTTGGACATCGCCGTATCGGGTTTATTTCCGGGCGGCGAAACCTTGTTCCCAGCATGGAGCGGGAACAAGGCTACCGGGAGGCTTTGCGCCATTTGGGTATCAATGTGGATCCTGCCAACCTTGTCGAGGGTGATTTCGGTTTGGAAAGTGGAAATAGAGCGGCTTTGCGGCTTTTGAGTCGCCCTCATCGGCCAACGGCCTTATTCGCCGCAAACGACATGATGGCTATCGGGGCTTTGAAGGCAGCGCGTCAAATGGCTTTGCGTGTGCCAGAGGATCTTTCGGTGATCGGATTCGACGATATTCAGCTTTCATCCTTCGTCTCGCCCAGTTTAACGACAGTGGCCCAGCCGAAATACACAATGGGCCGGCGCACAGCCGAAATCCTTCTGACCAGAATCAAACAGCCTGAAACGAAAACCATATCGGAAAACCTCAGTACCCGCGTCGTGGAACGGGAATCCCATGGTATGGCGCCGAAAGAGACGGCGGCATGAAAAAAACCCCGTTACTGAACGCGGAATTATCTTATATCGTGGCGGCGATGGGACACAACGACGGCCTGTGCGTCGCCGATGCCGGTTTGCCCATACCGCGGGTTGCCGATGGACCCCAGCGTGTCGATTTGGCGGTATTTCCATCGCTGCCTTCTTTTGTGGAAGTTCTGGACGCGGTATTGTCGGAACTCGTAGTGGAACGAGTTATCCTCGCCGAAGAAATACGTCGGCAAAACCCGGAAATCCTGAAAGCTGTTCTCAAGCGATTTTCCGGAGTGAAGGCGCACTTCATCCCTCACGAGGAATTCAAAAAAGCCGTCGTGGATACTCGGGCGGTGGTTCGAACAGGTGAATGCAGCCCCTACGCCAATATTATTCTCTACTCGGGAGTGGTGTTTTGATAAGCGGGCAAGCTGTCATTCGAGCTGCAAGACGATCCGGAATACTCTTGTCGTTCTTGGCCTTATGCCTTGTCCTTGCGATACTCTCGGAGCGCTTTCTTACCTTTCCCAACATAGTCAACATACTCAGGCAGTCGTCTATCAATGGAATCATCGCGGTTGGCATGACGCTGGTTATCCTTACAGCGGGTATCGATTTATCCGTTGGATCGGTGTTGGCATTAAGCGCCGTGATGACGGCGCGACTGCTTGTCGGAGGCGTTACACCGATTATCGCGTCGCTAAGTGGACTGGTCATTGGTGCGATGCTTGGTCTGTTCAACGGAATTCTGGTGACCAGGCTTCGACTCCCGCCTTTCATTGCCACTTTGGGAACCATGACTTTTGCCCGGGGATTAGCACTGAGCTTTACCCAAGGCAGACCGATTACCGGATTGCCGGAGTCTTTTCGTGTTCTGGGGACCGCCCTGGCAGGTCCGATACCCGCGCCGGTCATTGTCGTGCTGATCGTGTTTCTTCTTGGAGTAATCTTTTTGAGATTGACGGCGCAAGGAGCGCGACTGCAGGCTCTTGGCAATAATCACATAGCGGCCAGATTCACCGGCATCCCCGTGAAGATTTACATCAGCATGGTTTACTGCGTGTCAGGCGCCCTGGCGGCCCTTGCCGGGCAAATACTGATTGGGCGATTGGATTCCGCCCAGCCCACAATGGGGGCCGGATACGAATTCGACGCCATCGCGGCGGTTGTCGTCGGCGGTACGAGTTTCAGCGGCGGCAGTGGAGGTTTGGGCGGAACCCTGGTGGGGGTGTTGATCATTACGGTGATCAATAATGGCTTGAACCTTCTCAATGTACCCGCGTTTTGGGGGCAGGTTGTCAAGGGCATCGTTATCGCCCTGGCTCTGCTTCTCAACAATGTTTCGAAACTGGAAAGAAGAAACCGGCGGTAGGCCGGTTTTTAGAAATAGAAAGACCAAAGGGAGGTCACAATGAAAAGAGTTATCGTTTTTTTCCTGGTGCTTGCGATGAGTTCCGGCGCCCTGTTTGCCGCTGGTACCGGCGACGCGGCGGGAGAAGTCTATGGGCTGTCGCTTTCAACACTGAACAATCCCTTCTTTGTTACCCTAAAGGAGGGAGCCGAAGCGAAGGCGATTGAACTCGGTGTCGAGCTGATCGTTATGGATTCCAGGGACGATCCGGCACGAGAGGCGGTGAACATGGAGGATTTGATCCAGCAAGGGGTTGACGCCATTCTGGTGAATCCAACAGACGCCGAAGCCGTCGTGCCTAGTATTATCAAGGCCAACAACGCCGGCATCCCCGTTTTCACCATCGATCGCGGGGCAGCGGGTGGCGATGTTGTGGCGCATGTTGCCTCCGACAACGTGTCGGGCGGCATGATGGCCGCCGGATTCCTGATTGACGCCATCGGTGGTATTGGCAATGTGGTGGAACTCGAAGGCATCGCGGGAACATCGGCCGCCCGAGACAGGGGAATGGGATTCAACGAAGTTGTCGGAGGTGTTTCTACAGTGGAAGTTGTCGCACGCCAAACGGCGAATTTCAATCGCGCGGAAGGTTTGAGTGTGTTTGAGAACATCCTTCAGGCCCAACCAAGTATCGATGGCGTATTTGCTCACAACGATGAAATGATTCTAGGCGCGATTGAGGCCGCCAAGGCCGCCGGTCGTACGGGAATCGTTTTTGTTGGATTTGACGCCGTTGACGATGCTGTCGCCGCGGTCAACAATGGCTCTCTGGCGGCTACGGTTGCCCAACAGCCGGCTAAAATCGGAAGTCTCGGCGTTGAGGCCGCTCATAATCATCTCATAGGTAAATCGGTTCCCGCCGTTATTCCGGTGGATTTGGCCCTCGTTCAGTAGTTTATCCGTGGGGACCTTGGAAAGGTCCCCACACAGGAGTTTTCAATGAACAGGGCGGCCATTGCTCTGAAAGGAATCAGCAAAAGCTTCCCCGGAGTGAAAGCCCTCGATCAGATTGATCTTTCCTTTTTTCCCGGTGAAATTCACGCGGTCGTTGGGGAAAATGGGGCGGGGAAATCGACTCTGATGAAGATACTCGCGGGCGACTACTCCAAAGACGAAGGAGAAATTGTGTTTTTTGGCAGGCCGGTGGAACTGAACTCCAGCCGGAAGGCCCAGCACATGGGCATCGGCATGATTCACCAGGAGCTCACCCTGCTTCCCGATCGGAGCATAGCCGAGAACATCATGCTGGGCCGGGAACCCCGCGGCCTGCTGGGTTTAGTAGATAAGCGCGCTATGACCAGAAGCGCCCGGGAACATCTAAAACAGTTGGGACTCGATTTGGATCCCACGCTCATGGTGTCTTCGCTCCCGATAGCCATGCGTCAAATGGTGGAAATCGCCAAGGCCCTATCGCTGAACGCGAAAATACTCATACTCGATGAGCCGACATCATCATTAAGCGGCGCCGAAACCAATATCCTGCTTAGCATAGTAAGAAGTCTTCGCGACAAGGGAATAACACTGATTTATATTTCGCATCGCCTGGAAGAAGTTTTCGCAACAGCCGATCGCATCACCGTGCTCCGTGACGGCCATCTCATTGCCACCAAGGATGCCGCCGAAACCAATTTAACCGAGGTGGTTCGGATGATGGTTGGGCGGGAACTTACAGACGCGTTCAATCGGAGAACCTCGGCACAAAGCGAAGTTCTGCTCAATGTGGATGGTTTAACCGGGAGGGGGTTTCAAAACATCAGCCTAAGCTTACACCGGGGAGAAGTTCTTGGCGTTTCCGGCCTGGTAGGAGCGGGACGAAGTGAATTCGCCCGTGCCCTAGTCGGCTTAGATCCCCTCAGCAGCGGCAAAGCAGCCATAGAAGGCAATGAAATACGTCATCTTGAAGTCCGCGACACGATTTCCAAAGGCTTGGTGTACGTCCCCGAAGACCGCAAGGAACAGGGACTGTTCCTCAATCTTTCGGTGCAGAAGAACCTTACCGTCAACGTCCTGAAGCTCTTTAGTCGGTGGGGCGTGCTGGATTTCAAAAGGATTAGAGAACTGGCCGCAAAGCTGGTTGACCGTCTCAACGTTCACCTGTCCAATCTGTCAGATCAAATTCGCAACCTGAGCGGCGGAAATCAGCAAAAGGTGGTTATCGCGAAATGGCTGTCGACTAAACCCAAAATTCTCGTACTCGATGAACCAACGCGAGGCATCGACGTTGGCGCCAAGGCGGAAATATACACATTGATCGATCAACTGGCCGCCGATGGAGCCGGGATAATCGTAATATCCTCAGAGCTTCCGGAAATACTGGGCCTAAGCGACAGGATTTTGGTGATGAGGAATGGAAAAATGGTTGGTGAATTTTCCCGCGGCGAGGCCACCCAGAATGGCATCATGCATCTTGCGGCGGGAGCCGTCTCATGAGGGCTTCCATGGCCAACTATCGCCATTTGCTGCGGCGCTACAGCGTTGTATTGGTTCTTCTGGGACTCTGTATCATCTTTGCCCTCATCATCCCACGCTTTTCCCAGCCAAGGAACCTGCTTAACATCGTTCTGCAGTCATCAATTACCGCGGTAGCGGCGCTGGGGCTGACCCTGCCGATTCTTGCCGGGGGAATTGATCTTTCGGTGGGCTCGATAGCGGCATTGGCAGGCGCCATCTCCAGCGGTCTGATGGCGCGATCGGGCTGGTCGGTCGGTTCGGCCATCGCCGTCGCCCTTCTTATCGGCGTGGTGAGCGGCATCCTGATCGGTGTTCTTATTGCCGGCGGCAAGCTTCCGCCTTTTGTGGCGTCGCTGTCAATGCTGGCTGTGGGACGGGGTCTTACATTGGTGTATACCGAGGGCAGACCGATATCCGGATTGCCCGAGGACTACATTGTTCTGGGATCCGGCTCCATCGGTCCCATTCCCATGCCCGTACTCTTTCTTTTGAGTCTGACCATCCTTATTCACCTGCTTTTAAGCCGCACCCGCTACGGCCATCATATCTACGCGATCGGCGGGAACGCGGATACCGCGAGATTGGCGGGCATATCCGTTGGCTGGGTTACAATATCCGTCTACGCCATCAGCGGACTGATGGCCGCCTTCTGCGGTATTCTCCTAAGCGCCCGCCTTTGGTCGGCCCAGCCCACCGCCGGCGTTGGACTGGAACTTGAAGCCATAGCAGCGGTGGTTTTGGGCGGAACATCCCTCGCGGGCGGCTACGGCGGCGCCTGGGGCTCCGTTGTCGGCGCGTTAATTATGGGCGTGATCGGAAATGGCCTGAACCTGCTCAAAATTCCATCCTACATCCAGCAGGTTGTCAGAGGACTCATACTCATCGTGGCTGTTATGATCGATCTTCGATCCCGTAGAAATCAGCAAGCTGTAGCGTGAAACGCCAATCTCCCACATTCCTCAGCCCCCCTTCGTCCCAGACGCGTCGGTGAAACCCCTAGAAAGAACATCTATTCAGGTAGAAAGCGGTTGACAATTCCTATATGTCCATATGTGTCTATTACTCTAGAAATATGGAAATATGCCGACACCAACCCGTACCGGATTGGAAGGCCCATCCCCCGCACCAAACTTCTATGAGGAAGGGCAATGGTGCAGGAGCGCGTCCTGAAAACTCGATTCAAATCCTGGAAGGAGATTTTCAGACTGTTGCCACCTGCGTGGCATTTTTCAACCATTTCATCGCTACATGTTCATTCTGCTCAATGGCTATTTCCACCGCCCGTTTGGCGCATTCTAATAGGTGCTTGGACTGCTTGCGTAGTTTGAAAGATTCGGTAACCTTTCGTTGAATCTGGGTTTGGATTGATTCTGGTAGAATTGGGATAACTGTCTGTACCAGATCCTTTGGATAGATATACTGCTGGACCATACCTCGCTGGAACCTGTTTGTTAGTTGATAGCCAATGGGACTATTAAATAAAACCAGAAGATAAAAAGGGTTAATGGCTTCTTTTTTCGCTCTAATCAAAGTTACAAAACTACCAATGGTTGCTTTGACAGCTGTTTCAAGAACTAAATTTGCCTTGCCAATATGTGGAGGGGCGCCTACTGTGTATAAAACCAAATCTTCTTTTTGCAGAGCATATGCTTGATTTTTTGTGATAAATTCTTGTGTTGTATATTTTGCATCCTCACTATTCCAATATCTATCAGATAGGGTATAATCGTCCAAGTGTTTTTGGGCAACAATGAACGTTTTGTTTTCGTCAGTATGATCTGCATAAGGAGGATTTGATGGATGCCCCACCAACACACATAAATCCCCCAGCGTATCCCAACCACCTGAATAGTTTTTAATGGCATTGATAATCTCTTCATATTTCGGCTGGTAGTATTCTGCATCGATGCGACCGGCCTTTTGTGTTTCGGAATAGTTTTTAGTAAAGGTGAGCTGATGTTTCGGCTGCCAATGAGTTAAACCAAGTTCGGAGAGAAGAAAGGTTTGGGCTTGTGTGTAAATCTCAAGAGATTTCTCTTGGAAGGATAGAAAACACTTGAATACACCTTCAATGTCAAGCTGAAACATATCACTAAAAAGCGGGATGATAAGTTTTTCAAGTTGCCATAGAAATACATGCTGCTGAACACTTCCAATTGGTAATCTGCTAATCAGCTTGTTCCCATAAGAAGACTGCAGAAAAACCGAAAGATAATAGGGGTTGAGTCTTTTTTTGGTTATTATTTTGGCAATGTCTTGATTTGAGTTGATTGGATACTCTGTGTTTCCTGCCGCTATTGCAGAGCTACCAACGCTTCCAGACATTGTAAGTAAAACAGTTTCCGGTTTAATTTCCGATTTCCACAGAAGTTGATTCGTGAGTGAATCAATATGAAGAACATCAGAGAAATCAATTACCCCATTCTTAATGTCTTTACATCTCAAAAAAGGAATACCATTTTTCTGGTATTTAACATGTTTGTAGAGTGAATATGCACCGAAGCTTTTTATTGATTCTACTAATTGTCCTAAGAAATCCCATTCTCCATGTCGCAGTTTTTGTTCTATCTCCAAAAAAGTTGGGTGATAGTATTCTGCATCAAGGCGAATAGAAATGGGTTCCTTCTCACTTAATTGAACAATCGAATACTCCACCCCTACCCCCAAAATGACAGGTTTTCACCCTTCGCCCATTTTATAAAAGCTTCGGTGATACCATCCGACAATTCTCCATTATGACTGTGCAGGTCGTGGTCCACAATCAGATGCCCGTTTCCATCTAATCTGTATTGACCGTTGCCGTTTTTAAGATATGTGTAATTGCCGGAGTTGTCCTTGCCGCCCTTTTCAGAAACGGCAAAAAAGATAGGATAGTCATCAACCTTTGGGCATAATTCATCATCCCATTTCTGTACGAACAGCACGCTGGTTTTGGTGCCGGTGTGGGGTTTAAAGGTGTTGCCGTGTAAACCCACCACCGCTAGAATGCGGCCATGTTCTGCGATGAACTCTCGAATGTTTTTGTTGGAGCTGTTGTTGAACCGGCCTTGCGGTAGCACGATGGCCATGCGCCCACCGGATTTAAGGAAATCCAGGTTCCTTTCAACAAAGAGAATATCCCGTCCGACTTTGTTTTGCGCCTTACCGTTGGCCCTAAATCCCAGCTTGTACTGGTGCAGGATGCGGCTTTCCTTAATATCACCCGCAAAAGGTGGATTGGCCATCAAGATATCGAATTCGAATAGTCTATCCTTGTTTTTTTCTTTTCGCAGTTTTTTCAAGCGCTCAAAACCCTCACCGTAGGTGTTGATCCACTTGCTATCTTTTTCGGTTTTGTCGTTCCAGCGATCAAAATCCAGCGAGTTCAAATGCAGAACATTGGTTTGACCATCGCCGGCAATAAGGTTCAGGGTGCGGGCGACACGGACGGTTTTCTCGTCGAAATCAATACCAAAAACTTTCAGTATATCATCTTTGTCCTGATCGGGAATTTCCTCACTGGTAAACAAATGATCGGTGATTTTGAAGATGGTATGCACCGGAAAACCACAGCTGCCGGAGGCTGTATCAATCATGTACTCACTGCGCTTGGGATTAAGCATCTGCACGCACATGTCGATGACATGACGGGGCGTAAAGTACTGTCCTTTCTCGCCCTTGGCGGATTTATTAACCAGGTATTCAAAGGCTTCATCTACCACCTGCAGGTTGGAATTAAATAGCTTGACATCTTGCAGGCTAGCAACGCAGACGGCCAGATGGCTATCCGATAACTCAAAAGTGGTACCCTCGGGAAATATCCCTTTCCAATTGTCTATAGCGTGTTCGAATAAACCCTGAATTTTTTCTTTCAGTTCACTATCGGTCTGGCCGGTATTTCTAAACTCCATAACGCGGAAGTTTGCATCGTCAATGTCGCTGACCGCCGCTTTTAGGGCATCATAACCTTGTCCATCACGATAACCGGGTGAGGACACTTCATGTACGATCATTTTTGTTTCTTTCCACTTCGGGTTGAGCTGCAGGAAGTGGTTGATAACGCTCTTGTCCTTCTGACTCAGGTATTCGTCATAGAGCTTAGTGAAAATGAGTTTGAAAACTTCCTCAAAAACATCTACCCCCGCGTTGGCAAGTACTTCATTCTCCATCTCCAGGATGATGTCCTTTAGGGATTTGCGCTCATTGGCGATTTTATCCTTGAGGATGAGGTTTTTAAGAGTGAAACGCTCACTGAGAATATCCGCTAAGCTTTGGTTTGCCTTGGGAATGTCGGTGATATCTTCAAAGAAGTTGGGGTCTTTGCGGTGATAGAGCGAGATTTTCTCACCGTTCGTCCATACTCCGATGGGTGCGCCGGTGGCGTTACAATAAGAACGTAATTGATTTTTTCCATCTAGAAGCTTTGGCTTTTTCAGTTCGACGATGATGTAGGGGGGCCTCGGGCCGATCTTTGTCGAAAACGACGATATCGGCACTTCTCTTTTCCCGCCCAAAATTGACAGAATGTTCAAAAGCGAGTCGTTCCTTATTGTAGCCGTAATGTCGGATCAGTCGGTCCGCGTAGAGCTGACGGACGATCTCTTCCGGCTTGAGCTGGATGTCTTTGTTACGGACAATGCACTTTACAAAAAGTGTTCCCCTTCCTTTGATAGTCACTTGGTCTTGTAGCTCCCTAATTTCCTTCTTAGAAAACAGGGCAAGACGATGATTGCTATCCTTAAGAATGGATTGAATGGAATTTGATTGCGTTATTGGAGGTTCATTTTTTAATTTCGACATCACGCTTATCCAAAACCTTATTGAGTAAACAGCGAAACAGCCAGCTACGTAAAGATTGAGACCTACATCGCCATCTCATAATATCATCTCCGATTATAATTACAAGAAAAAACTAGAATGACGACGAAAATAGACTAACGAACGTCACATGACATTCAATGTGGGCTACCCCCCCCTCTCGTCCCAGACGCGTCGGTGAAATCCCTAGAAAGAACATCTATTCAGGTAGAGAAAGGTTGACAATCCCTTATGTCCATAGTTCTAGACATATCGACGCTAATTTTTCTATGTCTATTATTCTAGAAATATGGAAATATCGGAGCTGAATATCCGCTTCCGGCATTCTGACAGGCTGGCGCGAGAAGCTGGGCGCAAACAAAGTCAGAATAATCCCGCGTCTTAGGTCATTGGCTGCCTAATTACTGTTCTCATTTTCTCCGGAGCGACGCGACGCAGGTCACTGAGGTATATCTCGTGATGTTTGCCCCGTATCTGAGCTCCGTTTTCATTGATGAAGGCATGGATTTTTTCCACCGTGGGACCTTCCTCTGAAAACGGGCCGGTGTACATGATTTGAGCGGATTTTCCTTCTTCATAGGATTCAAATCTGGCCAGAGGCAGGAAAACGGGGTTCTTCTTGGCTCTGATCTGTTCCACAGCTTTTTGGAACATGTCTTGTGTGATGAATTCCGGCTGCATTATCATCAATGTCCATTTCCATTTGTCCTTGTCTTTTGTAAGGAACGTGGACATGTCGTCAGCCCACCACAGCCCTTCCAAAGGCATTACGGTGTAATCGACACCCGTCTCACTGAGTTTTGCCATGAATTTCAGCGTGTAGGCGAGTGGATACAAGGTTTCTATGGTGTCTTGGAATGACTGGGATGTGTTCGGATCGCCCTGGCCATCGACCATGATGTAATTCATCTTAGGGACCTCAATGATTTCGATTTGTTTGGCTGAAGGCTTGTAAAGGTGTTTAAGCGTTTTTTTGAAGTCGATTTTTTCCATTTATCCTACCTCGTTTGCTCATTATTAAACTCCATCCGCGGTTTTTTGTAAACAAGCTTTCATGAAAGCCGGCAGATCGTTGCGCCCTGTCCACACACTCAAATTCCAGAGTGGAATGGCCAATATCAAATCGATCAAGAAGCATAGTCCTAAGCCGTGATTTAATATCCTCGATATCGGCCAGCTTTTTAGCGTTGCTGACGACATGGGTCTCCAGTGCGTTACAATGTTCATCCAGTTGCCAGACATGCACATGGTGAACACCCTCAACCCTACCAAGCGCCACCATTGCGCTTATAACGTTCTCGATCGTCAAATGCCCAGGCTGCCTTCCATCAGCAAGTGGATAACCCCGGGCGGCATGGCAAAACCCTGCCATAAGACATAGCCGGCAATCATCTCGGCGCGTCTATAACCGAAAGTCTTCAAAGAATCCGGCGGTTTACGGCCTAGCCTACTGGGCAATAAGCGCGATAGTCGAAGACGCGGCATCACTTGAATTGTGCGGCGCGTCGGCGATCAGCGACAGACTGCCCGAAAGAACCCCGCCGGCGGTAAAGCTATTCCGGCAATCAGAGCCCTTTTAGCTCGCTTTCCAGAAAGTCGATCACCTTGCGGGTGTGATCCAGGTTCTCCTTTAGTTCGTTCAGCTTCCTTTTGATCATCTTCTTGGCGGTTTTCTTGTCGCAGTCGCCCTGGGTGGCGTCAAGAATATCGCGGAGAGCGGCAACGGAAATGCCCGCAGTCCGCGCCTGATGAATGAATTTGAGCTTTTTAACAAGATTTTCAGGATAGTGACGGTAGGCATTGGTCGTGCTGTCGCCTGGAATGGATTCTATAAGCTTACTACGCTCATAGAAGCGAATTGTGTCCCGGCTTAGCCCTGTTCTTTCCGCAAGTTCACCAATTCTCATCTAACTTAAAACCATTGACAATGGTCTATTGTCTTTTGACCACGATTTTATTATACTACCAGAAACGCGCATTAATCAAGGAGTTATGCATGGAACAGAAAATAGTTATCGTCGGCGGCGGATTCGGTGGCGCGCGGGCAGCCCAGGACCTTGTCGAAGCCGGTTTCAAAAACACGACGCTGATTGACAAAAAGGATTATTTCGAGGTCACCTTCGCCGCCCTGCGGTCGCTGGTGGAACCGGAGATGAGCAAACGGTCCCGCGTGCGCTACGCTGATTTCATAAAGGGTGCATTTCAACAAGGCGAAGTGACGACGATCACGGAAAAAGATGTCACGCTCGCGGATGGGACAAGCATCGCCTTCGACATCGGCATTATCGCGACAGGTTCCTCGTATAAGACCTTTCCCATCGCCAAGTCTCAAAAGGCCATGAAGATCGCGGTGCGGGAAAACGAGGTCAGCGCCGCCCAAGGAGATCTTGAAAAGGCCCAAAACATCCTGATCATCGGCGGGGGCTCTGTGGGCGTCGAACTGGCAGGCGAAATCGCCGACCACTATCCGGGTAAGAAGGTCACGATCGCCGAGGGCGGCGCGCGTCTTCTACAGGAGCTCAAACCCAGGGCATCCGCGATCGCCCAGAAGAAGCTCGAAGCCTTGGGTGTGGAGATTCTTTACAACACCCGTCCCGCGGTCGAGGACAAAATCTACCAGGACGCCGATGCAGTCTACAACTGCGTCGGTCTTGTGCCCAACACGGCGCTGATGAAGTCCCATTTTGCTGACAAGCTGGATCAGGCGGGCCGAATCAAGGTGGATGATCTTCTACGGGTCGAAGGCTATGAACATATATTCGCTATTGGTGATAGTTCTAATACGCCCGAAGCAAAAAAGGGCTATCTCGCGGATATGCAGGCTGTGCTGCTGGCGCGGAACATCGTCGCGAAGGTAAAGAACAAACCCATGGCGCCGTACAGGACAAAACCCGCGATGGCGCTTGTTCCCATCGGCAGAAAAGGCGGACTGATGCAGTTGCCCTTCGGCGTAACAACGCTCAAGTTCCTGGTGAACATGAAGCAAAAAGACATGTTCATCGGCCGACAGCTTGGAATCCTTGGTGTCGGCAAGTAAACGTAGGGCCTTGCCGGCCCCGTCCCCTACTTCAATTCCAACTTACGGATGCGGTGGTTATTAGTATCGGCCACATAGACATTGCCCGCTGAATCCACGTCGACGTCATAGGGTTGGTGAAAATCTCCAGAGCTATCCGTGCCGCCGAAGGTACTTGCCGTCCAAACCTTGGGGGGGATTCGGTAGAGTTCGGGCACGCAATCAATGCCATTACAATCACAAGAATCGAAGTCCATGCTGTTTCTTCATTTCATTCTTCTTGGGCTTTCCGGGTCGCTAAGGTATATTTCATGATGCTTGCTCCGTATCTGAACTCCGTTTTTATTGATGAAGGCTTGGATTTTTTCCACGGCGGGGCCTTCTTCTGAAAACGGGCCGATGTGCATAATCTACGCGGTTTTCATTGTGGGGTTAGCCATATACTCTCTCATCGCAGGCTTGTCAGTCTTGATGTAGTCACCAGTTTTGCCGATGGGGGTGTTACAGCTTCGCGCGGAAGAGGATGCCCAATCGGATTCCTCGTATTGAACGCTGGATGGGGGGTTAGTCCTCAGCATCGTAGAGTTCTGATGTCGTCTTATAAGGTACACGGGCCGAGGGGACATGTTCCGATGCCGGTCCGACATGTTTATCCTGGTCGTCGAAGAAGATGTGGGCGTTGAAGGCTTTGAGCACCTGGTTCTTGGGAAGTCCCCCAAGGAAGTAGGCTTCATCAACACTGACACCCCAGCTGCGCAGAGTGAGTATCACTCTTTCGTGGGCTGGACGGTCGCGGGCGGTTACCAGGGCAATACGAACCAGTTTCCTATCGGAGAGGTTTTTGATTCTTGAGAGTGTTTTCAGCACACGGCCGAAAGGGCCTTTGGGGAGGGGTATCTCAGCGAAGTCGGGCCCTACCCCAGGAAAACCTTCAGCATCGGTGAGGCGGTAGAGAAACGCTATTACCTGGAAGCCCGAAAGCTGGATTTCTGATTCCGCATGCTAAGGACAAAGAAGGTTTTAGACTAGGCGAATGGGAGGAGAGGAGGCCAAATGCACACCTAATAACTGTTCCCACTCTCTATACTAAATCCCACTCTCTATACTAAAAAAGAAACCTCATCCGAAAATTTATCCTCAGCATACCAACTTTCACATTTGATGTCAAGTTGCTGCCTATGAGTGGAAAGCCATATATAGCTTCAACTCCCCACATGTCCATTCCAACCTCTTTTTTACTTAAGGAACCAAACTCAATTCCCGCGGAAAGTGGAATTTCGACTATAAATGGATTAGGAAATTCCGCAGTTTCAGAGCCCCTATCAAAAAATAAAGAAAAAAATTCGCTAAAATTGAGGCCAGCTCCAATCCCAGCACTAGCGAAGGGCACCACCGCGAACTTATTTTCCTTCGTTATAATCGGCAACTGGCCAGATACGCGAGCGGAAAAAACATAACTCCCTATTTGATATTTTTTCTTCTTGTTGTTTTCTGATACTGTGTAGGATGCAAGTTCAATGTCGACTCCAGACCTCACACCGACGTATGGGTTGAAATAATAACCAAAACCAACCCCGACATTCACTCCTGGATTTGAACTGAAAGATGCGGAATTCGATAATGGCATGGCCATTCCGAGACGCAGTGTAATCCCAGTGGTGTGAAACCTGTCAAGTTGCTTCTGTCTATTATTTACCTCTTGTTCTTGTTTGCTGTCAGTGCTAAGCCACGACGCGCTATACAGCCGCCAATCACCATCGACAATTTTCCAATCGGTGGTTTCTTCCGTTTCACCAAATGCCAGCGTCACTGTAACGGAATCCGCAATCGTGCTTTTGGGATAGACTAAGTCGACCTCATTTCCCACTTTCAGTGTAGAGAGCCCATAAGTCACACCTTCCGCCATCGCCAGATACGCATCACCATAAGCTAGCTCGTCTTCCAATTCACTTTTCTCTGATTCCTCCAGGTTTTTTCTATAGTTTAAAAACTGCCTCCAGCCGATCTCGGATATCAACTCACTTGAAATTGAGTCCCTAACATTTCGCCACGCAGTCGTAGTCGAGTCGATTCCCAATAGAACGGATTTGAATTGGGAGAGAATCCCTGAAAGATCGGGTTGCTCTTCACTGTCTCCAAGGCTATTTTCCACGAATTTTCTAGCATGTTCAGCCGGAATAGAAAAATAGGTGTTATCCCTGCCTGACACGCTCCAAGTATTAAGTCCAACTATGCTGTATCCTCCGGAAGCGGTTTTCACTAACAGGGGGCCACCACTGCTCCCTGGATCAATCAATGCCGAGTGTTGAATGACATATTCCATGAATTCTGACACAAGGTCATCAATAACGGCCTTCTGATTAGTAACTACACCAAGAGCAAGTTGCCAGGAAGGATCACCGACAAGTTCAGGATATCCCGCGGACCATACCTCAGTGCCTTCAACAACCGTTGTCTTGGAAAAAGAAAGCGGTATGCTGCCTTCGGGCAGCTCCCAGGGAATCTTCAAAATCGCGAGATCCATATAGGAATTGGAAGCTATTAGTTCACATCCCTCCATGGACAATCCGCTACCACCACGCCCGGCAAAAACAATCTTTGCTGTTCTAGCCTGTCCCATCACATGATGATTTGTCAGGATGTAAGATTCTCCATCAGTACCGCTGATAATCGCTCCGGAGCCAAAAAATGTCCCAGTCGCCCTTGAGTTAAATTCTTCTGCGAGATCGTGATTGTTAGCGTTGTCAAACCATTCAGCAATTTCACTATAGGTTTCTCTTACATGCTCGGGTGTATCGGGATAAACGACTACAACGCTGTCAACAACATCACCAAATGCCAACCACGCGAAAGCCAGAAACATCAACAAACATAGGCCCAGTTTTTTTATAGACATAAATCTACCATCTCTCCGAAGTCGATTTTTCGTCCCAACCGTCAACAGTAAAGTGGTGAAAAATGTCTCGGTCACTTCTTCCTGTACAATCTCTTCAGTTTTCACCAATGTATACTTCCCGCTGGAGCCCAATTCTTCGCGTCTGGGTTGTGAAGCATAAAAATCGCGACTCTTTTAACACCAGAACACCCCTTAACACTTAGATTGTCACAAACTATAAAGTAAATCAAATCTACTCACAACCCCATCGAGAGGTTCTTTCAAAAAATCCAATCACATCCCTTTCCAGGAATACGAAGGCTGAATACTCGATTGCTCGCCCGCTATGGGATAGGATTTCGGGAGGATGTCTTGATACTTCAGGATAATTCGGAACCGCTCATCGTCGATGCTGCTCCGCCAAGGGTGTAATCCCCTTCCAAAATGTTCGTCGCCATAAGTAGAGACTTTGATTATCCTGTAAGAGGAGCTCACCATGAAGAAATCTCGTTTCACATGTCGAGGAATGGAACAGCAGCATCCGTATTGCTTGTCAGGCGATGCTTATCAGCGAGAGGAATCGATTTGATTCACATCCAACCCGGCAAACCAACACGGAATGCTTTTGTGGAACGATTCAATCGGACGATTCGGCATGAATGGCTGGAGTTGGTGAACTTCGAATCAGTCCAGCAAGCACAGTTTCTTGCGACTCAGTGGCTATGGACTTACAATAACGAACAACCAAATTCAGCTATTGGGGAAGTGCCTCCAAAGATGCTGAATCCGGTAGTTTGACAACCTCTACGAATGGCGTCAGCCATAAATGGGGGGGTATACCATTAGAACTGTAATGTTCGAGGGTAGAACACATTGACTATTTCTGAATACCGATGGGAGTTTTTGATTTTTTTGTAGTTGGACTGTTACTGTTCCTTGGGCAGCTTCTAGGATGGAAAATCATTTCGGATCCACCCAAAAATCTTGGCTTCTATTCACACAGTGCGTTAAATAAGCTCTTTGGAAAGAAATTCCTTGAAGTATACAATATATTCCTTGGTATGACGTTCATGATTTTTTTCGGTGTGGGCCTTTTTCTCAAGTAGTTAGTAGACATAATTAGTATCAATCTCCCTATAACCCCCAGACTTTCTTCCGCACAGAAACCACCTCCCTCCAGTCTCCCTTCGTCCCAGACGCGTCGGTGAAATCCCTAGAAAGAACATCTATTCAGGTAGAGAAAGGTTGACAATCCCTTATGTCCATAGTTCTAGACATATCGACGCTAATTTTTCTATGTCTATTATTCTAGAAATATGGAAATATCGGAGCTGAATATCCGCTTCCGGCATTCTGACAGGCTGGCGCGAGAAGCTGGGCGCAAACAAAGTCAGAATAATCCCGCGTCTTAGGTCATTGGCTGCCTAATTACTGTTCTCATTTTCTCCGGAGCGACGCGACGCAGGTCACTGAGGTATATCTCGTGATGTTTGCCCCGTATCTGAGCTCCGTTTTCATTGATGAAGGCATGGATTTTTTCCACCGTGGGACCTTCCTCTGAAAACGGGCCGGTGTACATGATTTGAGCGGATTTTCCTTCTTCATAGGATTCAAATCTGGCCAGAGGCAGGAAAACGGGGTTCTTCTTGGCTCTGATCTGTTCCACAGCTTTTTGGAACATGTCTTGTGTGATGAATTCCGGCTGCATTATCATCAATGTCCATTTCCATTTGTCCTTGTCTTTTGTAAGGAACGTGGACATGTCGTCAGCCCACCACAGCCCTTCCAAAGGCATTACAGTGTAATCGACACCCGTCTCACTGAGTTTTGCCATGAATTTCAGCGTGTAGGCGAGTGGATACAAGGTTTCTATGGTGTCTTGGAACGACTGGGATGTGTTCGGATCGCCCTGGCCATCGACCATGATGTAATTCATCTTAGGGACCTCGATGATTTCGATTTGTTTGGCTGAAGGCTTGTAAAGGTGTTTAAGCGTCTTTTTGAAGTCGATTTTTTCCATCTATTCCACCTCGTTTGCTCATTATTAAACTCTATCCGCGGTTTTTTGTAAACAAGCTTTCATGAAAGCCGGCAGGTCGTTACGCCCCTTCCACGATGCCGCTATACGATCCCGGAGCTAACTTGAGAAAACGCTGATACCTTAAGCGGAATGGGGTTCATTCATCAGCACTGTGAGCGTCGTCGTTGTAGAGTTCTGATGTCGTCTTATAAGGTACACGGGCCGAGGGGACATGTTCCGATGCCGGTCCGACATGTTTATCCTGATCGTCGAAGAAGATGTGGGCGTTGAAGGCTTTGAGCACCTGGTTCTTGGGAAGTCCCCCAAGGAAGTAGGCTTCATCAACACTGACACCCCAGCTGCGCAGAGTGAGTATCACTCTTTCGTGGGCTGGACGGTCGCGGGCGGTTACCAGGGCAATACGAACCAGTTTTCTATCGGAGAGGTTTTTGATTCTTGAGAGTGTTTTCAGCACACGACCGAAAGGGCCTTCGGGGAGGGGTATCTCAGCGAAAGCTTTCTCGTGTTCCAGAAAAGCGTCCAAACCCTGTTGTCTATAGATAATTTCCGACTCCTCACTGAAGAGTACGGCGTCTCCGTCGAAAGCAATACGAATTTCATCCGCGTCGGGGTTGAATTGCTGTGGCGGGGCATAGAGCATCGCCGAGGAGATGCCATGCTCAGCCGCATCCTGAACATCTTCTCGATTCATGGAAAGGTAGAGATCGACACTGTAAGCTTTCAGCAATGGTCCCAGCCTCGCGCCACCGGAGAAGGCGGCCCGAGTGATTGCCAGGTTGTAGAAGTCGATGGAGTTCATGATGCGTAGACCCGTCTGGGGGTTGTTCTGGCTCATGATTACCACATCCACCAGTTGCTCCTTTAGTTTTTCGTTGAGTTTCAGGAAGGCTTCTACCAGAGGGAAGGCCGTACCCGGCTCTAGAATTCGTCGTTCATTATCCTTCTGATACTCGGCGTAGGCATCCAGGCCTTTCTCCACAAAGATACGGTTTTCCTTCTCCAGTTTGAAGAGGGAACGGGAGGAGATGCCAATAACGAGGGTATCAACAGAGGGCGCCGACATGGTTTAGTCTCATATGTACAGTATACACGTGAATACCACTTCGGCGCGAGGGCTTGAAAAGAGCTGTGGTGTAACATTTCTTGTGTCAAAAGGGAAAATGAGGCATTCCTCTTAGGTGAAAAAAAACTAATCCACTGAGGGAGGAATGCCAGTGAACCTAATCACCGAATTGAGTATGCCACTTGGGCCGAAGGAGTACAAGCGCCTTGTTAGCGGAGAAGAATGTAGAATCGAAGCGAAAAAGGCGATAAAGG
>Ga0209562_1000066_pt1 | contig 56762 bp, 53 predicted proteins | sample WorMetvacBELIZE2_FD_187399 | JGI IMG/M metagenome (GOLD analysis project Ga0209562, IMG submission 187399) | Marine gutless worms symbiont microbial communities from Max Planck institute for Marine Microbiology, Germany - Olavius vacuus BELIZE.2... | ecosystem: Host-associated > Annelida >... | reverse complement strand
TCCTTTAGTTGCAGATGACAGGGCTGATTTTCTTCATGATTGGTATTGGATAAAAATACCGATGATAGACGATCAAAGCTTATTTTGCCGTCGGGTGCCGGATAATTAACAGGCTGACATTCGCTGGCCGGTTTGAGTTTTTCGTGATCCGCCTTGCCGTGTGACAGTGTCCAGGGCGCCTTGCCGCGCATCAATAATTGATCAATGCCAAACATGAGAGAGCCCCAATAAAGGCCTCCCTTGTTCATCCATGGTTTGAAGTTTCGTGCTTGATGCAGCTCATCATATAACCAGCTATGCGCGAACCTCTGTGGATACTCGTCGAGCACATCGGCGCTACGTCCGGCTTGCAAGGCAGTCGCTACGGCTTCAGCCGCCAGCATGCCGCTTTTTATGGCGGCGTGGCTACCCTTGATGCGGGCGGCATTCAGGAAGCCGGCATCGTCACCAATAAGAGCGCCACCGGGGAAAACAAGCGTTGGCAGTGACTGTAGGCCGCCTGCCACCAGCGCTCGTGCGCCATAGGCAATTCTACTGCCCTTCGCCAACGTTGACGCAAAGAGAGGGTGGTGTTTGTATCGCTGGAATTCTTCAAAGGGTGACAGGTGCGGGTTCTGATAGCCAAGGCCGATAACCAGCCCGATAAACAGTTTATTATCCTGAGAGTGGTATGCAAATCCTCCGCCATAGGTATTGGCCGACATTGGCCAGCCGGCAGTATGGATGACGGTTCCCTCATTGGCGTCTTCCGGGTCAAGTTGCCAGATTTCCTTGATGCCGATACCGTAAGTTTGCGCGTTACACGAGTTGCGTAGATGGTAATGAGTTTCCAGTTGTTTTCCCAGGTGACCGCGGCAACCCTCGGCAAAAAGAGTGTATTTCCCTAATAGCTCCATGCCTGGCTGATAATTTGGCCCTGGTTCGCCATTACTAAGTAATCCCATATCACCTGTTGCAATACCTTTGACCGCGCCTTTCTGGTCGTAAAGGATTTCGTTGGCGCAAAAGCCAGGGTAGATCTCTGTTCCCATAGCTTCGGCTTGCTCGGCAAGCCACTGGCATACTTCACCCAGGCTAATGATGTAGTTGCCGTGGTTGCCCATGCAGGTAGGCAATAAAGCATTCGGTAAGCTATAAGCCTTGTCGGCGTTCAGGAAGTAAAAACGGTCTTCATTCACCGCCACATTGAGCGGCGCTCCATCTTTTTGCCAGTTGGGCAATAGCTCTGACAGGGCGCGCGGATCCATAACTGCTCCGGAGAGAATATGGGCACCAATTTCTGCTGCCTTGTCAATCAGGCAGATGTTGATTTCGTTGTTGATCTGCGCTGCCATTTGTTTGAGGCGAATAGCCGCCGCCAGGCCTGCTGGACCGCCGCCAACAATCACAACGTCAAATTCCATTGATTCGCGTTCTCTCATTAGTTGGTTTCCTTTTGATTGTTCAGGTTTGCAGAGGTGCCAATGAATTCGCGTTAGAATCGAAAGATGTCAGTCCGCATCCCGCATTCTAATCCTTCTGACGAGTTGGGATCCGGCTTGCATGAGACTATGGAGGACGAAACCAGGCAATGGCAGCATGTTTTTTATGCCCGCTTTACGCCACCTTTGCTGCGTTTTGGTCTTGTTGCGCTTGTTTTACTCAGTTTGATAGTCCTTGGTAAAGGCATTAGTGAGCCTACTGGTCTAACTGGCAAGGATGAGTTTTATCTCGGCTTGCGCATTCCCATGGAAATGATAGAGCAAGACCGCTGGCTACTGCCGACATTGGATGGCAAACCGAGGCTCAAAAAACCACCGCTGATGTACTGGCTAGGAAGGCTAAGCTATCAAAGCCTTGGGATTTCACTTTTCTCGGCGCGACTGGTGGGTGTACTTTTTGGTTGCCTTTTTGTGCTGGCGACGGTGGCTGTCGCCAGGCAGTTGACCGCCAACTGGCGCCTATCTTTTTTGGCTGGCTTTATTTTGCTCGGCATGTTTGGCATGGCAACAGAAAGCCGTCGTTTTATGCTTGATTTGCCAACGGCAGTCTTTGCGGCGTTGGCCTTTTGGGCTTTTTTGCGCTGGGCAGCCAACTTGGCAATTACTACGCAGGACAAACCAACAACGCTGTTAAGCTGGTGCTGTTCAAACGCTTTTCTATTCCTGGCTGTTTTTTTCCTGGCGGCCGGTTTCCTGGTCAAGGGACCTGTAGTTTTTGTGCTGTCTGGATCAGGCGTACTGGCATTGCTTTTATCGCAAGTACCATTAAGGCAGTTGGCGGAATCCTCGACGAAAGTGGATGGCTACAACAGTGGCGATGACGAACTGGTGATGTATGCTGACGCGAACGGAGTTTATAGCGTTTCGTCTCCTCCTGAACAGCAAATGCTGAGCTGGCGTTGGCTAAGCAGGCACGCTATCGTTTTGCTGCTGGCTTTGTTGATGTTTCTGCTGCTCGTTTCTCCCTGGTTTGTAATGGTGCAAAGCCTCTATCCGCAAGATGTGGCCGGCATGCTGAGTGATGAATTGTCCGAGCGTCGTTTGTTTCATTTTTCGCTCAAAGGGTTTGGCGGCTTTTTGGTGGTGGCCTTGCCGTGGTCATTTTTATGCCTGGCGTTGGCCTGGAAGCAGTGGCGTGCTGGAGGTTTGCAACGTTTTTTACTGCTCTGGTTGTTGTTATCTGTGTTGCCATTTTGCTTTACCAGAAGCTTTGAGCGCTATCTGGTTGGCAGTATGTTGCCAGCGGCTATTTTTCTGGCGCTGGCTCTGCCGATGGCCTTGCGGGCCGTTACGCATAATGGAGATCGATTGTTCCGTTACAGTACCCGTTTGGGCGCGTTGATTTGCTTACTGTTAGGTGGCGGAATTGCTGTTTTTTTATTCTGGTTTGATCTGGGCGGCTGGTATTGGTTGCTGTTGCCATTTTTGTACTTGTTGCGCGTTTGGTGGAAGGCAGGGCAGGCAGGCAGTGAGACACGGTTGTGGCACTTCGTGGCGTCTCCAATTCTTTTTTGGCTGGTTTCGCTGGCCCTGGTGTTTCCGAAATTGCAGGTGAATGCGCTGCCTGCTTCAATCGTAAAACTGGCCAAGACGCACGAAATAGCTTTTTACAAGGGACCACAACCAGCCATGCTATCCATATTAACTGGTAGCGCGCATCGACACTACGGGTTTCTGAATGCGCTAAGCATACAAAGACTGGCGCAGCAAAGAGCGTTGGTTTTTTGCGGGAAAGAAGAGAGCGAATCGTTGCTGAGTGAGGTTGCAGCTGCAGGATATACTGCGGTGCAAAGAGGAAGTTATAAATCATTGGTATCGCATGGTTCGGGGTTGCGCTTTGCCCGTCGTGGAGCTAGTGGCGCTGACTGGTTAACGGCTCTGCGTACTCGTAACTTGCAAGTATTGCAGAGTGAAATAGTCTGGTATACGCTGGAATCGGGAGCTGACGCCGCAAAAGTTGGCAAATTACGCGCAGATAATGGTTAAGTGCTATGGTGGTCTGACGTACGTGAAAAATATTCAGCCACGTTATACCTGGATGTTATGTTTATTGGCTTTGTTGCTGGCCTATTGGCGCGCGCCCGAGATAACCCCGGCCTACTTTGAAAAAATCGACCGTCCCCCTGTGGACGTGCGTCAGGATAACAATCCGTCATCCAGTAGTGAGCTTCTGCCGGTACCAGAGGACTGGCGGCAGAAAACCTACTCGGCGCATTCAGTAACTCTGGCCGCCTTGCCAAAAGATAAAGTGGCTGCTGCCTGGTTCGCCGGTAGCCGCGAAGGCTCGGAGGATGTCCACATCTGGTTTTCTCGCCGTGAACAAAATGAATGGTCAGCGCCGCTGGCAGTTATTGACCGCGTCGGGTTGCAGGTAGCGAGTGGGCGCATGATAAGAAAACTAGGCAATCCGGTGCTGCATTACGAATCGGCTAGGCAGCGCCTGCATTTGTTTGTGGTCAGCGTAAGCCTCGGTGGTTGGGCTGGCAGCGCACTAAATCACTTCTATTCGGACGACGAGGGTCATAGCTGGAGTACTCCACAACGTTTGGTACTGTCCCCTTTCTTTAATATCAGCACCTTGGTGCGAACAGCACCTTTACCTTTGGCGAATGGTGGCCTGGGGTTGCCAGCCTATCACGAGTTTATTGCGAAAAGCGGACTATGGGTGCGATTGCAGCTAGATGTCGATCGGGCGCGGGTAATCTCGCTGTCAAGATTGCCAGAACCACGTCGCAGCCTTCAACCAGCAGTGGTGGCGCTTGATAGGCAAAGAGCTTTAGCTTTACTGCGTGATTCTGGACGGGGGATGGGACAGGTTAGGGCGGTTATGAGTGATGACGGGGGGCAACTCTGGCAGGATGCTGCTGATTTATCCTTGGGAAACCCTGATGCTTCAGTTGCCCTGTTGGACCTGAGTAATGGACATTTACTTTTGGCAGCAAATCCGGCAAGCGGCAGAGGCAAGTTGGAGTTGTGGGGTTCAAGTGATCAAGGTCTTAACTGGAGACGGCTAAAGGTTGTGGAGCGGGATGAAAGTGGCGAGTTTTCATATCCTGCCCTGCTGCAAGATGACGATGGCTATATTCACTTGGCTTACACATGGCGGCGGCAAGGTATCCGTTACATGCGATTTAATGAGGCCTGGTTGTTGGCCGATATCAAACCAGATGCCGGGTCGTGAAGCACCTGCTTGAATATGGCACGCTGGCGCAGTTGGTATTACTCGCTGCCATGCTACGCTTTGTTTTGTGGCGTTTTATCGCGTCGGTGCCGCGTACGTCGGTCGTGGTTATATACCTTGCTCTATTGCTGCTGACCGCCAGTGTTCCGCTAGGGAAATACGGCACCCTGATCGGAATGATGCGCGGTGTTTTGGGTGATCCTTCACCTACCCTTGTTTTGCTGGCTCTATCTTACGCTGCAGGTTTTGCCTGGCCACAAAGCGAGAAAAAGTGGCTGTACACCTCGCTGGCTCTCTTGGGGTTGCTTTTTTATCCATTGGCGCTGGGGGCGCTATCGAGCGTGCCGATTGATGATATAGCACGTTTTGATCCCTATGCTTACGGCTATCAGCCAGAAATATTGTTGTTGTTCCTGGGGGCGCTCTCGCTGTACTTGTGGCGGCGCGGCAGTCATATATTGCTTGGCCTGCTGGCTCTGGACCTGTTTGCTTATTCTACTCACTGGCTGGAATCAGACAATCTTTGGGATTATTTGTTTGATCCGCTGCTTTGGATGATAGCTCTGTGGCAAACGGTGTATGATACGGCCCGAAACTATAATAAGCGACGCAATCCTACCTAAATGCGTCACGGGTTGATTGAGAATGTTTCAATGCTGACTCACTTAGCGCGCACTGCCCCGGAAATGGCAAGATATGAACAAACCTGAACTATCTATCGAGTTTTTTCCACCACAAACACAAGAGGGTGCCGGCAAATTAAAGGTGGCTCTTGAAAGGCTGACTGCTCTTGAGTCAGAGTTTTATTCAGTTACCTATGGTGCCGGTGGAACGACACGTGAGAGGACGTTTAATGCAGTCAATCAAATGGTGTCTGAGGGTTACACGGTAGCTCCGCATCTCTCATGCGTAGGTTCAAGCCGAGATGAAGTACGCGAAATACTATACCGCTATCGCCAGGAGAGGATCTCGCGTATCGTAGCTATTCGCGGTGACTTGCCGTCCGGTATGGTGAACCGGGGCGAACTGCGGCATGCCGACGAACTGGTTTCCCTGATTCGACAGGAGACAGGTGAGCATTTCCGGATATATGTAGCCGCCTATCCGGAATGCCATCCCCAGTCTGCCGACGCAGCTGCCGACTTGCGTTATTTTGCCAGGAAGATGGCGGCTGGCGCTAATTGTGCAATAACCCAGTATTTTTATAATGCCGACGCTTATTTTTATTATGTTGATGAGGCTAGCAAATTGGGGGTAAAGGCGCCAATAATCCCGGGAGTCTTGCCGATAATCAGCTATGGCCGATTGGCGCGTTTTTCCGAGAATTGTGGCGCTGAAATCCCGCTTTGGATGCGCAAGCGCTTTGAGCAATTCGGCGACGATAGTGATGCAGTCAAGGAACTGGGGATGGATATAGTCACTTCTCTGTGTGAAAGGTTGTTGCAAGGCGGTGCGCCTGGGTTGCATTTCTACTGCATGAATCAGGCGACGGCCACCCTGGAAATCTGCCGTCGTTTGGGGTTAGGGAGGCAATAAATCAGCTCCTCCTTAGGGGTTAACTGAACAATTTGCTTCCTGGTTGAAGCAAGGCTTGTTAATACTCGGTCCGGGCAAATAAATACCCTTGCCAGTATATCCTGCTAAAATCTCGTTACTTGCTGGTCAAAGCGAACACGGAAAGGTTCCGCTACGGCCAGTCGTCGCCTTTCTGTCGATATATGAAGTTTTTTTTTTCGCCTGGCTTGATAGTGACGAGTGTTTTGTCGAGGTCATCAGAAGATGGACATAAACAATAATGTGCTGGACAGTGATGCTTTTAACCGCCTAGTTAAAGGACGTGACGGCTGGTTTTTATATAACAAGAATGACATCTATGTCGGTCGGTCGCTGGCGGAGCTGGGCGAGTACAGCAAGGACGAGATGGATGTGATGAGATCGTTGTGCCAACCTGGCGATACAGTTATTGAAGTTGGCGCCAACATGGGGGCGCACACAGTGGGTTTGGCAAAGCATGTTGGAGAGCAAGGCAGGGTTTTGGCATTTGAGCCACAGCGAATGATGTTTCAGTTGCTTTGTGCCAATGTGGCGATAAACAGCTTGAGCAACGTGGAGTGTTATTGGGCTGCTCTGGCAGACCAAAGCGGCACGCTAAGTGTTCCTGAGCCCGATCCTGCAATAAAGCGAAACTTTGGTGGTGTATCGTTGTTCGTTGAGCAAGAGAAAGTGGAAAACTTTATGCAAGTCAGTTGTTATACAATGGACGTGTTTGCTGAGCGCCCAGGGATAACTCTATTGAAAATTGATGCTGAGGGTAGCGAGGTGCACGTTATAAAAGGTGCTGAAAAATTGATTGGCAAGTTTAAGCCAAGAATCTACATAGAGAATGATCGCGCCAATTATAAACAACTGATGGAAATGATTAGCGGCTTGGGTTATCGCATGTACTGGAATTTACCCCCCATGTATAACCAAGATAACTACTTTGCCAACGACAATAATATATTCGGCGAGCCGTCCATCGTATCGCTTAACATGATATGTTTGCACCGCGATTCCGGCGAGAGGCTGGAGAATTGTGATGAAATTGTCGACTTTAACTTGCACCCAATAAAACAACAATAGCTATGATATTTCCGGCTTGGCGCGGTATCTAGTAACCTATCCATAAACTCCAGTCACATCTGGTGACGCTACAGGATGTAGACGACGATTCTGTAAAGATTAAGATATGTTGGTAATACCTGCTATTGATCTGAAAGATGAAAAATGCGTGCGCCTGAAGCAGGGCGTCATGGATGAATCGACTGTTTACAGCGAAGACCCTGCCGCTATGGCTCGTCACTGGATAGACTCAGGAGCAAGCGTTCTGCACCTGGTTGATCTGGATGGTGCTTTTGCCGGTAAACCGAAAAACATTTCGGCTATTAGCTCAATCATACAAGAGGTTGGCGATGATGACGTTACACTGCAGCTGGGTGGTGGACTGCGCGACCTTGATACGCTTGAAAAGTGCCTGGATCAAGGGATCAAGCGTGTCATCATAGGGACTGCGGCAGTTAAAAGTCCTGGCTTTTTGCAAAATGCTTGCGCCGCCTTCCCGGGCCAGATTATTGTTGGATTGGATGCCAGGGACGGCAAGGTGGCTACCGACGGTTGGTCCAAGCTGACGGGCCATGATGCTCTTGATCTGGCAAAAACATTTGAAGATTATGGCGTTGAGGCAATTATTTATACTGATATAGGGCGCGACGGAATGTTGTCAGGCGTTAACGTGCAGGCAACGGCAAGCCTGGCGACGTCACTCAGCACGCCAGTTATTGCTTCTGGAGGTTTGTCCAGTCTTGACGATATAAGGAAGTTGCGAAAAGTCGAAGACGAGGGCATTAGCGGTGTTATTGCCGGTCGCGCGCTTTACGACGGCACGCTCGATTTTAAGTTGGCGCAAGGGATAGCGAGCGAAGAGATAGCGAACGTTTAATGCGGTAATTCAAAATAGTTGCTAATGGAGCAGGCGATGATTAAATGCAGTGTCCAAAAAGAAGATATGCTTACGGTCGGCGGCAAAACACTGGCCGCCCTTATGCTGACCTTGATTGGCGCACTATTGCCTTTATCGGCATTTTCAGAAGGCGCTAATGGCCAGAAAACGCTGCTCAAGGTTTACAAGAGTCCGACCTGCGGTTGCTGCACGGGCTGGATTAACCACCTGGAAAAAAGCGGTTTTCGCGTGGTTCACCGGCATCCGAAAGATCTGGAGGCGACCAAGAGGCACCTGGGAATTGATCCGCGTTATAGTTCATGCCATACTGCCGTATCAGAGGACGGCTATGTGTTTGAGGGTCATATTCCAGCCAAGGCTATCAAACGCTTTCTGGAAGAAAAGCCTGCCAAGGCTGTCGGCCTGGCAGTGCCAGGTATGCCGGTTGGAAGCCCAGGTATGGAGGTTGGCAAGCGATTTACGTCGTACAAGGTGCTACTGCTAAAGGATAACGGCGGCAGCGAAACGTACGAATCCTTCGATAACATCGAAAAGCAATACAACTAGGGGTGTATTTTGATTAAATTCTTCCCTTGCTTGTAACAAGGCTCCAGCTCCAAGTCAAAAATGTGATGCTACCGGGGTATGGTTGATTACACCAGAATATTTGCAGGGAGAATGTTCCCGCAAACACGTTTGCGCCGACCAAGACGTGACGAGTTTTCCCGCCGCCTGGTGCGTGAAACAAGCTTGGCAGCCAGTGATTTGGTTTATCCGGTCTTTATCCAGAGCGGGGAAGGCCGCCAGGATCCTGTGCCTTCCATGCCTGGAGTCAGCCGTTATTCGGTTGATTGCTTGTTGCCGATAGCGGAGCAGGCGTTGCAGTTAGGGATACCGGCGCTGGCCCTGTTCCCGGTAGTTGAGCAGCATTTGAAGTCGGAAGACGCTGCTGAAGCGTGGAATCCGCAGGGTCTGGTTCCAACTGCGATACGTCTCTTGAAAGGGCGCTTTCCCGAGCTCGGTATCATCAGTGACGTAGCACTGGATCCATATACAAGCCATGGGCAAGATGGGCTGATTGATGCGCAAGGCTATGTGCTAAATGACGAAACGCTGGATGTGCTGGTAAAGCAGGCGCTAAGTCACGCTCAGGCAGGCGCTAATGTGGTAGCGCCTTCAGACATGATGGATGGCCGCATTGGCCGCATTCGCGCCGCGCTTGATGAACATGGTTGTATTTACGCATCTATACTCGCTTATGCGGCCAAGTATGCCTCCGGATTCTATGGGCCTTTTCGTGACGCGGTTGGCTCGGCAGGCAGTTTAGGGAAGGGGAGCAAGTTTACCTACCAGATGGATCCCGCCAACAGCGACGAAGCCCTGCACGAAGTTATGCTTGACCTGCAAGAAGGCGCGGATATGGTGATGGTAAAACCTGGCCTGCCTTATCTGGACATTGTGCGCCGCGTCAAGGAAGAATTCATGGTGCCGACCTTTGTATATCAGGTGAGTGGTGAGTATGCCATGATAAAAGCAGCCGCTGCCAATGGCTGGCTAGATGAGAAGACGGCTATGCTAGAGTGCCTGCTGGCTATGAAACGCGCCGGTGCCGACGCAGTATTGAGCTATTTTGCTCTTGAAGCTGCCGCCTGTCTTTGATTGTCAGGCTGCGCGTGGCGTTCCGTAGAGCGTCCCGCCCCCCTTTGTTGGCGTCGCTTGCAGCAAGTTCTCGACCGCTCCGGCGTGATCTTGCAGCGCGTTGAACAATTGGCGAATTTCTTCCCCGACGTGATCAAGCTCGCCGATCCTATCTTCTAAAGTGTCGGTTGCCTGGTGGATGCGTTTGATGCTCTCCAGCCGACGCTTGAGATGTGACTGGTGTTCGCGTACCTGCGTTTCCATTGGCGCCATGATCGCCTTAAGCCACACATCAGCGTCACGATTGGCTATCTGGAAGGTCTTGCGGATTTGCAGAGTTACTTCGTCGAAGAATTTTTCTATGATATGCATGCGCCCTTGCGTCAGCAAGCTCATTGGGGTGACCAGATGGGTGTCGCACCAGTATTCCAGGCGTTCGACTTCCTTTTCATGCCGCAACAGCGAAAATGTATTGGCCCCGAGGTTAAGGCTAAGTCCATGCTCAATATTGAACTTCTTGTAGATTACTTCCATCATTCCGATGATTTCGCGCACCTCGGCTGTGGCCCGGTCTAGTCGATTGTATATGCTGTCGAAATACATGCGCATGGCATCAGCCATAGACTTGGAAAAGAAGGATTCCTGCATGCCGTCGCGTGTTTCCTGGTTGAGCTGTTGTAGCGATTCAAGGCTTAGATGACCAAACAAATTGTTAGACAGGGTTGAAAAAACGCTACGCACGGCGTAATAGCGTAACAGGCCAGCTTCAAACTCCTCTTTTTCATTGCGTACCTTGCCCATCATGTATCCGACAACGTTTTTGTTTTTGCCTCGCAGCTCGTTAATTTCGCCAAGTTGTTCATTGAGTGCTGAAAGACGGGATTCAAGCAGCCCCTTTACTTGCAGATACACGGAATAGAATTCGCTGCTTACCCCTTCGGAAACAACATGTTGCTTATTATGCACCAGCCTCTCGCTCAAGGCGCGTTCCAACAGATTGAGGCGGCTTCTATCCAGCAGTGTTTCGTCACCTTGCACCTTGGCGACGAGACCTTTTTGCGCAGAAACCGGATACACCATTTCCACTGGCAAGTGCAACGTGGCAGCGCAGTCTCTTGACTGACGCTGTATCTCTTCTTTGATTGAACGTTCGTCCCTGAGCTCGTCCCACAGGCCGTCTATCTTGTTCATTACTACCATACGGCCACTGCTGCCGTTGCCACTGACCAATATATGGTCACGCCACAACGAAAGGTCGGACTGCGTTACGCCCGTATCAGCCGCCAGAATAAACAAGACAGCGTGTGCGTTGGGAAGCAATGACAAGGTGAGTTCTGGTTCGGAGCCAATGGCGTTCAGGCCCGGAGTGTCAAGAATGACCAACCCTTCCTTGAGCAACTTATGCGGAAAGTTAATTATCGCGTGCCGCCAGCGTGGAATCTCCACCATGCCATCTTTGCCTACCTGGCAGTGGTCGTTGCCTTGCTGGTCTGTGCCAATGCGAAAACCAAGAGCGGTTGCCTCTTCCGGCATGACGCGGATCAATTGGCTAACCTGCTGCAGGGCACCTTTCATGCTCTCCGTCGAGGTTATGTCAAGCGGCAAGGAATACCACTCGTCCGGGAACTTCTTGTATTCGCTAACCTGAGCGTTATTATTGCGCGTCTGGATCGGCAGCAAGTCAATATAGGGCGGACGCGATGCGTCGTACAATAATTCCGTTGGACACATGGTAGTGCGTCCGGCGCTGGATGGCAGAACCCGATTGCCGTATTCGGCAAAAAATATAGCGTTGATTAATTCTGACTTACCGCGCGAAAATTCGGCGACAAAGGCGACGTAAAGGTTGTCTTCGTGCAGGCGCTGCAGCAGACTGGTCAGGCGCGCCTTCCCTTGCGCGTCATTGAGATCGTGTTCATCCAGCCAGGAACGAAAGCGCTCCAGAAATTCGGTTAAGCGGCCTCGCCACTCGCCATAAGCACCAAAGTCTGTGAAAATGGACATAGTGTTTGATCAACCTTTTTTGCAAAGACAAGTGGATTTTAATATTTGACTATTGCATAGGCAATAGACAGGCAATAATAATTATTACCGTGCCAATTTAACACGAACAGCGTGCATGGTGTTAAATAAGCGTGACGGATTCAATTTTGTTGCGCTGGCATAATACATCAGCACCTCTCTAATTAATCGGCGCGTAGTTGCGGGAATAGAATTACATCCCTAATAGCCTGTGAGTCGGTCAGTAGCATAACCAGACGATCTATTCCGATGCCACAACCGCCAGTTGGCGGCAAACCGTATTCCAGAGCGCGGATGTAGTCGTTATCGTAATACATGGCTTCTTCGTCACCTGCCTCCTTGGCGCGCGCCTGCTCGGCAAATCGGCGCGCTTGTTCTTGCGGGTCATTTTGCTCAGAGAATCCATTGGCCACTTCACGCCCGGCAATGAATAGCTCAAAACGTTCCGCCACTTCCGCATCAGAGTCGCTGCGACGCGCCAAAGGGCTGGCCCCGGAGGGGTAGCCAACGACAAATGTCGGTGACCACAGGAGCTTTTCGGTGCTTTCTTCAAAAAGTTGCAATTGCAACACCCCGACGCTGGTGCTGGCTGAAGTTTCAACTTGCAGCCGGGCCAGTTCAGAACGTAACCAGTTAGCATCATCGAGTGGCGCGGCGCTATAGTGCTGATTGTGTTGCCGGATCGCCTCTGGCAAGCTCATACGCCTGAAAGGGGCTGAAAAATCCAGCTCGCGACCCTGGTAAACGAAGCTTTCACCATCCAGCGCCTCACGCGCCGAATGTCGCAATAATCCCTCGGTCAGATCCATCATGTTCTGATAGTCGGCATAGGCTTCATAGAATTCCATCATGGTGAATTCAGGGTTGTGACGCGGCGATAGACCCTCGTTTCTGAAGCTGCGATTAACCTCGAATACCTTTTCCAGCCCTCCCACCACCAGGCGCTTAAGATATAACTCTGGCGACACGCGCAAAAACATATGTTGATCCAGCGCCTTATGGTGCGTGACAAATGGCTTTGCCATCGCGCCGCCAGGTATAGTGTGCATCATCGGGGTTTCCACCTCGATAAAACCGTGACCTTCCATGTAACGCCGTATGCTTTGCAGAATACGGCTACGGGCGGCAAATGTTGCGCGGGTTGATTCGTTCATCAACAGATCAACGTAGCGTTGTCGGTATTTCAGGTCAATATCGCCAAGCCCGTGAAACTTGTCCGGCAATGGCCGCAGGGATTTGCACAGCAAACGTATATTTTCAGCTTTTACGGTAAGTTCGCCGGTACGTGTTTTCATCAACACGCCCTCAACGCCGACTATATCCCCCAGATCCCAGTTTTTGAATTCTGTATAGCGTTCATCGCCTACTGCGTCACGGCTGATGTATACCTGCAAGCGTCCGGACATATCCTGCAAGGTGGCGAAGGAAGCCTTGCCCATTACCCGTTGCAACATGATTCGCCCGGCAATGCTCACTGAAACCGGCGTCGATTCCAGCGTTTCGGCATCTTTATCAGCGTACAGCTCGGTCAGGCGGGAGTTCAGGTTTTGTCGTCGAAAATCATTTGGGAAGGCTTGCCGAGTCTGCCGCAAAGCAGAAAGCTTTTGGCGCCGCTCAGCGATAATGTGGTTTTCGTCGTGCGCCACTTCAGACGAGGGTTTGTCTCGCCCTTGCTTTGCTTCAGGCCGTTTGCTCATGGTGAAAATTTAAAGATGCCGTTAACCGGTGCACTTAATCGAGGCGACTGGCAAACTAAACATGATGTCATAGGCGCTTCGATATTTGCAACAAACTAAACGTTTGATTCTACCGCGCTCGCCAACTTATTGCTCGGGCGATTGCTGCATTCCAGCACACGCCAGGCAAGTTGCGATATTCCAGCCGGAGACAGGTCTTCCGTATGCAGCACCTGTTGCACATGCGGGAAATTGCGCGCCAGAGATTTACGGTATAGCGGATCATAATGCTTGTGCAACAAATCTGTCGCCAGCAGGCGATATTCCCCGTGTCTTGCCAGCTCTTCCCAGCGCTTGATCGTTTCACATCCATGCAGGGAGGCCAGTCTGCGTAATTGCGCCAGTAACCATTGCGGTTCTCGCAAGCGTGGCGCGTAGTCAGCCAACAAAAACTCAACGCGCTCTGCCAGGGAGGCCTCAACATATAAGCACGTGCCGTCACGCATCCTTTGCAAAACAGCCGCTGGTACATGCAGCAAGCCAATACGGCGGCTCTCTGCTTCGACATAAACCCGTTTTCGCGGATCAAACTCCCTTAAAGCTTGCCAAATGCGGCTCTCGAACATTTTTTGGCTGGGTTGAGGCTTTGGGGCGGCGCCAAGTACCGAACCTTTATGAGCGGCCATTTGCTCCAGGTGCAGTACTTGCGCTCCTGCTCCGGCCAGGGCCTCAAGTAGCCGACTTTTGCCGCTGCCCGTCGCGCCGGATATGATATGAAAATCAAAGCGCACTGGCCAGTTGTCCAGATCATGCACCACCTGACGCCGCCAGGCTTTATATCCACCAACCAGGCGGTGAGCCGGCCAGCCGATTTGCCGTAAGATGTGCACGAAGGCAGAGCTTCTTTGCCCTCCGCGCCAACAATACACCAATGGCTTCCAGCTGCGCGGCTGCGAGTTCATGTGTTTTTCTACATGATTGGCGCAGTTACGCGCTACCATGGTTGCGCCAAGGCGGCGGGCCGCAAAGCTGTCTGTGCTGTGCAACAGGCCAACCTGGTGGCGCTGATCGTTATCCAGAACCGGATAGTTTAGCGCTCCCGGCATGTGATCGTGGGCGAACTCATCCGGCGAACGGGCATCGATAACGCAGTCGAATTCGGCCAGGCTGGTTGAGTCAAAAACCCGATCTCCAGCCAATCTCTCCCTGTTGCTCGATGTGGTAATGTGATGACCGCCATCTGTATTGCTATAGCTAACGGGCTGCAACATGCTTCTTTATCGCAGACGTTTTAGTAGCGGGGACGTCTATATTGGTTGTAACCGCCCTGAGCCGTGGCGGGCGCGTTGTTACTCGCCACGCCGCCACCACGCAAGAAACCGAACCTTCTGTTTTCTGAACGTGGGTACGCTGCCGCCTGGGCGGCTGCCGCTGATTGTACCTGTCGAACAGCCCCATGTGTCGCGCCTTGCACAGCGCCACGCACGGTGCCTTGTAGCGCTCCTGGCGCTCCCCCGCTTGCCGCACCATGTATGGTGCCCTGTGTGGCCCCTTGTACCGCTCCACTTGCGAAACCAAATGACCTGTTATTTGAACGTGGGTACGCTGCCGCCTGGGCGGCTGCCGCTGATTGTACCTGTCGAACAGCCCCCGCCTGCCGGGGTTGAACAGCAGGGTAAGAGGCTTGTGGCGTTTGGTACTGCGGTTGTGGGTATCGTGGTGTTTGATAACGTGGCGGTTGATACTGCTGCGGTTGAGAGTATTGAGGCTGTTGATACTGCGGTGTACGGTGCTGCGGCTGTGAGTATTGAGGTGTTTGATAGCGAGGCGATTGATACTGCGGTTGTGGGTATTGAGGTTGTTGATACTGCGGTGGTCTATGCTGTGGAACCGTTTGGGGGTAGGAGCCAGCGGGATATTGGTACTGTGGTGCGTTATATGCTGGTGGAGTAGTCGGCACCTTGTAAGACCTTTCAGGAGCATTTGGGTAAGTTTTCGGCACCGTCCCAATCTGGGCGCCGCTCGACGCGCAGTACCATGCTGGCAATGTAGCTGCCAGCATGATTGCCAGACGCAGGTACGCCGGCATTCGGACGGCATTGCTTCTTGCCGTGCTTGTCAGGTAAACAAAGCTTCTATCATTAATCATATTAAACTACCTAAAAAATCAGCTTGTAAAGTGCTCATAGCCCGACGCAACAAGTCTGGCTTCGTTGCCTTCAGCGTCGAGGAGCTGAATCTGCCCGGCTTTTCCAGCAAGTGTCCGGCCAATGCGGGTAAGCGGCAACCCGAGTTGTTTCTCAAGTTTAATAATGCTGACACGGCGCGTAGCCACTACACAAAAGCATAGCTCATAATCATCACCACCAGCCAACTGACAATGTCGAGCCAGCGTCTCGTTGGAACTTTCTACAGCGTAATAATAAGCTAATTCTGGTAATTGAGCGAGTTGGATCTGCGCGGCCAGTCTTGAGGCCGTCAGCACATGCCGCAAATCAGACAGTAAGCCGTCGGAGACGTCGATTGCCGCACTCGCCACGCCGAGCAGGGCTTGTCCGAGAGCGATGCGTGGTTGCGGATGATGCAAAGCGGCTAGGCAGTCAGGGATAGCCCGCGCCGGCAGAGTTAGTTCGCTACGCAGGTGAGCCAACCCCAGGGCTGCCAGGCCCGGCACGCCCGATACCCATATATCGTCCCCGGCGTGTGCCCCATTGCGCAAAAGGGCACGGCCATATTCTAGTTCTCCAATGGCGGTAATGCTCGCATTTAGAGGCCCTTGCGTCAGGTCTCCACCGGTTAATAATACGGAGTAGTTGTCGGCGCATGCAAAAAGACCATCGCTAAAAGCGGCTACCCACGATTCATTAGCCTCCGGCATGCAAAGCGCTACTTGGGCGTAGCATGGCGTAGCACCCATGGCGGCAAGATCCGACAAGCTTACTGCCAAAGCTTTCCAACCCAGGTCGCGCGGGTCGCAATCGGCAAAAAAATGCGTACCCTGCGTCAGCGTATCGGTTGTTATAGCCAACTGTTTGTCGTTAGAAGGGCGCAACAAGGCGCAATCATCACCTGGTCCCAAAATGTCAGCGGGAAACGGGTGTTCAGGGCGTGTAAAATAGCGCGATATCAAATCAAACTCGGTCATTTTTTTCGCTTCTTGCCGGTTTCAGTTTATGGGGATTTTACGCTGGCAGAAAAGATGAAAAGAAAGTAGGCGGACTATGATAAAACTATATGGAATAAAAAAATGCAACAGCATGAAAAAAGCCATGCAGTGGCTTGACGCGGCCGATCTGGAGTGGGAGCTGATAGATTACAAAAATGTCGGTGTGGTTGAACAGTGCCTGCCGGACTGGTGCTCGCGGGTCGGGTGGCAGGTTCTGCTTAACCGGCAAGGGTTAAGCTGGAAAAAACTTGAAGCGGCGCAGCGCGAGGGTATTGACGAAACAAGTGCCTGCGCCCTGATGAAACAGTACCCTACCCTTATCAAGCGGCCAGTATTAGATAGCGGCAAAGCCTTGTTGGTTGGCTTTGATGCCGAATGCTACCGTCAGCGCCTGTTGACTGCATGAACGGCAGCGTCGCCTTGTTGCCGCCTGCCGTACTGGGCGTTCTGGGTGGCGGACAGTTGGGGCGTTTTTTTGTTCTGGCGGCGCTTGAAATGGGCTACCAGACCTGGGTGCTAGATCCTGACCCGATGAGTCCAGCCGGACGCATCGCGCACCGACATTTATGCAACAATTATGATGACCCGGCTGCCTTGCGTGCAATGGCAGAGACTTGCGCTGCTATAACGACGGAGTTTGAAAATGTCCCGGCCACCGCGCTTGCCGAATTGTCCCGGGCATTGCCTGTGCGTCCCGGCGACTTCGCAGTTGGAGTCTGCCAGGACCGCATTGCTGAAAAAAAATTTTTCCGCTCACATGATCTGCCACACTCACCATGTGCTTTCATAAAATGCGCTTCCGATATATCTGAAGCTAAAAAAAATGCTGACCTCTTGCCCGGCATCTTGAAAGTTGCGCGTCTGGGCTACGACGGCAAGGGACAAACGTCTGTAACTGACTGGCAGGAAGTAGCCAGCGCCTTTAAGAGCTATGACTGCCCCTGCGTACTTGAAAAAAAACTGCCTCTTGAGCGTGAACTTTCAGTTATTCTGGCGCGCTCTGATGATGGCAGCATGGTTAGCTACCCGGTTATAGAAAACGTTCACGTTAATGGCATTCTCGACAGCAGCATGGCTCCGGCTTGTCTGCTTGAGGGTGAGCAATCCGCCCTGGCAACAAAAATGGCTGGTCGCATTGCCGAAGCTATTAATTACTGCGGTGTTCTGGCGGTTGAGTTATTTGTTAGCGGTGGACAATTATTTGTAAACGAAATGGCTCCGCGCCCACACAATAGTGGCCACCATACGCTCGACGCGTGCAATATCAGCCAATACGAACTACAGGTGCGCGCCCTGTGCGCCCTGGGTTTGCCGCAACCCGTGCAACATTACAGCTCAGTAATGATCAATCTGCTAGGAGATTTGTGGTATCCGAACGGAGTTTATCAAGAGCCAAACTGGGGGGTGCTGTTGGCACGACCAAATGACGAAGCAGGCAACAATATTGCAGCACATCTGCACCTGTATGGCAAAGATAGCGCTCGTCACGGACGCAAGATGGGGCACTTTACCCTCACCGACAGCAATAATGCGGCGGATGGAAATTCGAAAGCTCTTCTGGCGCGGGCAAAAAACCTGCAAAGGTCTCTGACAGGCCCTGCAGTAGTCGGGTAAGGCAATAGGGGTGACAACCGACGACGAACTAACGCTTGACGCTGCCCGGCATTTGCTCAATGGCGGGCTGGTAGCTTTTCCAACCGAAACAGTCTATGGCATCGGCGCTGACGCCGCGAACCATGCAGCTGTGGACAAGATATTCCGCGCCAAGCAAAGGCCGCCAACTCACCCGTTGATCGTACATTTATCAAGCTCCAATCACCTGCAAGACTGGGTGGATGACATTCCACAATGCGCCTGGGATCTGGTCGAAGCCTTCTGGCCTGGTCCATTGACCCTGATCCTGCCTAAAAAAGCTTCGCTACCTGAAAATCTGAGCGGCGGACAGAATACTATCGGTTTACGCATGCCAGACCACCCTGTGGCTATAGAATTGCTGCAAGCCTTCGCCAGCCTGAAGAGCGCATCAACGTCAACTCCACAGCCAACAGGAATTGCTGCTCCATCAGCCAACCGGTTCGGACACGTCAGCCCTACAACGGCTGCTCACGTACGCTCCGATCTGTGCTCGCCGTCTGTGTCGGCAGATCTGTTGCCAATGGTGCTGGATGGCGGCGCTTGCCGAGTGGGTCTTGAATCAACCATTCTCGATCTCTCATCGCCCAGGCCGGCCATCTTGCGTCCTGGCATGCTTGACGCTATAGAGCTGGCCAAAATATTAGGGGCTGCGCCAGATAACTTATGGTTGGACAGGGCCGCCAAAGCAACAACTCCCAGAGTATCTGGCTCGCTGGTGGCGCACTACGTGCCGCGTACTCCTGCTTGTTTGCTCTTGCGTCCCCAGCTAATTAAAGAAATAAAAAAACACCAGGCAACAGGTGGTTCGTTGGCAGTTCTAAGCTGCGGCAGCCCCATGCCGATTCACCTACTTGATTTGCTCACCAGCTGGATAAACTTGCCAAAAGAGCCATATGAATACGGACAACAGCTTTACGCCAGCCTGCATACAATTGACGCCAACAATGTTTCCATGCTGCTAATTGAGCGTCCACCTGAAAACGCTGCCTGGAGTGCAATAATCGACCGCCTGCAACGCGCCACGGCATGCACAAATGCAGCCTGACGAGCGGTACAATTTTCATTGGGTAGCATAACAAAGTCTCTATGCTCGATTGCGCGCAATATGTGGAAGATTACACAACCCTTTTCCCCGGCGTTCGAAAAGCGGACGCATCAGGCGCTTCTAAACTGGACTGTTTACATATTTCCCTACACGTGCTCTTGCCATCATGGACACTGTTTCATAGAGTGGTTATAATCGCCGGTTTGGTTGATTTTGCATGACGGGGTCTGACATGTTTGCGGTTATAAAAACCGGCGGTAAGCAGTATAGGGTGTCCACTGGCCAGAAGGTAAAAGTGGAAAAGATGGTGGCGGAAGTTGGTGATGAAATCCAGCTTGACCAGGTTTTGATGGTTGGCGAAGGAGGAAGCGTAAAAACAGGTGCTCCTGTTGTCGATGGCGCAAGCGTAAAAGCTACGGTGGTAGCGCAAGGTAAATACGACAAATTGCGCATTTTCAAGATGCGCCGCCGTAAGCATTATCAGAAGCAACAGGGACATCGGCAAAGCTACACCGAATTGCGTATTGACTCGATTAGCGCCTGAGTAGCATGGGCCTGCTGCCCCTGGATAGCGAGAAACAAGGCAACAGCGACAAAGGTAGGAACACAGAAGAGGAAAAGGTAAGGAGTTATTAGATGGCACATAAAAAGGCTGGCGGCAGCTCCAGAAATGGTCGCGATTCCGAATCCAAACGACTTGGCGTCAAACGCTTCGGTGGTCAACAGGTGCGGGCAGGCAGTATTCTGGTGCGTCAACGTGGCACCAAGTTTCACGCTGGCAGCAATGTCGGCATGGGCAGGGACCACACCTTGTTTGCGCTAACAGATGGCAAGGTTAATTTCAGCGTTAAAGGCAAGTTTAACCGCCGCACGGTAGCAATAGAAGAAGCAGCTAGCTGAGCAGCGCAACAATACCGGCGTTGATCACTACGTTGAGAGAAGGCGCGGTATGTCTCCCGCCTACTTTACATATCTTGTTCGCTGTTTGGTTTTCTCTGTGCATATCCTGAAGTATTGCTTGCTGATATTTTTGGTCAGTTTTACGGCAGCACATTCACAAAATGTTTTGTCTGCTCAGGAAAACGCGCTGGCAGATCTAAAATATTTTTTGACTCAACCAGGCGACTTGCGCGCCGATTTCAGGCAGACTGTTAGTGACGCAGATGGTAGGGTGTTGCAACAGGCTGATGGAATAATGAGTATTTCGCGCCCGGATAAGTTTCGTTGGCAGGTTAACTCACCATTTTCGCAACTGATTGTGGGGGATGGCGAGAAAATATGGTACTACGATCACGAACTCAAACAAGTCAGCGTACAACCACAAGCTGGCGTTCTTTCGTCCACGCCTGCAGGCTTGCTAACCGGGGGCGACGATTTAGAGGAACACTTTCTATTGAGCCCAATAGATTATGAGCACAATGGCAACAAGATGCGTTGGGTTGAGGCCATGCCTAAAAGCCCTGACACGGGTTTTGAACGCATTCGCATTGGTTTTGACAATGGGCGGTTGCAACAATTGCAGTTGGAAGACAGTTTCGGGCAACAAACCATTTTTGAGTTTTCCGGGCTGGAGCGTCGCGCCTTGCCAGTCGGCGACTTTCGTTTTCAAACTCCTGACGGTGTAGAAATCCTGGGGCAACCCTGATTGTTGCCGCCAATTGACTAATTAACTCCTCGTAAATCATCACCCCGGTTGTAAGAATACACGCTCATGATCCCGCCTACCAAGAATTCGACACGCTCAAAAGGCCAACAGCCAGGCACGGCACCCCTGACGCCGCGTCAAATTGTCGGAGAGCTTGACAAGTTCATCGTCGGTCAAGGCAAGGCCAAGCGCGCAGTAGCTATCGCGCTCAGAAATCGCTGGAGGCGCGCGCAGGTCGACATGCCCCTGCGCCAGGAAATTACTCCAAAGAATATACTGTTAATTGGCCCTACGGGGGTTGGAAAGACGGAAATTGCCAGGCGACTGGCGCGACTGGCTAACGCGCCCTTTATTAAAATTGAGGCGACTAAATTTACCGAGGTTGGCTACGTAGGGCGTGATGTTGAGTCAATCATTCGCGATCTGACAGAAAGCGCCGTCAAGGAGCAGCGCGAGCGCGCCAAATCAGAAATGCAAGGTATGGCGGAAGTCGCCGCACAAGATAGGGTGCTGGATATTCTACTGCCACCTGCGCGTAGCAGTGGGGCAAATTTTTTTAATAACGGTGAAGACGAAAGCAGTGCCGCCAGTGGGACACGCGCAAAATTTCGTGAAAAGTTGATTAGCGGTGAGCTGGACGACAAGGAAATCGAAGTCGAGCTATCGGTACCCAACCTGTCAGCGGAAATTTTCGCGCCTCCAGGCATGGAGGAACTCGCCAACCAGATTCAGGGCATGTTTCAGCACGTTGGTGGGGGCAAGAAAAACTTACGTAAAATGAAAATTCGTGAGGCGCTACGCGTCTTGCAGGACGAAGAGGCCGCCAAGCTGATTAACGATGAGGAGGTCAAGCACTCTGCCCTGAAAAATGTTGAGGAAAACGGTATCGTCTTTCTGGACGAAATAGACAAAATCGCTACTCGCAGTGAAGGGCAGGGCTCCGATGTTTCGAGGCAGGGTGTGCAACGTGACCTGTTGCCTCTGGTTGAGGGTACGACGGTATCAACCAAACACGGCATGGTGAGTACCGACCATATTTTATTTATCGCTTCCGGTGCGTTTCATCTGGCCAAGCCTTCCGACCTGATTCCTGAGCTGCAAGGACGCTTTCCTATTCGGGTTGAACTTGATTCACTGTCGGTGGAAGACTTTGAGCGCATACTGACGCAAACCGATGCCTGTCTGATCCGTCAGTATCAGGCTTTGATGTTAACTGATGGTGTTGATCTCAAGTTCGATGAAAAAGGTGTACGCCGTCTGGCGGAAGTCGCCTTCGAGGTGAATGAAAAAACTGAAAACATCGGCGCACGGCGTCTTTACACCGTGATGGAAAAGTTATTGGAAGAATTATCATTCAAAGCAGGTGACGATGCAGATGACAGTTGCCAGGTAAGCGCCGCATATGTCAGCGAGCGGTTGTCTGAACTGGCGAAAGATGAAGATTTATCTCGTTACGTTCTTTAGCGCGTAATACTGCGCGCAATACTGAACATATCGAACAGGCAAGATTGACATCCTCTCCTGCCTTCAGGCAGGGGAGAATGTCAAATATCTAAACGGCCGCCGCTACCGACCTGCCATATACTGATGCGTCTGTGACTTTAGTAACCGAGCGGGTATAACGTGCTCTGTACAAAAGCCTGGGCGCTGACGGATCATCGGTAAAGGCAGCCCGTTTATGCAACACATTGTTGCACACAATTCCCATGCCAGCCCTTAGGCGCAGGTGAAACATGTGTGGACAAGGCGCTGAGAGAATGTCTTTTAGAGTCTGCACTGCTTGTTTGGTGGCCGTGTCGTCTTTCCAGATTATGCTGCGTGTGCGATCCGTGTAGCGCATGTACAGCTTGCCTGCTTCGTCGATCCAGAAGACCGGCCCTTGTTCTTCCGGGCGGGAGATTCCATTTTCGTCCACGCGTTCCGGGATACCTAGTACATCTGAAGCCATTAACGTGCGTATATGCTCTGGGTTGCACTCACGCAATTTCATGAACAGCATTTCATGGTCAAGAAGCGTATTCTCACCCCCGCTTTGCGCCGGACGCACGCAGTGCAACAGCATGGCGCGGATGCGGCGGTTTTCAGGATGATAATAGCCGTCAGTGTGCCAGCTAATCGGAAGGTTGCTATAAGGGATGTATTCTCCGCGTGGCCTGTCGGTCGGCGAATCCCTGGCAACTTCAATATGACTTATTGCATTATCGTCGGATAGCCAGTTACAGTCCGGCTCACCTAAACCAAATTGCGCCCCTATGGTACGCATCATCCTGCTATCCATTGCAGCAGCGGCACCCGCCTGCTGTGCGGGGTTGTTGCTTCGGTATATTGCCATGTTGCAGCGATTGATGCGTTCAAGCAATGCCTTGTGTTCCTTGCTGCTTAAGTGGCAAGGGTCTTGTACCGGGACAATCAACTCTCGCCAACTGGCCGGGTAGGATGCGAGTTTTTGTTGCCGCCAGGTGGCATAAGCAGAATCGTTGTCAGGCAAAAAAGGCGATTGCGCGTTACCCATCGTTAATTACGCCAATGATTGCGCCATTGGTTGCACGTTCTCTGTTGACCTCTGTATCAGTCATGCAACATGCTTTCCACCTTGCCGTCCTTTTGCAGGCCTCGATGGTGGCGAGTGTCGTCTGTGTGCGGGTCAACAGCAGTTTCATTGCACTCAGCCTCAGGTGCGGCAGGTTTCGGCATGTTAAATAACCCGACGACTCCACGCCGCAGGTCGTCCAAAGCCCGCGGCGCTTCAATCTCCATTACCTGATCGTGCACCCACAAGCGGTCGGCGGCTCTGGCATCCTTGGCCAGTGCGTGCGCCAGTTGACGTAAAAAGCCATAGTCGACGTGCTCCTTGTCGAACTCGTATTCGGCGTAGTCCCCACCACGGCGGTTTACCATGTCGATAAAACGTTTTTTCCATACTTCCGGCGTTTCGTCACCGACTCCAAGTAGTTCGTCCAGGTTGTCGATTAACGTTCCTGCCAGGTGTTTGCTCAGCGTCGAGGTGAACTCGTAACGCTCGGCTGCCGAGAAGTGGGCAAAGGCGTAGCGGTCAGCTGCCTGGATCAAAAAAACCAGCCATTCGGCGAGAAAGTTAAAATACGGGGTGCCGGTTTCTATTTCGAAATCAGCCGCCCGCATGCGCGCTAGCGACTGGCGCGCAATACGCCAAATCAGCATGGCTACTACACCTGCTAACTCGCCAGGTTTGCGTTTGTGAGATTTTTTAAACCAACGTGTGCGGATTCGCATACTCTTCCCTATACCCTATACCCTATAGGCCACTAATAGACTTGTGTGGAACAAATATCCCACAGCCGAAACGTCTCTCTTTACCCAGGCCGTGGCTTTGAATCAGGATGGCGTTTTCAAGCGACAGGTCATGCAGCGCAAGCGCAAAACCACGTAATGCCCTGACACCTGGTTGTCCGGTGACAATCTGGCGGCTGCTTCCACAAATCATGTGGCAACTTATCCCTAATTGTTCCAGTTCAGCTTCAATATCCTGGATAAATTTGGTTTCATCGCTGCTGCCGGTAGTAACGCAGTCAGCGTATAAGGTGCTTGCTTCTTGCAAGGGTCGTTCAATACACTGTCCCAAAGCCAATTCGTAGTGGCATGCATGAGTAGCATGCCCGGCAAGCTCTGGCTTGTCCGGTTCGACTTCCAGCTTCAGGGTTCGTCCGAAAAGTTTGTCTGTAGCCTGCTGTGCGTGTTGTTGTGGCAGTCGTAAAACCAGACGGGTACGCTTTGTGAGCAGTGCCGTGCGCATGCTCTTGCACCCCAATCCGTTACCCGTATACACAAGTTTTAACGCGTGGACTCCTGAAGCGTATTGGGTCTCCGAGGCAAGCCATGGTAGATCCAGCGTCAATGCCCGCCACAGTGGCCAGCGATATACGGTGGAAATTTCGCCTGCTTGCAGCATGAAAGACAGATCAATCATTCTTGTAGTGTTGCTCTGTTGAATGTTTGGCTATGTTTAATCGTGTTCTGTGCATTAGGGAAACACTGATTCATTGGCTGCGCGGGCGAAATCCTGCGTTGCGCGGTGCTCAAAAGCTCGCCTATCTGCATGATATGTCTCGCTTTCTGTGCTCCGTGCGCCTTATCTTTCGTTCCGCTCGCAGAATAAATCAGCGTTTCCTTAGATTGAAAAAACACCAGCTGGCTCATACTGTCGTTTGGCTGTTCTGCATGACTTTTTCGCTCCAGTCTTGCATGCTTTCTGCCCACTTGCGGGCGCTGATCGGGTCTATGTCAAAAATGGTGAATCGTTTCCCCTCGCGGATTCTGATACGCAGCAAAGGCATGCTCCCTTCCACCAGTTGTTGCTCGTAAAGGTCGATTTCTTGCTGGTGGCCCAGCGGTAATTTAATATGCGCCAGCGAGGGTGCTTGTGCCTCACTTGTGCTGCCGGGTTCTTTTGCCATTGGCTTGGCCTCCTGATCTTCTCTTTCCGTCGCGCCGAGTAGCCGCACGGAGCACCAATGGAGCTATGGTGGCGCTCCAGCAAAACATCATTCTAGGTGCTATATTAGGCTAAATACAAAGTGTAACGTCTATCCCCGTGGCGGAGGATATAAAGCTAACCCATTTGGGTATCTTGGGTATCTCAAGGACACCAAAGCGGGCCCGGAACTCTGCTTTCTGTGGTCGCTTATATGGAACATTGTGACGCATTTGATAATAATATCGGTTAACATCTCGTCTAACCTTGTAAAAAAGAATCGTGCGGAGGAGAGAAAAACCATTATATACTGTGCGACGAAAGCCCTGTTGACTCACAGAGTAACGGGATGGCTTTCTTGAGATAATAACCCGAAGCAGTAGCATGATCACCACACGGAGATAGGAGGGAGTATGTCTACAGACCAACCGTACGATACCGATTTCAAGGTCGGGCAACAAAATATCCAGCGCTATGGCCTGGATTTTCACCATCCGGTTTTTGGGGTTTCTGGCATTGCAGTCATTGCCTTTTCAGTTTTCACACTTATGTTTCAGGCCGAAGCCAAAGAGTTTTTTGGCTGGCTGCGCCCCTTTTTAACCAGTAATCTGTCGTGGTTCTTTCTCTCGGCAGGCAATGTGTTTGTCCTCTTCTGTATATTCCTGATCTTTTCACCACTGGGCAAGATCAGGCTGGGAGGGCAAGACGCAAAACCTGACTGGAGTTACCCGGGCTGGTTTGCCATGCTCTTTGCCGCTGGTATGGGTATAGGCCTGATGTTTTATGGCGTTTCCGAGCCGATGTCGCATTATGGATCGTCCTTCGGCGGCACATCGGTGGAGAACGGCGCGCGTACTGACTGGGCGCCTCTGGGAGCAGCCGCCGGCGATTCGGCAGCGGCGGCCAAACTGGCGATGAGTGCGACCATCTTCCACTGGGGATTGCATCCGTGGGCTATGTACGCGGTTGTTGCATTGGCACTGGCTTTCTTTGCCTACAACAAGGGGCTGCCTTTGACTTTACGCTCCTCTTTTTACCCGCTGCTGGGTGACAAGGTCTGGGGCTGGGCTGGGCACTTCATTGATATTCTTGCCGTATTTGCCACGCTGTTTGGACTGGCCACTTCGCTTGGTCTGGGGACAGAACAAAGTCTGGCTGGCCTTAATTTCCTCTTCGACACTGCAACCGGTAACGGGGCCAGGGTTATTCTGATTACGTCGATTACCTTGATAGCCATTATTTCTGTTGTGCGCGGTCTGGAAGGAGGAGTGAAGAAGCTATCCGAAATCAACATGATCCTGGCGTTGCTGCTGCTGCTGTTTGTCTTCTTTGCAGGCCCGACCGGAGAAATACTCTCCTATACCGTCAATGGCGCTATCGGCTATGTAAGCGAGCTGGCTTTCCTGTCGATGCCGTTTGGTCGGGATGACAGCAATTTTACTGAAGGCTGGACTTCGTTCTACTGGGCATGGTGGATTTCATGGTCACCTTTCGTTGGCATGTTTATCGCGCGTATATCGCGAGGCCGTACGGTTCGTGAGTTCATCACCTGCGTGGTTCTTGTGCCGTCTTTGGTAAGCATAATCTGGATGGGTGTTTTCGGTGGTACTGCGCTGACGCAAATCATCGCCAATCCGGAGGCGGCTATCGGTTCAGCTTCTCTGGAATTGAAGATGTTCGAGATGTTCAAGGGGCTACCCATGACCTCGGTTTTATCTTTCGTCGGCATTGTGCTGGTGCTGGTATTCTTTATCACCTCTTCCGACAGTGCTTCACTGGTGGTTGATACCATAACGGCTGGTGGCAAGGAGAACGCTCCCGTGCAGCAACGAGTCTTCTGGTGCTCGTTCGAGGGTATCGTAGCTGCTGCCCTGCTGATTGTTGGCGGTAAGGAAGCACTGGGATCTCTGCAAGCAATGGCGGTTTCGACTGGTTTCCCTTTCGCTATCGTATTGCTGGTCATGTGCGTTGGTGTCTATATGGGACTCAGTTCTCACAAGCTCGGTTCCAGTGAGGGCAAGTCTTCCGCCTAGATATTCTGGCGATAGCGGGATTGATCTCCGCAACAAAAACCCCGGCCGGGCGGCCGGGGTTTTTTTTATACCAACGACACAGGTATGGATGATATTTGAAGAAGACGGCATATAGCATTCCAACCTGATCTCCTGGAGTATTCATGCTGCAACTAATCGATACACACTGCCATCTGGATAACGCCCGATTTGACGCCGACCGAGGGGCGCAATACGAGGCAGCGCTTGCAAGCGGAGTGCAGGAAATCTGGCTACCTGCGGTTAGCGTGGCAAACTTTGCGGCGGTCAAGTCCTGTTGTGCTAGCTACACAGCGTGTCGGGCCGCCTATGGTATTCATCCATTTGCCAGCGGATTGGCCGGGGAGGCTGATTTGCGACAATTACGCCAATGGTTGACCAGAGAACGTCCATTTGCGCTGGGTGAGATTGGCCTGGATGGTTATATTGCGGACCTGGATTGGCAGAAGCAAATGAAGTGGTTTCGCGACCAGTTATACCTGGCGCGCGAATTTGACTTGCCGGTATTGTTGCATCTTCGTCGGGCGGTAGAGCCGGTATTGCAATGCTTACGTGCTGTTTTTGGTAAAACTGGAGGCGCGGGCGGGGTTGCGCATGCCTATAATGGCAGTCTGCAACAGGCGCAGGCGTTGTTCGATATGGGATTCAAACTCGGTTTTGGCGGCGCGGCAACCTTTCCAGGCTCAAAGCGCATTCGCCAAGTGTTAAAAGAGTTACCTTTGACAGCTATAGTACTGGAAACTGACGCTCCTGACATACCTCCTGCCTGGCTAGATGGGGGGCGCAACAGTCCAGCCCAATTGGCTAGAATAGCAGGCGAACTGGCAGAGGCGCGTGGTAGCGAAGTCGCGGAACTGGCGGCGCAAACAACGAAAAACGCAGCGTCCATGGTGACAACTATCAGCAATCCGGCGAAGTTATAGAGGCGTATCATGCCGAACCTCTACCTAAACAAGCAAGGCGACAAATAATGGCAAGAAAAGTCGCGCCCCGCCTGAGCGATTTATCGCATGGTGGCGGATGTGGTTGCAAAATTGCCCCCTCATTGTTGCAAGAAATTATTCAGCGCTCCAGCTATATATTGCCGCCGCATGTGTCTCAATCATTGCTGGCAGGTAGCGAGCACAGCGATGACGCCGCGGTGTACCGCTTGAATGACGAACAGGCTCTGGTGGCGACCACCGATTTTTTTATGCCTATAGTCGATGATCCGTATGATTTTGGCCGAATCGCGGCGACTAACGCACTATCAGATGTTTATGCAATGGGGGGCAAGCCTGTAATGGCGTTGGCAATTGTCGGCATGCCAATAGCAAAAATGTCTCCGGAAGTTATCGGCAGTGTGTTGCAAGGCGGTGCCGACGTTTGCCGCTCGGCAGGGATACCGTTAGCTGGGGGGCATTCTATTGATACTTTAGAACCAATTTATGGCTTGGTAGCGTTAGGGTTGGTACACCCGCAAAACATCAAACGCAACGGCGGTGCTCAGCCTGGTGATCGCTTGTTGCTTGGCAAGGCTCTTGGAGTCGGCGTGCTGTCAGCAGCATTAAAAAAAGGGCTCCTCTCGGCGCATGATTATGCTGCCATGCTGGATAGCACTACAAAATTAAACAGTCTTGGGGGCGAGTTGGCGCAAGTGGAAAGTGTACATGCAATGACCGATGTAACTGGTTTTGGCCTGGCAGGCCATTTGCTGGAAATGTTGCGAGCGGCGCATATGGGGGCGCAAGTGGAAGTGTCCCGTTTACCGCTGCTGCCAGCCGTACAGGCACATATTGAAGCGGGGATAGTGACCGGAGCATCAGCGCGAAATTGGCAAAGCTATGGTCAGGACGTGTATTTACCCGCCTCGTCGCCATCGTGGTGGCGTGATTTGCTGAGCGACCCACAAACGTCAGGCGGGCTATTGTTGGCTGTTGATCCGCAGCAAGCCGACGAAGTGTTGGATGTTTTCAAGACTAACGGCTTTGCGCAGGCCCGCGATATCGGTGTCGTCCTTTCAGCCAACGACGGGCAGGCGGTTATTTATTGCTGACAGGCTAGCCTGGCACGCTCCTGGTTGATCTGCTCGCGAGTGGCAATGGCGGCTTGACGGGCAGACTGGGCGAAGTCCTTGCCAGCGCTGTTGTAGAGGATGGCGCGTGAAGAGTTGAGGATTAACATGCCATCCTGGCTTGAGCCAGCTGCCAGCGTGGCGGCTATGTCACCGCCTTGTGCGCCTATGCCAGGTACCAGCAAGGGCATATTGCCACCGACTATAGAGCGAACGCTGCTAATCTCCTCAGGGTAGGTTGCCCCGGTTACCAGCCCGATTTGGCCGTTGGTGTTCCATTCTTGCGCCAATTTGGCGACACGTTCATAGAGCTTTTCTCCATTGGCGTTGGCAATGCCCAGAGATTGCAAATCACTGCCGCCGGCATTTGAGGTGCGGCAGAGTAGAAAAATTCCCTTACCGTGATATTTCAGATACGGAGTTATAGAGTCGCCGCCAAGGTATGGGTTGACGGTGAGCGCGTCGGCGTCGTAACGCTCAAAGGCTTCTTTAGCATAGCAAGCAGCAGTACTGCCTATATCGCCGCGCTTGGCGTCGAGAATAACTGGCAGCCGCGGATGTTGCGAATGGATGTGGGCGATCAGGGCTTCCAGCTCTGCTTCCGCGCCCTGGGCGGCAAAGTGCGCTATTTGTGGTTTAAAGCAACACGCCAGGTCAGCAACCGCGTCGACTATGGCAGCGCAAAAGTGGTAGAAGGGGTGCGGCTCGTCCGCCAGGTGGGTTGGTAATTTTTCGGGATCCGGGTCCAGACCGACGCACAGCAAGCTATTGTTTTGCCGCGCGGCCGTGATGAGACGTGAGTTGAAACTGGTTTGCTTGGCGGTCGTCGGTCTGTGAGTATTGCCCATTAAGCATTAAGACAGGGCGGCAAAAACGCGGGCGGTAATCTCGTGCACGCCACCAACGCCGGAGACTTTTTGCAAGCGTGGCGCCCGGCCAGACTTGTCTTCAGATTGCCAGTTTGCGTAAAAATCCACTAATGGCCGGGTTTGTTCGTGATAGACGTTAAGGCGCTTTCGAACGGTTTCCTCCTGATCGTCCTCGCGCTGGATTAGATCTTCTCCGGTCTGATCGTCTTTGCCCTCAGTTTTAGGCGGGTTGAATTTGACGTGGTAGGTGCGCCCGGATGCCAGATGCACGCGGCGGCCTGCCATGCGTTCAATGATGTTTTCATCAGGCACTTCTATTTCGAGTACAGCGTCAAGTGATACTCCGGCGTCGCGTAGCGCTTCGGCCTGTGGAATAGTGCGCGGGAAACCGTCGAAAAGGTAACCGTTAGCGCAATCCTGCTCCTTAAGACGCTCTTGCACCATGCCGATTATGACTTCATCCGGTACCAGGCCGCCAGCATCCATGTGTTTTTTCGCTTCCAGCCCCAAGGTTGTGGCGGCTTTTACTTGCGCTCGCAGCATATCGCCGGTGGAGATTTGCGGAACTTTAAATTTTTCACAGATATATCCAGCCTGTGTTCCCTTGCCAGCACCTGGCGCTCCCAGCAGAATTAATCGCATATCGCTCCCTCTACGTTACGTTGTTTTGGAATAAATCAACGGGCAATCTTATCAAAGATTCCCTGCATTTTGTCAGCGTCTTCTATTGTGTCAACGCCGGGAGGCGTTTTTGAGCTGGTCTGTAGAACGCTGATACTGTAGCCATGCCAAAGGGCGCGCAGTTGTTCAAGTGATTCAAACTGCTCTACCGGCGGCGGGTCAAGCCGGCTCCAGGCAAGTAGAAAAGAGCAACGGAAGGCATATAAACCGATGTGACGCAGAGCCAGATAGGGTGGCGGTGGCAGCAGGTCTTGCTGGCGCGCGAAAGCATCGCGAGCATATGGTATGGGGGCGCGCGAAAAATAGAGCGCTGTATTATTGTGATCGCATATAACCTTGACCGCGTTTGGGTTGAAGAGCTCTGCTGCGTCGTCGATTTGGTGCGCCAGAGTGGCTATGTCAGCGGTGGACGAAGCCAGATGCGCTGCGGCTTGCTGGATGAGCAGAGGGTCGATAAGTGGTTCGTCGCCCTGGACGTTAATTACGATTTCATGCTCTGACCAGCCACGCAGTTCCACGACTTCTGCAATACGGTCGGTGCCGCTTTGGTGTTTGTTACTGGTGAGTATTGCATTGACGCCATATTTTTCGCAGGCGGATTTGACATCGGCATGATCAGTGGCGACTATGACCTCGTCTGCCGCAGCCTTTTCTGCCTGTTTGGCGACACGTACGACCATTGGTGCGCCGCCTAGATCAAGCAGAGCCTTACCCGGCAAGCGGGATGAGGCGTAACGGGCCGGGATGACAATTTTGAAGTTCATGTCGGCTTTGATACTGCCTGTTTGCCTTGCCAGCGCCAGTCGATGCCTTGTTTTTCGATATTCTCTACTATTTCCACCAGTGCTGCTTCTACCAGGGGAGGCTGTCCTTCAACGCCGAGTTCAAGATAGCGTTTGCGGCTATCAACCTGGAGGGTGACGCCGGGCAAGGAAAAAAGACGCAGTTCAGGATAGCTGTCAACAATATGCTGCATCAGGCCCAGCAGATAGCTTTCATAGGCTCGGGGACCGTACAATAAAATGGATTTTTCGATAATAGCGCCCGGTTCAAGAAACAATTTCGCGTGAAAGGAATCCAGCGCCCATTTTGTCATCGGGTGCGCCATTTGTGGAAATCCGGGTAAGAAATAATGCGTGCCGGTCATAAAGCCTGGAATATTGTTAAAAGGGTTGGGAATTAAACTACATCCAGATGGAAAAGTAGCCAGTAATTTTTGTTGCGCAGATATATTGTCGCCAAAGCGCAAACGCAGGGTTTTTTTGGCCTCGTCGGTAAAAACGAGCTGTACCCCCAGCGCGGTGGCGGCGGCCTGGCGGGTATGATCGTCTGGCGTGTTCCCAATACCTCCATAGCTGAAGACAATATCATTGCTGACAAGGCTGCGTTTCAGCAATTCGGTCAGGATGGCGCGATTATCAGGCGCATAATGCACCCAGGCCAGACGCAGGCCGCGTTTACCGAGCATCTCTCGCAGACGAGGAAAATGCTGATCCTCTTTTTTGCCGGACAGTATTTCGTCGCCAATTATCAGCGCCCCAATGCGCGGCGCCACAGTTTTTTTTGACATAGTGACCATGATGTTATCTTTGTGTCACTACACAGTCTACGTAGTATTCGCCTTTTTCGTCTTTCAGCAATCCTTGCATATCGTTTTCAAAGCCGGGAAAGCGGTGGTTGTAATGGCGGATAAATTGCAGGAATTTAACAGCATTGCGATTAAATATTTCTCCGGGCATCAACAGCGGAATGCCGGGAGGGTAGGGGGTAAGCAGTCCGCTGGCGATGCGACCATGCAGATCGTCAATAACTACCCGCTCTGTTTTATGCTGCATCATGCAGGCAAAGGCCTGTGCGGGAGTCATGGCTACTGCTGATTGATCCACGTGCAAACTTGTTGTCAGGCGGGCAATATCGTTTTCCAGAAAAATTCGGTGAATTTGCCGGCACAGGTCTCGCAGGCCCATTGTTTTGTATTTTGCCTGCTCTGTCAGCAGTTTTGGCAAAGCTTTCACAAGCGACAGGTTGCAGTCATAGTCGCGCTTGAACCGGTGCAACGCGGTGAGCAGAGTGCGCCAGCTGTCCCTGCTGACGCCAATGCTGAATATAACCAGGAGTGAGTATAAGCCGTACTTTTCTACAATTATTCCTTGCTCGGCAAGGTAGCTGGCGACGATGCAAGCCGGGATGCCCTGTCCCGGCCCAGTGGTTAAATTGCCGTTAATATCCAGCCCGGGAGTTAGTATAGTGACCTTTATTGGGTCAAGCAGATTGAAGCCATTACCTGTTTTACCAAAACCATGCCAGGTATCGTCGTCCTTCAGAATACTGGCTTCACGCTCAGACGAGCCCCCATCTTCTGGGCCCCAGATTGTGAACCACCAGCCTTCGCTGGCCTTGTACTGTTGACTGGTTTGCAGCATGGCGCGGCGAAATTCCAGCGCCTCGTGGATCGCTTCGCCGACGAGCGTTTTGCCGTCAGAACCTTCCATCATCGCAATGGCCATTTCGCAACTGGCTATTATGGCGTACTGGGGCGAAGTGGACGAGTGCATTAGATATGCTTCGTTGAACTTGTGGAGATCGAGTTGTTGTTCTATAGCGTTGTGCACCAATACTTGAGACGCCTGACTTAATCCGGCCAATACCTTATGCGTTGATTGGGTGGAAAATACAAGTGAGTGTTGGCAACGCGGGCAATTTTTGCCTATGGCGTGATACTGTGCATAAAAATCGTCAAAGGTGGCGTGGGGTAGCCAGGCTTCGTCAAAGTGCAAAACGTTGATTTTTCCATCAAGCAGCTTCTTGATGGCATCGGCGTTGTACAGTATTCCATCGTAGGTTGATTGGGTGATAGTCAGCAAGCGGGGTGCTTTATTGTTGTCTTTTCCGATCAGAGGGTGGGCATCGATTCTACGTTTGATGCTTTTCCATTCAAACTCGCGTTGCGGAACAGGGCCGATAATGCCGTAATGGTTGCGTGTCGGCGGCAAAAAAACCGGGGTGGCGCCGGTCAGTATAATGGCGTGTAAAACTGATTTATGACAGTTTCTATCTACCAACACTATGTCGCCCGGGGCAAGCATCGATTGCCAGACAATTTTGTTGGAGGTCGAGGTGCCGTGCGTGACGAAATATGCATGGTCGCAGTGCAAAATGCGCGCCACCATTTGTTCTGCATCGGCAACTGCTCCTGAGTGATCAAGCAGGTGTCCCAGCTCTTTAACCGCGTTGCAGGCGTCAGCGCGTAGTAGGTTTTCGCCAAAGAAACGCTGAAACATTTCTCCAAACGGAGATTTTAGAAAGGCCTGGCCGCCTGAATGCCCCGGACAATGCCAGGCGTGTGAGCCATTTGCCGCGTAGTCGGCCAGGGCGCGAAAAAAAGGCGGGGTTGGCCGCGACAGGCTAGTTTTCGCCTTGTCGCGCACTATTGTTAGCCTTCAACGAGCGCATCTCCCTGCATCATAAGCAGACCTGAGCGGCCAGGTATCGAGGCGCTTCGGATGCAAGAGCGAGGTAGTCTGGCGCGATCAATGCTCTGGTTTAATGTTTGTAGAGATACCAAAGAGTAGCCCTGTTCGAGCCAGCCGTGCAACAGCTCCTCCAAGACGTGAGCAAGTTTCATGCCTTCGAGTTCTGCGTGCAGGGTAAAAACGTGTCCTTGCAACGGAGGCTCAACAGTTAGTTGCAGCAAGTGGGCGGCGACATTGTCGCGCTTTATGCCGTTAAGGCCGATCAGTTCGTCGATGGTTGGCAAGGTGGTCGGTAATTGCAGACAGGAGACTGGTTCGCCATCCCACACTGGAATAAATGGGCAACTACCGCGCGTGTCAGAAGCGTAAGCGAAACCGCGTCGTTCGGTTAGCCGAAAAGCATGACGGTTCATTTGCCAACCGGCTGCGCCATGCGCTTTGGGAGCTTTACCAATAATGCGTCGATATTCATCAATGGCTTTATCCATCTCGTCTTCGGTCCAGGCATTGCTGGCAGTGCTGACATTGTCTTGCCATTTGACATGATCCCAACAGTGTATGCCCGTCTCAAAACCTTGCTTATGCACCTCGCGCATTATGTCGGCGCATTTTTCGCCAATCATAGGTCCGGGTAGCAAGGTGCCGTGCAACAATGTGCCTAACCCGTAATGCGATATGGCGGAAGTGCGCCCAACTTTTTGCAAAAAGCCGGGGCGGAAGATCCTTTTTATAGCGCGTCCGGTATTGTCAGGGCCAAGAGCAAATAAAAATGTGGCCCCGGCTTCGTAACGCTTGAGCATTTCAAGCAAATTTGGAACACCTTTTGCTGTCCCGCGCCAGGTGTCTACGTCTACTTTGAGAGCTATCTGGCGCAAGGGTTGTCTGTTTGTCATTTGCATCTAGCTGCTCCAGGAACGCCGCAGCTCGCGCGCTGTCTCAAATATATCCTGCAAGCGCTGCGTGTCGCCGCTGGCCAAAGCTTCTGCCAGCTGCTTCAGTACTGACTGATAGCGGGCCAACTCACTCGACAAGGCTTTGCTGTTGGCCATGCATATATCGCGCCACATTTCCGGGTGGCTGGCCGCTATGCGGGTAAAGTCACGAAATCCAGAAGCAGCATAGCGCAAGTATTCATCAGTTTCTTGACGCCCGGCCAGATCGTGCACCAGAGCAAATGAGAGCAAGTGCGGCAAGTGACTAACGGCGGCAAATATCTCGTCGTGCCGTTGCGGAGTCAACTCGTGTATTTCTGCCCCGCACAGCGCCCAGGCCCGCTTGATGCGATCAAGCGCCGCGTCGCTGTTTTCGGGCAATGGCGTCAGCGCCAGTTTTTTACCGTCAAACAGGTCTGCCCTGGCCGAGGCAGGACCGCTATGTTCAGCGCCAGCTATCGGGTGAGCCGGAACAAATTGAGCGATCTTTTCTCCCATTGCCTGACGTGCGGCTTGAATGACATCCTGCTTGCTGCTGCCCGCGTCGGTAACCAGTGTTTCCGTTCCCAGATAAGGGGCGATTTGCGAGAATACTTGCGGCATTTGCCCAACCGGCGTTGCAATCAATAGCAGGTCGGTATCTGGCAATTCATGCGCCGGGTTGATGCCGGCCCGGTCTATTATGCCCAGCTCCTGCGCTTCTTTCAGACTTGCCGGGCGGCGACCAAAACCTACCGTTTCCCGGGAATTATTCTTCATGGCAAGGGCGAATGATCCGCCTATCAGGCCAGCGCCATAAATGACAATTTTGCCAAATTCGGTTGCGCCTGGAGCGTCAGCGTGCATGGTTAGCCAAGGTGCTGCTCATTGGTGAATCAAGCCCGCGGTCGCGAGAGCTTTTGGCAGCACCGATAATAAACGTTCGATTTCGAATTCGTTGCCGACAGTAACGCGCAGCCAGGCTGGCATTTGATAGCTGGTTAGAGGTCGGGTAATGATGCCTTCATGCTGCAAGGAGGCGAACAGCTTGTCAGCGGCTTGCGGGGAATCGTCGCCTGCGTGCATGGTAATAAAATTAGCGTGCGCCGGCAGGGTGCGTAGGCCCAGTTTTCCTATGCCAGCCTCAAGTTGTGCCAGACCGGCCTGGTTGAGTTCCCGGCTGTGCGCCACAAAATCGCCATCAGCCAATGCAGCCGTAGCAGCAGCCAACGCCAGGCCGTTGACGTTGAAAGGCTGGCGAACCCGGTGTAACAAATCGGCCATGGCTTGCGTTGTTACCGCGTAGCCGACTCGCAACCCGGCCAGACCGTATATTTTGGAGAAGGTGCGCGTGATTATCAGATTGGGAAAGTCATCCAGCCAACGCACTGTGTCGTCCTTTCCTTGCGGGGGTGCCGGAAGATATTCGTTGTATGCTTCGTCGATTACAACTATTACGTCTGGTGGTATGGATTGCATAAATCCCAGCAACTCATCTGGCGTTAGCCAGGTGCCGGTAGGGTTGTTGGGGTTGGCGATCCAGATAAGGCTGGTTTCAGCATCCAGCAGAGCGCGCATGGCGGCGAGGTCGTGACCAAAGTTAACCGTCGGAGCGGCGAATAAACAATTTGCGCCGACTGCTTGCGTTACGAGCGAGTAAACAGCGAAGGCGTGCCGCGACATAATGGCCGAGCGACCGGGGCCAAGAAAGGTGCGTGCCGTAAGCTCAAGCACATCGTTTGAGCCATTACCGAGCACTATTTCCTCTGCACGAACGCTCAGTTTGTCAGCCAGCGCGGCGCTCAATTCAAACTGGTCCGGGTAACGATGCGCCTCCAGGCTGGCTGAGAGCAGCGCGGCTTTGGCTCGCGCAGACATGCCTAGTGGGTTTTCGTTGGATGCCAGCTTGATAATGTCGTCGGCAGAAATGTTTAGTTGGCGCGCCAGTTCGCTGACTAGCTGCCCTGGCTGATAAGGTTTAATAGCCCGAATGCAGGGCAGTGCTCGCTCAGTCGGCCTCATGGCGGGTTAAAATGTAATACGTCAAGGGTGTAATGCGCTCGGGAGATATTGCTCGCCAATCGTAGCACGAATGCTAATTCTTTTTTTAATGAAAACACTTCAATGGCCAGCCGCCGTGCTCTAAGTCTGCTAAAGGCTGCGCGCCAGCGCGATGCCTCCGCGCAGTTGGAGCTGGGGATGTGTTACTTGTTTGGGCGCGAAAAGTTGGCGCCCAACCAGTTAAGTGCTTACCACTGGTTGCACGAAGCAGCCAATGGTGAGGACAGCAAAATGGCGGCGGATGCCGTGCGTCTGATAGGTGAAAACATTAACCCGTCGCAATTTGACAAATGGCGCAGCGGAATTGACGAGAACCCGGCGTTAGACAAATCTATTGCTGCGGTCTATCCGTGGCACCACGCGGCTGCCGAGGCGGGAAGCCTGGCGGCGCAAACTGCTCTGGCCTGTCACCTGTTACAGCGGGATCATGATGCCGCGGCGCTCAGTCAGGCCGAGCAACATTTATACGCAGCCGCCCGTCAGGGACATTTACCAGCCTGTTTGGCATGGTCACGCCATATTTTACCAGGCAAAGGTGTTGGCGATGCGGCCACCAGCGCACGCAGGTCAGGGAAAATGCGAGCAATGGCAAAGTCAGAGGCATTGCTGGAATGTGCGTCCTGGCTGGAAGAGGCTTATGCGGTTGGCGAACAGGAGTCGGCCGGTATGTTGGCGAATATTTTCTGGATATTAGGCTCGGCAGAATTGTGGCGGGCGGGTGATGATTTTTCTTCAACAACTGACTCTGCAACGGATGACGGTAGCTTGGCGAGAGTGGAAGGGCGAGCTGCCGACTATCGTCGTCGCGCCTTGCTTTGGCATAAAATAGCCTGGCCACGTCTGAGCAAAGACATGGTGGCAGAAACCATGTACCAACGCGGTTGCTTGCTGATATGGCAAGCGGGCGCGCCGCCGGATCAGGGCGAGCAATATGATGAGTCAACGGACGATGACATGACGCGCCAGCGTCGACAGTGCAAAACCGAAGCGTTAAAGTGGCTGCAAGGCGCAGCCGACAGGAGTCACGCGCGAGCTGCTTATATACTGGGGATATGCGCTATGGGCGCCTTACCCATGCCCGGCTCGCCTTTCCCGCGTCGTTATAAGCAAGCCAACCGCTGGCTGGAGATGGCTATCAAGTTATCAATGCCAGGAGAACAGGACGAATCAGCAGATAGCACTGATAATGCGGCAGGCAACCCGGGAGCAGAAGCAAATTATGCCCTGCATTTTCTGCATTCGCGTTATTGCTTTGCGGCAAGGAAAAGCAAGGTGCGTTACACCGCCTTGCAACAGGCAGCTTCTCTTGGGCATCCAGTGGCGCAAGTGGAATATGCGGACAAACTGTGGCGCGTGGCTGCCAAAGCAGCAAACAGTAGAACAGATAGAGGTCAATCAGCCACAATAATGGAGCTGGAGGCATTGCGCTTGTGGTTCGGCGTGGCTCAAGCTAATCACAAACTGGCCAGAGACAGGGCAACAGCTCGCTGGCTGGCGAATACCAGTGTTGGAGCAGCATGCCTGAACGCAGGGCAACGGCAAGCCGTGGGCAATCTGGCGGCGCAACAGCCGGATCTGGCCCTGCGGCTTGAGCTGGGTCTTGCTTTCGGCTTAAAGATGCACGAGTTTTTATGCCTGGAACCGCAACAGGCAGATTGTGGCGAATTGCTGTGTGTTGATGTTAGCGCCAGTTATGGCAAGGCGTCACGCCGCTGGGTGCGCATAGAACATCCCTGGCAGCGCCAAATACTGCAACGAGCTCAGCTGGAATTGCCGGGCAAAGTCGCCAATGGCAAGTTTCGTAACCATAAACTGCGTTTTTTACGCTGGGCGCGCAAGTGTGGCGTTGAAACTACAGTTTATGCTGCCCGTCATCGCCATTAAGTTAGCGGAACGCAAGCCGGACCACGGCTTTTAACCTTTTTCTATCCAGTTGCGAATGCGATTGGCGTCACCGAGACGCGCCGCCTTTCCATTGGCGTCGAGCAGTACAATAACCATTGGTCGACCGGCCACGGTAGCTTGCATTACCAGGCAGCGACCGGCAGCGCGAGTGTAGCCGGTTTTTGAAATGCCGATTTGCCAATCAGAACCGCGTACAAGCGAATTGGTGTTGCGGTACACAGATGTTATTCGGCCATCCAGCTTGACGATAGCTTCCGCAATTGTGGTGGCCATTCGAATAAAGCTAAAGGTGTTAGCTGCCGCCACCATTTTGGCCAGGTCGTGCGCGGTGGAAATATTGTTTTTGGAAAGCCCGGTTGGTTCCTGAATAAAGGTGTTTCGCATGCCAAGGGCGCGCGCCTTGCGATTCATGGCGACGGCAAAAGCGGCAACACCGCCGGGGTAGTTGCGCCCCAGGGCATACGCCGCACGGTTGTCAGACGACATTAGCGAGAGCAATAGAGCCGTTTCGCGCGTCATGGTCGCGCCCTTTGGCAGACGGGAGCGGCTGCCGTAGGTGCGCGAGACATCCTCTTCGCTGATTCTGATAATCTCTTGCAGATCAAGACCGGACTCCAGCACTACCATTGCGGTCATCAGCTTGGTGATGGAGGCAATAGGACGTATCCTGTCTGCATTCTTGCGGACAACCACTTCGCCATTGGCCTGGTCAACCACCATTGCAGAGGTGGAAAATAGTGATAAGCCACTGTTCCTGCCGGAAAGGCTAACCTTGAGATGATTGCGTTGCGCGCCGCCGCCGCGTTGCACGAGGCTATAAGAATTGTTCCGCCCGGCTATGTACCTTTTTGCAGCGGTTTTTTCTACCTTATTGGTTGGCGAGGCCAGTACCGAAGCGGGCAGGAAGGCCGGCAACATAATGGCGACGCATAACCTGATAAACCACCGTCCATGGAGCATATGTTTCATGGGTGAATTCATGGATGAATAGTACCCCGAATAATATTTTATGTTGAAAATACAGCATAATTATTTGTAAGGCAAGTAATTTTTATATTGCTGCTTTTCTAGGTCCGTGGCCGTGCGCCGTAGAAATCCTTGTCCTTCAGGTCGGGGAAGATGTCAAATCAATCTCGATACGCGCATTAAGCGCGTTCGCCGCTGCTTCGATCTGCTCAAATTTGGAGGAATGGTTAAGGTCAAACAGGCGGTCGACTTGTGGCATATGCCAGCCAAGAAGTCTGGCCAGTTCAGCTTTCTTCATTCTTTTTTGCTTCATCAGCTTATACAGCCCAAGTTTGGCACATTCCAACGCTGCCGGGCGGACTGTAGCGCCTTTGGTGGCAGAGGGTGTGGGGAGTTGTTCCTTGGCATTAACGTAGAAGGTCAGCGCAGTTTCAAGCGCATCAACAGCGCGAAGCAAGGCTCCCTCTTTGTCATCGGCCTGTGTGATTGCTTCAGGTACATCAGGAAATGTAACAACGTAACCGCCTTCAGGTTGTTTGGTAAGGGTTACAGGGTAATCAAACATGTTTTATTTTCCTTGCAGTCCATGTTGCTTCTTGATCGCTTCAACCAGCCCTTTTGTCATTTCGCTCGAATGCATGGGGAGGACTGAGCGCTTGCCATTCAGAAACACTTTGATGTCAATTTTCATCGTCTTCTGCCCCGGCGGCGCGTTGCGCGTTATTGATGCCAGCTCGAAGCATGTCGGCGATTTCTGATTCGGCGGGCAGCATGGGCAGCAGTTTTTGCCAGTAGGCGATGGCATCATTGTAGCGCTTGTCTTGCATGGCGGCGGCTCCAGAGAGCATGAGCACTTCGGGGTTGTCCGGTTGCAGGGCTATGGCGCGTTCAAGCAATTTCCCGGCCTTGCCCTTGAAGCCGGAACGTTTTCCATTGGCGTCTTTCCTGATAGCCAGGGCCTCGGCGTAGGCGAGCATGCTGTTGACATCATTGCCAATGGCAGATTCTCCTTTCTCAAAGGCCTCCAACGCTTCAGCATTGCGCTCCAGGGTGTGGTAAGAGCGGCCAAGCATCAACCAGCCTTTGGCATCGTCGGGGTTTTTTGCCAGTCTTTCTTCCAGACGTTGCAGCATGTTTTGTATGGTTTGCGGCGTAACTTGTTGTCCAGGCCGCAAGGCAGAGGTGGCGCCCTGCTTGTTGCCAGGAGGATTGCTGGCGCTACCCAGAGCTGCAACCGCCTTGCTATCGAGCATGGCCGGCGAACCGAGTAGCAAGTAAAAGGCGGTGGCAACAAGCGGGATCAACAGAGCCAGTAAAACGGCGCTGTATCGAGCTGGTAGAGGATTTGACGCCGGCGTGAACAGCAACGGTTTGAGCAGGAAGGCGAGCAATACCACGCTTAGCAGCGCCACAACGAGAATGAACGTTCCCATGTTCTAGCCTGTGTGTTTCAGGCCAGGGTTCTCATCATCCGCACGCTCATTATTATTGAGTCGATGCCTGAGCAATTGCCGGTATAGCACCCATAAGCCAATCAGCAACATAATGGCCGGTCCCAGCCATAATAAAAGCGTCGTGCCGCGTAATGGTGGCTTGTAGAGCACAAAGTCACCATAGCGTGTAACCAGAAAGTCGCTAATCTCCTTGTCGGAATGCCCCTGCAGTATCATTTCACGCACTTCATTGCGCAAGTCCCCTGCCAGGCCGGAGTTAGAGTCGGCCAGGCTCTGGTTTTGGCAGACCAGACAACGCAAGTCTTTCGACAGGGCCTGCAAGCGTTTCTCCACCAGCGGGTCGACGTTAACTGGAGAAATAGCCTGGGCAGACTGCAAGTACAGGAGGAGTGGCGCCAGGAGAGCTGCCAGAAACAGTTGTCGCAGGCTGTTTAAGCAGGACAATGGAGCGAACACAGGAAACGCTGATTTATTGCCAGCGCGGGCGAAATCCTGCGTTGCGTGGTGCTCGAAAGTTCGCCTGTCTGCATGATATGTCTCACATTCCGTGCTCCGCGCCCCATGCCTTTCGTTCCGCTCGCATAATAAATCAGCGTATCCCATATTGTCTTATTCCTCTGCCAGTTTGGCGGCTAACGGCAGAATTTTCCTTTGCATTACATCCTCGGTCAACTGGCCGATTTGTTTGAAGCGAATTATCCCCGCCTTGTCGATCAGATATGTTTCCGGTACGCCGTAGACGCCATAGTTGATACCGGCGCGGCCATCGTTATCCATTACAGTAAGCAAATAGGGGTCGCCGCGGTAATCAAGCCAGGCGTTGGCGCGTTTGCTGGCAAGCTGCATTTCAGCGTTTTCGTCTTCCGGCACATCTATGCTGCCGTCCCCACGCACCTCCTTGTAGTTCAGTCCAATGACAGGGTAGCTTTTGCTGGCGGCGAATTCGACCAACAATGGGTGTTCAGCGCGGCACGAAAAGCACCATGAGGCCCAGATGTTGAGCATCCATACCTTGCCGCGCATTTTAGCAGGGGAGAAACTGTCGCCGTCGGGCGTTGGCGCGTTAGTACGAACCAGCACCGGCAAGGTGAAATCAGGCGCTGGTTTGTCGATAAGAGGCGACGGTACTTCGCGCGGGTCAAGAAAAAGTCCTACCGCCAAAAAGGCGGTCAGCAATATAAAGCCAAGTAGCGGCCAGATAAAACGGTTCATGGCGCGTATTCCTTAATCGCCGTCTTTGCGAATATCAAGTTCAAGCCCCCATGCCGAGCTGCTCTTCTTCGGCCTTGCTGGCGTTGTTTTCACCGACCTGACGGCGGTAGCGGCGATCGAACAAAGAGCAAAAGCCGCCTATAGCCATCAACAGGCAACCTGCCCATATCCAGTCAATAAATGGTTTGTAATAAACGCGCAGCGCCCAGTCGCTGTGCGGATTGTTTTTGTCAATCGGCTCGCCAAGCGAAACATATATATCTCGCCACAGGCCAATGTCAATAGCCGCTTCGGTCATGGGCATGGCAGAAGAAAAATACTGTCTTTTCTCCGGCCGCAAGACCTTATAGGGCCTGCCATCATCGCCTAACATGCTCATAATCCCTTGTTGGGCGTGGTAGTTAGGCCCTTGCACGGACTTGACGCCATCAAAGCGCAGCGTGTGGCTGCCCGCCTTTACCGTTTCGCCGACTGCCATTCTGATGTCTTTTTCACTTTCATAGGCGCTGACCAAGGTTACGCCGATTATAAAAACCGCTACGCCGCCGTGCGCCAGGTGCATGCCCATATAATTAAGTGGTTGACGAAAGCACGCAACAAGCCAGGCCAGCTTGCCGGGAGACTTTTGTGTCGCGGCGGCGCGCCGCCAGTAATCGAGTTTGCCGGTTGCCAGCACCCAAATCGCCACTGTCAGCGCCAGGGCGACATAGGGCGACCAACGCTCAAAAGCCAGGGGCAACAACAGGCCAGCCAGCAGGGAGAAAAGAGCTGGCCAGCGTAATTGTCTTGCCAGCCTGGCGGGGTTGTCTTCTTTCCAGCGCACGCTGATAGCGACTCCAATCAGGAAAGCCATTGGCAGCATAAGTGGGACGAAAACAGAGTTGAAATATGGTGGGCCGACCGAGAGCTTGCCCAGCCCCAAAGCGTCAATGATGAGCGGATAAAGCGTGCCGAGCAGCACGGTGCCGGCTGCGGTAATCAGCAGCACGTTGTTGGTTAATAACATGCTTTCGCGCGAGAAGAGCGCGAAACGCCCGCCCAGACCGACATAAGGCGCGCGCCAGGCGTACAGCGCCAGTGATGCGCCGATAACCACGACAAGGAAGATCAGTATAAAGATGCCGCGCTGCGGATCGGTAGCAAAGGCGTGTACCGAGGTCAATACACCGGAGCGCACCAGGAAGGTGCCGAGCAATGATAATGAAAAGGTAGTGATGGCCAGCAAAAGCGTCCAGTTTTTGAAACTGCCGCGTTTCTCGCTGACTGCCAAGGAGTGCAGCAAGGCAGTGCCAACCAGCCACGGCATGAAAGAAGCGTTCTCCACCGGATCCCAGAACCACCAGCCGCCCCAACCGAGTTCGTAATACGCCCATCCCGAGCCGAGGGCAATGCCGATAGTAAGAAACGACCAGGCGGCGATTGTCCACGGTCGGCTCCAACGCGCCCAGGCGCTATCCAGACGACCAGCGATGAGTGTCGCCACGGCGAAGGCATAGGTAACGGCAAAGCCGACGTAGCCCATGTATAGCATGGGTGGATGGATAACCAGACCGGGGTCTTGCAGCAGCGGATTCAGGTCGCGGCCTTCTGTAGGCGGTACGGCAATGCGGTCAAAGGGATTGGAGCTCAGTAGCATGAAAAGAAAAAAACCGGCTTCAACCAGGCCCAATACGGCCAGTACGCGGACAAGGAGAGCGCTTTCCAGGCTTTTGGAAAAAATGGCTACCATAAGACCCCAGCCGGAAAGCATCAGCACCCAAAGCAATAATGAACCCTCGTGCCCCCCCCAGACTGCCGCCACCTTATAGGCGGTGGGTAGCAAGGTATTAGAGTGGGCGGCGATATAACGTACGGAAAAATCGTTATTTAAGGCGGCATAAACGAGGCAGGCAAAAGCCAGCGTAACCAGGCAGGCATTCATTACAGCCGCGGGTCGCGCCAGTTGCATCCAGGGCGCGTAGTTACGATGTGCGCCTGCAAGTGGCAGAACGCCTTGCGTCAGTGAGACGCATAGGGCCAATGCAAGCGCAAAGTTTCCAACTTCGGGGATCATGGATGGCGGCTAATTAGTGACGGTAACCTGTGCAGGGGGCCAGTTTTGCATGGCCTTGCTGATTCGAGGGCGCTGGTATTCTACAGCGTTATCCAGGGAGACGCTGACTTATTATAAATCAGCGTTTCCCCAGGCGCGTTCTGCCGTTATGCGCATATTTTTTTCAACGCGGTGTATGCTCAGCACGCATAAAGCCAGCAAGCCCGTGGCGCCCAGATTATGCAATAGCGCTATCGAAAGTGGTAGCTGTAACAGCACGTTAGCGATACCGAGGGTTATTTGCAGGCAGAGGATAACAAACAACAGCAAAGCGTACAAACGGGCAAGCGGAAACTTCCACAATACAAAAACGTAGCTCAACAACAGACACGTTACCAATAGTGCTCCCGCCCGATGCGCCATATGTATGGCCAATAATGCCTCGTTCCCCAACAGGCCGCCATCGGCGCGGAAGCCCAATTGGCGATCAGGCTGAAAGGCGTTGACAAAATCCATCCCCGCGGGCCACCAGGAGCCGTTGCATAAAGGAAAACCGCTGCAAGCCAGAGCCGCATAATTGCTGCTTACCCAGCCGCCAAGCGCGATCTGGATGACGATAGCGAGCAAGCTAAACCAGCCCAACAAGCGCGGACCCGCGGCGCCTTGTCGGACAGTGAAGAAAAACGGATGTTTAATTGCCGCCCTGTGGCTAAATGATCTGGCTGCGATGAGCAGCAGCAGCGCAAAGGTCCCAACGCCTCCCAGCAGGTGAAGGGTGACGATTTTAGGCATTAGCAACCTGGTTACGGTGAGCATCCCCAGGAGCGATTGTCCGATAACCAGTAATAAAAGCACCAGCAACAAGGCGCGATCAGCGTGGCGCGACCTTTTCCAGCCATATATCGTCAGCAGTAGAATACCCAGCCCCAGCGCGCCAGCCAGGTAACGGTGCAACATTTCCTTGCTTGCCCGTTCGGCGTCAACGGGCTTGTCGGGAAACAGCCCTTTAGCGGCTGCTATTTCCTGCTCACTTTCAGGCACGCCAAGTAGTTGACCATAACAGCCGGGCCAGTCAGGGCAACTTAAACCGGCGTCGGATAGTCTTACCCAGGCGCCCATCCCGGCCACGCAAAAAGCCAGTGCGCTCAGGAACAACGCGGCAATGGCCAGGTTTCGTCTTTGTCGGTTAACTAACATGGGCGATAACAGATAGCCGCCGGACTGATTGCGGGTCGGGTTGCGGCAAGGCAGGCTCAGTGTAATAAATAATGATCTATCAGCATGGCGGCGAACAGCAGCGCCAGATAGGTGATTGAATAGCGAAATGTCACGCGGGCTTGCAGGTCGCTATAACGTTTCCACAAGCGAAAACCGTGATAGAGAAATATAACGCCAAGCACGGTTGCGGCGAGCAGATAAAACCAACCACTCATGCCAAGCGAAACCGGGATCAGGCTTACAGCTGTCAGCATCAAAATGTAGAGAAAAATATGCAAACAGGTGACGCGAAGACCATGCGTAATCGGCAACATCGGCAAGCCCGAAGCAGCATAATCCTGGCTGCGGTAGCAGGCCAGCGCCCAAAAGTGTGGTGGTGTCCAGACGAAAATAATCAAAAACAGGGCAATGGCCTCGTGGCTGACCTGGCCAGTCATTGCCGTCCAGCCCAACAACGGAGGCATAGCCCCCGATGCGCCACCGATGACAATATTCATCGGCGTTGCCGGTTTGAGAAACAATGTATAAATAATCGTGTAACCTACAAAGGTCAGCAACGTTAACCACGCGGTGAGCGGGTTAATCAGACTATAGAGTATCCACAGCCCGGCTGTTCCCGTTGCCGTGGCGAGCAGTAATACTTCAGGCGCCTTGATTACACCTTGTACGGTAGGGCGTGTCCTGGTGCGCATCATGCGGGCATCTATAGTGCGCTCAACCTGGCAGTTAATTGCCGCTGCGGCAAAGGCGGTGAGGGCAATGCCCAAAGCTGCGACCAGTACCCGCAGCAAAATAGCGTGTTCGCCCGGGATAACGGTCGGCGGAATGGCCAGAAACATACCAATAACCGCCGTAAACACAATCAGGCTATTGACGCGCAATTTGCATAACAGAATGAAAGCGCGCAATTTTTGCGGCCAGGAAGCTGTATTGGCGGAGTTATCTGCTGGCGCTGGCGTTGGCGCTGGAGCGGACGATGTGCTGGCTGCTTGATCCATCATGTTTGTGTTTGCTGGTTAATTTAATAAGCACAGGCGGCTGTCGGGGAGTTGGCTGGAGCGCAAGGCAGCCATCCTAGCCTACCCACGAATACTTAAGCAAGCGATACAGGTCAGCGCGGATATCCTGCGCGGGCGCATCTGCCTCGTAGCGTATAACAATATTGCCGAGGGGATCGATCAACAGAATCCGCGGACTCTCCCATGCGGAGCTGCTTTCAACTATGTGCAAGTCAGCAGCGCGCCCGGAGGCAGGAGATGGCGCCCGCAGTACGTTGGCTCCCAGCCATAGAATACGAATACGTTGCATTTCCTTGGCCAGCGACACGCGCACCCGCGCCAGAGATTGTATCGTTGCCCGGCAGTTGACGCCGCATGGAGCGTCCCGGGCCAGGGTCAAAGACCACTTGCCGCGCCAATAATCCGTTGTCAGGGCGCCGTGCTTGTCACGCAGGTTTTTATTGGCCAGCGATATTGGTGGCGTCAAAAGCTCACCACGGCTCGCAGGTTTGCCCGGCCGCCAATCAAAATAGAAAAGCGCCAACGCAACAGCAATGGCCAGTAGCGGCATGACGGCAATTACGAGTAACGTCCACCTGGATTTGCGGCGTAATTGGCGCGCTGTTGACCAGTCTCGCGGCAATTTGTTAACCGGAGTATTCGGCGCGCAAGCAGAGTCGTCAGGGAGTTGCTCAAGTCTATTCACGCCGCGGTTTCCTGTTGGCTGTTTGTTGCCAGTGATTGCTTGTTGCGCCGCTTGACCCACAAATAGGCCTGAATTGCGACAGCTGCGAATGCGAAGCCAAACCATTGCAGGGCATAGCTCAGGTTTTTGGCGGAGCGTTCGTCCAGGCGTGGCCATTGGCGGGTATAGCCGCCTTCAACATCGGCGTCCAGTTGCAGCACAACGTCGTGCAGGTTGAGAGAGCTGCGTTGCGCGAAGGCAGACAGATCCAGGTGTTGCCACAAACGCCCGTTGCCTTCCGGCGTAGTATCTCCCAGGGTAAAAAAGCGTGTTGAGGGGATTATTGCTATGCCGCGAATGTTGCGTTCGCCTGCCGGGGGAGGGTAGATGGGTATATTGTTGCGGTCAGCGGCGGCGCTTACCCAGCCACGGTTAATCAGTACGTGCAAGTTGCTGTTTTTGATCCGCAGAGGGGTTATTACGTGATAACCGGCGCGCCCCAGGTGAACCTGGTTATCAACCAGAAATTGTTGCGCGCCAACATAGTCGCCACTGACGCTAATGCGCCGAAAACGCAGCGTTTCCGGGTCAACGACGCGGCTTGGCAGATTGACAAGCGTTTTAGTTGCCAGGCGTTCGCGTTCTTGCTGCAGACCGGTTTTATAGCGCCATTTATCAAGCTGCCACATGCCGAGCGATATAAAGAGTGGCAGCAGCAAACACAGCAATACTACACCTGGTAGCCACGCAAGGTCGAAGGCGCCGCTGCTTCTTGCGTAATGCGTTTGCTTGGCGGCATAATGACTGCTGTCTCCCAACACTGTAATAACGCTTCCCGTTTAACAAATAATTAAATCCTGAATTCGCAATATGCTCAAAATATTTGTTGTCCTGTTACTGATGGCGACGCTCGTCAGCCTGTTTTCTGGCCTGTATTTTCTGTCGCATAAAAAAGACGGAGAGGACGCCAGCGGCAGGGAGAACGTCGCCAAGGCGCTGACTGCCAGAATCAGCCTGTCGATTCTGGTGTTCGCCCTGGTGGTAATTGCTCTGATGTACAGATAAATCAGCCTTTCCCGAGGCGAGGTTGAGATAAGCAATACACAAAACCTGGCCTATAACCAGTACACAAAAATAAACAACAATAACCAGACCACATCGACAAAGTGCCAGTACCAGGCGACGCCTTCAAAGCCGAAGTGGCGCTCAGGGGTAAAGTGTCCTTTTAAGGTGCGCCCAAAAATGACCGATAACATGATCGCTCCCAGGGTTACGTGAAAACCATGAAAGCCGGTCAACATAAAAAACGTTGCGCCATAAACGCCAGCGCCGAGAGTCAGACCAAGGTCGGTGTAGGCGTGGTAGTACTCGTAGCCTTGCAGGAGTAAAAATATAACCCCCAGGGCTATAGTCGCGGCCAGAAAAGCATTTAATTGCCTACGCTTGTTTTTCAGCAGTCCCCAATGCGCGATAGTGATAGTAACGCCGGAAGAGAGCAGCAAAGCGGTGTTGATAGCCGGTATGCCGGCGGCTCCCATGGCCTCAAATTCCGGTCCCAGCGGGCCGCTCGAAGGCCAGACGGCAGTGAAGTCGGGCCATAGGGTTGTGCCGTTATTCAAAAGTTGTCCCGCCAGATCAGGCACGGAAATGACTCTTTCATAAAACAGGGTGCCAAAGAAGGCCGCGAAAAAGGCAATTTCCGAGGCAATAAACCAGATCATCCCGTGCCGGAAGGAAAGGTCTTCCCAGCGTTTATAGTGGCCGCCTTCCGCCTCGTCGATAATAGCGCCAAACCAGCGCGCCATCATATAGAGAAGGCCGGCGGCGCCAAGCAGCATGCCGATTTTGCCGGTGGCGCCGTACTGATTGATTTGCAGAACAAATCCGCCAGCGAGGAAAAACAGGCTGATGGCCGTGATAAACGGATACAGCGTAGGTTGTGGCACAAAATAGTGCTGGCTATGCGCGCCGCTGCTCGTCATAATTTGTTCTCCTGCTTGTCGTTGGTGGTTGATACCAGATTATCGGGGACGCGAAAGAAGGCGTAAGACAAACTTACATCGCTTATATCCTCGCTGATTTCCGTCTTGAGGGCAAACAACAGTGGCATTTCGCGCGATTCACCCGGTATGAGCCGCTGCTGCTTGAAGCAAAAACATTCAATCTTGTGGAAGTTTTTCGCGGCTTGCGGCGGGGAAACCGAGGGTACGGCTTGCAGCACCAGTGGCTTGTCAGACGTGTTGCGCACGATATACTTGATTGCCTGCAGACTGCCGGGGTGCACGTTAACCTGCCTGGTCAGCGGCCGCACGTCTACCGGAGTGCCGGGCATGACCTGGGACAAAAACTCGACCGACAAACGGCGTGACGTGTCGGTTTTCAGCACCTTTGGCGGGGCGCTGCGCCCCAGTCCCAGGCCACCACTGCCAAAGCGGTCGTTATCTGTTTGACCGTTGAAGCCGGTGACCTGGCAAAATATGTTGTACATGGGCACCAAGAGGATGCAGAAAACAATAGAGGCGGCCAGACCAAGCAGCAGTTTAAGTATCAGCGGCCGGTGCGACACCATGCCTGCTTGCGTGGTGGCTTTTTCGTCAATATCGCCATGCATGTGATATTGCCTCCTTAATGACGCTGCACTAAAAAACCGAGCAGGTAGATCAACACGATAATGCCGCCAAGCAACCAGGCCATGCGCCTGGCGGTTGCTCGCCGCGCACTGATTTCCTGCTGCGGCACGGTTTGTACGGCGTTAGCGCCCTGCGGTTGCTCGGCATCAGTCGTCGGTTGACTGTCAGGCGTTGTACCGGCTTGGGGAGCCATGCTCAAGACCTTTATTTCAGCACCGGTTGCACATCCCAGGAGTGATGTGGCGGCGGGGAAGAAAGTTGCCATTCCAGCCCGTCGGCGCTTTCCCATACCTGGTCTGGCAGTTTGGCGCTTTCGGTTTTGGCGCTACGGCAGGTCTTCCAGACATTCCAGAGGAAGATTAACTGGCTAAAGCCGAGGAAAAACGCGCCGACAGTGGAAATGGCGTTGAATTCGATAAATTGCAATGCGTAGTCCGGGATACGGCGCGGCATACCGGCAAGCCCAAGGAAGAACTGCGGCATAAAGGTCAGGTTAAATGAAATAACCGTCAGCCAGAAGTGCCACTTGCCAAGCGTTTCGCTATACATGCGTCCGGTCCACTTGGGCAGCCAGTAATAAACCCCGGTCATAACGCCCATGATGCCGCCAGCGAACAGGGCATAGTGAAAGTGCGCCACGACAAAATAACTGTGGTGATACTGGGCATCGGCGGCGACATCCGCCAGCACCAGCCCGGTCAGGCCCGCTATGCCAAAGAGAACGATAAAGCCAACAGCGAACAGCATGGGCGTTTCAAAGGTCATTGCCCCACGCCACATATTGGCTATCCAGCAAAAGAACAGCACCGCCAACGGCAGGGAGATTGCCATGGTGCTAAACATAAAATAAATTAGCGCTGGCACCGGCAACCCGGCGGTGAAGAAGTGGTGCGCCCAGACGATTACTGACAGGATTCCGATGCAAATAAAGCTGTAGACCTGCGCCTTGTAGCCATAAATGGGCTTGCGCGAGAAAGTAGACAAGACGTGTGGCATCAGACCCCAGACCGGCAGCAAGAGAATATAGACCTCGGGATGACCAAAGAACCAGAACAGGTGCTGGAAGAGAATCGGATCTCCGCCACCGGCAGCGTTGAAAAAGTGGGTGCCAAAATGACGGTCGGTAAGCAGCATGGTCACGGCGCCAGCCAAAACAGGTATGGTCGCGATAAGCAAGAAGGCAGTTATCAGCCAGCCCCAGGCGAAGAGGGGTAATTTCATCATGCTCATGCCGGGGGCGCGCATATTGAAAATGGTGACTATAACGTTGATGGAACCCAGGATGGAGGAGATGCCCAGGAGATGCACCGAAAAGATAGCAAAATCAACCCCTAATCCACCCTGGACTGAAAGCGGCGCATAAAATGTCCAGCCAGTTGCCAAAGCCCCGTCACCGATGCCGAAAAGCTCCAGCAAAAAGGGCAGGGTAAGCAAGGTCGCGGCGGGAGGCAGGATCCAGAAGCCCCAGTTGTTGAGGCGAGGCAAAGCCATATCCGGCGCGCCGATCATGAGCGGTATCTGCCAGTTGGCAAAGCCGGTGGCCGCCGGCATGAGCGAGGCGAAAATCATCACCAGAGCGTGAATGCCGATTAATTGGTTGAAAAATTCCGGTTGCATGACCTGCATGCCAGGCTGGAAGAGTTCGGCGCGCACCGCCAAAATCATCAAGCCGCCGACAAAAAACATGATCAGGGCAAGCGTCAGGTACATCGTGCCGATGTCCTTGTGGTTTGTAGTAGTCAGCCAGCGCATGATGCCTGTTGGCTCTGCGTGGTGTGAGTGGTCAGCATGTGTTACAGCGTGCGCGGTATCCGTACTCATCGGGTGGCTCCTGTTATTGGTTGTGTCCTTATCTTAATGTCTTGATCTGCGCTGGTTGAATCATGTCGCCTGCCTGATTGCCAAAGCTGTTGCGCTCGTAGGTGATTACGGCGGCAAGCTCCAGATCGTTCAATGTAGCCTTAAAAGCCTGCATGGCGGTTCCGCTCTTGCCGTTTAACACAAGGTCGACGTGGCTGCCGGCTATCAACTTGCCGTTATCATCGAGCAACGGCGCCTTGAGTAGAGGGCTGCCAGCCAGCGCCGGAAATGCCGGCGGTATTCCCTGGCCTTCCGGCCGGTGGCAGACAGAACAGGATTTGTTGTAAACCTCCTGGCCTTTTGCCATGAGCTCATCCATGCTGAAAGTGCGCTCTGCCGCGCTGGCAGTGGCGGCGGCGAGTTTTTTTTGCTCGCCCAGCCAGGCGTCGTATTCCTTTTCGGTTACAGCCTTCACCACTACTGGCATAAAGGCGTGCCCTTTGCCGCATAGCTCAGCGCATTGACCGCGGTAGGTGCCGGGTTTTTCAATCTTTACCCAGGTCTCGCGCAGGAAGCCGGGAATTGCATCGCGCTTGACGCCAAACTGGGGCACCCACCAGGTATGAATTACGTCGTTGGCGGTCAGCAGGATCCTCACCTTTTTGCCAACGGGCAGCACGAGGGGATTATCTACATCAAGCAGGTAGTTTTCGCCTTTGCTGACCTTGTTATCAATCTCTTCTTGCGTGGTGCTCATGGTAGACAAAAACTTGATACCCTCAGACGGATATTCATACTGCCACTTCCACTGCAAGCCAACTACCTTGACGGTCATGTCAGCCTTGTCCTTGGTGTTCTCCATCTGAATTATGGCATTGACGGCGGGGATGCCCATCAATACATAATCAATAAACAGTAGCAACGCAAAAGGGAAGAGTGTCCACAACCATTGTTTTTTACCGTGCGGTTTGGTGAAGGTCGCCGGTTCATAGCCATCCCGTTTACGGTGCTTGACCAGCGAATAACAAAGTATGGCGAAGACCACAATGAACAAGACGCCGATAACTATCATGAATTCGTTGTGTAGATAAAGCGTCGTCCGGGCTACAGGCGTTACCGGTTCCGGAAAGTTGAAATTGTATTCCGCCAGGGCTGTCCCCCCGCTCAGCGACAACACCGTGGCCAGCAAGTTTTTTATTGGCTGCAAAACTGACAGCCGCCATCCAGAGCTTGTGTTTTCTTCCATCGGGACTCCTGCCGTAAAATGCGTTGGTTAGATTATTTGCCACCCGCCAGGGCGCGCGACAGATGGCTTTTTATGCGCGATCGCAATTATCCGCGTTGCCGCCGCGCTATTATACATAATCCTTGCAGGAATATAAGCCCTTTGTTTTTACCTGCCCTAGTTCACCTGCCCATAAAGCTCAGGCAGGGTCAGGCAGGGACAGGGGATAAGGGCAAAAGGGCAGGGCAGCCGCGCCGACAGACGCCGGGGTCCGCGCGGCGCGGCAGCATTTCCGCCGCGCTTCCGTCGCGTTTCCGCCGCGTTCGGCGTTGTTTCCGGCGTTGTTATGCGCTAGCGTCAGCGTTATCCGTCAGCCCCGTCGTCGTCGCCCTGATCGAGGGAGCCGTCTTCCCGCGCTCTCGGCGGCGCCGCCAAGGCGCCGATAGGTGGCAATGATATGCCACTGCCGACTATTCTTATACCTCCACGGTTCCCTTTCGAGCGGCTGCCCGGTTCGGCAGAGTAGTAACGCGAACTGTCGCTTTCATCGTAAGCATCGTCCTGATAATCCATCGGTTTGCCGGCTGCGCCTCTAGTACTGGAGGCAGCGGCCCTATCGCCGGCTGGAACGGCAAGCGGCTGTGGTTTTACCTGCTGCTCAATGGCCTTTACCGCCGAGCTAGTCACAGTCTGCTGCTCTTCCTGGCTCAGACTGGTGAAGCTGCTCATGTTTTGCAATTGCTCAATGATTCCTTGCGTCGCTACACCGCCTGTTACGGTTTCGCTTGTTCCGGTTCCAGTTCCGGTTCCTGTTCCGTTTTGCTCCACAATGCTTCCCGTCGCAGAGTTGCCGAGCATAATGTTGTAGTCGCTCAGCAAACTGCCCAGCGTCGAGCTGCTTATGCCAGCGCCGCTTACACTCGCCGCCAGGGTTGTGTCGCCCACCGAGCTGGTGTTATGCGCCTGGCTGGTTCCTGACAAACTATCGCCACTTAGCAGGCCGGTGTTCGTGCCGGCGGCGCGCGCCGTTGGCGTAACACTGCTTGTTGTCGTGCCATCGTAGGTCTTGCTGTCGGTTACCGCATCCACGTACACAACACGCCGCGTTATCGTTTGCCCGGTCAGCGCATTACTGACAACTGTATTGGTGCTATTGGCGTCGCTGACTACAGAGGAGCCGCTGCTATTGAGCACCGTAATATCATAGTTGGAAGCAAGGCCGCTGCCGTCAGTTACGTTAAGGGTGAGGCTTACTGTCTTGTCTGCCGCATCGTTATTGGAACGTGCGCTGTCATAGACGCCGCTTACCTCGTTGAGGTTAAGGGTTTCACCAGTGACGATGCCAGTATTGGCGGTTGCGTTCATCGTCTCCCAGGTATTGGTGATAGCGCTCAGGTCGGTAACGTTGGTGCTGCCGTCGTAGGTCTTGCCGGCCGTGCCGCCGAGGGTGACATTGACGCTACGCCGGTTAATCGTGCCACTGCTCGCCGAACTTGATGTTGTATTCACCGCCAGGCCGCTGACGCTATAGTTATTGCCTCCATCGCTATAGGTTACGGCGCCAAGAGTGCTGTTTAGCGTTGCATTCACACTCAGGGCATTGGCCGCCGAAGCATTGGCGCCGCTGAAGGTAGCGCTGTCGACAGTGACCATCGAGGACACATCGAATGCATTGACGCCGGAAAATTCAGAGAAATTGGCCCCCGCGCCCGAAATGTTGGTATAGCCGCTAGCGTTATTGCTGCCGTCATAGGTCTTGCTTGCCGTTATGTTGGTGACGCTAAGCGTCGCCGGCTGGCCACGGAAGTAGTAATTGGCGGTATCAGCCGTCGAGCCCGCAATCGCAGCGGCGTTAAAGGTGATGTTGCGCGTCAGGCTGGTGTTGGCGGCGGTAATATTGGCGTCCAGGGCGGTTACATTCACCACCGCGCCGGAGAGAATATTAACCGTGCCTCCGGTAATGGTTGACGGTGACGTAAACGTGACGTTTTTGTTCAGGCCATTGCCAGCTGTTTCGCCCACCCCGGCCGCAATGTTAATCACGCTGTCAGCGCCGTTTTGAACAATGTTGGCGTCGATTTCCACGCTGCCATTCGAGCTAATGGTGGTGTTGCCAGCGCCGCTAATAACGCTACCCAGGTCATTGTCAAAACTGACATTCGTCGTGTTGGCGGAATAATTAAAGATCAAATTAGCGTTGTTGGTGATACAGCTGGTAGTAGCAATGGAGCCATCCGTGCCATTGCCAACCCGCAAGGTGCCGCAGCTGATCGTTGTTTCGCCGGTATAAGTATTATCACCAGTTAAGGTTAAATTACCCGTACCAATCTTGGTCAGTGACACATTGGCATCACTAGTACCATTTTGGATAATTCCAGAAAATGTGGTGTCTAGATTAGCATTACCAATAGTTAGAGTTCCTGCATTAGTCGCAGTTGCATTATTATTGGTTACATTTCCACTACCTGCTAATGAGCCGATGTTGAGATCAAAGCCGTTAAGGTCAAGCTCGCCGCCAGTATTGACGGTAAGGTTGGTAGCCCCGCTGGCTCCCAAAGCGTTGTCGTGACCGGATATTATGCTGCCAGTACCGTTTATGGTGGTGTTGCCGCTGTAGGTGTTGTTGCCGGTTAGCGTAAAGGCACCGCTGCCTTGCTTGACCAATGCCAGCGCACCGCTGCCATTTTGCAAAATACCGCTGAAGGTCGTATCAATATTGGCGTTACCGGTAGTTAAAGTTGCCGCAGCCTCAGTAGTTACATTGCCGGCGCCAGCCAATGAACCGATATTTACACTATTACCACTTAGGTTCAATACAGCTCCGGTGGTTACCGTTACATTTGATGCTCCTGCAGCTCCAAAGGCTAATGTATTCCCTGCTCGTAATTCGCCATCTGTAACTGTAGTATTTCCGGTATAGGTATTTGCTCCGCTAAAGTTAACCACATTTCCACTAGCAGTTGCGCAGGATGAATTAATGTCAATATGACCCGAACCGGAAACTACTCCTTGAACATTTACGGTTGACCCATTAACACTGGCATCAATAGTTGAATTTGTTCCAGTATTTAAGGCTACGGTTCCAGTTAAATTAACCGTGGTGCCTGCGCTAGCATCCGAG